>Ga0268299_1003780_pt1 | contig 13117 bp, 10 predicted proteins | sample NOBtaG_FD_193484 | JGI IMG/M metagenome (GOLD analysis project Ga0268299, IMG submission 193484) | Activated sludge microbial communities from bioreactor in Nijmegen, Gelderland, Netherland - NOB reactor | ecosystem: Engineered > Bioreactor > Aerobic > Activated sludge | place: Netherlands...
CCGGAGGGGCGCAGCCGCGCGCGACCGTGAACACCCGCGACCACGAGCGGCGCCGCGGAGCGGCGCAGGATCGTAGCCCCGGGCGCGAGCCCGGGGTCCCCCCACCACCGCGCATCGCGCGCGCCCCGGAGGGGCGCCGGCGCGCGCGACCGTGAACACCCGCGACCACGAGCGGCGCCGCGGAGCGGCGCAGGATCGTAGCCCCGGGCGCGAGCCCGGGGTCCCCCCGCCACCGCGCATCGCGCGCGCCCCTGGAGGGGCGCAGCCCTCGAGGCACGCGCCCTTCCCGCCGCGCCGTGCACCGCTGCACGGCATCCATTCGGGGCAGCCTTTGTCGGCACGGGCGCGGGTCTGTTAGCGCGCCGCCATGACCTTCCCCCTGCGGATGCAGCGGCGCTTCGTGCGCGGGCACGGCGTGCGGCTGGCGCTGACGGTGATCGCGCTGGCGCTGGGCGTGGCGCTGGTGGCGGCGATGGACATCGTCAACCGCGCCGTGCTGTTCGCCTTCGTCGAAGTCATCGACACGATGGCGGGGCGGGCGGCGTTGCAGGTCGGCGCCGGCGGCGGCGCGCTCTTTCCGGAAGAGACCGCCGCGCTGGTCGAAGCGGTCGCGGGCGTGGAGCTGGCCGTGCCGGTGGTCGCCACCACCGCCTTCACCAGCGACCAATCCGGCGAGGTGCTGACGGTGCACGGCTTCGAGCTGACGCGCGACGAAGCGGTGCGCGTCTACGAAGCCGACGACGGCGCGCTCGAGCTCGAGGACGAGCTGGTCTTCCTCAACCAGCCCGACTCCATCGCAGTGACGCGCGCCTTCGCGGCGCGGCGCGGGCTCGGCCTGGGCGACGCGCTGACGCTCGACACCGTGCACGGCCGGCGCGCCTTCACCGTGCGCGGCCTGCTCGAGCCCAAGGGCATCGCCCGCCTCTACGGCGGCAACCTGGTGCTGCTCGACCTGTACGCCGCCGAGGCCGCCTTCGCCGCGCCCGGGTTGGTGAACCGGCTCGACGTCGTGGTCGCGCGCGACGCCGACGTCGAAGCGGTCGCCGAGCGGATGCGCGCCGTGCTGCCGGCCGGGCTGACCGTCGCCGCGCCGCAACAGCGCAAGGCCGACCTGCACCGCGTCATGCAGTCGCTGCACGCCGTTTTGCAGGGCATGGCCCTGGTCGGGCTGATCGCGGCCTTCCTCATCTCCTTCAACCGGCTGACCACGGTGTTCGACGCGCGCGCCTGGCAGCTCGGCGTGCTGCGCGCCGTCGGCCTGCGCGACCGCGCCATCTGGCGCGAGCTGGTGAAGGAGAGCCTGCTGCTGGGATTGGCCGGCATCGCTCTCGGCCTGCCGCTCGGCGTGCTGCTCGGCAAGTTGCTGCTGCCGGCCATCGCCACCACCACCGCGATGGCGCACCAGATGGCGACGCCCGCGGCCGACCTGCGCGTGCGTCCGGCCTCCCTCGCCCTGGCCGCCGGCCTCGGCCTGGTCGCGGTCGTGCTGGCGGCGCTGCTGCCGGCCTGGCGCGCGACCCAGACGACCATCATCGAGACCATCCGCAGCCGCGGCCGCGAGCAGGAAGGCACGCGCCAGCGCCTGCTGTATCTCGTCTTCGCGCTGATCGCGGCGGCGATCCCGGCGGCGGTGTGGGCGCAGTCCGCCACCCGCTCGGGCACCTGGGGGGTGGTGGCGACGGTGCTGATCACGGTCGCCACCGCGATGGCCGCTCGCCCGCTGATCGCCCTGCTCGACTCGCCCTCGCTGCCGGCGCTGTCTCGCCTCGCCGGACCGACCGGGCGCTTCGCGCGCGACGCGGTTTCGCAGCACCCGCGTCGCGCCTCGCTCACCGCCGCCATGCTGGGCGTCGGGCTGGGCGCCGTCCTGTGGCTCTGGATGCTGGGTGGCAGCTTCGAACGCAGCGTCGTCGACTTCCTGCGCCAGGCGGTGAGCTCGGATCTGGTCATCAGCTCGGCCCGCACCGAGGGCTTCCGTGAAGCGCCGCTCGACGGGCGGATCGTGGAGGAGATCGCGGCGGTGCCGGGGATCGCCGGCGTCGCGGCGCAGCGCTCGCTCGACTGGACCTACGCCGGCGGCCCGATCGCCATCAACACCTTCGACCGCGGCTGGCGCAGCGACCCGCGCTACGGCACGACCCGCTTCTACGACCAGCGCGCGGGCGCGCGCGAGGACTTCGTCGAAGGGCGCGCCGCCTGGGTCTCCAGCAGCTTCCGCCACAACCTCGGCCTGGGCGTGGGCGACACCATCACCCTCGAGGCGCCCGCCGGGACGGTGTCGCTGCCGATCGCGGCGGTGATGCAGGACTTCGACTCGCCCCGCGGCGTGGTGCTGATGGCTCGCGACCTCTACCGCCGCCACTGGTACGACGACGCCATCACGCGCGTCTACGCCCTGGTCGCCCCCGGCGCCGACGCCGGCGCCGTGCGCGCCGAGATCACCCGCCGCCTGGGCGCAACCTACGGCCTGCGCGTCGGTAGCGCCGCCGACCTGCGCGACTACTTCGCCCATCAGGTCCGCCAGGCGTTCTTCGCCGTCGACCTGCTCGCCGGCGGCGTCCTGTTCGTCGTGCTGGTCGGCATCGCCGACACGCTCGCCGCCGGCGTGCTCGACCGCGTGCGCCTCTTCGGCGCGATGCGCGCGATCGGCGCCCGCAGCACCCACGTCCACCGACTCGTCATCGCCGAGAGCCTGATGCTCGGCGGCCTCGGCCTGGCGCTGGCGATGGCCTCGGGCTTCGCCCTGGGCGCGCTCTGGGTGCGCTCGACGTTCACCCATCTGCTCGGCTGGGTGCTCGACCTCTATTTCCCCCTGCGACAGGTCGGCGCCCTCGGCCTGGTCACGATCGCGGTCTGCGTCCTCGCCGCTCTCCTCCCCGCCCGCCGCGCCGCCCGCATCGAGGTCGGCGAGGCGCTGCGCTACGAGTGAGGTGCACGGCGCGGCGAGGATCGCCGCGCTCCGGACGAGTGTGCTACGAGCCTGCGCATGAGCCTCGCCAACAGCGTGATCTTCGCCGGCAGCACCAGTCGCAAGCTGACCGCGCGCATCTGCGCGGCCCTCGGCACGCGCCCGGGCGCGAACGAGACGATGACGTTCTCGGACGGCAACACGTTCGTGCGGGTGCTGGAGAACGTTCGCGGCCGCGACGCCTTCGTGGTGCAGTCGACCGTGTTCCCCACCAACGACAGCTTCGTCGAGCTGCTCTTCTGGATCGACGCGCTCAAGCGCGCCAGCGCGGCTTCGGTGACGGCCGTGATCCCGTACTTCAGCTACGCCAAGGGCGACAAGAAGGACGAGCCGCGGGTGTCGATCCGGGCGCGCGTCTGCGCCGACTGCATCGAGGCGGCGGGGGTCGACCGGGTCGTCACCCTCGATCTGCACAGCCCGCAGATCCAGGGCTTCTTCCGCGTCCCGGTGGACAATCTCTACGCCCTGCCGGTGTTGGCCGAGCGGGTGCGGGCGATGAACCTTCCCGACCTGGTGGTGGTCTCGCCCGACGCCGGCTTCGTCAAGCCGGCCCGGCGCTACGCCCAGCACCTCGGCACCTCGCTCGCGATCGCGACCAAGGAGCGCGCCGCGCACGACGAGCGGGCGCAGGTGCAGGAACTGATCGGCGACGTCGCCGGCCGCACGGCGCTGATCGTCGACGACTTCACCATCTCGGGGGGCACGCTGGTGGAGGTCGCGCGGCACCTGCGGGAGAAAGGCGCGGTGAAGGTCTACGCCATGGTGACCCACGGCGTGCTCGCGCCGGGCTCGATCGAGCGCATCGACGCCAGCCCGCTCGAGAAGCTGCTGATCACCGACACGATCGAGACCCAGCCGGTGACGCTGTCGGAGCGGATCGAGGTCGTCTCGGTCGCGCCGCTGCTGGCCGAGGCCGTGCGCCGCATCCACACCCGCGAGAGCATCAGCGGCATGTTTCCGGAGTAGCGGTCGCGCGCCCGTTCGGACTTGCCCCCTCCGCGGCCCTCCGCAATAACGGGAGAGCCGTTACGAGGTACCCGAATTTGGAACGCAATGAGCTCAAGCACCGCCTCAAGGTGATGTTGATCGAAGGCCTGCGGCTGGAGGACAAGCGTCCGGAGGACATCCGCGACGCCGAGCCGATCTTCATCGAAGGCCTCGGCCTCGACTCGATCGACGCCCTCGAGCTGGTGGTCCTGGTCGAGGAGAACTTCCACGTCAGCATCCCCGACGAGGAGGTCGGCAAGTCCGCCTTCGCCTCGATCGACGCCCTCGCCGACTTCATCCTCGCCAACCAAGCCGCAGCCGCACCGCTGCCCTGACGAGCCCGAGGGCCGATGCTCCGCCTCGCCCTCGCGCTCCTCCTCGCACTCCCGCCCGGCGCCGCCGCGGCCAACGCGTGCGGCTCCACCGCCGACTGCCTAGCGGCGATCGAGAAGGCCCAGCGCGACACCGCCAGCTTCACCGCCGACTTCGTGCAGGTGAAGCACCTCAGCCTGCTGGACGAGCCACTGGTCTCGCGCGGCCGCCTGAGCTTCCGCCGGCCCGATCGCATGCGCCTCGAGATCCGCGAGCCGGTGCAGGCGCTGGTACTGATCGACGGCCGCCAGGTCCACATCCCGGGCGTGTCGAAGAAGGACGCCGAGGCGATGTCGATGGCGCCGGTGGCGGGCATGTTCACCCAGCTCGGCGCGATCTTCTCGGGCGACCGGGCGGCGCTCGAGCGCGGCTTCGAGGTGGAAGCCTCCGCCCGCGGCGACGCCATCGACGTCGCCCTGGTGCCGCGCGACGAGCGCGGCCGCCGGCTCTTCCGCCGCATCGACCTGCAGTTCAGCGGCGCCGCCCTGCTCGCCCACCGCATCCGCCTGGAGGACGGCCTCGGGGACCACCTCGAGGTGACGCTCGACGACGTGCGGCGCAACGTCGAGCTGCCGGACGCGCTCTTCCGCCCGGCTCCGGAAGCCGCGCCGCGGAGCGAATGAACGAGCGCCTGCTCGACCGGCTGCCGCACGCGCCGCCTTTCCGGCTGCTCGATCGCGTCCTCTGGCTGGCGCCCGGCGAGGCGGTGATCGCGCTGAAGGAGATCGCCGCCGGCGACCCCTTCGCCGACGGCACCGGCGAGTGGCCGGCGGTGCTGCTCGCCGAGGCCATGGCGCAGGCCGCCGGCCTGGCGGCAGCGCCCGAGGCGGACGGCGCGGCGGCGGTGGTCGCCGGCTTCGATCGCGTCCGCATCCGCGGCGGCACCCGCATCGGCGACCGCCTGCTGGTCGTCGCGCGGGTGCGGCGCCGCTTCGGGGCGACGGCGATGGTCCGCTGCGCCGCCCGCACCGCGCGCCAGCGCCGCGCCGCCGCCGAGATCGTGCTGCGCTTCGGATGAGGGAGCCGATGGTACGGACGCCCGTGTGGGGTGCGGCGAGAAGCGCCGCGATGAAGGCCGATCGCGCGGCGGATCCGCGATCCAGAGCGGCGGGGACCGCCGCACTCCAGAGGCTTGCGCCGCGCTTGGGATGGATGGGTGTCGCCCTGCTGGTCGCCGGCTGCGCGGCCGCGAAGCCGGCGCCGCCCGCGGCCTGCGGCAACGAGCCGGCGGCCGTGCTCGGCTGCGTGCGAGCGCGCGAGGATGCCGTGCGTTCGCTGCGGGCGCGCTTCGCCGCCACCACCCACCGCGAGGCCGAGAGCCACCGCAGCCTCGGCGTGCTGCTGGTGTCGAAGCCGCAGCGCTTCCGCCTCCGGCTGATGCTGCCGCTCGGTCTGACGATCCTCGACTACGTCCGCGAAGGCGAGCGCATCTCGGTCGCGCTGCCGCTGCAGGAGGAAGGCGACGCCGCGCCCTCCTTCGCCGACCTCGACCTCGCCGAGGCCTTCCTGCGCGGACCCTTCGCCTTTCCCGGCGCCTGCACCGCCGTCGCCGCCGACGGCGGCGAGGTCGCGGTGGAATGCCGCGCCGCCGACGGCGCCCTGCTGCGCAGCTTCCGACTCGACGCCGCCAGCGCCACCATCGTCGCGGAGACGAGCTGGCGCGACGGCGAGCCGCGCCTCGAGCTGCGCTACGCCGACTACCGGCCGACCGCCGGCACGCTGCTGCCCTGGCGCATCTCGCTCGCCTACCCCGACCGCGCCGTCACCCTCGCGATCGAGATCGAGCGCTACGAGGTCAACCCGGCGCTGCCGGCGGAGCTGTTCCAGCCGCCCACGTGAGCCCGATGCCAACCTACGCCGCCTGGGTGGCCTGGATCGAGCGCCACCACCGCACCATCTGCCTGGCGTCGGCGCTGCTCGGCCTGCTCTGCACCGCCGCGCTCACGCGCCTGCGCCTCGACATCGAGATCCTCGGCATGCTGCCGCAGGGCCGGCCGGCGTTCGACCAGTTCCGCGCCTTCGTCGCCGACTTCGGCGAGCTCGACCAGCTCTTCGTCCTGGTGGAGGGCGGCGAGCCGGAGCGCTTCGCACAGGAGATGGCGCCGCGCCTGCGGGCGCTCGACACGGTCGAGCAGGTGCTGGAGCGCGTCGACGTCGACCGACTCCTCTCCGGCCTGCTCGGCCGGCGGTTGTTCCACTACGTTCCGGACGACGCCTGGGACGAGGTCTCCGCGCGTCTCGCGCCGGCGGCGATCGATCGACGCGTCGCCGCCAACCGCGCGATTCTCGCCGCCCCCTTCGACCTCGGCACGGCCCAGGCGATCGCCCAGGATCCGCTCGGCCTGCGCGAGCTCGCGGCGCGCTCGCTCACCGGCTCGTACGGCGGCGCCGCGCCTTCGCTCTCGAACGGCTACTTCACCTCGACGGACGGCAGCGCTCTGCTGCTGTTCGTGCGCGCCCGGGGCTCCGCCTTCGACGTGATCTTCGCGGAGCGCCTGCTGCAGCAGGTGCGCGCCGCCGAGGCCGAGACGCGCCGCGAGCTCGGCGCGGCCGCGGCGCCGGTGCGGGTCGCCTACACCGGCAGCTACGTCTACGCCCTCGAGGACAAGCAGACGCTGCGCGCCGACATCCTGCGCTACACCGTGCTGTCGCTGGTGGGGGTGCTGGCGGTCTTCTGGCTCGGCTTCCGCAACTTCCGCATCCTGCCGTTCGTCACCTACCCGCTGCTGCTGACCACGCTGATCGCCTTCGCGCTGTCGCTGCTGCTCTACGACCAGCTCAACGTCGTCTCGCTCTGCTTCGCCGCCATTCTCTACGGCCTCTCGATCGACTCGGCGATCCACTTCTACACCCGCCTGCTCGAAGAGCGGCGCCGGCAGCCGGACCTGGCGGGCGCGATGACCGCCACGCTGGCGGGGCTGGCGCGGCCGACCGTCGCCGCCGCCGCCACCACCGCGGCGGCCTTTCTCGTCGTCGGGCTGTCCGTGCTCGGCGCGGTCAGCCAGATGGGGGTGCTGACCGCGATCGGCATGGCGGCCTCGACCGCCTGCTTCTTCGTCCTCTACCCGGCGCTGAGCTTCCTCCTCCCCGGCAGCAGCGAACCGCGGCTCGCGCCGCCCGACACGCCGCGGCTCGGCCGGGTAGCGGCGTGGTCGGGCGCACACCGCGGCGCGATCGCCGCCGCGACGGCGGCGGCAGCCGTCGCGCTGGGGTTGCTCGCCACCGGCCTTCGCCTCGACGCCGGCCTCGACCATCTTCGCCCGCGCGACTCGGAGGCGGTGCGGGTGCAGGACGAGATCGTCCGCCGCTTCGGCGATCCGGGGGGCCGAGGCGCGGTGGTGGTGCGGCGCGCCGATCTCGACCAGGCCCTGGCGGATGCCGAAGAGATCGCCGCGCGCCTGCGGCGCTACCGCGAGGAAGGCCGCATCGGCGCGGTTCGCTCGGTCGACGGCGCCCTGCCCTCGGCGCGCGCGCAACGCGCCCGCATGGCGCGCTTCGAGGCGCTGCCGCGCGCCGAGAGCGCCGATACGCTGCGCGCCGCGCTGGCGCGGCACGGATTCTCCGCCGCCCGCTTCGAGGGCTTCCTGGCGACGCTCGAGGGGGCGCGGCCGGGCGAGGCCGATCTCGTGCGCCTCGGCGATCCGGACCTCGAGCCGCTGGCCTCGCTGATCGGCCATCACGTCCGGCGCCACGGCGAAGAGTCCATCGTCGCCGTCTACTTCGATCCGCCCGAGGGTACGGGCCTCGCGGGGATCGAGGAGCAGCTCCGCCGCGACCTTCCCGGGGTCGAGCTGGGCGTCGCCTCACGGCTGTTGCTCGAAAGCGAGCTCGCCGACGTGCTGCGGCGGGAGCTCTTCTGGTTCTGCCTCTTCGGCGTCGCCGGCAACCTCGCGCTGTTGCTGTTCCTCTACCGCGACCCGCGCTTCGCCGCCGCCCTGCTCGTCCCGATGGTGCTGGTGGTCACGGCGCTGTTTGCGCTCATGGCGGTCGCGGGGATCGCCATCGACCCGGTGAACCTGGTGGTCACCCCGCTGTTGTTCGGCATCGGCGTCGACTACGGCGTCTACGTCGGCACCCGCGCGCGCGACTGCGGCTCGGCCGAGCGCGCGCTGACGCTCTCCGGGCGCGCCCTGGTGGTGACCGCCCTCACCACCGTCGCCGGCTTCGGCTTCCTCGGCCTGTCGCGCTATCCCTTCCTCGCCTCCCTCGGGCTGCTGGCCGGGATCGGCCTGCTGCTCAGCCTGGTGCTGGCGGTGGTCGTGCTGCCGGCCCTGCTGCGCCCGGGCGCCGGCGGTTCGCCGCCTTGAATTCACCCGCCCGAGCCCGTAGCCAGAAGGCGATGACGCACCCCACCCCCGAGCGCCGCGAACGGTTGCGAGCGGCGATCGAGCGCGCCCGCCGGAGCCCGCTCTACGCCCAGCGGCTGGACGGAATCGAGTTCGATGGCGACCTCACCCGTCTGCCGCTGACGAGCAAGGCGCACCTGCGCGACGCCAGCCCGTTCGGCATGCTGGCGGTACCGGCCGCCAAGGCCTGGCACTACCACGAGTCGAGCGGCACCACCGGCGAGCCGATCTCGACCTGGTGCGGCCTCGAGGAACTGAAGCAGATGGCCGCGATCGTGCGCCGCATGACGCCCGAGCTGGCGCACGACACCATCCTCCTCAACCGCTTCCCGCTGTTCGCGCCGGTCGCGTTCGTCTTCGAGGAGGCGCTGCGGCAGGCGGGGGCCTGTCACGTCGCGGCGGGCAACATGACGTGGGACGTCCCCTTCGACCGCGCCCTCGGCTTCATCCAGCGCCTCGGCGTGACCGCGATGGCGGTGCTGCCGCTCGAGCCGATCCTGCTGCGCGAGGTGGCGCTGCTGCAGGGCGTCGACCTGAAGCAGGCGGCCGCGAACCTCGAGGTGATCTTCGCCGGCGGTGCGGTGCTGCCGCCGGCCATGCGGCGCGTGATCGAGCGCGACTGGGGCGCGCGCGTGGTCGAGATCTACGGCTCGAACGAGACCATGCTGATGGGCGTCAGCTGCGTCGAAGGCCGGCTGCACCTGTGCGAGGAGCTGCTCGAGTTCGAGGTCCTCGACCCGGCGACGCAGCAGCCGGTGCCCTTCGGGACGCCCGGAATCCTGACCATCACCAGCCTGGTGCACGAGGCGATGCCGCTGGTGCGCTACCAGACCGGCGACTACGTCCGCCTCTCGGACGAGACCTGCGCCTGCGGCGAGCGCGGCGCGGTCGCCACCGTCTTCGGGCGCTACGAGGAGGTGATCGAGATCGGCGGGCGGCGCACGACGGCGTACGACGTGCTCGACGCCGCCTACGAGTTCGCCGACCGGCACGGCACGCGCGCCTTCTTCGTGCTGGTGCGGCCGCGCGGCCTGCACCTGCTGATCGAGGTCGAGGACCCGAAGCGGCCGGCCGATCTCGAAGCCGAGCGCCGCCTGGTCGAGCGCGCCGGCCTGCCGTTCACGGTCGAGTATCTGGGACCCAACGACGTCCTCGACCGCAGCGCGATGTTCCGCACGCCGAAGATCTACAAGCCGACGCAGATCTCCGACTGGCGCGGCAGCGGCCGCAAGACGATCACGATCATGGAGGCCCTGCTGGAGTGGCCCAAGTTCGATGCGCGCACGCTCTGGCACCTCGTCGTCCGCCAGGTGCGCAACGCCCGCCGCCGCAGCCGCCTCGTCAAAGAGGACCGCCAGCCGTGAACCGGCCTCACTCGCTTGCCTCCGCCTTGGCGAAACGCCCACTCTGGAGTGCGGCGGTCACCGCCGCTCTGGCTGGCGCCGATCGAGCGCGGCGGTGGTGGCCGCACTCGCGATGCGCCCGCGCCTGATCGCCGTCCGCAACCCGCGCGCCGGCGGCGCGGCGGGCGAAGCGATGTGGCAACGAGCGCGGCGCGGGCTCGAAGCGGGTGGGGAGGTGGTCGAATGGCTCGAGACGCGCGGCGACGGCGGCGACCTCGACCGCCTCGGCGCCGCGCTCGCAAGCGCACGGCCCGAGGTTCTGCTCGCCGCCGGCGGCGACGGCACCGTCGGCGACGCGGTCGCGGCGCTGCTGCGGCTCGAGCCCGCGGCGCGCCCGGCCCTCGCGCTGTTGCCGATGGGCACCGGCAACAACGTCGCCCGCGCGCTCGGCCTGCGCGCCGTCCGCAGCGCCGGCGAGGACGCGGTCGACGAAGCGGTGGCGGCGGCGCTGGCCGGCGGGGGGATGCGGGGAGGCGCGGTCGCGGCCGGCGAGACGGAGGTGCCCCCGCGCCGCGCGGGCGCGCGCCGCCGCATCGACGTCGGCCTCGCCAACGGCAGATCCTTCGTCGGCTCGTTCGCGCTCGGCATGGACGCCGACATTCTCGCGCTGCGCAATCGCCTCTGCCGGCGGTTGGGGCTGGGCGGCGGGCTCTCCGGCTACGCCCTCTACCTGGCGAGCTGCGCCGCCAATCTCCTCGCGCCGCACGGCGGCGAGGCACGGCTCCGTCTCGACGGCCGCGAGGAGGCGGTGCAGATCTACAACCTGGTGGTGACCAACACGCCGCTCTACGCCGGCGAGTTCCGCTTCGACGGCGACGACCACGCCGACGACGGGCGTCTCGACCTGCACTGCGTCGCCGGCGCGAGGGACTATCTGCGCGAGCACCCGGCGGCCTGGCGACGGCACGTCCGCCACGGACGCGGCGAGCGCGTCGCGCCCTCGCCGCTGTTGCGGCGCGCGGCCGCGATCGAGGTCGAGCTCGGCCGGCCGGTGGCGGCGCAGGTCGACGGCGAGGAGCTCGCGCCCGCCGCCCGCTTCGAGCTGCGCGTGGTGCCGGCCGCGATCGCGGTCTGCGCACCCTGACCGGCGCCGCCGGCGCGACCCGGCACGCGACCGGAGCCGCGACCGTCAGGTAGCCGCGATCCGAGAGGACTCGAACAGAGATGAACGAGGATGGCCAGAAGATGGCTGGAGATTCCGCCTGCCCGAGCGGAAGCCGGAGTGGCAGGCCGCATCTCGGTCATCCTCGTTCCATCGCCGTTCATCCCCGTTGTTCCTTTTCGGATTGGGGTTGGGGAGCGGCTCCGAAGCGGTGCGCCTCACCAGACGCGGAAGATCAGGCCCAGCACGACGGCGATGATCCGCACGGTATCGACGAACGGGCGGTAGTGGCTCACCCGCTCGCCGATCGGCGGATTGTAGACGCGCACCGGCAGCGAGCGGATCGGCAGGCCGGCGCGGGCGGCGCGGATCAGCACCTCGGTCTCGTAGGCGAAGCGATCGGCGCGGCAGTCGAGCGCCTGCACGGCCGCGATCGGGTAGACGCGGAAGCCGGACTGGGTGTCGTCGATGCGCTGGCCGCAGGCGATCTCGACCCAGCGGTTGGCGAAGCGGTTGCCGAACAGGCGGAGGGGCGCGACCGAGCCCGGCTCGATCCGGCGCGCACCGAGGATCAGTGCCGTCGGCTCGGCCGCCGAGGCGGCCAGCAGCGCCGGGATCTCGCTCGCCAGGTGCTGGCCGTCGCCGTCCATGCAGAGGGCGTGCGTCGCCCCGCCCTCGGCCAGCAGCCGCATGCCCAGTCGCAGCGCCGCGCCCTTGCCGCGGTTCACCGGTTGGCGCACCACCTCGGCGCCGGCGGCCTCGGCGCGCAGCTCGGTGCGGTCGCGCGAGCCGTCGCTGACCACCAGCACGCGACCGGCGTGCGCCCGCGCCGCCTCGACCACCGCGGCGATCGTCGCCTCGCAGTCGTAGGCCGGGATGAGGATCGCGGTCTGCTGCACCGGCGGAGAGTTGCGTGGCCGCCTGCGGGTGTCAATCTGGAGTGCGGCGGTCTCCGCCGCACTCCAGATCTACTCCTACGCGCGGCCCTGTGTTAGCTCTGCGCGGATGTCCACGCTCCTCGATCACGTCCGTCACGCCGCCCGCTTCAACGGACTCTGGTGGCGCCGGCTGGCCTACCTGGGCTCGGTCTACGGGCCGGAGTGGTGGAAGAGCTACTCGCCGCCCTTCTTCGCCGCCGCGATCTTCGCCCTGGTCGGCGCCAACCGCCGCGGCGCGATGGCGAACCTGCGGCGCGTGCTCGGCACCGACGATTCGTGGACCGTCGGCGCCGCGGCGATGCGGATGTTCGCGGAGTTCGCTTTCTGCATGAGCGAAACGCTCGAGTACTACTCGCCGCGGCCGAAGCCGGTGCGGCTGGAGCCGCCGGTCGACGATCCGATCGAGGAAGCGCTGCGCGCCGGGCGGGGCGTGGTGCTCGTCACCGGTCATTTCGGCAACTGGGACATCGCCGCCAAGACGCTCAACGACTACGGCCGGCCGATCAACCTGGTGATGGCGCACGACGTCAACGTCAGCACCCAGGAGTACGTCCGCGCCGCGCGCGAGCGCGTCGGCGTGCGCGTCATCTTCTCCGACTCCTCCGTCTTCTCCTCGCTCAACATGGTGCGGGCGCTGCGCTCGAACGAGATCGTCGCCCTGCAGCTCGATCGCATGGTGCACTCCGGCGGCGCCCGCTGGCTGCCCTTCTTCGGCGAGCCGGCACCCTTCCCCTCCGGCCCCTTTGCGCTGGCGCGCATCACCGGGGCGCCGGTGATCCCCGTCTTCATCCCGCGCCTGGGCCGGCGCCACTACGGCATCCACGTCGGCCGCGCGGTGAACGTCGCGCGCGAAGCCCGCGACGGCGCCGCCCTCGACCGCGTCATGAACCAGGCCGTGCAGCAGTTCGAGGCGATGGTGCGCAAGCACCCGCTGCAGTGGTTTCAGTTTCAGGAGTTCTGGGGGGAGGGGGTCGTGGGGATGGGGGTGGAGGAGCCGGGGG
>Ga0268299_1003781_pt1 | contig 13117 bp, 12 predicted proteins | sample NOBtaG_FD_193484 | JGI IMG/M metagenome (GOLD analysis project Ga0268299, IMG submission 193484) | Activated sludge microbial communities from bioreactor in Nijmegen, Gelderland, Netherland - NOB reactor | ecosystem: Engineered > Bioreactor > Aerobic > Activated sludge | place: Netherlands...
GCGGCTGCGCATGCCGCTGGCGCTGGACGACGGCAGCGGGCAGCGCATCGTCACCTCGCCGGCCTTCGCGCGCTTCACCGGCATGGCGCCGCCACCCGACGGGCCGGGCGGTGACCGGCCGCCGCCCGATGCGGACGGCCCGCCGCGCCCGCCGCCGGTGATGGAGCCGGTGGTACCGCAGCGCGTCGCGCTGAGCGACGGCCGCACGCTGTGGATCGTGCGCCCGAGCCAGATCCGCGCCGCCGAGCGCGGCGGTCCGGCGCGGCACCTGGTGCCCGAGCCGCCGTTCTTCGCGCGGGGCGTCGGCCTCGTCATCACGCTCGGCGTGCTGTTCCTCGCCGTCGCGGGTGGCGCCTACCCGGTGGTGCGGCGCCTGACGCGCCGGCTCGAGGCGCTGAAGCACGGCGTCGAGACCTTCGGCGCCGGTGCGCTGGACCATCGCGTCGACGCGAGCGGCCGCGACGAGGTCGCGGCGGTGGCGAGCAGCTTCAACGCCGCGGCAGCGCGCATCGAGTCGCTGGTGCAGGCCAACCAGTCGCTGCTGGCCAATGCCAGCCACGAGTTCCGCTCGCCGCTGGCGCGGCTGAAGATGGCGCTGGCGATGCTGGACGCGACGCCGCCGGAGAAGCGAGCCGCCTTGCATGCCGAGATCGAGACCAACATCCGCGAGCTCGACGCGCTGGTCGAGGAGGTGCTGCTGGCGAGCCGGCTCGACGCCCGCCAGGGCCGCGCCGACCGCCCGCCGGTGCGCGATCCGGTCGACCTGATCGCGCTGGCGGCCGAGGAGGCCGCGCGCGTCGAGGCGAGCCTGGACCTGCCCGAGTCGAGCGACGAGGCGCCGCCCGCCACGCTGCCGGGCGACGAGCGCCTGCTGCGCCGCGCGATCCGCAACCTGCTCGAGAACGCGCGCCGCTACGGCGGCAGCGCGGCGCCCGAGCTGCAGCTGCGGCGCGTCGGCCGCGCGCTGCAGGTGCGCGTCTGCGACCGCGGCCCCGGCGTGCCCGACTCGCAGCGCGAGCGCATCTTCGAGCCCTTCTACCGCCTGCCCGGCCATGCCGAGCAGGCCGGCGGCGTCGGCCTGGGCCTGAGCCTCGTGCGGCAGATCGCGCGCCATCACGGCGGCGAGGTGCGCTGCGAGGTCCGCGAGGGCGGCGGCAGCTGCTTCGTGCTGTCCCTGCCGCTTCCTTAGTTAGCGCGGCAATGGAGTCCGTCACGCGACGGGGCTAGCATCGCGGCCGGGCGCTCCCTGCCGCCCCTGCCTGCCTCGTGAACGCCACCCCCGCCTCCGCTCCCGACATCGACCGCCACGCCGAGCTGCACCAGGGCTTTCGCTGGTGCGTGCCGCCGCACTTCAACATCGCCGAGGTCTGCTGCACCCGCTGGGCCGCCGACCCGGCGACCCGCGACCGCATCGCGCTGATCCATGCGCGCGAGGACGGCAGCGTCGCGCGCCTGAGCTACGCCGAGCTGCAGGCCGAGGCCAACCGCCTGTCGCATGCGCTCGAGCGCCTGGGCGCCGTGCGCGGCGACCGCATCGCCATCGTGCTGCCGCAGCGGCCCGAGACGGCGATCGCGCACATCGCGATCCAGCAGATCGGCGCGGTCGCGATGCCGCTGTCGACGCTGTTCGGCCCCGAGGCGCTGCAGTACCGGCTGGCCGACAGCGGCGCGCGGCTGGCCATCGTCGATGCCGCCGCGGCGCCCGTCCTGCAGGCCCTGCGCGCCGAGTGCCCGGCGCTCGAACACCTGATCGCGGTCGATGCAGTGCCCGCGGACGACCAGCCGCCCGGCTGGCGCGAGGCGCTGCAGCGCGAGTCCGACGTCTACGTGCCGGCCCGCACCCACGCCGACGACGCGGCGATCCTCGTCTACACCAGCGGCACCACCGGCCCGCCGAAGGGCGCGCTGATCCCGCAGCGCGCGCTGATCGGCAACCTGCCCGGCTTCGTCTGCAGCCAGGATTGGTTCGGCTTCGACGACGGGCTAGGCGGGTCGCCCGCCGCGCCCAGCGTGTTCTGGTCCCCGGCGGACTGGTCGTGGACCGGCGGCCTGATGGACGCGCTGCTGCCGACGCTCTACTTCGGCCAGACCATCGTCGGCGCGCAGGGTCGTTTCGATCCGCTGCGCGCCTTCGAGCTGATGCAGGCGCACGCCGTCACGCACAGCTTCCTGTTCCCGACCGCGCTCAAGGCGATGATGAAGGCCTGCCCGCGGCCGCGCGAGCGCTATGCGCTGCGCCTGCGCGCCGTGATGAGCGCCGGCGAGGCGGTCGGCGACGCGGTCTTCGCCTGGTGCCGCGAGGCCCTGGGCCTGACGGTCAACGAGATGTTCGGGCAGACCGAGGTCAACTACATCGTCGGCAACAGCCACGGCCGCTGGCCGGCGCGCGCCGGATCGATGGGCCGCGCCTACCCCGGTCACCGCGTCGCCGTCATCGACGAATCGGGGCGCGAAGTGCCGCGCGGCACGCCGGGCGACGTCGCGGTGCACCGGCGCGACGTGCACGGCGACCCGGACCCGATCTTCTTCCTCGGCTACTGGAAGCAGCCCGAGGCGACGCGCGCCAAGTTCACCGGCGATCCCGACGATTCCTGGTGCCGCACCGGCGACACCGCGATCATGGATGCCGACGGCTACCTCTGGTACCAGGGCCGCAGCGACGACGTCTTCAAGGTCGCCGGCTACCGCATCGGGCCGAGCGAGATCGAGAACTGCCTCGTCAAGCACGCGGCGGTGGCCAACGCCGCCGTCGTGCCCAAGCCCGACGCCGAGCGCGGTGCGCTGGTCAAGGCCTTCGTCGTGCTGGCACCGGGCCACGCGGCGTCGCCGCAGCTGGTCGCGCAGCTGCAGCAGCACGTGAAGGGCCGGCTCGCGCCCTACGAGTACCCGAAGGAGATCGAGTTCGTCGAAGCGCTGCCGATGACCACCACCGGCAAGGTCCAGCGCCGCGTGCTGCGGCTGCTGGAGGAAGAGCGGGCGAAGGCCGGTCGATCGCGCTGAGCAGCGCCTTCCGGCGCCGCTTCACTTCGCGCAATCGCCTCGCCAGGCTGCCGCTGCCAGGAAGGGCAGGCTGAGCAGGCCCATGCCGGCGCCCGCGTACTGGCCCTTCGCGCAGTCGCCGGTCCCGGCGCGCTGCACTTCGCCGCTCAGGCGCGCGCCGGCCCCCGGCGCGCGCAAGGAGCTGCCGGCCTCGACGGCCAGCTGCGCGGGGGCGGTCGTGCCCGTGGCCGATGAACGCAGCGCGCGGCGTGTGGCCTCGCTGTTCAGCAGCGACTCTGCGGTGCCCTGGACGGCTGTTTCCTCGCTGGCGGCGGGCGGCACCGACAAGTGATCGGTGGCTACAGGCCGGTCTGCGGTTGGCGTTCCTGCAGCGACCGGTCGGGCAGACTGGCGCGCACGAGGAGGCGCCGGCGCCGCTGCGGGGGTCGGTGCGACCAGTTCCTCGCGATCGGTCGGTGGCAGCAGGCGGAGTTCGATGCGTGGCAGCCGCAGCCCGCTCGTCGCTTCGCGTGTCGACGAAGGCGAGATCGACTGCAGCCCCAGCAACGCCAGCACGTGCACGGCGAGGACCAGGGCCCAGACCAGCGGAGCAGGCCGCGTGGGCAAGGCAGGCATGCAGCCATGCTTCCACGCGCCCGGTGCGGCCGTCAAGCCGCCGGCGCTCAGACCGGCCGCAGGTCGCGGGCCTCGCCGCGCAGGTTGACGAACACGTTGAGCGTGAGCGCGAGGATCGCGCCGGTCATCGCGAACTCGCTGGCCACCAGCGCCGGCACGACCTGCGGGCGGCCGGTCAGCACCAGCGCCAGCGAGCCCATCATCACCGGCAGCGACAGGTTGTGCAGCCAGAACTGCACGGCGGCCAGGCGGCTGTCGGCGAGCTTCGGGAACACGCCGTAGACCAGCCCGGCCAGCGCCAGCGTGGTCCAGCCGAGCAGGTTGACGTGGGCATGCACCGGGCGCAGCGTGAAGTCACGGGTGGCGCCCATGAAGATGCCGATCGAGATGCCGACCAGCAGGTAGAGCAGCGCAAGCTGCAGGCAGCGGCGTGCGATCGCGGGGACCGGGGCGGCGGGCGTGGACATGGAGAGCTCCTGGATGAAGGGTGGAAGCGTGGACGGCGGAATGGATCCGGTGCCCGCACTCTAGGCAGCGCCCCGCGGCCTGCCATCGCCCGAAGGAGCCATCGACCGGCCGCGGCGGGCCAGCGCGCCGCAATCCGGTACAAGCCGGGCGCGGCCGGTCGGTGCAAACTTTGCCCATGGCCCGCAAAGACCACGCCAGCGAGACCCCCGCGACCGCCTTCCTCAAGCGCGCGAAGCTCGCTTACACCGAACACCTGTACGACTACGTCGACCGCGGCGGCACCGCCGAGTCGGCGCGGCAGCTGGGCGTGGACGAGCACCACGTGGTCAAGACGCTGGTGCTGCAGGACGACGCGGCGCGGCCGCTGATCGTGCTGATGCACGGCGACCGCCAGGTCGGCCTGAAGGCGCTGGCCCGCGAGATCGGCGCCAGGAAGGTCGAGCCCTGCACGCCCGAGGTGGCGCAGCGCCACAGCGGCTACCTGGTCGGCGGCACCTCGCCCTTCGGGACGAAGAAGGCGATGCCGGTGTACGTCGAGGCCAGCGTGCTCGAGCTGCCGCGGATCTACATCAACGGCGGCCGGCGCGGCTACCTGGTGGGCCTCGACCCGCGCACGGCGATGCCGTTGCTGCAGGCGCGCGCCGTCCACTGCGGCCAGGCCGGCTGAACCGTTGCGGTGCGGCGTGTCGCGAGCGCGACGCGCGCCGGCGCCGAAGCCAGCGGCTGGGCGCGGAAGCGCAGGCTTTTCGGCGTCTGACCGCGGTCGAGAACTCCCTACAGTGATCCCGTCAGCTCTGGATGCAATCTCGCGTCGCTGACGCGGCAGGGCACCGGTCGGTGCCCACCGGTCCGGTTGCTGGGGCGACCGGCGCCGGGCCGTGAATCCACAAGGGGGGCGGTCCGTGAAACTCAGTCTCAAGCTGCCGCTGGCGATCGCCAGCACGGCGCTCGCGTTGCTGGCGGCGGCGCTGTTCGGCATCTACAGCCTCAATCGCTCGCTGGGCGTGTACCAGGGCGAGGTGCAGGCCAGCAACGATGCCGAGCGCGCCATCGGCGAGCTCAACATCGACTTCAGGGTCCAGGTGCAGGAGTGGAAGAACACCCTGCTGCGCGGCAAGGACCCGAAGCAGTTGGAGCGCTACTGGAGCGCCTTCCAGAAGCAGGAACGCCAGGTGGCCGAGACGGCCCGCAAGCTGCAGGCCACACTGCCGGCCGGCGCGGGCCGCGCGCTGGTCGAGGACTTCGCCAAGGCGCACGCGACCATGGGCGAGGGCTACCGCAAGGGCTTCGAGGCCTTCAAGGCGGCCGGCTTCGAGTCCGCCGTCGGCGACGCGGCGGTCTCGGGCATGGACCGCGCGCCGAGCAAGCTGCTCGACGACGCGGTGGACAAGATCAAGGAGGCGAGTGCCGCCGTCGCCGCCCAGGCGGCGGCCGACGGGCAACGCGCCACGCGCATGAGCCTGGTGCTGATGCTGGGGGTGTGCGCGGCCGGCGTCGGGGTGGGCGTGCTGTTCAGCCGCAGCATCACGCGACCGCTCGGCGAGGCCGTCGAGATGGCCGGGGCCGTGGCCGCCGGCGACCTGACGCGCAGCCTGCGCCGCGGCGGTCGGGACGAGGTGGGCCAGTTGAGCGGCGCGCTGGCCGACATGGTGGCGCAGCTGCGTCGCGTGGTCGGCGAGGTGCGCAGCGGTGTCGAGTCGGTCAGCACCGCGTCGGCGCAGATCGCCACCGGCAACCAGGATCTGTCGTCGCGCACCGAGCAGACGGCATCGAACCTGCAGCAGACCGCGGCCAGCATGGAGCAGATCACCGGCACCGTCACGCAGTCGGCCGACACGGCGCAGCGCGCCAACGAGCTGACGGCCAGTGCGGCCGGTGCGGCCGAGCATGGCGGCCAGGTCGTGGACCGCGTCGTCGCCAGCATGCAGGAGATCACCGACTCGTCGAGGAAGATCGCCGACATCATCGGCGTCATCGACGGCATCGCCTTCCAGACCAACATCCTCGCGCTCAATGCCGCGGTGGAGGCGGCCCGGGCCGGCGAGCAGGGCCGCGGCTTCGCGGTGGTCGCCTCCGAGGTGCGCAACCTGGCGCAGCGCTCGGCCGGTGCGGCCAGGGAGATCAAGGCGCTGATCGAGACCTCGGTCGGCCGCGTGGAGGCCGGCTCGCAGCTGGCCGGGCAGGCCGGACAGAGCATGGGCGAGATCGTGCAGTCGGTGAAGCGAGTGACGGCGCTGATCGGCGAGCTGAGCACCGCCGCCGGCGAACAGCGCGACGGCATCGGCCAGGTCAACACGGCGATCGCCAACCTCGACGAGCTGACGCAGCAGAACTCCGCGCTGGTCGAGGAGTCCGCGGCGGCCGCCGCGTCGCTGAAGGACCAGGCCGCGCGCCTGGCCGAGGTGGTGGCGGTCTTCAAGACCGGCACGACGGCCTGAGGCAGCCGTGCCGCTCGCCGGCTTGTCGCCGCAAGGCCAGATCGCGCTGGCCTCCATGCAGCAGCTCGCGGATCGCCGCGCGCAAGGCACGCTCGACGGCCCGGGCTTCGTGGCCAGGGCCTTGCAGGCGGTGGCCGAGGGCCTGGGTTGCGATCGCATGAGCCTGTGGCTGCACCGCGATCACGCGGGCGGGCGCGCGCTGGTGTGCCGCGGCCTGCACGACGGCAGCGGCCGGGGCGCGACGAGCGGCCTGCCGCCGCTCGTCGAGGCCGAGCACGCGGCCTATTTCGAGGCGCTCGACCGCCACGGCATCCTGAATGCCGCCGACGCCCAGCAACACCCGGCACTGGCGTCGATGTGCGAGTCCTACCTGCGGCCGCACGACATCCGTTCGCTGCTCGACGTGCCCTTCGCGGCCAACGGCCGGCGCATCGGCCTGCTGTGCGGCGAGCAGGTGGGCCGTCGCGTCGACTGGCAGCCGGCGCAGGTGGCGCTGATGCGGCGCGCCGGCATCTGCGGCAGCCTGCTGTTCGAGCGCCAGCGCCTCCACGAGTCGCGGCTCGGCCCGGGCTGAACGACGGAGCCGGGGAGGGTCACGGAGGCGGCGGCAGAATAGCCGCATGCTCCCGTTCGCCCCCCTGCTGGCCACGCTGGCCGCCTACCTGATCGGTTCGCTGTCCTTCGCGGTCATCGTGAGCCGCGCCTTCGGCCTGGCCGACCCGCGCAGCTACGGATCCGGCAACCCCGGCGCGACCAATGTGCTGCGCTCCGGCAAGAAGGCCGCGGCGATCCTGACCCTGGTGCTCGACGCGGCCAAGGGCGCGGTGCCGGTGTGGCTGATCGATCGCTACGGCGCGGCCTACGGCCTGGGCGAGGGCACGCAGGCGCTGATCGGGCTGGCGGCCTTCGCCGGCCACCTGTGGCCGGTGTTCTTCGGCTTCAAGGGCGGCAAGGGCGTGGCCACCGCGGCCGGCGTGCTGCTGGCGCTGAACCCGTGGCTGGCGCTGGCGACGCTGGCCAGCTTCGCGATCATCCTGTTCTTCTTTCGCTACGTGTCGCTGGCCTCGATCGTCGCGGCCGTGTTCGCGCCCTTCTACCAGCTGCTGATCTGGGGCATGGGCGAGACGGCGATGGCGATCATCGTGATGAGCCTGTTGCTCGTCTGGCGGCACAGCGCCAACATCCAGAAGCTGCTGGCCGGCACCGAGAGCAAGCTCGGCCAGAAGGCGAAGGCGGTTCACCACAAGGGGCAGACATGACCATTCAACGTTTCGATGTGGGCACGCGGCTGTCCGAGATGGCGGTCCACCACGGCACGGCCTACCTGGCCGGCCAGGTCGCTGCCGACGCGACGCAGGACATCCGCGGCCAGACGCAGCAGGTGCTGGCGCAGATCGACGCGCTGCTGGCGCGCGCCGGCACCGACAAGCGCAAGCTGCTGATGGTGCAGATCTTCATCGTCGACCTGGCCGACTTCCCGGCGATGAACGAGGTCTGGGAAGCCTGGGTGCCGGCCGGCCACGCACCGCCGCGCGCCACCGTCCAGGCCCGCCTGGCCAAGGCGGAGTGGAAGATCGAGATGGTGGTGACGGCCGCGCTGTAGAACCGATCGCAGCGGCCGTTGCGCAGCAAGGCACCTGCGGTCTCGGGGGTGAACGAAGCGGTGTTGACAGCGGCGCTGTAGAACCGATCGCGCTCAACCCACGATCCGGTCCGTCAGGCCCAGCGCGGCGGGGTCGCCGCGGCCGACGCGCACCAGCACCGGCTCGTCGCCGCTCAGGTCGATCACCGTGGTCGGCTGCATCGGGCAGGCGCCGGCGTCGACGACGGCCTGCAGCTGCTTCTCGTAGCGCGCGCGGATCTCGTGCGGGTCGTTCAGCGGCTCGCGTTCGCCGGGCGGGATCAGCGTCGTCGCCAGCAGCGGCTGGCCGAAGACCTCGAGCAGCGCCTGCGTCGCCGCATGTGCCGGCACGCGCAGCCCGATGGTGCGGCGCGACGGGTGCGACACGCGGCGCGGCACTTCCTTGGTCGCCTCGAGGATGAAGGTGTAGGGCCCCGGCGTGCCGAGCTTGAGCAGCCGGTACTGCTTGTTGTCGACGCGCGCGTAGCTGGCCAGCTCGCTGAGGTCGCGGCACAGCAGCGTCAGGTGGTGCTTGTCGTTGTCGTCGAAGCCGCGCAGCTTGCGCAGCCGCTCGGCCGCCGCCTTGTCGTCGAGGTGGCAGACCAGCGCGTAGCTCGAGTCGGTCGGGATCGCCGCGATGCCGCCGCCGTGCAGGATCTGCGCGGCCTGCTTCAGCAGCCGCGGCTGCGGGTTGTCGGGGTGGACCTCGAAGTACTGGGACATGCCGGCATTGTCAGTCCGCGACGGGGGCGAGTTCGCTCGGCGCCGCCTGGCGCGCCGCGGCGCTCTCGCGCAGGTTCAGCCACACCGAGGCGGCGCCGCAGACCGCCACCACCGCCATGCCGATCCAGGCCCAGCCGTCGGGCACGTGGCGGAAGGCGACCCAGCCGGCGAAGCTGGCAAAGCCGATCTGCACGTAGGTGAAGGGCATCAGCAGCGCCATCGGCGCCAGGCCCAGCGCGAGGATCAGGCACAGGTGCCCGGCGGTGCCGGCCAGCCCGCCCAGCAGCAGCAGCGCCCAGTGCGCCGGTGGCGCGGCGGCCAGCGCCGGCAGCACGTCGACCGGGCTCAGCAGCAGCACCACCGACATGATCAGCGTGCCGATGAAGCCGGTGTAGAAGTGGGTCGTCAGCGGATGCTCCAGCCCCGACAGCCGGCGCGTCAGCAGCTGGAAGCTGGCGTAGACCATCGCCATCGTCAGCGGCAGCAGCGCCGCCCAGCCGAACAGGCCGCTGCCGGGCCGCACGACGATCAGCGCGCCGGCAAAGCCGCCCAGCACCAGCAGCGCGCGCAGCGGCGACAGCTTCTCGTGCAGGAACAGCGCGGCCAGCACCGTCACCAGCACCGGGGTCAGCATGCCGACCGCCGTGTACTCGGCCACGGGCATGTACTGGATGCCGTAGAACAGCAGCGCGCTGGTCAGCAGCAGCAGCGCACCGCGCAGGGTCTGGAAGCGCGGGTGCTCGCTGCGGAACAGGTTGCCGCCGCCACGCAGCAGGCGCAGGCCCAGCCACGCGCCCATGACCAGCGCCTGGATCGCGTAGCGCACCCACAGGATGACCAGCACCGCCAGCGTCTGGCCGAGGTACTTGGCGGTGGTGTCGAGAGTCGCGAAGCACATCGCCATCGCGAGCACCAGCGCCACGCCGAGCAAGGGCTGGGCGCGCCCGGCGCCGGGGCTCACGGGCGCTGCACCCGGTCGGCCAGGGCCTCCCAGACCGGCGACAGCTTGCCCGGCAGCCAGGGCAGGGCGCCGAGGTCGGTGCGGCTCTCGCCGGGCGCGTGGAAGTCGCTGCCGCGCGAGGCCAGCAGGTCGAACTCCTGGGCCATGTCGGCGTACTTCACGTACTCGGCCGTCGTGTGGCTGCCGGTCACGACCTCGACCGCGCGGCCGCCGTGCGCGATGAACTCGGTGAAGAGCGCGTATTCCTCGGTCGGCGTGAACTTGTAGCGGCCCGGGTGCGCGATGACCGCGGTCCCGCCGGCCTGCGTGATCCAGCGCACCGCGTCGCCGAGCCCGGCCCAGCGGTGCGGCACGTAGCCGGGCTTGCCCTCGGTCAGGTAGTTGCGGAACACCTCGTTGGTGTTGCCGCACACGCCGCGCTCGACCAGGAAGCGCGCGAAGTGCGTGCGCGCGACCAGCTCCGGGTTGCCGGCGTGCTGCAGCGCGCCCTCGTAGGCGCCGGGGATGCCGATGCGCGCCAGCGCCTCGCCCATCTCGCGCGCGCGCTGGCCGCGACCGCCGCGCGTGGCCTGCAGGCCGGCGGCGAGCTGCGCGTCCTCGGCGTCGAAGCCCAGGCCGACGATGTGCACGGTGATGCCGGCGAAGCTGACCGAGATCTCGGTGCCGGTCAGGTAGGGCAGGCCCAGCGCCAGCGCGGCGTCGCGCGCCCGCGCCTGGCCGGCGATCTCGTCGTGGTCGGTCAGTGCCCACAGCTCGACGCCGTTGGCGTGGGCCCGCGCGGCCAGCGCCTCGGGCGCGAGCGTGCCGTCGGACACGCTGGAGTGGCAGTGCAGGTCGGCGTTGAGGACGGTGGCGCTCACCGACCGATTGTAGGAAGTGACGCGCTCAGCGCTCGACCCGCAGGATGCGCCCGTCGGCCTGGTCGGTCAGCAGGTAGAGCCAGCCGTCCGGGCCCTGGCGCACGTCGCGGATGCGGCCGACCTCGTTGAGCGGCAGGCGTTCTTCCTTGACGACGCGCTTGCCGTCGAGCTCGAGCCGCACCAGCAGCTGGCCGCGCAGCGCGCCGACGAAGAGGTTGCCCTTCCAGCCGGGATAGCGGTCGCTGGTCAGGAAGGCCATGCCGCTGGGGCCGATCGACGGCACCCAGTAGGTGACCGGCTGCTCCATGCCGGGCTTGGCGCCGCCTTCGCCGATCTTGCGGCCGCTGCCGTAGTCGACGCCGTAGGTGATGACCGGCCAGCCGTAGTTGAGGCCGGCCTCGTCGACATTGATCTCGTCGCCGCCCTCGGGCCCGTGCTCGTGGGTCCACAGCACGCCGGTGGCCGGATGCAGCGCCGCGCCCTGCGGGTTGCGGTGGCCGACGCTCCAGATCTCGGGCCGCGCGCCCGGCGTGGCCACGTGCGGGTTGTCGGCCGGCACGCGACCGTCGGCCTCGATGCGCACGACCTTGCCGACGTGGTTGTCGAGCTTCTGCGCCAGGTCGCGGTGGAACAGCCGGTCGCCGGTGGTCGCGAACAGCCGGCCGTCGCGCGCGAACACCAGCCGCGACCCGAAGTGCGCGGTGCTCGCGAGCTTGGGCTGCTGGCGGAAGATCACCTGCACCTCGTCGAGCCGCTCGCCGTTCAACTTGCCGCGCGCGACGCTGGTGCCGTTGCTGCGGCCCGGGCCGGGCTCGGAATAGCTCCAGTAGACCCAGCGGTTGTCGGCGAACTTCGGGTCCAGCACGACGTCGAGCAGGCCGCCCTGCGAGCGCGCGTCGACCTCGGGCAGGCCCTGCAGCGGCGGGCCGACCTCGCCGCTGGCCGAGACGATGCGCATGCGGCCGGCGCGCTCGGTCACGAGCAGCCGGCCGTCGGGCAGGAAGGCCAGGCCCCAGGGATGGTGCAGGCCGCCGGCCACGGTGACCAGCCTCAGGCCCTGCGGCCCGGGGATCACCGCGGATCCGTTCAGCACCGGCAGGCGAAAGCCGTTGCTGGACTGCGCGCAGGCCGCCCCGCCGGCCACCAGGGCGCCGAGGGCGAGCACCGTCAGCAGGTGCCGGCGCGACGTGGGGCGGCGAGGCTGGACTTGCATCGCCCGCAGTCTAGGGGCTCGCGGCCCGTCGTGCAGCGCGAGCCTCAGCTGCGGTCGATGCGGACCAGCCGGCCGCTGTCGGTCAGCAGGTAGATCCAGCCGTCCGGGCCCTGCTTCACGCAGCGGATGCGCTGGCCGAGGCTTGCGAACAGGCGCTCGCGCGAGACCTCGGTGGCGCCGTTCAGCGCGACGCGCCAGAGCGCCGTGCCGGACAGCGCGCCGAGCATCGCGTTGCCCTGCCATTCCGGGAAACCGGCGCCGGTGTAGAACATCAGCCCGGACGGGGCGATCGACTGCGGTGGCCAGTAGCTGACCGGTTCGACATAGCCCGGCGCGTGCACGCCGCCGCCGATGCGGCAGGCGTCGTTGGCCGGGCTCACGCCGTAGGGGCAGCCGTAGCTGACGTTGGGCCAGCCGAAGTTGCCGCCCGCGACGACGCGGTTGAGTTCGTCGCCGCCCTGCGGGCCGTGCTCGACCAGCCACAGCTCGCCGGTGGTCGGGTGCACCGCGGCGCCCTGCGGGTTGCGGTGGCCGTAGCTCCAGATCTCGGGCCGCGCGCCGGCACCGAGGCTGGGATTGCCGCTGGGGATGCTGCCGTCGCGGTTGATGCGCACCACCTTGCCCAGCGTGCCGCTCAGGTCCTGGGCCGGTGTCTCGCGCGTGCGCTCGCCCAGCGAGACGAACAGCGTGCGGTCGCTGCGGAAGGCCAGGCGCGAGCCGAAGTGGCCGTCGCCGTTGACCTTGGGCGTCTGCTGGTAGATCACGTCGAAGTCGACGAGCTGCATGCCCGACAGCCGGGCACGCGCGACCGCGGTGCCGGTGTTGTCGCCGTTGGCATTGCCCTCGACATAGGTTAGGTAGACCCAGGGGTCGGTGGCGAAGTCGGGGTCGAGGGCGACGTCGAGCAGGCCGCCCTGGCCGTTGGGCATGGTCACGACCACCGGCACGCCGGCGACCGGGCCGGACAGCGTGGCGGTGCTGCCGCCGAGCGTCGCGATGCGCAGCGTGCCGCCCTTCTCGGTGATCAGCGCGCGACCGTCGGGCAGGAAGGCCATGCCCCAGGGGCTGGCGAGCGCGGTCGTGAGCGTCGTCGTGCGCGCCGGGCCGGTCGGCGGCGGGCCCGACGGCGGCGGCGGCGGTGGGGGCGGCGCCCCGGGCGGTCCGCCGGCGACCGGCGGTGCCGGAGCGGCATCGCCGCCACCACCGCAGGCACTCAGC
>Ga0268299_1003782_pt1 | contig 13116 bp, 11 predicted proteins | sample NOBtaG_FD_193484 | JGI IMG/M metagenome (GOLD analysis project Ga0268299, IMG submission 193484) | Activated sludge microbial communities from bioreactor in Nijmegen, Gelderland, Netherland - NOB reactor | ecosystem: Engineered > Bioreactor > Aerobic > Activated sludge | place: Netherlands...
GCCTGCCTCGGGTACGTCGCCTACATTTATATGTCCTGGTTTTACCTCTACCTGGTGAACGTGCGGGGGATCGATCTGTTGCGTGGCGGCTGGCTCGCGGCTGCGCCCTTCGTCGCGATCCTCGTCTCCTGCCCGCTCGGCGGCTGGACCACGGATCACCTGGTCTCGAGCCTTGGTCTGACGAAGGCCCGCATGATCGTCGGCATGATCGGCATGGGGCTGGCCGGTGGACTGATCGCCGTCGGCGCCTGGGCCGATTCGCAGGCGGTGGCCATCGCCTGCCTATCACTCGGCGCGGGTTGGCTCTATTTCACCGTCGGCGCCTACTGGAGCGTGACGACCGACCTCTCCAAGACACATGCGGGCACCCTGTCGGGCGTGATGAACATGGGCGCGAACGTGGGCGGTGTGATCTCTCCCAGCCTCACGCCCTGGCTCGCCGATCAATGGGGATGGACGGCGTCGTTGCTGGTGGCGGCGCTCATCGCCCTCTGCGGCGGAGTGATGTGGATGATGGTCGATGCGAGCGAGGGATTAAGGGAGTAGAAGTGACGGGCTCAGGAAGGAGCGCGCTTGAAGGTGGACGACGTCGGGAACTAGTGGTTCAGTTGGCTGGTTTTGGAAGTTACTCCGTGGACATAGGGCCGATCCAAGGGTATTAGCGGAATCGGCGCAACCAATGAAGCCTGCCCGATTCAGGATCATTCATCAGCAGCGCGGTCATTGAAATTCCCCCCGAACCCTCGCGGCCATCGACGCGACGCGTGCGACGTCAAAACTCATGACGATATCGACTGATTGCAACGTTTCGATTGGGAACCACTCCGCCTCCAACGCATCATCGGCTGCCTGCGGGACGCCTGAAATCCACTCGCATAACACGGCGATCAACACGTAATGGGTAACCAAGTGTCCACTCGCGTTCCGATGGAACGCGTCGACCGCCGTGAACACGTGCAGCGGGTGCACGACGAGGCCGGTCTCTTCCGCCACCTCCCGTACCGCGGTAGCCTGGACCGGTTCACCCGGCTCGATCTTGCCACCGGGAAAGCCCCACTTCCCCGCGTCGGGCTGATTCGCGCGGCGGACGAGCAGAACATCGCCGCCTCGCAGCACCACGCCGATCGCCGCGGCAACCGGCGTGACGGTCGTGGACGGTAACGAGCCTTTCTGCGCCTTCGTTTTGCCATGGTGACTCATGTGAGGATTTCTCCAATCCGAGGTGGATAGGGCTGCGGACGTTGGGTGCCGGAACCGGGTGGCGTCCTTGTCGCATCGTCGTCGGTCACGCATTTTCCTTCTTCCGGTGGAAAGCGAAGTTTAACAGCCGAAAGGTGCAGGGGGCAGGAACCAGGCTAGGCAGTCTGCGGCAGACTGTCAAGAAGACAGTACAGGGATGCTCATCGACCAACGCCGGTCTTCGAAGCGGCGGCGATGGCGTGAGTGACGAAAAGTCGGCTACGCGGTTGACCGGATTCCCGAAGACCCAGCCGAATAGGTTGTCGGTGTGATGCACATGGGCGCGAACGTGGGCGGTGTGATCTCTCCCAGCCTCACGCCCTGGCTCGCCGATCAATGGGGATGGACGGCGTCGTTGCTGGTGGCGGCGCTTATCGCCTTCTGCGGCGGGGTGATGTGGATGAGGATCGATGCGAGCAAGGGATTGAGGGAGTGAGGGGGGGCAATGCGGCGTCTCGGCACAATCAGAAGACTCAATCGTGGGACGGGCTATGTTTTGCGAACCCCCAACTCTCGTGGCGAACAGGCAATCGATTGAGCGCCTGGCGGTAGAACTGCCAGTTCGGCATAAAGCGGTCCATCAACGCGATAAACCGGCGGGTGTGTGTCGGCTCAAGGAGATGCGCCATCTCATGTACCACGATGTATTCAAGACATTCCGGCGGTTTCTTCGCCAACTCTGTATTCAGGCGAATATGCCGCGCCGTGGGATTGCAACTCCCCCACTTCGTCCGCATCCGTTGCACAAAGAAGCGGTTGACCGTCGCCCTCATCAATGGCTGCCACTTGGCAAGCAGGGTACCCACGGCGTTCTTGAGCTGCTCGCGATACCATGCCTCAAATAACTCCTGCTTCCTCTCTTCGCTTGTTCCCGGACGCACGCGCAAGAGAATGCGGCGATGCTGCACTTCAATAGACGGGGCTTCATCCCCTTCCCGCACGGTGAGCAAGTAGCGTCGTCCCCAGAGGTAATGACTCTCCCGGTTGAGGTATTCACGCGGGGTTTCACGTTCCTGATCGCGCAATTTCTTCTGCTGTCGCCTGATCCATTCGAGTTTGGAAATGACGAAGACGCGGATCGTATCAAGGCTCATGCGCGCCGGCGCGGCGATTCGCACTCGACCGTTCGGTGGATACACACTGAGATGGACGTTCTTAATGTCCTTTCTCACCACATCCACCGCGATATTGCCGAGCTGAACCTGCGCCATCGTCAGTATTCTTCCTGCGCTTTGACGATAAGAAAGATGCGCTCAACCTCAGCCTCGTCGCGCAGCACCTCATACAGCGCCCGTTTGATCACTTGCTCGCGTGTCTGAACTCCGCGCCAGGCATCGGGGCGAACGGTTCGAACCGCTTCATCGATCTTCAACGCCAGCCGCAATGTTGCATCATTGGCCGTCTGGTACTCAGACTGCGTTTCCGCCGCCCGATCGGCCTCCGGGGGCGCTCCTTGCCTCTTCTTCAGGTTGTTGTACAGAGCACGCAGAGCCGGGCTCTTCTTGAGAGGCTCGGGTGTGTCTTCGGCCTGCCCCGCATCCACCTGCTTCGCCAGCTCGGCGATACGTTTCAGGTATTGCTCATACTCGATGGCCTTCGTCTTGCGAGCGGCAATGATTTCGTCCAGCAGGGCCGACATCGTCTCGTAATAGGCGGGATCGTTCAAATGCTCCTTGATGATCGTGCGGCGGACGTTGTTCTCGATGGTCTCGGCAATCGCATCCTTGTTGCCTGTTAAGCCACCGAGCTGAGCGGCGATGGCATTCCCGATTCCGGTCTGTACGATGAGGTCCAGCAAAGGCATGTCATCGAATGGCGAAATCTTTCTCGGCTCATCGGCCTCGATATAGGTATCGATGAGGTGGCGCATGTCGGCTTCGTAGGCCTTGAGGTCGAGGCTTTCCCCGCTGGCTTTCCGGACAATCTCACGGACATTCAGATACCGGTCCATGTGCTGCTTGATGCGGACGATGTCGGCCGCACTGTAGCCGGCCAGATCGAGTTCATCGGCGATGTTCGCGTAGGCGCGGACGAGTGCAACCGTCGCCTTGTAGAGTGCGGCCCGCTGCGGCTCACGTTCCTGGAGGTCAGCCGGAATCTCCGTGTTCCCGCAGAAATAGTGGATGTGCTCCAGCTCCCCTTTCGGCGGTTCCACCGGCTCGCACAGGAGATCGAGGCTTTCTTGCGCCTGGTCGAGCCGTTCCTTCCCTTTCTTCAGCCGGTCTTGCAGCAGCACCTCAGGGGCAACGCCCCCGGTGCTCTGGTCAAGCTCGGAGCTATAGACTTGTAGCGCGCCGGTGCCCTTCTCATTGACCAGCTTCTTGAATAGATCCTTGTAGTCCACGATGTAGCCGAAGTCCTTGTCCTCGCCGTCGAGTCGGTTCGTACGGCAGATGGCTTGGAACAATCCGTGGTCCTGCATCGATTTGTCGATGTAGAGATAGGTGCAGGGCGGCGCATCGAAGCCGGTGAGCAACTTGTCCACCACGACCAGGAGTTTCATGGTTGCCGGTTCCTTCGTGAAGAGGGCCTTGGCCCACTCTTCATAGGTTTCTGTTTTGGTCATGCCTGGCTTCGCGTCGATGTCCTTCAGCAGCTCAGTGTAGGTGTTGTAGATGAATTGCTTGTCGGTTTCCGTGTTCGCGCCGACTTCTTCCTTGGTCACATCCTTGGTCTGCGGATTATAGGACGTCACCACCGCGCATCTGCCCTTGAAGGGCGTCTTTTGGAAAAGTCCGAAATACTTGGTCGCCTCGTAGATACTCGACGCCACAAGAATGGCATTCCCCCGTTCGTTGGACAGGCGCGGCTTCACGCCGAAGTCGAAGACGATGTCGCTCACCACACGATCCATGCGGGACTTGGAACTCAGCACCTGCTGCATCGTCCCCCACTGCTTCTTGAGCTCGTCTTTCTGCCAGTCGTTCAGGCCCTTGGTCTTTGCGTCAAACCAGGCGTCGATCTTCTCTTGCGAACCCAGGTGCTGGTCGATATCCCGCGCTTCATAGACCAGATCGAGCACCACGCCGTCCTCAACACCCTCGCTGAATTTATAGGTGTGAATATACCGGCCGAATACTTCGAAACTCGTGACTCGATCCTTTGCGAGCAGCGGTGTTCCGGTGAAGCCGATAAAGACGGCGTTCGGCATGAGGGCCTTCATCACCCGGTGGAGCTTGCCGCTCTGCGTCCGGTGGCACTCGTCCACGAATACGAACACTTCGCCCACCGTCTGGCTGGGCTGAGCCTCCAGCTCCTTGATGAAGGCGTCGAAGTCGTCCACATCTTTGCGCCCGAACTTGTGGACGAGCGAGCACAACAGGCGCGGAGTCGCCTGACCGAGTCGGCTCATCAAGTCACGGCCGCTGCTGGTGCGTGTGATCGGCTCGCCGACATCGGTAAAGACCCGTTCGATCTGTTTGTCCAGTTCGTCGCGGTCGGTGACAATGGCCACGCGGGCATGAGGATTGTTTTCTAAGATCCACTTGGCCAGCAACACCATGACGATGCTTTTCCCGCTGCCCTGGGTGTGCCAGATGATGCCGCCCTTGCGCTGACGCACAGAATCCTGCGCGGCCTTGATGCCGAAATACTGATGCGCCCGCGGCAGTTTCTTCACCCCGCCGTCGAAGAGCACAAAGTCGTGCATCAGCTCGATCAGCCGATCCTTCGCGCACATCTTGAGCAGATACTTGTCCAGCTTGAAGCGGGTATTGTCCTGCTCATCTTCTTTCCACTTGAGGAAATATTTCTCCTGCGTCTCGATGGTGCCGTATTGCAGACCTTCGGAATCGTTGCCGGCAAAGATGAATTGCACCGTGCTGAAGAACCAGGCGTTGAACTCCGGCTGCTGGTTGGAAAGGCTCTGCCGGATGCCGTCACCGATGGACACGCGGCTGTTCTTCAGCTCGATCACACCGACCGCGATGCCGTTGATGTACAACACCAGGTCAGGCCGCCGCTCGTGGTTGCCCGTGAGCGTCACTTCTTCGGCGATGGCGAAGTCGTTTTTGCCCGGCTCGCGCCAGTTGATGAGGTGAACTGTTTCCGTGACCTTGCCGGCCTCGATCTTGACCGGTACCCCGTAGCGGAGGAGCTTATAGACAGCTTGATTGTTGCCGTAAAGGTTCCGGCTGTGATTGTCCGCCTCGGTCTTCAGAAGATAGAGCGCCCGGCTGATCTGTGCTTGGGTGTAGCCGCTCTTGCTCAGATATTCGGTGAGCAGCCCTTCTTCGATATTGCTGTTGCCTTCGCGGTCGGTCCAGTCACCGAGATAGCGGTAGCCCAACTCGTCGCGGAACAGAGCTATGACACGGTTCTGAGTTACACGCTCAGGTTGGCCGATGGAGGTCATGCGTTCATCCGTTGATCTCGTCCTGAAGCGTCGTCAGGATTGTCATGATGTCTTCAAATGACGGTATGTTCCCAAAAATCATGGTCGCCATGGCCCGATAATCGTTCCGCACCGCCGCCAAGACCTGTGCCCCTGGAACAAGTCGAAAGGTGCCCGGCCTCGCAAGATCATAGCGCGCCCATCCACGGGGATAGAACCGCTCTTTGAACTCCACGACATTGGCTAAGAGAGCCCCATCCGCTAGCGCTGCATCTTTGACCGGAGACTCGGCCATTTTTGCGACATCGTAATAGTGCCGGGAGTATCGTGGCGGTTGTGGATTGCCCGAGGGGCGATGCGCCTCATGATGCAGGATCGTGGCCTTCTCCCAGAAGGTCCGCTCAGCTGTGATGACTCTGACCGGGCAGTCCATCCGCTCGAACAGCTGGGGAAAGGACTCGGCCGCGTAGCAGCGAATCGTGCGTGTCTCGTGAGGCAGCCAGGATGCCAGCGGCCCAATCTCCAGCCGGACTTCCGGCCGCAAATACCCATCTGAAAACGCAGCAGGATAACGGGCATTGATCACATGAGGATCGGTTGAGTCGATGTCGCAGCGGCATAGGTCCCCTAATGCCTGCGAGACATGATTCAATAACTCGCCGCCGATAAACGCCTGCGCTTGTTCGTTGATCGCTTCGTTCAACCGTTCCTGGCTTGACCTGGAACGCACCGCCAGCGGGTCTTCGTCACTCAACTCCCGCCAATCCAGGATCAAGTCGATGTCTTCCGAAAAGCGCTCGATCAACCGGTAGGCCTTGGAAAGACTGGTGCCGCCCTTGAACATGAGCAGACGCGCCAGTTCGGGATTCCGAAACAGGCGGTCCAGCACCCAGGTGACCCAAAAATCCTTTTCAATGACTGCCGGGGTCGTGCCCATGCCGGCGGCGGTTTCCGAAAACAAGGCGCTTCGCTCCGCCGCAGACAGCCTGGCGACGCGGTCCATCACCCACGCTCCCGGCATACTTGCTTGATGATCTCGTAAATCCAACCCGTCACCGCGCGAGTATCACGAAGCACCCGTGCACAGACTGTCGGCCCCAGCTCCTGTCGAATGGCGGCCACGGCGGATGGGTCCACATGGTCCTTCCCCAAGGCCTTGAGCGCCTGGACCACCAGGCCGCTTTCCCGATATTTGAATCCGGCGTCTTTCAGCGCGGACTTTTTGAAGACGAGTGTGTGTTTACCGATGACGTACTGACGGCTGGGGCCATCGGTGAGATAGACCCAGCGTCCAGGCACCTGAGTGGAGAGCCGCAGCAGATTCAAGGCCGCGTCGCCGGAAGGCTGAATGCGCCAGTTGAACTTGCGCGCGAGCGCCTGGGCGACCTGATCGATCGCCGGGCTCAGTGGCTTCCCCAGCAATACGCTCTGGCCGGGATAGTCGTACACCCCATGACAGACACGGCGAATCTTGCCGGCCCGTGCCAAGCTGGAGAGCGCGTGATGGATATTGACCTCGCCGAATTCAGCCACGAAATCGACTTTGGTGAATGCCCACCCCCTCCCACGGCCGTATATCCTTGAAAGTATCTTAGTTTCAATAGGTTGCATGATTAGAGAAAGGTATATTTTTCAGGAAAATAGCGATGTTTTCCTGAAAATACCATGGCGCGCGATGTGACGCCAGACTGAACCGTCGTGACAGCGCCCGGCTTCTTCATACTAGCCTGATCCTCCCCGTCAGCAGTTCCTGCATCATGCCCTGCTTGAGGAGGCGGGCTTTGGCGAGCTTGGCTTCCATGTCGGAGAAGTAGCGGTAGCTCAGCTCGTCGCGGAACAATGCGATGACGCAGATCTGCGTTACACGCTCTGGTTTGCCAATGAAGGTCATGGCTCAGTCACGCTCTTTGTTTCGGCAGCACTGCGTTGATCCAGCCATCCTAGATACTGCCGGGTGATCGCCAGTAATTCCCGAAGCGACAAGTGCACTTTTTCAAACTCGTTGAGCACGCCTTTGCCGCGGTGGCTCAGATTGTTGCGCACTTGGTAATAATAGAGAAAGCAGCTGTTCGCGTTGGCCGCATCTAGCCAATAGATCTGGTCGGGATTGCGAGAATCAGACACCAGGTCGGAACGTTGAACATGTGCTCGCACAGCTTCCGTCATTCCGAGCAGTTCGTGCAGCCGCTTAATTCTCTCCATCGGGTCGAGGCTGGGGCCAATACACAATGCCGATAGGCGCTCCAGTATGGACCACAAAAGAAGATAGCCCATTTGGGAGCGAAAGAATCGCTGCCAGTTGGTCTCAAAGCTGTCGTCGGGCATGCGATCAACCTCTTCGAGCACGCATGCGACCGCTTCCAAGCCGGGGCCAAACGCCGGGTCATCCGAAAGGTTCCACGCTGAAGAATCGAGGTGCTGCGGGTTCCCCTTGTTCGGAAACCGGATGACCAGTGCATTTGCTTGCCCGCCGCTGCCAAGTACCACCTCGGCCCATTCGTAGTGTTTGCGAGGCTCGAAATTGCAGACCGCGCTGTAGCCTTCTCGCTCCAATCCTGTTTTCCATTGCAACAGGTAGCCTCGAACAGTGTCGTATTCGTTTGTACGAAGGAGCGGAAGACCGTCCCGCACCACAAGTTCGCCGGGGACCGAATCATCGCTGAATGACTCTACACATTGGCGCAGTGTCTCGAATGCAGGCATACCCGGCTTCAACGCCCCGTAAACAAATAAGGGCAAATCCTGCCTCGGTGGCATGTCCATCGATTCGGACTGGATAGTCATAGCAGCCTGATCCGCCCCGTCAGCAGCTCCTGCATCATGCCCTGCTTGAGCTGGTGGGCTTTGGCGAGCTTGGCTTCCAACTCGGCGAGCTCGGCATCCATGTCGCTCAAGATAGCGGCTATGACAGCTTGTTCATCTGGCGTTGGGGGCATAGAGACTTCTGTTCGGTTGATAAGTCCAGTATTCAGGTTCATTTGGGAGCCCGTCTGACCGTGCAGCGACCAATCACCTTCGATAAACTTGAGAACGTAGTACAGGAAATGTTTGGTTGCGCGAGGGTTATCAAAGACGACGAATCCGTCATGAATGCAAACATTAATTGCCGTTATGATTGGGCGTCCAACCGTGGCGCAAATGCTCATAACCAAACTGCCGCGGCCTACCGGCCGACTATTCTGAACACCTAGAGATGACAACCGCTGCGTTGTTTCATTCAAATACATGCCAGAGTTGGTAACGTCTGAAATACGAACCCAGCCAATCAAAGAGTTTTCGTCAAACCAGATTGGACTGTCGATTGGGCGAGGTGATGCGCCACGCTGAATCTTTGCCAGATCCCCCAGCCTCTTCACTTCCCACTCTCCACTGAAACCCGGTAGGCGCTTCTTGCCGGTGAGGAGTTCCTGCATGGTGCCTTGCTTGAGCTGGCGCTTCTTGGCGAGGAGTTGCTCCAGGGATTCGATGAGGGCATCCGCATCGCTCAACGCCTCGGCGATGGCCTCTTGCTCGGCCTTGGTGCGTGGGAATGCGACTAAGAGATTCTTAAGGGAGCCAGCGTTGACGTTCTTCTGCCCTCCGCCGATTTGGTTCTGCTCGAAGTAAGTTTGACCCGCCTCGGAATTAATAAAGGCGCACAGGTATTCTGAATCAATGACATCACGCCGCGGTCGAGTGATAAGCGTCGTAAAGCTCTGCGCACCCTCATACTGCGTAGGAACGATACTTGTTGTCCCAGGGTAGCCTGTCCTCGCGGTAAGTAGATCGCCTGCCTTAAGGCGCTTATTTTTGAATTTTTGTTCGTAGTCTTCAGCGATGTTGAGCAACTCCGAGTCATCAAGGTAGCCCGGCTTGATGTTCTGGTTTCGGAACATGACAATGCCCCGCTCCCGGTAAGCATGCGTGGCGGCACTCGCGATTCCCACCATAATTCTGTCCGCCAGCGACTGAAGAGGCTTCACCTCCCAGTCCTCCGGAATCATCCCCACCTCGGTCCGCTTGTAACCAGGCTTCACTTCCACGAGAACCCCATTTTGTGCAGGTGGCGGTTTACCTTGGCTTCCAGATCGGCCACACGATTGACCATCTCCGGCAGCGGCGTTTCATACCGCTCTGCCAGCTCTTTCACTCGCCGGGTAAGCTGCTGGCTCACCCTGTCCATCTCGCCGTGGATGTCTTTATCCAGCGCGGCGAGCCATTTGTCATCCACCACCAGCTGCTTGATCTCTGACTCGGTGAGCGTCGGATACTTGGCGTAGGCCTTGTTGTCGAGCGAGGCCTCTGCTTCCCTGAGGCGCTTTTTGAGATCCGCCTCGTCGCCGTTCAGCTTCAACCAGTCGCTCAACACTGCTACTTCATCTTTCGCGTCTTTGTCGCCCTCGATCTCCTTCAGCCGGGCCACGACGTTGGCCCTGTTCACCTTGTCGAGTTCGGAGAACGCCCCTTCTTCTCCGCCATGCTCTTCTTCCAATTCAGTGAGGCGGGCGCTGATGCCTTCCAATCCAGCAGTAAGCTGGTCAATGGCCTCCTGCTCCTTGGCAAAGTACCGGGCGACGATGAGCGGCTTGGGCACGAGGTCGCAGGTCCAGCCCTTATCCTTCTCCTTGCCCTTCTTGTCCTTTTCGATGATGCGGGTCGTCTCGGCCTTCCAGCCGTCGGAGGCGATGAGGTAGCAGTCGTCCTGCATGGTCCCGGCCCAATAGTCCATGAGGTGTTGATAGACATCGTACTTATCGATGAGCGGCTGACCGACATAGTGGGCGAGCAGGTCCTCGGACAATTTGCCGATCAGTTCCTTCGGATGGCAGCCTGGCTTCAGCGCACGAAGCGATTTGGCGGTCTTGTCCTTCCACGTTGCGAAGTGGGCGTTCATCTTGCTGATGAAGGCGGCAAATTCCGGATGTTCGTAGATCGTGGGCTTGACCGCCGACTTCTCCACGGCCAGGTCGAGATAACCGGGCCGGTTGGCCTTGAAGAGGGCCTGCTGGAGCCGGGGACACAGATCCCAATACCGTTGCAGTGCGTCCACATCGGCTCGCGGGATGCCGCCTTTTAGGTGGCCTTCGATATCTTGCAGGTCTTCCGCCTGCTGGCTGTCGATGTAGCGCGGCAGGTTGAGGTTGAACTCGTTCGTTTCGATTTCGTCCAGGCTCACCATGCGGGAGTATTTCGGCACGTCGAGGCGCTTGTTGAAGACATCCACGATTTGATGAATGTCCTGCGCGCGGAGGCGGTTCTTGGGCCCGTCTTTCGTGAAGCCCGCGCTGGCGTCGATCATGAAGATGCCCTTGCGGGTACCGGCCTCCTGTTTGTCCACGACGACAATGCAGGCGGGAATGCCGGTGCCGTAAAACAGATTGGCGGGCAGGCCGATAATGCCCTTGATGTAGCCCTTGCGGACCAGATTGCGGCGGATGTCGGCCTCGACATTCCCCCTGAACAGCACACCGTGCGGCAGGATGCAGGCCCCCTTGCCGGTGCTCTTGAGTGAGCGGACGATGTGCAGCAGATAGGCGTAGTCGCCTTGTTTGTTGGGCGGCACGCCGAAGGGTTGAAACCGCTCGTATGGATCGTTGAGCGGATCGAGGCCTGTGCTCCACCGTTTGTCGCTGAAGGGTGGATTGGCGACGACATAGTCGAAGGTCTTAAGTGGCTGGCCGTCTTTGAACTTGGGATCAGCCAGCGTGTTGCCCTGCGCGATGAGCGCCGTGGGGTTGTTGTGGAGGATCATGTTCATCCGCGCGAGGCCCGCCGTGGTGGCGTCTTTCTCCTGGCCATAGAGCGTCACCGGCGTGCGTGCTTCGTCCGCGACTTTCAGTAATAAAGAGCCGGAACCACATGTCGGGTCATAGACGGTGGTGTCCGAGCTGGTCCGGGCCTCCCTGATGCACAGGATCTGCGCGATGATGCGGCTGACTTCGGCCGGCGTGTAGAACTGCCCCTTGCTCTTGCCGCTTTCCGTGGCGAAGTGCCGCATGAGGTATTCATAGGCATCGCCCAGAATGTCGTCGCCTTCGGCGCGGTTCTTAGAAAAGTCGAGCCGCTTGTCCTCAAAGATGGCGATGAGCTCGGTGAGCCGCTTGACCATCTCATCGCCGCTGCCGAGCTTGTTGGTATCGTTGAAGTCCGGCATGTCGGAGAGCTTGTTGGCATTGGCCAGCGGCGCGATGATCTTCTTATTGATCCGATCGCCGATATCCGGCTTGCCCTTGAGGGCGACCATGTCCTTGAAGCTCGCACCCTTGGGAATAGTGATCGGCGCGTAGGGCACATCGGCGTATTTGTCACTGACGTATTTGATGAACAGGAGGACGAGGACATAGTCTTTGTATTGGCTGGCATCCATGCCGCCGCGCAACACATCGCAACTGGACCAGAGGGAACTGTAAAGTTCAGATTTCTTAATCGCCATACGTCGCACAAACCTCACATGCCTAGGGCGCTAATTGCGCGGAAGAATACCCTGTTCTCGTCTTTTAATCACCCGCGTTCTTACCGGCCAAAGCGGCTGGTTGGTGCCTAGGGGCCTGGGGATCGTCGCTCGTATCTCGTGAAGCGTATCTCGTTCGGAAACAAGAGCTGATAGCTGATGGCGTATGGCAGATAGCAGGACCTCGGAATCCGGAAGATCGTCGCTCGTATCTCGTGAAGCCTCTTTCGCCGGGATCGGGAAGGGCATCAGTCGTCTCAGCGCTTCTGTCCGGGGCCACCCAACGGCGCAAACGGTACGGTCGGGTTTAACTCATTGATGGGGTTCAGCGGATTCTCCGGGCGGTACCGATTGATGGGGTTGAACGGATTGTTCGGATTGAATTGGTTGATGGGATTGGCGGGGTTGTTGGGATCGTACTGATTGATCGGGTTGAATGGGTTTGCCGGATCGTAGGCATTGATAGGATTGAGCGGGTTGGCCGGCTGATACTGGTTGATGGGATTGAAGATGTTGAAGTCCCGCTGGTACTTCTCGTCGAACCCCGGCTCCGCCCAGGTTGTCGAGGTCGACGCCGGAATCAGCAGCAGTACCGCGGGAAGCCATACAGATCGCATAGTGCCCTCCTCTTCTGTCCGTTCACCGGTTACTGTACTCGATGACCGTGACATCCGGGGTCACAGAGGAACAAATACCCGTCTCTCGTTGTTCGTGAAGCGTATCTCGTGGGGGGAAGAAAAGCGGCTTGTCCGGAGGGCCTTGAGCCACTCCTGCCCCTCATGCGCGGGTGACTTCGGCCGGTTGAGGGACGCCGGAACTGTCGAGCTGGTAGGCGTAGGCCTCTTTCATCTGCACGTTTCCGCTGTCCGTATAGACGAACAGGCGTTTGCCGTCGGTGCGTGTTTTCACCAGACCGTAAGCGGTGCGGCTGAATCCGTAGAACGGACCGCGTTTCTTGGCCTTCTTCTCGTCCTGCAGGCGGGACACGCCTTCCTCTTCAAAGAACGCGACCAACTCGGTGACAAAGATGAGCGGTTCGGGCACTCGCGACCATTTGCCCAGGGCTCCCATGAGCGTGGCTCGCGGATGGATGTATTCTTTGCGCGCGCTCTCG
>Ga0268299_1003783_pt1 | contig 13115 bp, 11 predicted proteins | sample NOBtaG_FD_193484 | JGI IMG/M metagenome (GOLD analysis project Ga0268299, IMG submission 193484) | Activated sludge microbial communities from bioreactor in Nijmegen, Gelderland, Netherland - NOB reactor | ecosystem: Engineered > Bioreactor > Aerobic > Activated sludge | place: Netherlands...
CGGGCGATCGTCGATTTCAACACCGGGCAGTTCGGGCAGGTCGGCGGGTGAGGTCGAGGCACCGTCGTGGCGGGTCGGTTCGGTCCGCCCCGACGGTGCCAGGCGCGCCGATCCAGCTGGACGCCGCCGCCCCGAACCGTGCTAAGCACGCGCTCCATGTCCCGGGGCAGCTCTGCGGCGAGCTATTTGGCGTTTCCCGTGATTCTCGGGGGGACGGTGTGGCTCGGGATCGTGCTGATTCCGGTGCTCGGGGCGCCTTTGACGCTCACTGTGGCTACGGGCGTCGGGCTTCTGGCCGTCATGATCGCGGAGCGGGTGTGGCCGTATCGTCCGGTCTGGAATCGGGGGCATGGGGATCTCGCGACCGACCTGCTCCACGCCGCGGTGTCGGGCATCGGGGCTACGCGGTTGGTGCGGCCGTTGGTGGGGGTCGTCGGGGTGGTCGTCGCCGGAGCGTTGTCTCGGGCGGTCGGGGCGACGCTGTGGCCGACCTCGTGGCCGTACGTCGCGCAGCTCGGCTTGGCGCTCGTCGTCGCGGAGTTCCCGCAGTACTGGGTGCACCGCTGGCAGCACGAGCACGACGCGCTCTGGCGGCTGCACGCGACGCATCACAGCGCGCCGCGGCTCTACTTCCTGAACGCGGCGCGCTTCCATCCGCTCGACCTCTCGCTGCTGTACTTCGTCGGCTACCTGCCCCTGATCGCGCTCGGGTGTCCCGAGGACGTGCTGATGCTGTTCGCGCTCTTCGACGCGATCTTCGGGATGCTCCAGCACTCCAACATCGACGTGCGGCTCGGGCCCTTGAACCGCGTGTTCAGCATGGCCGAGGTGCACCGCTGGCATCACTCGCGGACGGTCCGCGAGGCGAACACCAACTACGGCTCCAACTTGATGATCTGGGACCTCGTGTTCGGGAGCTTCTTCCTGCCGCCCGATCGCGAGCCGCCGGTCGAGATCGGGATCGCGGACATGCCGGACTTCCCGACGACGTACCTCGCGCAGCTCGCGTCGCCGTTCCGCTGGCGACGGCTCGAGCGCGTGCCGCCGGCGGCCGAGCGGGCAGCATCAGCGGAGCGGGTATTTTGAACGGCGCCCGCTTCGACTTCGCCGGCGCGCGCGTGCTCGTGACCGGCGGCTCGAACGGGCTCGGCCTCGGTATCGCGCGCGCGTTCGCCGACGCCGGCGCCGAGGTCGCGATCACCGGGACGCGCGCCGCCGCCGCGGAGTATCCGCACGACCTCGCGGCGTTCGCGTACCATCGGCTGGACGTGCGCGACGGCGACGCGATCGCGCGCCTCGCGGCCGGGCTCTCGGCGCTCGACGTGCTCGTGAACAACGCCGGCGCGAGCTTCGCCTTCGAGCCGAGCGAGTGGGACCCCGCCGTCTTCGAGGACTCCGTGCGGGTGAACCTCGTCGGCGCGTTCCGGCTCTCGCTCGCGTGCCGGGAGCTGCTGGCGGCGAGCGGGCTCGACGGCGGCGCGTCGATCGTGAACGTCGCGAGCATGGCGTCGTTCCGGGCGGTGCCGATCGTACCGGGCTACGGCGCCGCCAAAGCCGGCATCGTGCAGACGACGCGCAACCTCGCCGTCGAATGGGCGCCGACCCGCATCCGCGTGAACGCCGTCGCGCCCGGCATGATCGAAACCAACATGACGCGCGGGATGGTCGGCGTCGACGCGCTCGAGCGGCCGCACCTGGAGCGCACGCCGATGGGACGCTGGGGCACGCCCGAGGACGTGGCGCCGACGGTGCTCTTCCTCGCGAGCGCCGCGGCGCGCTTCATCACCGGCCAGACCGTTTGCGTCGACGGTGGCTACTCCGTCACCTGATCCCCGGATGCCCACGCCCGTCCCACTCTGGCGCTCCCGCCCCACCGCTTTCGACATGCGCCCCGCCGACCGCGAGCGGCGCGGCCGCGTCGCCGACGGCATCTACCTCTCCGAGGGCTACTCGAACGCGTACCTGATCGTGACCCGCGAGGGGCGGATCGTCGTCAACACCGGCATGGGATTCGAGGGGCCGGTCCACAAGGAGTATTTCGACGCGATCGACGGCGGCCCCGTCCGCTACATCGTGTTGACGCAAGGCCACGTCGATCACGTGGGCGGCGTCGACCTCTTCCGCGAGCCCGGCACGGAGATCGTGGCGCACGCCAACAACGGCGCGCAGCAGGCGTACGACGCCCGGCTCGCGCCGTTCCGCGGACGCCGGAGCGCCTTCGCGTTCGCGGAAGCCTTCGCGCGCATGGCCGGCACCGCGGGCGGCCCGCCGCCCGTCCAATCACGGCCGACGCCGACCGTCACGTTCGAGGACCGCTACGCGTTCCTGCTCGGCGGCGAGCGCTTCGAGGCGATCGGCTGTCCGGGCGCGGAGACCGAGGACTCGCTGGTGCTCTGGCTGCCCGACCGTGGCATCTGCTTCACCGGCAACGTCTTCGGCGCGCTCTTCGGCCACTTCCCGAACCTGGTGACGATCCGCGGCGACCGCCATCGCGACGCGCTCCGCTACGTCGAAACGCTGGACCGCCTGCTCGCGCTCGACGCCGAGACGCTGCTCGTCGGCCACTTCGGCCCCGTCGAGGGCCGCGCCGTGATCCGTGCCGAGCTCGAGCGCATGAAGGGCGCCGTGCTCTACGTCCACGACGCGGTCGTGACGGCGATGAACGCGGGCGACGACGTGTACTCGGTGATGGCGACGCTGCGCTTGCCGCCCGAGCTCGAGGTCGGCGAGGGCTACGGGAAGGTCGCGTGGTCGGCGCGCGCGATCTGGGAGACGTATCAAGGCTGGTTCCACGCCCGGTCGACGACGGAACTGTACGCGGTGCCGCCGTCACGCGTACACGCCGAGCTCGCGGCGCTCGCCGGCGGTCCCGACGCGATCGCGCGGGCGGCGGCGGCGAAGGCGGAATCGGCGCCGGTCGAGGCACTGCACCTCGCGGAGGTGGCGCTCGCCGCCGCGCCGGACCACGCGGGCGCGATCGACGCGAGCCTCGCGGCGCATCGGACGCTGCTGCGCGCGAGCGTGAATTTCTGGGAAACGCGCTGGCTCGAAACCGAAATCCGGAAGCTCGAGCGGCGGCGGAGCGCATCCGCGTGAGCCGCCCGGCCGCGATCCGCATCGACGATTTGGCGCACCCCGTCCTGAGCGACGGGCAGCGCGGCGCGATCGCGTGGGCCGAGAGTCAACCGGTCGCGCTGACCGAAGACGCCGTCCTCGCGGCCGCGCGTGCCCGCACCGGGCTCGACGACTTCGGCGCCGACGACTTCCGCGTCCGGCTGCGCGTCTGGTTGCAGGCCGCGAACGAGGATCACGAGCTGAACGCGCTCGGACGCCTCGGGCTCTTCGGCCATTGCGTCCGCGTGCTCGCGAACCGCCTGCGCGTCGAGGACGTGCTCGCGCGCCATCCGGAGATCCTGGCGATCGCGATCGACCAGCCGATCGTCGTCGCCGGCCTGCCGCGCTCGGGCACGACGCACCTCGTGAACCTGCTCGCCGCCGACACGCGGCTCCGCTCGTTGCCGTACTGGGAGAGCCTGGAGCCGGTGCCGGTACCGGGCGAGGGCCCCGGGCGCGACGGCCGCGATCCGCGCTGGCTCCGCTGCGCGGAGGCGTACGAGCAGATGCGGGCGCAGATGCCGCTCTTGCCGGCGATGCACGACATGCCGCCGGAGCACATCCACGAGGAGATCGAGCTCGCCGAGCTCGACTTCGGGACGTATCTCCTGGAATGGCTCGCGCGGCCGCCGCGCTGGCGCGACTACTACCTCGGGCTCGATCTCACCGGGTCGTACGCGTATCTGAAGAAGGTCCTCCAGGTGCTGACCTGGTACCGCGGGCCGCGCCGCTGGGTGCTGAAGTCGCCGCAGCACCTGGAGCAGCTGCGGCCGTTGCTCGCGACGTTCCCCGACGCGACGGTCGCGGTCACGCATCGCGATCCGGTCGCGGTCGTCCAGTCGGCGATCACCATGCTGGCGTACGGCGACCGCGTGCGGCGGACGCGCGTCGACCTCGCGGCGCTGGCCGAGTACTGGATCGACCGCGTCGAGCGCCTCTTGCGCGCGAGCGTCCGCGACCGCGACGCGCTGCCGCCGGCGCGAACGGTCGACGTGCGCTTCGACGACTTCATGGCCGACGAGCTCGGAACGGTCGCGATGATCCACCGCGCCGCCGGCTTGCCGCCGACGGAGGCGAGCCGCGAGCAGCTCGCCCGCTTCCGCACGGACAATCCGCGCGGCAAGCACGGCCAGGTCGCGTACGACCTGCGCGCCGACTTCGGCCTCGACCCGGCGACCGTCCGCGCGCGCTTCGCGTTCTACTGTGAGCGGTTCGGCGTCCGGCCGGACGCCTGACGGTTTCACGAAGGAGAGCACCGATCATGCGAGTCGCGACCATCCACGCTCCCGGCGACGTCCGTCTCGACGAGGTCGCCGAGCCCGCGTGCGGCCCGGACGACGTCGTCGTGCGGGTCGCGGCGTGCGGACTGTGCGGCAGTGATCTCGGGTACGTGGCGGCGGGCGGACTCATGGGCCCCGGCGCGCCGATGCCGCTCGGCCACGAGGTCGCGGGCGTGGTCGCGCGCGTCGGGTCGGCGGTGCGCGACCTCGCGCCGGGCGCGCACGTCGTCGTGAACCCGATGGCCGCCGGCAACAACATCGGCAACGGCGGGCCGGAAGGCGGGCTCGCCCCGCTCGTGCTGGTGCGGAACGCCGGCCGCGACGCGGGCGTGCTGCCGGTCCCGCCACACGTGCCGCTCGAGCGCGCGGCGCTCGCCGAGCCGCTCGCGGTGGCGCTGCACGCGGTGCACCGCGCCGCGCCGGCCGCGGACGACCGCGTCGTCGTGCTCGGCGCGGGCGCGATCGGGCTCGGCGTCGTGTGGTGGCTCCGCCGCCGCGGCATCCGCAACGTCGTGGTCGCCGATCTCGCGCCCGCGCGTCGCGAGCTGGCGGTGCGCTTCGGGGCGCGGGCAGCCATCGACCCACGCGAGCGCCCGCTTTTCGAGACACTCGCCGAGCTGCACGGGCGCGGCAGCATCTTCGGCTGGCCCGTCGTCGAGAGCAACGTGTGGATCGACACCGCGGGCGCGGCGTCGCTCGTGGGCGACGTCGTCGGCATCGCGCCCGTCGGCGCACGGCTCGTCGTCGTGGCCGTCCACCACGCGCCCGTACCCGTCGACTTCCGCTCGCTCCTCGCCAAGGAGCTCACGATCACGGCCGCGATCGGGTATCCGACGGAGCTGCCCGAGGTGATCGCGGCGCTCGCGGAGCCCGGCGATCCGAGCACGCCGGACGGGGCGTCGGTCGACGAGCTCGTGAGCCACTACGTCGACTGGCCCGACGTGACGGGGGCCCTGGCACTCGCCCGCGATCACGCGCGGGCACGGAAGGTGATGGTGCGGTTCCCGCGCGAGGCGTAGCGGGTCCGGCGGCGCCCGTCAGACGTCCAGCATCAAACGCTCGAACGCCGCCAGGGCGATGCGGCCTCCGACCGGCACACGGCGGAGCGCGAAGCGGTCCACGGCAACGCGGTTGAGGCCCGGCTCCGCCGTCAGCGCGCAGCGATAGCCGAGCCGCGCCGCGATCGCCTGCGTCCGCGGCGTGAAATCCGCGAACGTGCCGTTCGGGTACGCGAGCAGATCGCAGCGACCGAGACGGTCGCGAATCGCGTCCCGCGAGGAGCGCAGCTCGTCCTCCTGCACGGCCTCCGAGCATCGGGACAGGATGGGATGGCTGCGCGTGTGCGAGCCGACGTCGACGCCCGCACGCGCGAGCCGCGCGATCTCCGGCCAATCCAACGCGGCGAGCGGCGAGTCGGCGGCGACCGGGGGTGGCGCGAGCGTGGCCATGAGCGCGTCGCAGGCGGCGCGCCGTCGCGTGTCGTCGAGCGTCTTCAGTCGGGCGCTGACGGCGCGACAGCCGGCGAGCCGCTCGGCCGATCCGTCGAGTGACCACTCCGCGCCGTCGAAGACGACGGCCTGGCGCGTCGTCGACCCGAACGCGTGCAGGAGAAGATCGGGCCACGCCGGCTGCCGGCTGCCGACCACGCCCGTCACGACGAAGACCGTCGCCGGCACGCCGTGGCGCTCCAGGATCGGGTGGGCGGTGGTCAGCACGTTCCGGAATCCGTCGTCGAACGTCACGACCGCGGTCGAGCGCGGCAACGGCACGCCCCGCTCGAGCCGATCGACGACCTCGCGGAGCGGGAGGAGCGCGTAGTGCGCGCGCAGGAACGCGATCTGCTCCGCGAACCGGTCGGCCTCGAGCTGGCACCAGCTCTCGACCGGCAACGGCTCGCGCGTCACGCCGTGGTACATGACGATCGCGATCGATCGGGCGCGGAGCCGGCGGCGAAGGAACGTCGCCCCCGGGAACCGGAAGCGCTCAGAGCGTGTCGGCATAGGCTCCCGATACGGACCACGCGCCGGCCGTGAGGAGCGGCGCGAGATCGGCATCGTCCCGGCGCGGCCGGACGATGAACGCGTAGCGTTCGCCCGGGCGAAAGCCGGCATCCAGGAAGGTACGTTCGACCGCGCCCCCGCGGGAGGCGAGCGCGTGCACCACCTCGACCTCGGCGGGCAGCTCGTGGAGGAAGGCATGGAGGAGGTCCGCGCGGTCCTCGTCGGTCGCTTCGAGGTCGACGACGAGCGCCGCCGGCCGCTGGCTCTCGCGCGCGGGCGGCGTGCGCCAGACGACGACGCCGGCCGGCGAGCCGTCGGATCGCGCGCCCGTCACGAAGCGGTACGAGTGGCGCGGGTTGTCGTCGAAACGCCAGCGGAACCACGTCTCGGTCTTGGCGATCCCGATCGGCGTCTCCGGCCGGCGCCGTGCCCACAGCCGGTCGACCCATCCCGGCGACACCAATGGAGGCACGTCGATGCGCAAGGGCGACGCCCCGCCCGCCGCTCGCAACGAACGGCGGGCGATCCGCGCGACGCGGTCGAGCACCGTGTCCGCGCACGGTCGCACCATCCAATGCGCGCCGAACGGCTCCCGGAACCCCAGACGTCCGACGAGCATCGAATGCGACGACGCGCTCGGCGTGCCGATCGAGAGACGACAGCCGGCCGCCGCCGCGTCCGCCGCGACCGCCTCGCCGAGCGCCACGAAGACGCCCTGCCCTCGGTACGAGGGGTGGGTGAACGCGTCCACGTCGAGGGCGGCCGCGAACGACGCCGCGGTTTCCGCCACCATCGCGACCGGCACCGCCGCGTACTGCCCAACGACGACGTCGCCGTCCATCGCCACGTGGCACCACGCCGACCCGGCCGGGTTCGCGCGGTACATCCACTCGAGGTAGCGCGGGTCCGGCGCGCCGAAGAACGCGCCGCGCGCGCGTTCCAACAGCGCGCGATCGTCCATCACGTTCACGCGCCGCACCTGCCAGGTGCGCGGCGATGCGCTCGGGCTCCGCACGGGTCGCTTCCGGCGTACACGCATGCCACCCCGAGCGACAAGCCGGCTCCCGGCCGCGAGCCTCGTCGCGACGCGCCGGCGCGTGATGCAGGACGCATGACAGCCGACTGGTAGTCTGTTTCGCCCGACCCCGGCTCGAGCGCGCAAAGAGGCTGCTAGGCGGTTTGCGCTGGCGCCGCCTACAATCTCTGCGCGGATTCCCTCCGCGCCGCTCGCATGACCGAGACCGAGACCGAGCTCGACTATCGTCGGCTGTTCGAGGAGTCTCCGGACAACCTCCTCGTGATGCTCCCGGACGCCCCCCGCTTCACGATGGTGGCGGTCACGGACGCGCGCCTCGTCGCCACGCTCACCACCCGCGAAGCGACGATCGGGCACGGCATCTTCGAGATCTTTCCCGACAATCCCGACGACCCGACGGCCGACGGCACGCGGAATCTCCGGGCGTCGCTCGAGCGCGTGGTCGCCACCCGCGCGCCCGACACGATGGCGGTCCAGAAGTACGACATCCGTCGGCCCGACGGGTCCTTCGAGGTGCGCTACTGGAGTCCGCGCAACATCCCGCTGCTCTCGAAGACCGGCGAGGTCCTGTACATCTTCCACCGCGCCGAGGACGTGACCGAGCTCGTCCGCGCGAGCGAGCTCGGCGAGGAGCTCCGTGGCCGGACGCGCGCGATGGAGCAGGAGGTCGTGCGCCGGAGTCGCGAGCTCGCCGCCGCCAACGCGGAGCTCCGCGCGGCGAACGTCAAGCTCGGCGAGCTCGACGCCGCGAAGACGGCCTTCTTCAGCAACGTGAGCCACGAGCTCCGCACGCCGTTGACGCTCATGCTCGGCCCGCTCGAGGACGGGCTCGCCGATCGCGCGGCGCCGCTCGCCGAGACGCAGCGCACGCGCATCGCGCTCGCCCACGACAACGCGCTCCGCATGCTGAAGCTGGTGAACGCGCTGCTCGACTTCTCGCGGCTCGAAGCGGGACGGCTCCGGCCGCGCTTCGCGCCGACGGACCTCGCCTCCGTGACCGCCGAGCTCGCCGCGATGTTCGATTCCGCGATCGCGCGCGCGGGCCTGCGGTACGTCGTCGACTGTCCGCCGCTCGGCGAGCCCGTCTGGGTCGACCGCGACCTCTGGGAGAAGATCGTTCCGAACCTCGTCTCGAACGCGTTCAAGTTCACCATGGCCGGCTCGGTGAGCGTGCGGTTGCGCGAGGAGGCGGCGGCCGTGGTCCTCGAGGTCGCCGACACCGGCAGCGGCATCGCCGCGGACGAGCTGCCGCGCGTCTTCGAGCGCTTCCATCGGATCGCGGGCGCCGTCGGCCGCACGCACGAGGGGACCGGCATCGGACTCGCGCTCGTCCGCGAGCTCGTCGAGCTCCACGGCGGGCAGGTGACGGTGACGAGCGCCGTCGGCGTCGGCACGACGTTCCGGGTGACGATCCCGAAGGGTCGCGCGCACCTGCCCCCCGACGCCGTCACGGAGACCCCGGTCGAGCCCGCGTCGCGACGCGAGTCGGTCGCGCACGCGACCGAGGCCGCACGCTGGAGCGACACCGCCGCCGCTGCGAGCCCGAGCGACACCCTGCCGCCGGCGAGCACCGGCACGCGGGCCGTGGTCCTCGTGGTCGACGACAATCCCGACCTCCGCGCCTACACCGCGAGCCTGCTCGCGCCGTCGTACGACGTCCGGACCGCCGCCGACGGCCTCGCGGCGCTGGAAGCGGTGCGCGCGCATCCTCCCGACATCGTCGTGAGCGACGTCATGATGCCGCGCCTCGACGGCGTCGGGCTCGTGCGCGAGCTCCGCGCCGACCCCGCGACGGCGTCGCTCCCCATCATCCTCGTCTCGGCCCGCGCGGGCGAGGACTCGACGATCACCGGCATCGACGCCGGCTCCGACGACTATCTCACGAAGCCGTTCTCGGCGCGCGAGCTCGTGGCGCGCGTCCGCACCCACGTCGAGCTCGCCCGCGCGCGCCGAGCATGGATCACGGATCTCCAGCGCGCGAACGCCGAGCTCGACGCGTTCAGCTCGTCGGTGTCGCACGATCTCCGCGCGCCGCTTCGGGCGATCGAGGGCTTCAGCCACTTCCTCGTCGAAGACTACGCGCCGCAGCTCGACGCCCGCGCGCACGAGTACCTGGAGCGCATCACGGGCAGCGTGAAGCAGATGTCGACGCTGATCGACGACCTCTTGAAGCTCGCCAAGATATCGCGCGCGACCGTCGACGCCGCGCCGATCGACCTCTCGGCGCTCGCGGCGACGATCGTCGGCGAGCTGCGCCGCGCGCACCCCGAGCGCGACGTCACGGTCGCGATCGCACCCGGCCTGATCGGCTACGGTGACCGCCGCCTCGTGAACGTCGCGCTCACGAACCTGATCGACAACGCCTGGAAGTACACCGGCCGCCGCACGACGGGGGCACGCATCGAGATCGGCCGCACGGCCGCGTCCGAGCCCACGTTCTTCGTCCGCGACAACGGCGCCGGCTTCGACATGGCGCACGCGAAGCGGCTCTTCCAACCGTTCAACCGCCTCCACAGCCCCGCCGACTTCCCCGGCACGGGCGTCGGACTCGCGACCGTCGAGCGCGTCGTGAACCGCCACGGCGGCCGCATCTGGGCGGAGTCCGCCGTCGGCGAAGGCGCGACGTTCTATTTCACGCTGCCCCCCGCGGCGCCGTGCGCGTGAGGCCCGTCAGCGCCGTCTGACCGTCGTGGGATCGGCGGCCGGGCCGTCGCGATGGGGCGCGGCACTTTACCGGGCGATCGTCCCTCGCCTATACGCCGCCGAGCGTCCGATGGCTCGCCCCGAGGAAAGCTGGATTCTGACCCGGTGGGTCTTCCTTCGGCTGCTGGCACTCGTCTTCCTGAGCGCCTTCCTGTCGCTGCGCGTCCAGATCGACGCGGTGATCGGGAGTAGCGGCATCGCGCCGGCGGCGCAGAATCTCGCCGCCGTTCAGGAGCGGCTGCACGCGTGGGCGTTCGTGCTGAAGCCGACCATCGCCTGGCTCAGCGCCAGCGACGGCGCGTTGCGCTTCTTCTGCGACGCGGGGATCGCCCTCTCCGTCACGCTCCTGCTGGGCGTCGCCGAGGCTCCGGTCGTGCTCGGGCTCTGGGCACTGTGGCTCTCGTTCACGAGCATCGGCGGATTCGCGCTCGACTGGGCGTGCGATCGGCTGTTGCTCGAGGCCGCGTTCTTCGCGCTCTTCCTGTCGCCGTTCCGCCGCGGCGCGCGCGGCACCCCGCCGCCCCGCTGGGCGGTGTTCCTGATGCAGTTCTTCCTGTTCCGGTTCGTGCTGATGTGCGGCCTGTCGAAGATCCTCGCCGAGCTCACCATCGAAACCGGCAGGCTCCAGGTCGTCGACGATCCGTCGTGGCTCGACCTGAGCGCGCTCCGCTACCACTTCGAGACGCAGCCGCTGCCGGGACCGCTCGGCTGGTACGCGAACCTGCTACCGGAATGGACGAAGCAGCTCGCGACCGCGAGCGTGCTCGTCATCGAGCTGTTGGTGCCGCCGCTGGTCCTGATGCGAGGATCGCTGCGGCGCGCATCGTTTCTCCCGCTGGTCGCGCTCCAGCTCGGCATCATCGCGGCCGGGAACTACGCCTGGTTCAACTGGCTCACCATCGTGCTCGCGGTCTTCACGCTCGACGACGCCGTGTGGCGGCGCGTCCTGCCCGCCATGCTCCAGCGGCACGTGCTCGCGGGATTCACGGCGCCGCGCGCCGTCCCGTGGCTGCCGCGACCGCTCGCGATCGGGCTCGCGGCGATCGCCGCCGCGCACTCGATCACGCCACTCTACGCCGCCTTCCCCGCCGTCGAGAAGGCGCGACGGGAGCTCGTGCTCGAAGGATCCGCCGACGGGGTCACGTGGACGCCCTACGAGCTCTGGTGGAAGCCGGGCCGGGTCGATCGCGCCCTCATGTACTGCGCGCCGCACCAACCCCGCGTGGACTGGGCGCTCACCGAGGTCGCCTACCAGCCTCCGAATACCCGCCGCTGGCCGCGGCGGTTGATGGAGCGCCTCCTCGAAGGGTCGCCCGCGGTGGTCGCGCTGCTCGAAACGAACCCCTTCCCGGACGCTCCTCCTCGGATGATACGCGGCGTCGTGTACCGCTATCGTTACACGACGCCCGACGAGCGCGACGAGACCGGTGCCTGGTGGCACCGCGAGCTCATCGGCGTGCACTTCCAGCCGGTCGCGCGCGGCCGATGAGGCGGGTCGGCTCCGCCCGCTACCCGGCGATTCGCGAATCGGCGCGGGGCTTCTCGCGCCGTCACTTCGCGAGGAGCGACTCGAGCGGGCTGCCGGTCGGCAGGTTCGGCACCGTCGAGGCGAACCCGGCGTAGGCGATCGTCCAGTCGTACTGCACCGCTCGGGCGATGCTCCACGTCGAGAGCCCCGCGCCGTGCGCCCGGCGTCCAACCGAAACGCGCCGAGACGCTCGAGCCCCATGAGGGTCGCGTGCGCGCGCTTGGGAACGAAGCGCCCGGCGCCGTCCGTCTGCGAGTGGAACAGCAGCGACGCGCCGCAAACGGCGTCGAGCGTGGGCTTCCGCGCGGCATCCACCGTCAGCGACGCCAGCGCGCACCACGGCAACCACTCGAACGCGCGGCCCCGCGCGAGCACGACGAGCGCGCCCCAGCCGTCGGCGACGAACGGTCCGTGGGAGGCCACCCGGTACGGATGGCACGCGTAGCCGCGCATCGTCGGGAAAGCGAAGACCTCGCCGACGTCCAGCACGAAGTCGGGCGGTTTCTTCGCCACGGGGCGCGCGCGGGCCGGACGCGGCGTCCGGAGCCGTGCCGCGAGCTCGTCGAGGACCCGCCGCCGCGCCGCGATGAACCCGTCATCCGCGCCACGCTGCCGCGCGCGCTCGAGCTCCGCGCCGCTCGCGACGATGCGGAGCGCGGCCGTCGTCGCCTCGGGGCACGCGATCTTCTTACGCTCGAACTGATCGGCGGCGACCAGCCAGAACGCCGCGCCGGCCTCGTCGTCCGGGTTCGGCCGGTCGTGCATCTCGACGAGGATGCGGAGCAGCTCCTCCCCCGGCTTCGGCACCTTGCAGACGAGCGCGATCGCGTTCTTCAGATCCGCCGCTCCGTCGTCGTCGTAGAGCCCGGCGCCCCAGGTGCCCATCGCCCGAGGATTCTATCGACCCGCTGCTCGACCGTCCGCCCCTCGATGCGACCCGTGGCGCGTCATGCGGCGCGTCGCCATACGATTTCGCTTGTCGAACGGCGAGCGAGTGCGCTACGCGAGCCGCGCGACCGTAGCTTCGTGCCGTTCAATCGAACGCGCCGCCCCCGGGCGCATCTTGAGGTCCTCCATGCGTATCCCGACCCTGCTCTCCGCCCTCGTCCTCACGTTCGCGACATCGGCGCACAGCCTCACGTCGATGCCCGTCACGACATGCGGCGAGGTCGTGCCGCGCGGCACGATCGGGTACCTGACCGCCGACCTCGACTGCACGGGCCTGAACCTCATCGCATCGGTCTATCTCCAGCCCGGCGGCCGGCTCGAGCTCCGCGGCTTCACGATCAGCGGCAGCATTCTGGGAGTCAGCTGCTACTTCTTGCGTGGCGATCCCCCGAGCCTCTACTCGGGAAGCGGATCCTGCCGCATCGACGGCGGCGGCGGACGGATCGCCGCTTCCGACGCGCACGGCATCGCCGGTCACAACGTCCTCGTTCGCAACCTGACCATCG
>Ga0268299_1003784_pt1 | contig 13114 bp, 12 predicted proteins | sample NOBtaG_FD_193484 | JGI IMG/M metagenome (GOLD analysis project Ga0268299, IMG submission 193484) | Activated sludge microbial communities from bioreactor in Nijmegen, Gelderland, Netherland - NOB reactor | ecosystem: Engineered > Bioreactor > Aerobic > Activated sludge | place: Netherlands...
ACAACCACAACGACAGCCCCCCGGGCCGGGACGATCTCGCCGGGGTCGCCGGGCGGGGGCTCGGCGACGACGTCCAGCTGGCGCTCTACCTCTGCTACGAGACCCACTTCTCCGATCTGCCCGGCGTGCGCCCCGGCCAGGAGTGGGACCCGGTTCTCCTGGCCTTCCGGGCCCGGCTCGAGGCCTTGTTCGAGGAGGCCCTCACCGGCCTCGTCGGCGACGGCGACGCGAACCGGGGCCGGCGCCCGTTCCGCAAACCCCGGCCGGTTCGCGAGCTGCTGCCCGAGCTGGTGGCGGCCGACGATGGGCCGTCGCTGTCGCGCCACATGGAGGCCCGGGGCACCCTCGACCAGATGCGCCGGTTCGTGGTGCACCGCTCGGCCTACCAGCTCAAGGAGGGCGACGGCCACACCTTCGCCCTGCCCCGGGTGCAGGGGCCGGCCAAGCAGCTGCTGGCGACGATCCAGGCCGGCGAGTACGGGGCCGAGGCGCCGGGCCAGATCGCCCACGCCGAGCTCTTCGCCGGCACCATGCAGGCCCTGGGCCTCGACCCCCGGCCCCACGCCTACCTCGACGAGCTGCCGGCCAGCGCCCTGCTCATCAGCAACCTCGTGTCCCTGTTCGGCCTCCACCGCCGATGGCGGGGGGCGCTGGTGGGCCACCTGGCCATGTTCGAGATGACGTCGGTGGAGCCGATGGCCCGCTATGCCCGGGCCCTGGAGCGGATGGGTGCACCGGCCGCGGCCCGGCGCTTCTACGACGTCCATGTGCTGGCCGACGCCGAGCACGAGATCCTGGCCCTCGACATGGCCCAGGCGCTGGCCGACGCCGAACCCGACCTGGTGCCCGACATCGTCTTCGGGGCCCGGTCCGGCCTGGCGGCCGAGGCGATCTTCGCCGGCGACCTGCTGTGTCGCTGGCACGCCACGCCGACCCGCGAGGCGGCGTAGATGGGCGACGGGCCGGTTGCGGGCCTCACCTACCTGGTTCCCATCCGTGCCGCCGGACCGCCCGATCCCGACCTGACCGCGTACCTGGAGCAGGTGGCCGGCTGGTGCCCGGTGCTGGTCGTCGACGGTTCAGCGCCCGAGGTGTTCGCCGCCGCCCACCGGAGCTGGTCGCCCTTCGCCACCCACATCGGCCCCGACCCGGCCCGCCGCTGCGCCAACGGCAAGGTCCACGGCGTGCTCACCGGGCTCGACCGGATCGGCACCGAGCTGGTGGTGATCGCCGACGACGACGTCCGCTACGACCGCCCGGCGCTGGCCGAGATCGCCGCCGAGCTGCGACGGGTGGACGACCCGGTGGACGTGATCGTCCCCCAGAACCACTTCGTCGCCGCCGCGGGCCGGACCCTGCCCTGGCACGCCAGGTGGGACACCGCCCGGACACTGGTGAACCGGGTCACGGGCGGAGACTTCCCCGGCACGCTGGCCTGCCGGCTCGCCGCCGTCGGCCCGGGCTACGACGGTGACGTCCTGTTCGAGAACCTGGAGCTGCTGCGCACGGTCGAAGCCCGGGGCGGGCGCTACGAGCGGCGCAGCGAGCTGTACGTGGCCCGGCGCCCGCCGACGACGCGGCACTTCCTCGGCCAGCGGGTGCGCCAGGCCTACGACGAGCTGGCCCGCCCGGCCCGGTTCGCGGCCTGGTCGACCGTCCTGCCCCTCGCCGCCGGTGGGCTGGGGCTGAGCCGGCACCGCCGGCCGGTCGGTGCCGCCGCCGTCCTCGCCGCGCTCGTCGCCGCACCGGTGGTGGCGGCGGAAGCGGGCCGACGCCGGGGTCAGGGGCGCAGTCACTTCCCCGTCACGGCGTCGCTGCTCGCCCCTGCCTGGGCCCTGGAACGGTCGGTGACGGTGTGGCTCGCCCTCCTGTGCCGGATGCGGGGCGGTGTGGGCTACGGCGACGGGATCGTGCGGTCGGCCCACTCCCGCCGGCAGCTGGCCCGCCGCTGGGCCCGCGCCGCGCCGGCGGCGGCAGGGGTGGGGCCGGCATGACCGCCTTCGACGCGGCCCGTTACGGCGCCTCGGGCATCGCCGCCGAGTACGACGACCTCTACGCCCACGAGTGGGACACCGACGGGACCGTCGACTGCCTGCGGTACCTGGCCGGGGCGGGCCCGGTGCTGGAGCTCGGCATCGGCACCGGACGCCTGGCCCTGCCCCTGGCGGCCGGGGGTCTGGAGGTCCATGGCATCGACGGGTCGCCCGAGATGGTGGCAGCCCTGCAGGCCAAGCCGGGCGGCGCCGACATCCCGGTCACGATCGGCGACTTCGCCACGGCGAGCGCCGGCACCGGGTTCAGCCTCGTGGTGCTCGCCGTCAACACGATCTTCGCCCTGCCCGACCAGGAGGCCCAGGTGGCGTGCTTCGCCAACGCCGCCCGCCACCTGGCTCCCGGCGGCCGGTTCGTGGTGGAGGCCTGGATCCCCGACCTCGGTGCGTTCCGCCACAACCGCCGGGTTCGCCACCGGGTGCTGCGCGACGACCTGGTGTCGATCGAGTCGGCCGAGCTGGAACCGGCCGAGCAGCGGATGCGGACCACCCAGGCCGTGTTCCGCAACGGCTCGGTACGCCTCTACCCGGCCAACCACCGCTACGCCTGGCCGTCCGAGCTGGACCTGATGGCCCGCCTGGCCGGCCTGGAACGGGAGGACCGCTGGGCCGACTGGCACCGCCGGCCCTTCGACGACCACAGCACCACCCACGTCACCGTCTACCGGTGCCCACCCCACCCGAGGTCGCCATGAGCACGATCGGCACGGATCCCCGGCCCGCCGTCCGCCCCCGCCGGATCGCAGCGCCGGCCCGCTTCCTCATGTGCCGGCCCGAGCACTTCGACGTGACCTACGCCATCAACACCTGGATGCGACCGGAGCTCCCCACCAGCCAGGAGGTGGCCCTCCGCCAGTGGACCACGCTGCGGAGCACCCTGGAGGAGCTGGGACACGAGGTGGCCCTCGTCGATGCCGTGGCCGGCCTGCCCGACATGGTGTTCGCCGCCAACGGGGCCCTGGTCCACCGCGACCGTGCCGTCGTGGCCCGCTTCCTCCATCCCGAACGGGCCCCGGAGGCCGCCCACTACGGGGCCTGGCTGGCCGGGGCCGGGTTCGCGGTCCATCACTGCGAGCACAGCTTCGAGGGTGCCGGCGACGTGGCGGCGGTGCCCGGACGGGACCTGGCCATCGCCGGCTACGGCCAGCGCACCGACCGGCGGGCCCACGCCGAGCTGTCCCGGTGGCTGGGTCTCGATGTCGTGTCGGTGGAGCTGGTCGACGAGCGCTTCTACCACCTCGACACGGCGTTGAGCCCGCTCGACGAGCGGACCGCCCTCTACGTGCCCGACGCCTTCACCGACGAAGGCATCGCCCTCATCACCAGCGTCTTTCCCGAGACCTTCGCCGTGCCCCACAACGAGGCCAAGCGGCTGGCCGCCAACGCCGTATCCGACGGCTGCTCGGTGCTCGTGCCCCACGAGGCCCGGACGACCGCCGCCTGGCTGCGCAGCCGGGGGTTCCGCCCCGTCCCGCTCCCGGTGACCGAGCTGCGCAAGAGCGGCGGTGGGCTCCGCTGCTGCGTGCTCGGGCTCGGCGCCCCATCGCCCGCCGTCGCCTGATCGCCGGGTCCCGCCGACCCGGCGCGATCTCAGCGGGCGGTGTCGTCGGCCAGGCCCACGGCCACCACCGCCAGCGCCGGGCCGCTGGCCAGCGCGAGGAAGGTGATCGTGTGGGCCAGCACGAAGGCCAGGGCCGAGGCGATCGCCACGGCAGCCAGACGCCGCCGGTACAGCTCGAACCCGCCCACCTGGGGCGGGCGGCGAAGGGCGGAGGCCACCGCCGCCCCGAACCCGGCCACGAGCCCGGTGACGGCGTCCTGGGCGACGGCCAGCACCACCACCCCGACGGTCGGACCCACCACGAGCCCGGCGATCGACGCCCACAGCGGATGGGGATGGCGCGAGGTGAGGGCAGCCACGACCACGCCCAGCGGGGCGATGGCGACCGCCAGCGCGGCGGCCCCGGCCGCCATCTCGTCGTTGCCCCCGTCGGCGGCCACGAAGGCGACCACGGCGGCCCAGAAGCTCGCCGTGACCGGCAGGGTGGTGAGGCTCAGCGCCATCCACCCGTACCCCCGCTGGTGGTCCTGGCCGGCCACCGCCGCCGCTGGTTGCGCCCTCATCCCGTCACTCCTTCACCGCCCCGGCGGTGAGGCCGCTCACGAAGTACCGCTGGAGCGAGAAGAACACCACCAGCGGCAGCACCATCGAGACGAAGGCCCCGGCGGTCAGGAGATGCCAGGCCTGGCCCCGGGAGCCGTTCAACTCCCGCAGGGCCTGGGTGACCACCCGGACGTCCTGTTCGCCGCCCAGGAACACCAGCGCCACCAGGAGGTCGTTCCACACCCACAGGAACTGGAAGATGGCGAACGACGCCAGGATCGGGGTCGACAGGGGCAGCACGAGCCGGGTGAACGTGGTGAAGTGGCCCGCCCCGTCGACCTTGGCCGACTCGATCAGCGATCGGGGCAGGCCGCCGATGTAGTTGCGCAGCATGTAGGTGGCGAGCGGCAGGCCGAAGCCGGTGTGGGCCAGCCACACGGCCAGCAGGGTGCCGTTGAGGTCGAGGTCGGGGATGATCGGCACGCCGGCCACCCGGAACCCGGAGGTGTAGAGCTGCAGGATCGGGATCAGCGACATCTGGAGCGGCACCACCATCAGCCCCACCACCGCCGCGAACAGGACCTGGCGGCCGGGGAACTCCATCCAGGTGAAGGCGTAGGCGGCGAAGGCGGCGATCGTGATCGGCAGCACGGTGGCCGGCACGGTCACGGCCAGGCTGTTGAGGAACGAGTTGCCGAACCCGCCGGCGTCGAGCACGTCGCGGTAGTTCTGGAGCGTCCACTGGCCGCCGTCGCCGAGGTCGGTGAACACGGTCCACCAGCCCGAGGTGTCCACCAGCTCGCGGGGCCGGAACGAGGTGACCAGAAGGCCGAGGGTGGGGATCAGCCACAAGACGGCGATGACCGACACCGACACCGCCACGGGCCAGCGGCCCCAGTCGCGCCCCGGCTTGGCCGGCGACGCCGTCTCCGGTGTCGTGCCCGGTGGCTCGGCCGCCCCGGGCCGCACGCCGGTGGTGTCGTCGTCCACCCCGGCCGCCACGCCGGTGGTGGTCGTGACGTCGGTCATCGCATCTCCTCCTGGGCCCGGAAGCGTCGGATGTTGAGCGCCATGAACGGCAGCACGGCCACGAACAGCAGCACGGCGAAGGCGGCGCCCCGGCCCTGGTTGCGGAAGGTGAAGAACTCGGTGATCATCCGCTCGGCCACGATGGTGGTGCCGAACTCGCCGCCGGTCATGACGAAGACGATGTCGAACACCTTCCACACGATGATCAGGATCGTGGTGAGCACCACCATCACCGTGGAGGAGATCATCGGCAGCACGATCCGCCAGAACAGCTGCCACTCGCTGGCCCCGTCGACCCGGGCCGCCTCCAGCACCTCGACCGGCAGCGACTTGATGGCCGACGACAGCACCACCATGGCGAACCCGGTGTAGAGCCAGATCATGATGACCATCAGGTAGAGGTTGTTCCACGGTTCGCTCAACAGCCACGCCACCGGGTCGTTGCCCAGTCCCTGCCACACGGCGTTGAGCAGGCCGGTCTGCTCGCCGAACCCTTCGGGCCGGAAGTTGTAGATGAAGCGCCACACGATCGAGGCGCCGACGAACGAGATGGCCATGGGCAGGAAGATGACCGACTTGGCCGCCGCCTCGGTCCGCCGCCCGAGCCGATCGGCCAGCACGGCGAAGGCCAGCCCGATGGCCACCGCCAGCACCGGCACCACGATCACCCAGGCGACGCTGTTCCGTATGGCGAGCCGGCCGTTGGCGTCGCCGAAGATGTCGGCGTAGTTGTCGAAGCCGACCCACCCCCGGCCCTGACGGTCCCGGAAGCTCAGCACGATCGTGTTGATCGCCGGGTACACGAGGTACACGGTGAGCAGGAGGAGGGCCGGCCCCACGAACACCCACGGCCGAACGGCGGCGGCGGCCCGCACCGGCAGCAGGTTCACCAGGCGGTCGGCGACCCAGTAGAGGAGCCAGATCCCGCCCACGCCGACGACCAGGGCGGTGAGGACCTGGGCGAGCTGGCTGTTCATGACTGCGGCCAGGAGGTCTCCACCGACGTCAGCACCGCTTCGGTGGGCGTGCCCCGGCTCCAGTCGAGCATGGCCGTCCAGTACGTGCCCTGCCCCACGGCCGGTGGCATGAGGTCGGAGGCGTCGAAGACGAAGGTGTTGTCGGCGATGGCGTCACGCACGGCCTCGGCCTGCTGGCGCGCCGTCTCGGTCTCGTAGCAGTCGAGCGGGACGTCCTTGTGGCCCGGTAGCCGCTCCACCCCTTCGACCCCGTGTCCACCCAGGTCGCTGGCCGAGCCCCCGCTGGGCGAGGCCAGCACACACTCCCAGTCCGGGGTGATCCAGTCCTTCACCGCCTGCACCGCCTCGGGCGTGGGGTCGAACACCATGAGGGTGTCGCCACCGCCCATGGCGGCGTCGTTCCCGTCGATCGAGGGGAAGTCGAAGAAGCTCACCTCGTCCTCCTCCCCCGGGGGGAAGAAGTTGGCGATGAAGCTGCCCTGCTTGTGCATGGCGCAGCCGCCCTCGTCGTTGAACAGGGGCAGCGGCGCCTCCCGGAAGTCGATGGCGGCCACGTTCTCGGTACCGCCGAGCACGAACCCGTCACCGAAGAAGATCTCGCCGAAACGGTCCACGGCCTCTGCGACCTGGGGGTCGTTGAACGGGATCTCGTGTCGGAACCACTGGGTGTAGGCGTCGGTGCCGGCGCTGCGGACCACGATGTCCTCCACCCAGTCGGTGGCGGGCCACCCCGAGGCGGCCTCGCTGCCGAACCCGAAGCACCAGGGGGTGACGCCGTCGGCCACCATCTGCTGCGACAGCGACACCAGGTCGTCGTAGGTCTCGGGGATCTCGTACCCACCGTCCTCGAACAGGGACGTGCGGTACCAGACGATGCTCTTGTAGTTCGGGAACCACGGGATGCCGTAGTGCTGACCGTCGGCGCAGACGCCGAGGTCCATCCAGAACTTGCCGTGGTTGGCCTCCATCGATGCGATGTCGAAGCCCATCTCCTCCAGCGAGGCGAGCTGGCCGGCGTCGGCGAAGTCGCAGATCGAGGCCGGCTGGGGGGTGAAGGCGACCGTGGGGGCGTTGCCGCCGTCCACCCGGATGCGGAGCTGCTCCTCGAAGCTGTCGGACCCCTCGTAGCTGATGTTGGCCCCGGTCTCGTCGTTGTAGACGCCGATGAAGCCCTGCATCGCCTCGCCCTCCACCCCGGTGGGGGCGCCGAACAGGCTGAAGTCGGCCCCGCTCATGTCGGCGGTGCCCCCGCTGCCGGTTCCTTCGCCTACCGTGCCGCCGCTGGTGGTTCCGCCGCCCCCTGCGGTCTGGGAGGTGTCGTCTCCGTCCGAGCTGCAGGCGGCGAGCAGCAGGGCGAGTACGGCCAACAACGCGGTGCCCCGCCGGGCTGGCCCCGGTCGTGTGGTCCTCCGTCGGCCGGAAGCGGTCGGCATGGGTTCCCCCTCTCCTCGGCGGCCGACCCCGTCGTCGACCTCCGTGGCTCCCGGCCTACCCCGACGCGACGGTAGGTAATCGTGCGCCCTTCGGGCGCCTCGGGTTCGCCTGCGGCGAACACCGCCGACGTGCGCCTGGCTCAGGCCGGCGAACGCCGGGCCCGGAGCACGATGTCGTCCACGTGGTGGTTCGACGCGGCGCCGGGTGGCCGAGGGCGCTTCTCGTTGCGCTCGACGGTCCACTGCGCCGGTGAGGAGGCCAGCGCGGCGGCCACGTCTTCCACCCGCACGTAGGCGTCGGGGTCGAACGGGCGGCTCTGGGTGCGGACGTCGACCGGGGCCCGCATCGGCGCCAGGTCGTGGCTCACCACCAGCAGGGTGCCGCCGGGGGCCACGGCGGCCAGCAGGTTGGCCACGGCCCGGCCGTCGGCGGTGCGGGGGATGGAGGCGTACTGGGCCGACACCAGATCGAACGCCGCCGGCTCGAACGGGGCGAGGGCGTTGGCGTCGGCGTGGAGGTACTCGATCGCCAGGTTGCGCTCGGCGGCGGCATCGGCCACATGGTCGAGGGCCCGCCGGGAGATGTCCGACGCCGTCACCCGCCATCCCTGCTCGGCCAGCCACACCGCATCGCCGCCCTCGCCGGCGCCCACGTCGAGGGCCCGCCCCGGCGCCATCCCCGTCACCTCGGCCACCAGCGTGCCGTTCGGATTGCCGCTCCACATCCGCCCGCCGCTGTAGCGGTGGTCCCAGTCGGTCTCGTTGCCCGACGGGCGGGCCGCTGCCGCCAGGTCCTCGTCGGCCAGGCTGAAGGCGACCATGGCCCCCACTCAGCTCCCGTTGGCGGCGGCCGGCAGCACCTGCTGGCTGGGGTCGGTCACGTTGCCGGCGGCGTACACGCCGGGCACCGAGGTCTCGCCGGCGGCGGTGGTCTCGATGTGGTCGCCCAGACCGGTGGGGTGGAGCACCGGCTCCAGGCCCAGCGGGGCCAGGGCCTCGGCCCGGGCCCGCCACCGGGTGGTCACGGCCACGGCGTCGGCCTCGATCCGCCGGCCGCCGGCCAGCTCCACGGCGGCCAGGCGGCCGCCGTCGCCGGTCACCACCCGGGCGATCTCGGCGTCGATCACCTCGACCCCGGCCGACCGCATCGCCGCCAGGTCGGGATGGTCGGGATCGACTGCGCCGTCGTGGACCACGATCGTGAACCGGGCCGAGAGGTGGTGGAACAGGCGGGCCGGGTGGAGACCCATCGGGTGGGTGACGATGGCGACGATGCGCTGGTCCCGCACCTCGTAGCCGTGGCAGAACGGGCAGTGGACGACGTCGCGGCCCCAGTGCCCGGCCAGGCCCTCGATGGCCGGCAACTCGTCGACGATGCCGGTGGCGGCCAGCACCCGGCGGGCCACCACCCGGTTGCCGCCGGCCAGCTCCACCACGAAGCGGCCGTCCCGCCGCTGCACGGCGGTGGCCAGACCGGAGACCACCTCCACCCCGTAACGGCGGACCTCGTCGCGCCCGATGGCGGTCAGCTCCGACGGTGGGACGCCCTCGTGGCCCAGGAAGCTGTGCATGTGGGCGGCCGGGGCGTTGCGGGGCTCGCCGGCGTCGATCACGATCACGGCCCGGCGCTGCCGGCCCAGCTGGAGGGCGGCGGCCAGCCCGGCGGCCGAGCCGCCGATCACGGCCACGTCGCAGTGGCGCTCGATCGTCCGGGCCTGGTGCTGATGGCCGTGGCTGTGCTGCTGGTGATCGTGCTGCTGGTGATCGTGCTGCTGGTGATCGCTCATGGCTCCGACGATACGTCGGCTGGCGGAACCTGCAAGGCACCTTGCGGGATTCGCAAGCTCGGGTGGTACCGTGGCCGAGGTGGATGAACCGGTCGGTATCGAGGCGGTGGTGCGCACCCGCCTGCGGAGCCTGCGAACGGCCCAAGGGCTCTCGCTCGACGAGGTGGCGGCCCGGGCCAACCTGAGCCCGTCCACCCTGAGCAGGGTCGAGACCGGCAAGCGTACGATCAGCCTCGACGTTCTCGTGCCCCTGGCCGGCGCCCTCGGGGTGGGCCTCGACGCCCTGCTCGACGTGCGGGACGACGACGACGTGGTCATCCGCCCCGAGCCGAGCCGCCGGGGAGGCCGCACCACCTGGATGCTGAGCCGCCCCACCGGCAACACGCTCGCCATCAAGATGCGGGTGGAGCCCACCGAGCGACCGCCCCGCCAACAGGTCCATCCCGGTCACGACTGGTTCTTCGTGGTCGAGGGCCGGGTCCGGCTCCTGCTGGGCGAGCGGGAGATCATGGTGGAGACCGGTCAGGCCGCCGAGTTCGCCACCATGACCCCCCACGCCATCCAGGCCGTCGACGGCCCGGCCGAGCTCATCATGATCTTCGACCGCGACGGCCACCGGGCCCACGTCCACCGGGACCCAGCCGTCTAGCCCCGACGCTGCGTCGGTCGCCGCCGGCTCAGGCCGGTCGCCCCACCAGGCGGTCGAACACATCGGGGAGCTCGGCCGGATCGGCGCCGGCCGTCCGCCGCCACGCCACGTGCCCGTCGGGCCGCACGAGCACGGCGCCGGTGGGGGTGATGCCGTGGGCCGTCTCGATCCGCCGGGCCATCTCGGCGGGATGGGCCGCCGCCGGGTGCACGACCGCCAGGGCGGGCATCGTGCCTACCGGGCCCACCTCCGAGCCGGTCAGCAGGACGAACCGGTCGTCGTAGAGATCGAGGGTGGAGCTGGGGAGGCTGGCGCCGGCGGGGAGCCTCACGTGGGGCGCCCGATGGCCGGGGCGGGCCTCGGGCCGGTACTCCGACACCGGATCGGCCACCGCCGCCGGGTCGGTGCCGTCGGGCACGAGGCAGCCCTCCTCGTAGCGCAGGCCGAGGTCCATGCCGAGCCAGTTCCCGTACCGCCCGGCCGCCGCCACCGCCTCCCGCTCGGCCGCCGGGTCGGCACCGCCCCGCTCCACCAGCTTGCGGATCCGCCCCACGTTGCGGGTGTTCTCGAGCGACCGGTCGGCGTTGTACCGGGCCACCGGTGCCCGCTCGGCGTGATAGGTGTCGAGCAGGGTCTCGGCCGCCCACCCCCGGGCCACGTGGGCCAGCTTCCACGCCAGGTTGTGGGTGTCCTGGATGGCGGTGTTCATCCCGAACCCGCCGGAGGGCGGGAGCTGGTGGGCGGCGTCGCCCACCAGGAACACTGGGCCGTGCCGGAACCGCTCGGCCACCGTGCTCGCCATCACCCACGGGATCACGTCGAGCACTTCGACGCTCAGTGCCTCGTCGCCCACCGAGCGGCGGATCCAGGCCGCAGCCCGTTCCGGGGTGAAGCTCTCCGGGGGGTCGATCGCCGGGTCGTAGCCGATCTGGCACAGCCAGCGATCGGCCATGTCGATCTTCTGGAACACGTTGCGGGCCGGAGCCGTGGTCCAGTAGAGGGCGGCCGGGCGGTGGCTGGTCCACGTCGACAGGTCGGCCCGGAAGTGGCAGTTGACCAGCGTGGCCAGATCGGCTGCGCCCTCCATGGCGATGCCGCAGTGCCGGCGGACGGCCGAGGCCGCGCCGTCGGCCGCGATCAGCCACCGGGCCGAGATCCGCCCGGAGGTCTCGCCCGGACCGCTCACGGTGGCCGTCACCCCGTGGCCGTCGAGCTCGATCGACTCCAGCCGGCAGCCGCGCCGCACCCGAACCGTCGCCTGGCTGCGGGCCAACGCCTCCAGGATCGGCTCGATCCGGTCCTGGGAGCTCAGCAACCACGGGGCCGGTGAGACCTCGGCCCCGTCGACCACCGGCTGGACCGACGTCGCGGTGCGCCCGATCTCCCGCCCGGCCAGGGTCTCGGTGTACACCAGCGCTCCGGTCCAGGCGAGCGGCAGGCTGGCCGCGACCACCTCGTCGAGGATGCCCCATCGGCGGAACAGCTCGGCTGTCCGCACGTTGACCGACCGGGCCCGGGGGTGGCCGCTCACCTGCTCCCGCCGCTCCACCAGCACACAGTCGACGCCGAACCGCCCGAGCTGGGCCGCCATGGCCAGGCCGGCCGGCCCGCCGCCAACCACCAGGGCGGTGGTGTGGTCCGGGCTCACGGCGTGACCATCCCGTCGGCCTGCCCCAGCCCCGACCGCTGCGGCGTGGGGATCGGCGGGTCGGCGTGGGGCTCGGCCCGGGGATGGGACCGCAGCTCGACCACCCCGATGGCGGCGATCACGGCGGCCAGGGCGGCGACGGCGGCCACGGCGTCGATCCGGGTGCTGAGGGCGAGGCCGGCCAGGATCACCACGCCCACGCCCGCCGCCCGGGTGGCCAGCACCTGCCCCGTGGCCCGCAGGTTCCCCACCACGAACCCGGCCAGGAAGACGGCCGGCCCGGCGGTGAGGGCGGTGGCGCCGAACCGGTCGAGCGGCTCGGCCGGGTGGGCCAGCGCCTCCTCGATGGCCACGGCCACCAGGGCCGCGCCGATCACGATCGGCAGGTGGCCGAGGGTGAACAGGTCCCGGGCCAGGTGGGCGCGGCGGCGGTGGTCGTCTTCGGCGGCGAGGCGGCCTTCGGTGGCCCCGTGCACCCAGTCGAAGTAGCTCCACCACAGGCCGCCCACCAGGGCCGCCGCCAGCACGACGACGGCCACGGTGCGGGCCGTCAGGCCCACGTCGGCCGCCGAGGCGCCGATGGCGACGACCGACTCACCCAGCGTGATGATCACGATCAGCCCGTGCCGCTCGGCGAAGTGGGCGGGGTCAATCCGGAACTCGCCCCGGCCGGCGGCGGCCACCGAGGCCAGGTCGACGGCCACCGCCGCCGCCCACCACCAGGCCCTGGCCCCCGGACCGGCCAACCCGCCGGCCACCACCAGGGTCGGGCTGACCAGCGCCACCGGCACGTAGGTGCGCAGCGCCGCCCGATGGTCCGGATCGTGCCGTAGGCCGCCCCAGTAGAGGCCGAGCCCGGTCAGCCGGACGGCCGCGTACGGCACGGCGAACCAGGAGCCGGCCGGCTCGAAGGCGACCGGAAGGGCGATCGCCGCCACCAGCATCGCCGCCGTGGCCGCCAGGAGCACCAGCCGGGGGACGCGGGCTTCGAGGTCCACCGCGTTGCCGGCCCAGGCGTACTGGGACCACGCCCACCACACCAGCCAGGCCGCCAACCCGGCTCGGGCCCATCCGAGGGCGGAATGGTCGTGGTGGACCAGGCCCACCAGCTGGGTGAAGGCGAACACGAACACCAGGTCGAAGAACAGCTCCGGGAATCCCACCCGCTTATTTCGTAACAGCATTGTACCGTAATGTAGGAAGTAGGCTGATGCCGTGTCAAGAGATGCCCGTGCGCCGAAGGCGGTCGGCCGGCCCCGGGACCCCGACATCGACGCCGCCGTGCTGGCCGCCGCCCGCCGCCACCTGGCGGCCGGGGGGTACGACGCGATGTCGGTGGCAGCTGTGGCCGAAGAGGCCGGCACCACCCGCCAGGCCCTCTACCGTCGCTGGCCCACCAAGGCAGACCTCGCCACCGCCGCCATCGCCAGCCTGTC
>Ga0268299_1003785_pt1 | contig 13112 bp, 10 predicted proteins | sample NOBtaG_FD_193484 | JGI IMG/M metagenome (GOLD analysis project Ga0268299, IMG submission 193484) | Activated sludge microbial communities from bioreactor in Nijmegen, Gelderland, Netherland - NOB reactor | ecosystem: Engineered > Bioreactor > Aerobic > Activated sludge | place: Netherlands...
GTACCTCATAGCTTTTGTGAGGTGGTGCTCGACGGTTTTGACGGAAATGTTGAGCTCTCGGGCAATGTCCAGATAGCTCTTCTGCTCGAATTTGAACATGATAAATACGGCTCTCCGTTTGGGGGGCATGCTGTCGATGGCGTGAAGCAGCGAAGCCCATCGGTGTTTGGCATCAACGGTCGCCTCCGCATCCGGTGCATCCGTCGGGAGGGTCACGGCCTGGTCCAGTGGAGTGGACCGTGAGGTGGCGCGTTCCTGTCCTCGCAAGTAATCGATGGCCAGGTGTTTAGCGGTGGTGTAGAGAAAGCTGCGCGGATCTCTGACGCTCTCGGGGTTCGTCAGGGTGACGATGCGCAGATACAGTTCCTGGATCAGATCGGCTGCTGCCGACGGACAGCGGACCTTCCAGGTAAAAAAGCGCAACAATTCATTCTGCTCGATTCGAACAAAATCGATCAACGTGTCAAGCGAGACGGTCGCCGTCTGAACCTGCTCGTCCACGGCTGGGCAGGCCAGGCTGAGGGGGCTGAGGTCTGGGCGTTCAGACCAGTCAGACATGTGAATCCTTACGACGCATGTAGGTTCTCTCAGAATACGTGTCGCCAACTGTGCGAATCACAGACGGCTGACCCTACCAGACGCAGGGAGACAGGGTGAATGTTCGAATTCCGGAAATGCTGCCGGTCTGTCTTATGAGGGTACGGTTTCAGCGATCTCATACGTCGTTTTTGTAGGAGATGATTGCCCTGCGCCGCTGGACCATCACGTTATGAACCCTACCTCACGAGTCCCATCTTCCGGTCAGGACGTACGGTGCGTCTGCGGCCGACTCACGGCTCGCCTCGAAAAACGGGGTCTGGTCGTGAAGTGCCACCGTTGCGGCGAACTCGTGGTTATTTCTCTCGCCAACCTTAAAGCTCGACTCAACCGAGCGGCGCAGTAGCGCATCCGGAATCTAGATCCCGTCGTGTGTAAGGCGTTCCCTGTCTCCGTGTACATATGCGAGGCGCGCACCCTTTTCAGGCGCACGCCTCGAAAGAAGGCCCACGGTCTCCTCCCGGTCAGTGGAACTCGAACTTGAGTGATCCGATGGCCGTAAAGGGCGCGCCGGTGTAAACAATTTCCCGGAAGTTCTGCGCACCGCTGAAATAGCGATGGTCGAGCACGTTGGTAAAGTTGATGGCCGCGAGCAGGTTGGTCTTGTTGAAGAACTCCTGCTTGCGATAGTAGAGCGCCGCGTCCATCCGGACATACCCGGCCATCTCGAAGGGCGCCTGGCAATTGGCGGGATCCTGACATTGGAAAATCCCGTTGCGTTTGCCTTGCGCGTACATGCCGATACCGGCGCCGAATCCCTGCGCAATGCCTTCCTGGAAGAAGTAGGTGGTCCACACGCTTCCCTGATGCAAGGCGCTGTTCGGCGCACGGCTGCCTTCGGCGAAGAGCAGATCTTTCGTCACACGCGTGTCGATGTAGGCATAGTTCGCGATGATGTCCCATCCGGGCAGGATCTGTCCCGCGATGTCGAACTCCACGCCCTTGCTGCGTTGTTCTCCTGTCGCCACGGAAAAGAAAAATCCGTTGAACGGATCGGCCGTCAGCACGTTCTTTTTCTTGATGTCGAACAGGGCGACCGTGGACCGTAGTTTTCCACCGAAGGCCTGGTACTTGATTCCGCCTTCATAGGATTTACCGCGCTCCGGATTGAAGAGGGTCCCGTCGATGCTTCGCGATCCGGCGCCCTGCGGAGCGAACGATTCCGTGTAGTTGGCAAACAGCGTGATAGGCTTCACCGGTTGATAGGCAATGCCGACCGACGGGCTGAACGCCGTATCGGTTTGGTTGTTCTGGCTTCTGGTGGCGGTGAAATCGTCCGGATGATTGGTGATGGTTTGATCGAAGAGGTCGAACCGGCCGCCGAAGTGCACGTGCAGGTTGTCCAGCAGATCGACCTGGTCGCCGAAGTAGGCGCCGAGGATGTTGTTTTGCGTGCTGGAATCGCTGAATTTCGTGAGGGCCGGATTCAAAAACAGCCGGTCGTTGGTATTGAAGATGTTGATGAAACTGAAGGCCCCTGGCGTGCTCGTGTCGCCGCCGAAATCTCCCGAGGCCGTGGCGGCTGAGTTTTCCCGGCCGAGTTCGATACCGATGATCGTTTTATGTTTGATCGAGCCGGTCGTGAAATTGCCGTGGAGTTCGTTCTGCAGGTAGTGACTCTGGACCGTCGTCGGAATCTCGTACCGGGCCAGATTCAAAATGCCGTCGCTTTCGGCTCCGACCAGGAAGTTGGATTCCAGGCTTGAGTAGCGGCTGCTGGTGACGGCGGTTCGGAAGGCGGTTCGCCACCGGAACAGGTTGCTGATGTCGTGCCAGAGGGTGATCGTCGCTTTCCCGTGATGCGTCTCCAGTTTGCGGGACGGATCGCCCAGGAAACTGGAGACCGGAATCGGGGCGACTCCGTTGCCGAAGGCGACGAGGCCTCGATCGATCGGGGCCCTGTCGTACATGTATTCGGCTTCGAAACGGAGGTTCGTGCGTGCACTCATCTCCCAGCCGAAGGTCGGCGCGAGGAAGATACGTTCGGTGTTGACGCCGTCCCGATAACTCCCTGCCGATTCGTACATGCCGTTGAAGCGATAGGTGAGCGTCTTGCTTTCATTCAGCGCTCCGCCCATGTCGATCTGCGGACGATAGAGGCCGTAACTGCCGATGATCATCTCCGCTGAATAGAAGGCGTTCTTTAGCGGCGCTTTGGTGACTTGGTTGATCACACCGCCTGGATCCGAACGGCCATAGAGGTACGACGGCGGACCCTTGACGACCTCGACGCTCTCGATGTTGATGATGTCTCGTTGCGCGCGGGAGCTGAAGGTACTGTCGTCGCGGAACCCGTTCTTGAACACGTTGAGGTCCGATGCGAAGCCGCGAATCATGAAGGTGCCGGCTTGACCGCCCTGTGTGCTGGACTGTGAGACGCCACTGACGTTCCGGAGGGCTTCGCTGAAACGGATCACTTTTTGATCGTCCAGCACTTGTCTCGTCACCACTTCGACCGAGCGTGGGGTGTCATGGATCGGCGCGGGGATACGTGTGGCCGTCGAGGACTCGTCCACCGCATATCCTCGATCCTCGACTTCTTTCACCACGATCTCCGGGACTTTTACCGGCTTGGACGCAGGCTGAATCTGGGTGTTGGGGTTGGGAGGTTCGGGTGATGTCGCCTGGGCCACGGGTGGCGTGGGAAGCGGCGTCATGGCGGCCGGTTCGAGGGTCATGGTGCGGGAGTCGGTCAATCGATGGCTCAGACCGGTTCCTGACAGGAGGATCGTCAAGGCTTCTTCGGGTGTGTGGCGACCGGAGACCCCGTTGGTCGTCTTGCCTTCCGCGACCTCCGAAGGGACCAACAGACGATAGTTCGCCTGATCGGCGAATGAGGTGATGGCGGAACCCAGCGGCTGTGGGGGGATGTTGAATTCCGTCGCTTCCGTGGGCTCGCCGCCTAGCGATGCTTGTGCGAGGAGAAATACCCGTGGTTCGTACGCGGTCAGCCGGTCGTTGCCGGCCTCAGCCAGGTCGGCGGCCGATTGAAGCAACACGGCCGACACGGCTGCGATGATGATGTGCCATGAACGCTGCATGATTCCCCCTGTTCTTGTCTCCATGAAGCCGAAAAGTATAGAAGAAGATCCGACGATCGCGGACCGGCGTTCCATAGGTAAAGACGGACAGGGCCGAAAACCTTGCAGTGAAAAAATGCGATCCGCGCGAAAAAATCCTACGGGACAATTCGGAGAAGGGGCGCAGAGTGTCGGGAGCGACTGAGCTAATGCAGTAGTACGAGGTAGGGACCGAGGCTGGTCTCGTGAATGCGTAGTGTGTGTTGGATCATCCGGAGCGCCGCATCGGGATCGGTGAGATCGAACACTCCGGTGACGTTCAGTGTGCGCAAGACCGAATTCAGAATCAGGATTCGGCCGGGACGGTATCGATTGAGTTCCTCGATCACGGGTCCAAGGGGTTGGCCCTCGACGATCAATTTACCTCGTTGCCAAGCCGAGAGCTGGTTCGCATCGATCGCGTGTGGCGGGCTCCAACCACGTTCTTCGGAATACGATGCTTGCTGCCCCTCGTTCAGGACTAACGGTCTCTCATTGCCGATGGGTGACGTCGATACGTGGACGGCGTGTTCGGATACGGTGACGGTAACGGAATCAGGCTGTCGGCGGACCACAAACTGGGTGCCCAATGCGCGCGTGGTGACGTCGCCGCTGTGAACGAGGAAGGGACGATCCCGGTCGGCGGTCACCGTAAAGGCGGCTTCTCCCTCGACGAGGCGAATCTCTCGCCGTTCGGGGGAGTAGACCACGTTGAGTGCGGTGTCAGTATTCAGCATGACGCGGCTGCCGTCCTGAAGCACGATGTGCTGTTGCTGTCCGACTCCCGTTCGATAATGGGCAGTCTGGAGGCGGTATTGATGGAGGAGGGGCTCCCAGAGGACCCAGCCGGTCGCGAGAAGTAAGCAGGCGGCAAGACTCCATCGTCGGAGCCGTGGCCACCAGGGACGATGATAGAGACGGACAGGCCGGCCGCCTCGGGCCGGAGCACGCTGTGCCGTGCCGACATAACCGATCGCTCTCCATAAGGCTTCGGCGTTGTGGAACGCGAGTTGGTGAGCGGGGCTTAGGTCCTTCCAGGCCTCACAAGCCCGGCGATCTCGGTCGGACGCGTGCCCGGTGTGCAGACGCACGACCCATTCCAGGGCCTCGTCTTCCAGCGATGAAGCGGGTTGCGGGTGAATCGCGTCGGACATCCATCCATCCGTCGCGCGCAAACTGGGCGGTCAAGTGCTCAGGTTGGGGGCGCGCGTCTACTGTATAAGACGGATCGTCACGAGCTTTCAACAGTCACGAACGCGCGTGTGCCTCATCCGCATCCAGTCGAGAGCGACAATGCTTGAGCGCCTGGATGACATATTTTGCGACCATACTTTCCGAGACTCCCAGTTCCTCCGCGATCTCCTTGTGGGTTTTGCCATCTAAACGATTCATCAATAAGGCGCTCCGACACTTAGGAGAGAGTTCCCCGATCGCGCTCTCCAATCGGGCGAGTCGCTGTTTCGCGTCCAAGGCATCCTCTGCCGAAGGCGCGAGGCTGGCGGCATTCTCGGGCGGCGGATCGGCGCTGAGCGCGTCCCGGCGAATACGGATCTTGCGGAGATTGTCGACGGCGAGGTTGGCGGCCACTCGGAAGAGGAAGGCGCGCGGGTTCTGCACGTCGATGGTCGGGCGCATGCGTACGAGATGCATATAGGTCTCTTGCGTGCAATCGGCGGCCAGTTCCCGGCACCCGAGCTTGTGAGTAAAGAACCTCAGCAAGTCGTGATGGTGCTGTTCGAAGGCCGACAGGCACGGAATTGTCTGTTCATGGTGCATGGGTAATATCCTATTCCAGGCGATAGCCGATGGGGATGTGGACGACGACATACGGTTGACCGAGCGGATGTTTCAACGAGACAGGAGAGGTGCCTTCCAACAGGGCGATGGCATCGAGGTCTAAAACTTCGTGGCCGGACGCTTCGACGACGGCAATGTCGCTCAGCCGGCCGTCTTCATGCACGCGTGCCTGCAACAGGACGCTGCCTTGCCAGCGCTGCCGTTTGGCAACTGTCGGATAGCGTTTGGCCTGCTCGACTTCTGCAAACAACATCTGGGCCAGCCACCCGTAATCGGGCAGGGAGGCCCGCGACACGACGGCCTCCCGCGATTGGGGCTCAGGTCGGTTGACCAAGCGCAGGGTTTCGGGTACGGCGGGTTCCATCGCCAGGTTCGACAGCACGGTGGTTTCGATGGGAGGAGGCGGCAGGTCGGCGATCGCTGCCGTCGGCACCGGCCAGTCTGAAGCGGAGGAATTCGACAGCGTATCGGAGCCTGGATTCGGCACCGGTTGTTCGAGGTCGGAGGGGATCTTGTTATGAGGCGTTACCGCGTGGAGCGGAGTCGGTTGGGAGGCGGATGATTCGTCGTGAGGGCTCGGCAGCGTGCCTTGCTCAGGGGTGACGGCTTGCGTTGAGACGGGGGCCATCACGGTGCGTGCAGGGTGTGTGGTCGTCATGACGGGTCGGGGGGCAGCTTCAGGGGGCGCGATGGCGGCAGGCGCCGATGAGGCCGTTGCCTGACTGGGAACATCGGAGGTGACGGTTTGGTCTGCCGGCGCGCTGACGATTGCGACCTCCCATCGAAAAGGATGTTCCCGAGGGATGACGGAAAACTCCGCGGCGAGCACCAGTGCGGCGCCGAGGCTGATCCCGTGCAACGCTAGGGAAAAAGTCCAGGCGCCCGCCGAGGCGAGGGGGCTATGGCTGCTCATGCCGCATCCGCCTGGCGCAGGTGCTGCCTGCGAAACTCAGTCGGTGAACAGCCGATCGCGCGTTTAAAGAAATGGCTGAACGCAAAAGCATCGCTGAAGCCGACGGATTCGGCAATGCCGGCAATCGTGTGGCCGTCTTCCAGGAGCATGGACGTGGCCTTGTCGAGCCGTAGTTGCTTGAGGTGGTGCGAGAACGGGCGGCCCATGTAGCGCTGGAACACATCCGACGCATATTTTTCTGAATACCCCAAGAAGCGAGACAGCTCCTTGAGGGTGATACGTTCGCGGAGACGACCGGAAAGAAAGGCATGGAGCCGATCGGCCACGGTCATGGTGTCGCCAGTAAGTCGTGCCTGCGAGTGCTGAAACATATGTTTCCCCCCAAAAAAAATAAAAAAGCCCGCGATCGGATGACCGTGGGCTCTGGGAATTGAATTCCTCGGGCCTCTGCTGATGTTATGCAGAGACTGCTTAATTGAGTATGGTTCTCAATATCGCAATGCGACGGGCATTGTCAAGTACCTATTCGAGCAAGCCGTGAGCGGCAGCGTGAGCAACTGAGGCGATGGGAGCTTGCCTGATGCAGTCCGGCGGGTGGGAAAAGATAGACACGAAATCAGGAACGATGACCGGTCACGAGCGTCAGCAGCATGGCTGTGGTGAACATCAACATGATGCCCGTCCAGGCGCCCCAGGCGAGCGGAACCTTGCGGGAGCCGCTGCCGGCCAGCGCCACGAGGGTGAAGACGACGTACAGAAGGGACCCTGCGGCTAGGGCATACCACACGAGGGAAAAGGACGGTGAGAGGGTGAGGCTGCTGAGCAGGGTGCCGAGACAGGTCGGCACACCGCCCACGATGCCGAGCAGCAGCGCATCCCGAGCGGATAATGTGGCCTTGCCGGCGGCTCCGATGATTCCAAATCCCTCGGTCCCGTTATGAAGGGCAAATCCGATGATGAGCAACCAGCTGAGAGCCCAGGCTCCGCTGGAATAACTGGCTCCAATGGCCAGTCCCTCCCCGAGATTGTGCAGCCCCATGCCGGCCGCGACGACATAGGGCAGTGTCGTGGGGCCGTCCCCACGCCCCCGCTTGAGTTGTCGCTCCTCCAGCAAGGCGAGTCCCACAAAACTCAGAAACAGGCTGCCCAAAAACAGCATCCACGACCAGGGATCCCGGGCACCGGTCAGTTCGATCGATTCGTGCATCAGGTCGAAAAACAAATAGACGAGGACGCCGGTGGCCAACCCGATGAGTCTCGTCTCCCAGGCTCGAGGCAACGACCGCCGAAGCCACATGGCAACCCCGATGCCGAGATAGACAGGAATCACCCCTGCGAGAAGGCCTAAGCCAATGAGTTCCAGCATGGCAGCACTATAAACTCCACATTCGACGCAGCGGAATGCTCAATTTCCGGAACATCATTCGGGAAAAGGTCTTGTTCCGGTCGAGCGTGGTGTTGGCAGGTGCTCAGCATCCGCGCTCCCTGCATGCACGCTTTGACTCGCAAAAAAATCGCATGGTATAGTCCGGCGCGCAACAGAACGTGCTGCCGCGATGCCGATGATGTGCCGATGTCCTGACTGTATGGATGCACACCGGGTCGCCACCGTACCTGTCTCACCACGTTGGGGTCATCATGGTTGAAGTTCCAGTTAAACTTTATCTCGATAAAGTATTGAAGACGGCTCGTGAGGCGGTTCGTCCGACCTCGTTGCTGACAGGGCCGGTCCGCGAAAAAGCCTTACGCGGCATGGCCGCGGCGATTGCGGAGGAAGAAGACGCGATCCTGGCCGCCAATGAGACCGATGTGGACGCGGTCGGCAAGTCCATGACGGGATACGAGAACCGGGAGCGGGTGCGGGACGCCGTGGCGAGAATTCGCATGACAGCAGACGACGTGAAGGCGTTGGTGGATCGCTTGCATCACATCGCCGACTTGCCGGATCCGCTCGGCGAGGTCTTGGGGCGTCACGACGAGCCGAATGGACTACAGGTCGGTCGGGTGCGCGTGCCGATCGGGCTCATCGGCATCGTGTCCGAGCTGTCTCCGCTGGAAACGATCGAGGCGGTGGCCCTCTGTGTGAAGTCGGGTAATGTCTGTGTGTTCCGCGGGTCGCCGGATTGGACACACACGCAGCAGGTCATCGCCGCCGGGCTGACCTCCGCCATGGCGGAGGCCGGCATTCCCCGTGGGGCCTGCACCATCATCGATCGACCGGAGAAGGAAGCGGCGCTCGAGTTGATCAAGTCCGGCAAGGCGCTGGATGCAATTATCCCGCGCGGCGGGGCCGGATTGCGCAAGGTCGTGCAGGAACAGGCGAGGGTACCGATTCTCTGTCACGACGGCGGGATCACCCATGTGTACATCGACGGCGATGTCGAAATCCCCCTGGCGCAAAATATCGTCGTCAATTCCAAGGTCCAGAATCCCTCCGCCCCTAACTCACTGGATACGTTGCTGGTCCATCAGGGGATTGCCCGCCCGCTGTTGTCGGCCTTGATTCTCCGGTTGTTGGACGAGTTCAAGATCGATATCTACGGCTGTCCGAAAACGGTGTCCCTCATGGGGCAGATGTTGATGACCGGACATAAGGCGGTCAAGCCGGCCCAGGACGGCGACTGGCGCAAGCAGTTTCAGGGACCGACGATGGCCATCAAGATGGTGCCCGCGTTCGACGATGCCCTCGCGCACATCGCCCAGTATGGCCCCAGTCATACCTGTGTCATTGTCACCAAATCGTACGAGTCCGCGATGCGCTTCACCCGGGAAGTCGATGCGGGTTCCGTCCTGGTCAATGCGTCCTCCCGGCTGAATGCCGGCGACAGCCTGGGGTTCGGCGCCGATATCGGGCTCAGTTCTGCCCGGCATCATGCGCGCGGACCGGTCGGTCTCAACCAACTCACCTGCGAGAAGTATGTGGTATTCGGCAGCGGGCAACTCCGGCATCCGCATCCGGTTCCCCTGGCCTACGAAGATGCCATTATGCTGAAACGGCCGTAAGGCGTGACTCGTGACGCGCGTCTCGCGAAGAGGACCCCGTGCCTGGCGACTCGACTGACGCGATACGAACGTCGCTGGAGCAACACCTCACGGCCTGGGGGCTCCGCCGTTTCACCTCCGACCGCGACTACTTCGCCTGGCAACAACACACGTTCAGTCTGAACGACCTCGACGCGCTCCACCGTGCCGTTGAAACCAGGCGGCAGGGCGGCAGCGCCGCCGACCAGGCCTTTTACGATCTGACGGCCCACCCGTCCCTCATCCCCGCACTCTATAGCCAGCGCTACGAGTATTACCTCCAGGTCGGGTCGCGAATCTCAGCGGTGCTCGACCCGGACCAGCCGATTCTCGATGTCGGCTGCGGTATCGGCATCCTGACCATGTTCTATGCGATGCAGCATCCGACTTGCCGGGTTATCGGGATCGACCGGTCGAGCGCCTCGATCGACCAAGCCCGCCGACGCGCCAAAGAATTGGGACTGGAGAACGTGCGGTTCGAATGCTGCGACCTTGAGAAGGACGCCCTTCCGGAGCGGTACCCGGTAATCATCGCAACCCATGTGTTGTTCCAATCCGAAGGAGACCTTGGGCTGCCGAGCCGGTCATGGGCGACGTTCGATCGGGTGCGCGATCCGCTCACACAACAGGCATTCGAGGCGCGAACGGGGATCGGACCTCGCGTGGATCGGCTGTCTGCGGCATTGGCTCCCGGCGGTCGGGCGATCCTGTTCGAGAAAGCGCGATTGCTGTCCCGCCGCATTCCGTTTCAACGCGCCCTGGCAGCCCGGGGGTTGTGTCCCACGCTCAGGCCGGAGCCGATTCGTTATGCCTCGGTGGAAGAGATCATGGAGGACGGTCCGCTGTACATCCTCTCGCGAGGTCCGGCGTCATCCCCCTGGGACGAACAGCCCGAGCCTGATGAAGGGGCTCGACTGGATCTGTCCGCGATCATGCAGGCCCGCGGCACCGACGAGGCTCCGCTGTATGAGAACCATTGGCCCTCGGCTCAGGAGGCATGGGCGCAGTTGCCGGCGCGGCAGGTTGTGCGTGAAGCGACCAGGGATGAGGCCGACGGCCGGCAACTGCACGTTGAGCAGGGCCTGAGCGGAGATCTGGGGTATCTGTATGTCGCCAATACCTTCGATCAGCGCCAGTTAGTCGTCGTGGACACAGCCCGGCAAGCGATGCTGGAGCAGTATTACCGGGAGATCGTTGGTGCCGATTCGTGAGGGGGGAGCCGGAGTCGGCGAAGTCGGCGGCGGCATGGACAGGGGAGGCGAAAGCGGAGATAATGCCCGCCCGATGACACAGACGCATACATCACCTCCACGGCCGGCCCTTGAAGTCGTCGGCTTGATTCCCGCCGCGGGCCAAGCCAAACGGCTGCAGCCGTTTCCTTGCAGTAAGGAAGTCTATCCCGTCGGCTTCGCCCTCGACGAGAAGACCGGGTTGCCGCGTCCGAAAGTGGCAGCGCACTACTTACTGGAGAAATTCCGGGTCGCCGGAATCACGAAGGCCTTCTTCGTGATCAAAGACGGCAAATGGGACATTCCGAACTATTTTCGAGAGGGCAATCTGGTCGGTCTGTCGCTGGCCTATCTCGTGATCGGCGGATCGCTGGGGCCGCCGGATACCATCGATCGCGCCTATCCGTTTATCGAACAGCAGCGCGTGGCGTTTGGCTTTCCGGATATTCTGTTCGGGCCTGAGGATGCCTACCGGCAGTTGATCGCGGCGCAGGAGCGAACCGGCGCGGATGTGGTCTTGGGCCTGCATCGGGTATATGACCCTCGCGTGTGGGACATGGTGGAGTGCGAGGCCGACGGCCTCGTGCGGAACATCGTGATGAAACCGGCAGCGACCACGTTGACCTACGGCTGGTGCTGCGCGGTCTGGACGCCCACCTTCTCGCAGTTCCTCCACCACTTTCTGCGCGCAGAGGAGACGCACCGCAATTTGGCGCAATTGGCCAATCCCGCCTACGATCTAGGCGGAGATCTCGCCGTGGGCGTCGTGCTGCAGGCCGCGCTCAAGGCAGGGCTGGTCCTGCAGAGCGTGATCTTTCCCCACGATACGTATATCGATATCGGCACGCCGGGGGATCTTGCCAAAGCGGTGCGGGAGTTCAGCCTAAAATAAGTTGATACAGATGGTTCTCGCGTCACGGTCTACCCTTGTCTGCCTCGGCCGATTTCGATAGGGCTGTGCAGGCAGGTTTCCCACCCTGGTGTCTTCTACAATCTTGCTGTCGTGCCGGTACTGTCTCGAATACCCCGATCGATGAATGGCGGCGGGCCTCAAGAAAATTGTGATCGCCGACCCGCCAGGCGGAGGACTACTCGAGCGGTTTCACCGTGAGTGCGTTCGGTTTTGCGTAATTCAATGGCCATACACGGGTGATTTGGTCGGGATGGTTGCCGCCGGAGAGCCGGACCTTGACCACGCTCCCCCCGAGGAAGACGACCGTGGCCGGTTCGATGTTTACAAAGACCGTCTCCTTCTCACGGATGTGCACTTTGATATTCTCCGTTGAGATGAACAAATCTGGCGACCAGGTAACGTGCATGCTGTATGAGCCTGCTGGAAGGCTGACCCAGGTAAACTCTTCCGAGGCGAGGTCGCCTACCTTTTGGTCGTTGATAAAAACAGAGGTTTTACGAAGCCTCGGCGGAGAATCGGGTCGATAGATATAGAGCACAGTCTGGTCCGCTGTGGGAGAAGGTGCTTCTTGAAAGGGGATGTGCGAGAAGCAGCCGGGCGTCCCTAGTAAGCACAGGGTCAATCCCAGGCGCAATAGCCGGTGGGACATGAAGCTTTTCCTCCTGGAAGCGGCGAGTGGTGAGCGCATCGACAGCTCGACTGTGGGTGTACATTACGACGTGGAATGGCCCGGCGTACTCTTGGCCCGGATGGATTCAGCCCTCTCCGCAAAGGCATCCGCCTCAGCATTCCGGTCTTGATCCCGAAGAAACTGTGCATAGAGGCCTAGGGCATTGGCAAGGACGACATGATCGGGGCCGTAGGTGCTCTCGGTAAGCGTCAGGCCGCGTGTGAACAGAGGCTCTGCGTCCTTACGTCCTTGCCTCCAAACTGCAACTGCCAGAGACACTAGCGTATTGGCAAGCTTTGCGGAGCTCGGACCAGTCTGCTGTTCATAAATTGCTATGGCCCGGCGGAGCTGTTGCTCCGCATGGGCATAGTGTTTGATGGCGAACAGAGCATCCGCATGATTCGTCAAAGCGACGGCTACCTCTGGGTGAGACGTCCCGGAGCTTCGCTCCACCTGGTGGATCACTTGACTGTAGAGTGGCTCTGCTTCTTCCGGATGCCCACGAACAAGATGAAGGGCTGCCCAGGTAGAAAGACTGGCGGCAGTTTGAGGATGATTGTCGCCTAGTCGCTTCTGCGCGGTTTCATACGACCGTTTCAAAATCGGCTCTGCCTCGGCTAATCGCTTTTGCGTGAGTAGAAGTGCGCCGAGATGCCGAAGGGCTAGACACAGTTTGGATGGATCGGTGCTTTCGAATGTCTCCCACAGCGTGACGACCTGTCGCACCAGACTCTCTGCTTCGCCCACGCGATTGGTCATCAAGTATAGACTCGCCAGGCCCATCATTGGCTGGCCTAGGCGAGGGTCTTGGGGGCCGTACGCTGCAGCAATGTGTCTCTGGGATTGCGTGTAGCGTTGTTCCGCTTCCCGGAGTGTTCCGTAGTCCGCGGCAATGTTTCCCAACACATACTCT
>Ga0268299_1003786_pt1 | contig 13109 bp, 12 predicted proteins | sample NOBtaG_FD_193484 | JGI IMG/M metagenome (GOLD analysis project Ga0268299, IMG submission 193484) | Activated sludge microbial communities from bioreactor in Nijmegen, Gelderland, Netherland - NOB reactor | ecosystem: Engineered > Bioreactor > Aerobic > Activated sludge | place: Netherlands...
GCAGACCAGAGAGCAGCAGCATTGCGCCGAGCACAACGCCGAGCAGGATGGTCTGCCCAAGATCGGGTTGCTGCAGCAGCGTGAGCGCGGTGAGCGCGTAGAGCCCGATCGCGATCGGGCGGCCGGGAAAGCGCGGATCGCGCATGCCTTCCGACAGCATCCACGCCCAGACGATCACGAGCGCGGGCTTGAGCAATTCCGAAGGCTGGAACGAAACGCCCGCGATCATCACCCAGCGCGCCGCGCCGCGCACGTCGGGCGCAAACAGCGCAACCAACAAGCAAAGCGGCAACATCACCGCAAACAGCACCGCGCCGCCGCGCCGCACCAAACGCGGGCCGATGCCCGACACCGCCGCGATCGCCAGCACGCCGACCGCGACATACGCCACGTGCCGGAGCGCAAAATAGAACGCCTCGCCCGCGCGAAACTGCGAGCTCGCGCCGGGGCTTGCGGCAAGCGCGATCAGCACACCGAACGCGGCGAGCGCGGCGGCGATGATGATCAGCGGCCGATCGAGCGTGCGCGCGCGATCGACCGCGAAGGTAAAACCGCTCGCCAGCGCGGCGATCATACGGGACCGGCCTTGCGCGCGGGCCCAGGTTCGGCCGCGAGCTTGGCGACGAGCGCCTTGAACGCATCGCCGCGCGCCTCGAAGTCGGTGAACTGATCTTGCGAGGCGCAAGCGGGCGAGAGCAGCACGACGGGGTGCGGATCGCCCGAGGCGCGCGCGGCGCGGTAGGCGTATTCGACAGCGGTTTCGAGATCGCCGGCCAGCGTCGTTTTTACGGCGCCTTCGAGCGTCTTGGCGAATTCCTCTTGCGCTTCGCCGATCAGGAACGCGTGCTCGATGCGTGGAAAGAAGTGCCGCAGCGGCTCGATGCCGCCTTCCTTCGGGCGACCGCCGGCGATCCAGTACACCTTGGGATAGACCGCGAGCGCTTGCGCGGCCGCATCGGCGTTGGTGGCTTTGCTATCGTTGATGAACCGCACGCCCTGCACGACGCCCGCACGCTCCAGTCGATGCTCAAGGCCCGGGAACGATTGCAGCGCTTGCGCGATCACGCGCGGATCAACGCCGACTGCGCGGGCGGCGGCGTAAGCGGCGGCGGCGTTCTGCGCGTTGTGGCGGCCCATCAAAGCGGGCGCGGTTTCGAGATCGACGATCGCTTCGGCGCGCGCGCCGAGCGCATCGTAGAGTTTGCGCCCGACGACGCAGACGCCGCGCCCGAGCGCTTGCCCGGCCGAAATCGGCGACACGATCTGCGGCGCGGACGCGGTGAGCGAGGTGCAAATGCCCGCGCAGATGCGATCGTCGACGCCGACAATCGCCCAATCGCCCGCGCCCTGATTGTTGAAGATGCGCTTCTTGGCGGCCGTGTAGCCGGCCATATCGCCGTGGCGATCGATGTGATCGGGCGACATGTTGAGCAGCACCGCCGCATCGCAGCGAAGCGTCTCGACGAGATCGAGCTGATAGGACGACAGCTCCAGCACATAGATCGCGCCAGCGTGCAGCGGCGCAAGCTCAAGCACGGCGGTGCCGATATTGCCGCCCATGCGCACATCGCGGCCGGCCTGTTTCAGGATCCAGTGCTCAAGCGCCGTCGTCGTCGATTTGCCGTTGGTGCCGGTGATGGCGATGATCTTCGGGCGCGCGGAAGCCGGAAGCGCGTTCACTTCGCGCGCGAAGAGCTCCACATCGCCCATGATCGGCACACCGACGGCTTGCGCGAGCGAGACGACGCGGTGCGGCGCGGGATGCGTCAGCGGCACGCCGGGCGACAGAACGAGCGCGGCGAAGCTCCGCCAATCGCGCGCGTTGATATCCGACACCGGCACGCCCGCCGCCTCGGCGCGCGCGCGGTTTACGTCGCTATCGTCCCACGCGTGCACGCGCGCGCCCCCGGCCTTCAGCGCGCGCGCTGAGGCTAGCCCCGAACGCGCAAGGCCAAACACGGCGACGTCGCGCCCTGCGAATGTTGTGATCGGAATCACGCGTCGCGCCCCCCGGCGCCCACACTGCGCATGACGCTACCTCAACTTCAGCGTGGCGAGGCCCGCGAGCGCGAAGATCACCGACACGATCCAGAACCGGATCACGATGGTGGGTTCGGCCCAGCCGAGCTTTTCGAAGTGATGGTGGAACGGCGCCATCAGGAACACGCGCTTGCCGAAGCGCTGATAGACGAACACTTGGATGATGACGGAGAGGAGCTCCATCACGAAGAGGCCGCCCACGATCGCGAGCACGATCTCATGCTTGGTGGCCACCGCAACGGCGCCGAGAATGCCGCCGAGCGCGAGCGAGCCGGTGTCGCCCATGAACACGCGCGCGGGCGGCGCGTTGTACCAGAGGAAGCCGAGCCCTCCTCCGAGCAGCGCCGCGAGAATGACAGAGAGTTCGCCCACGCCCGCAACGTGACGGATGCCGAGATAGGCCGAATAGTCCACGCGGCCGACGAGGTAAGCGATGAACCCGAACGTCGCGCCCGCGATCATCACCGGCACGATCGCGAGGCCATCGAGCCCATCGGTGAAGTTCACCGCGTTGCCGAAGCCGACGATCACGATCATCGCGAACAGCAGGAAGAACGGGCCGAGTTGGATGCCGAAATTGTTGATGAACGGCAGCGCGACGGTCGTGAAATCCCCGCGCCCTTCGAGCAGCGCTTGCCAGAACACTTGCGCGTAACGCGCGCTCGCCGGGTTTGAGTGCCACTCGGCCGCGAGCATGATGAGCGCCGCGCCCAGCGCGATCGCGAACTCGAGCCCGAGGCGCACTTTGCCGGAGAGCCCGTCATGCGTCTGCTTCGTGACCTTGGCGAAATCGTCGAGAAAGCCGATCGCGCCAAAGCCCGCGAACACGAGCAGCACGGCCCAGGTGTACGCGTTCTGCAGATCGGCCCAGAGCAGCGAGGAAACGCCGACGCTGATCAGAATGATGAAGCCGCCCATCGTGGGCGTGCCTTTTTTCGAGAGCAGATGGCCTTCCGGGCCATCGGTGCGGATCGGCTGGCCTTTGCCCTGCTTCTTGCGCAGCCACGCGATCATCGGCGCGCCCGCGATGAACGCGATCAGCATCGCCGTCACCACCGCGCCGCCGGCGCGGAAGGTGATGTAGTTGAAGAGATTGAGGATCGAGTACTGTTGCGCATACGCGCCGAGCATTTCGAGCATGGCTCAGGCGTCTCCGCTCGTTTGCAGGCGCGTCAAGGCTTTCACCACATCCATCATGCGCGACCCGTTCGACCCCTTCACCAGCACCACATCCCCGGCGCGGATCGCGCCAGCAATCACCGGTATCAACGCATCCGCCGTTTCCGCATAGCCCCCGCGCAAGGACGGCGGCAACGCCTCAAAGAGCGCGGCCATGCGCGGCCCCGCGGCGAACACGAGATCGACGCCCGCCGTTTCAATGGGCGTTGCGAGACCGGCATGATAGGCGCGCTCATCGGCGCCGAGCTCGAGCATATCCCCAAGCGCCGCGATGCGCCGCCCGCCCTCGCCAACACCGCGCGCGCCGAGCGTTGCGAGCGCCGCGGCCATCGAGGTCGGGTTCGCATTGTAGCTGTCGTCCACCAACACGAACGAGCCGAACGCGGCTTGGATCGTTACGGATGCGCCGCGCCCATCGGGCGCTTTGAAATTTGCGAGCGCGTGCGCGGCAGCGAAGAGATCAGCGCCCGCAAGATCAGCCGCCGCGAGCGCGGCGACGCTGTTGAGCGCCCAATGCGCGCCTTCCGCGCCGATGCGGTACCGGATTTGCCGGCCGAGAATATCGGCTTCCGCGACCGAGCCGCCGTCCACCATCTCGAACTTTAAGAGCCGCGCTTCGCATTCCGGCGCGCGGCCGAAACGAACGATGTTCGCGGCGTTGGCTTCGGCGGCGGCGAGCAGGCGCGACGCGTGCGGCGCCTCGTTGGGGACAAGCGCCGTGCCTTCGGGCTCGAGCCCAGCGAACACATCGCCCTTCTCATCGGCCACCGCTTCGAGCGAGCCCAGATTTTCCACATGCGCGGGCGCGATCCACGTGATGATCGCGACATGCGGCTTCACCAGCGTGGTGAGCGGCAAGATTTCGCCGCGATGATTCATGCCCATTTCGAACACGCCGTACTGCGCATCCGGCGGCAGGCGCGAAAGCGTGAGCGGCACGCCCCAATGATTGTTGAAGCTCTTCACCGCCGCATGCGTCTTGCCGCTCGCGGCGAGGCAGACGGCGACCGCTTCTTTCGTCGACGTTTTGCCGACCGAGCCCGTGATGCCGACGCGCTTTGCGCTGCTGCGCTCGCGCGCGACGTCCGCCAACCGGCGCAATGCTTCGAGCACGTCGGGCACGACAAGCGCGGGGCCGCGCGCTTTCTCCGCATCGCTCACCAGCGCGGCGCAGGCGCCCGCCGCGTAGGCGGCGTCGAGAAAATCATGCCCATCGCGCACGTCTTTCAGCGCAACGAAGAGATCGCCCGTCTCGAGCCCGCGCGAGTCGATCGAAACGCCCGACGCGATCCACGAATCCGCGCCAACGAGGTGGCCGCCCGTCGCAGCCGCCGCATCTTCCGCGAGCCACAGCGCTTGTTTCATCGGCCCTGCTCCAGCGCGCTTTTTGCAACGTCCTGATCCGCGAACGGGTGCGTCACGCCTTTGATGATTTGCCCGGTCTCGTGGCCTTTGCCGGCGATCAGCACGGCGTCGCCGCGTTCAGCGCGCGCGATGGCGCTGCGGATCGCTTCAGCGCGATCGCCGATCTCTTCGCCCTTCGGGCAGCCTTCGAGCACTTGCTTGCGGATCGCGGCGGGCTCTTCGCTGCGCGGATTGTCATCCGTCACGATCACAACGTCGGCGAAGCGCTCCGCGACCGCACCCATCTTCGCGCGCTTGCCGGGATCACGGTCGCCGCCGCAGCCGAACACGAGAATGATCCGCCCCGGCGCGTGCGGGCGCGCCGCGCGCAGCAGCACGTTGAGGCCATCAGGCGTGTGCGCGTAATCGACGAACACATGCGCGCCGCTCTTGCTCGCGCCGATATGCTCCATGCGGCCTTTGACGGGCTTGAGCGCGCGCATCGCGCTCCACACGCCGTCTGCGCTTTCGCCGAGGCCGAGCGCGAGCGTCGCGGCCGTCGTTGCGTTGATCGCCTGAAACTCACCGATCAGCGGCACATCGACTTTGTGCTCGCCGCCTTGCCACGCGAGCGTGAGGCTTTGGCTTGCCGGATGCGGCGAGAGTTCTTGGATTTTGAGGCCGCGCGCCGGCGCCGCGCGCCAGCCCGTTTGCATCGTGACGAGCCCGTTCTCTTCCGCCTCGGCGCCGAAGATCAGCGCGTCCGGCGAATCCGCGTTCACGACGGCGGGCGCGCCCTTCTCGACCAAGCGCCACAGCAGCAACTTGGCCGCGCGGTACTCATCCATCGTCTGGTGATAGTCGAGGTGATCTTGCGTGAGGTTCAAAAACGCGCCCGCTTGAAAGCCGACGCCATCCAGCCGCGCCTGATCGAGCCCGTGGCTCGACGCTTCCATCGCGACATGCGTAACGCCCGCATCGGCCAGCTCCTGCAGCGTGCGATGCACGGCGACGGGATCGGCGGTGGTGTGGCCGAGATCGATCACGCCGCCATCCCAGATCGCGCCCAGCGTGCCGAGGCTCGCGGCCTTTTTCCCGTTCGCCGCCCAAATCTGCCGGAGGAAATCGACCGTGCTCGATTTGCCGTTCGTGCCCGTCACGGCGACGCGCACGGCGGGCTTGCGCGGATAGAAACGCGACGCCGCCATCGCGAACGCATAGCGCGCGTTTTGCGCGACGAGATGCGGCACGCCGGGATCGGCGAGCAGATCATCTTCCGAGAGCACGGCGACGGCGCCGTTCGCCTTCGCTTGCGCGATGAAGTCACGCCCGTGCGCGGCGACGCCCTTCAGCGCCGCGAACACGTAGCCCGGCTTCACGGCGCGGCTATCGGCGGTGAGACCCGTAACGAGGATGCCTTCGGCGCCGGCGGGGGCGCGCGTCTGCGCGGTTGCGAACACTTCGCCAAGCGTCATCTGTGGGCCCGCCAAGAGGCTTCTCCTCAACGGCCGGCGCTTGCGGGCTGAACCCGCAAGCCAAGCATCGGCGCAATGCGCTGGGCGATGCGGCCAACCGGGCGCGCCGCCACCGCCCCGCCGGTCGCGTGACCACCGGTTGCGGCTGTGCGCGCCGGCTCGTCGAGCGCCAGCACGATCACATAGCGCGGGTCGAACGCCGGGAATATGGCGGCGAAGGAGGAGAACATCCGATCCTGGTCATAACCGGCGCCCTCGCCCAGCTTTTCGGCGGTTCCCGTCTTCCCAGCGATGGCGAGGCCCGGGACATCGGCTTCCCGGCCGGTGCCGGATTGGACGGTGGCGCGCAGCATTTCGAGCGTGGCGCGCGTGGCTTCTGGGGAGAACACCGGATCGCGCCGGATCGGATCGCCCTGCCGGTAGAGCGCGAAGGTGGGCGAAACGCGCTGGCCGTTGTTGGCGAACACGGTGTAGGCGCCCGCGAGCGCGGCGGGCGAAACGGCAAGCCCGTAGCCGTAGCCGAGCGTCGCCACATCGAGGCGCGATTGCGTGCGCGGTGCAATCGGAGCCGCGTTCTCTTGCAGCTGCAGCGGCGAGGCTTCCAGGAGCCCGAGGCGCGCGAGATAGCTGCGCTGGCGTTGCGCGCCCACGCGCAGCGCAATCATCGCCGCGCCCTTGTTGGACGAGTGCGTGAGAATTTCCCGCAAACCCGACGATGCCGGCGCGCGCTCGTGATCGACGATAGCGCGGCCATCGACGGTGTAGGCGCGCTGTAGATCGAAGCGCTCGCTTGTGTTGGAGAGGCCAAGATCGAGCGCCATCGCGACGGTGAAAGCCTTTACCGTCGAGCCCATTTCGTAGCGCTCGCCGGAGGCGCGGTTGCGGCTGGCTTCGCGCGTCGCGGCGCCCGCATTGTTGGGATCGAGTGCGGGCCAGGACGCGAGCGCGAGTGTTTCGCCGGTGCGGCCATCGAGCACGATCACGGCGCCGCCGGTGGCGCGCGAGGTTTCGGCCGCGCGCGCAAGCTCCACTTCGGCCGCATATTGGATGCGCACATCGAGCGAGAGCGCGACCGGCTCGTCGCCGCTGCGCTGGATCGTTGCGTTCAAGCCGCGCTCGACGCCTGCGAGCGGTTCAAGATCGCGGTTGGTGTAGCCAAGCGCGTGGCCTGCGAGCGCGCCGTTTGGATAGACGCGGCGATCTTCCGCCTCGAAGCCGACGCCCGCGAGGCCAAGCTCCATCACTTCCGCGCGCTGTGAGGGCGTGAGTCCGCGCCGGAGATAAACCAGCGTGCGGCTGCGATCCGCGAGGCGCCGCTGTGTTGTGGCGCGGTCGAGATCGGGGAAAACGCGCGCGAGCGCGGCGGCGGTTTCCGGCGGATTCCAGACGCGGGCGGGCGTTGCGGTGAGCGTAAAGGCGCGCACCGTGGTGGCGAGGAGCACGCCGTTGCGATCGGTGAGATCGGCGCGCCCGAGCTGCGTTTGTGCGGCCGGGCGCGTGCGCGCCGCGGTGGGATCGCCCGCGAACGCAAGCTGCACGGAGCGCCCCGCGAGCACGCCAAGCACAGCGATCAGCACGATCGCGAGCACGCGGATGCGCGTGCGCGCAGGCGCCGCTTCCATCGTGACCGATGGCGAAGCGAGCGCGGAATCGTGCGCGAAGGCGAACGGCTTCATTCGCGCGGCGTTTGTTTCTGTCGCGCAGCTTCCGGCGCGGGAAGCGTGCGATCGATGGCGCGCTCCGGCAGCGCGCGCGCGCCGCCGGCCGGCTCCATCTTGAGTTCACGGCGCGCGAGCTCTTCGACGCGCGCCGGGCTTTCAAGGTGCGCGACTTCGGCGCGCAGCGCGCGGATATCGGCCTGCTTTTCGCCAATCTCCGTTTCGAGCGCATGCACGCGCTGGCGCGCCGCGCTCGCGTCCGTCTTGGACCGGTAGAGCCCGACCACGAGCACGAGCACCAGCACGGCGGCGGCGATCTGGAACGCGCGGATCATGCCAGCTTCTCCCATTCCGCCAGCGCACGCGGCGCAAGATCAGGCGCATCGAGCCGCGCCCAGGCCGGCGCATCGGTCCGCACCGCCCAGCGAAGGCTTGCGGAACGGGCGCGCGGATTGGCGGCCGTCTCCGCGTCCGAAGGCGCGATGGTACGCCGAGTCTCCAGGATGAAACTTGGAGGCGGCCCGGGCTCAGGTACGGGCGCGTGCCGCGAGCCCTGCCCGCCCGCCGCCGCACGCGAAACGAAGAACTGCTTCACTAGGCGATCTTCAAGCGAGTGAAACGAAACGACGGCGAGACGGCCTTGTGGCTTCAGCAACCGTTCCGCGCCCGAAAGCGCGCGCGCGAGTTCGCCGATCTCATCATTCACCAGAATGCGCAGCGCTTGAAACGCGCGCGTCGCGGGATGGATCTTGGCGCCGCGCCGGCCGCCGACGGATTTTTCGAGAAGGTCGGCAAGTTGACCGGTGCGTTCGATCGGGCCGGCGGCGCGCGCTTGCGTGAGAAAGCGCGCCATGCGGCGGTGTTCGTTCTCTTCCCCAAACGCTTCGAGGATTTCCGAGAGCGCGGCCTCCGAAAGATTGTTCACCGCATCGGCCGCGCTTGGACCGGACTTTTCCATCCGCATATCGAGCGGCGCATCGTTCTGAAAGGAGAAGCCGCGCTCGGCTTCGTCGAACTGGAAGGACGAGACGCCAAGGTCGAGCGCGACGCCATCGACCGGCTCGCCCACCAGCGTTTCCATGTCGCCGAAACGGCCCGCGCGCAGCGAGAGCCGATCGCCAAATTCCGCAACGAGCGCAGCGCCTCGCGCCAGCGCATCGGGATCACGATCGAGCGCAATGACACGCCCGCCGGCTTCGAGAATGGCGCGCGTGTAGCCGCCGCCGCCGAACGTGCCATCGACGTAAAGCCCGCCCGGTTTGACGGCGAGCGCGCCAACCGCTTCGGCCAGGAGGACTGGCGCGTGGCCCATGCTTCAGCTCGGTTGGGCGGAGCGAGAGGGGGCGCGCGGTACGTCGCACGCGGTCTCTGAGTTCGCGCGCGCCGCTGTCTCACCTGGCGCGCCCCCGTTCGTTCCGTCCTTTGGCGTTCCGTCCTTTGGCGTTCCGTCCTGCCGCGCTCTCCTCATCTGTCCGCTCCCGCCAGATCGCGGAGCGAGGTCACGCCCGCCGCGATCTCGCGCGATTGCTTGTCCCAGGCTTCCTCGCGCTGAGGCGCCCAGACTTCGAACCGGTCCCGCATGCCGACGAAGACCGCGTCTTCGACGATTTCGAACTGCTCCCGCAGATGCCCGGGGAGCGTGACGCGCCCGGCGCTATCGAACGCGCAGAACACGGCGAGGCCGAAATAAAGCCGCTCCAGAGCGGCGCGTTTGGGATCGAGCGGGTCGAGCTTTTCGAGGAGCGCGGCCCGCCCCTCCATGAAAGCCGCCCCGGCCCCCTCAAGGCAAGGCCGGTGCTGCGATGGAAAGAGATAGACGCCCTCGGCCCCCTCCAGGCACGCGCGCAGGGGCGCGGGCACGCTTACGCGCCCCTTCGCATCCACGCCGTTCCGGTGACGACCGGTGAAATACATCCGTCCCTCCGCAGGCCCCGACAGCCACTTGGGATCAGTTTGGGCGACTATGCCCTGAATTGGGATCAGATGGGAAGAGCTGGGCGAGGGGTATCGTCATTAACGAATCGTTACATTCCGCGCCCCTGTCGCGGGAAATCGTGACGGGTCTGTCATGGAAGCGTCGCGGGCGGGTGCGGCTGTCACGAAGCGCTTGCGCCCGGCCTGCCGGGGTCGATCATGGGCGCGGGAGGCGCCGATGCAGACAGCGCGCTACGGGGTCGATCACGCCGGCCCGCACCAGACGCCCGAGACCGAGGCCGATTACGAGACGCTGATCCGCGACGGGTGCGTCGTGCTGCACGGGCTCGTCAGCGCCGAGCAGTGCGCCGCGATCAAAGCCCAAGCGCAGCGGCTGATCGGGCAGACGGGGCGCAACCCGTTCGAGGGGCTGAACACGCAGCGCGTCTATAACGTGCTGGCCAAGACGCGCCTGCTCGACGATCTCATCATCCATCCACGCGTTCTGGCGCTGCTCGATCGGCTGTTCGAGCCGAACTACCTGCTTTCGCAAGCGCAGCTCATCAACATCCGCCCCGGCGAAGCCGCGCAATCGCTGCACACGGACGACGGGTTCTACCGCATCCCCCGCCCGCGCCCGCCGCTCGGCGCGGCCACGATCTTTGCAATCGACGCATTCACCGAAACCAACGGCGCAACCCGCATCGCGCCCCGCACGCACCAATTGCCGACGGGCGAGCGCCCGGGCGACGACGAGACGTTTCCCTGCGTGATGCCGGCGGGTTCGGCCGTGTTCTTCCTGGGCACGCTCTGGCACAGCGGCGGCGCCAACCGATCTTTGCAAGACCGCCTCGCCTTCACCGGCCAATATTGCGAACCGTGGCTGCGTCCGCAGGAGAACTTCTTCCTTGAAGTGCCGCGCGAGACGGCGCGCACGCTCCACCCCGATCTGTTGCGGCTGATGGGCTATTCGGTGCACGCGCCCTTCATGGGCATGGTCGATGGAATGCACCCGTTGCGCACGCTGGAATGACCCTTCCCTCGCCGGCATGTGGCTAGAATCTGTCAGCAGCCCGCGCCGCAGGGGTTACAACCGGCGCGCCGCGACCTTAGCTACGCACTCTCCACTCCAGATTCGTTCTCCGACCAGCGCCGAGGGATGCGTGCGCCCCATCATCACGATCTCCAACGTCGCCAAGCGCTACGCCAATGGCGTCGAGGCGCTGAAGCCGACCAATCTTGAAATCCGCGAAGGCGAAATCTTCGCGCTGCTCGGCCCCAACGGCGCCGGCAAGACGACGCTCATCGGCATCGTGTGCGGGATCGTGAAAGCGAGCACGGGCGCGATCGTCGCGGACGGGCATGACATCGTCGCCGATTATCGCGCTGCGCGCGCCAAGATCGGCCTCGTGCCGCAAGAACTGACGACCGACGCGTTCGAGACCGTACTCGACACGATCACGTTCTCACGCGGCCTCTTCGGCAAACCGCCGAACAAAGCGCACCTCGAAAAAGTGCTGCGCGACCTCTCGCTGTGGGACAAGCGCAACGAAAAGATCATGACGCTCTCGGGCGGCATGAAGCGCCGCGTGATGATCGCCAAAGCGCTCTCGCACGAACCGCGCATCTTGTTTCTCGACGAACCCACCGCCGGCGTTGACGTCGAGCTGCGGCGCGACATGTGGGAGATGGTGCGCAAGCTGCGCGCCGATGGCGTGACGATCATTCTCACCACCCACTACATCGAGGAAGCCGAGGGCATGGCGGACCGGATCGGCGTCATCTCCAAAGGCGAGATCATCTTGGTCGAAGAAAAGCGCGCGCTGATGCAAAAGCTCGGCAAGCGCGAATTGGTGCTGCAACTGCAGACGCCGCTCACGGCCGTGCCGCCCGAGCTCTCGGCCTACGATCTTTCGCTCTCGCCGGAAGGCGACGCGCTTACCTTCACGTTCGACGCGCAGAGCGACGAGACTGGCATCGCGCAGCTCATCAAGAAGCTCGCCGAACTCAACATCGACTTCAAAGACCTGCATACGAAAGAAAGCTCGCTCGAGGAAATCTTCGTGGCGCTGGTGAAGGACCGCTGATGAACACCTACGCCATCCAAGCGATCTACAATTTCGAGATGTCGCGGTGGTTTCGCACCATCGTGCAGAGCATCATCTCGCCCGTGATCGTCACGTCGCTCTATTTCGTGGTGTTCGGCTCGGCGATCGGCGCGCGCATGGGCGAGATCGAGCGCGAACTCGGCGTGAACTACGGCGCCTTCATCATCCCCGGCCTCATCATGCTCTCGCTGCTGACCGAGAGCGTCTCGAACGGCTCGTTCGGCATCTACATGCCGAAATGGTCCGGCACGATTTACGAATTGCTCTCCGCGCCCGTCTCCGCGTTCGAAGCCGTCGCCGGCTATGTCGGCGCGGCGGCGACGAAGTCGATCATCCTCGGGCTCATCATTCTCGCCACCGCGCGGCTCTTCGTGCCCTACGAGATCGCGCATCCGTTGCTGATGATGCTGTTTCTGGTGCTGACGGCGCTCACGTTCTCACTGTTCGGGTTCATCATTGGCGTGTGGGCCGACGGCTGGGAAAAGCTGCAGATCATCCCGATCCTGATCATCACGCCGCTCACGTTCCTGGGCGGAAGTTTCTACTCGATTGACATGCTGCCCGAGCCGTGGCGCACCGCGACGCTCTTCAATCCCGTCGTCTATCTCGTGAGCGGATTCCGCTGGAGCTTCTTCGAAGTGAGCGACGTCGATGTCGGAATCAGCCTCGCGGTCACGACAGGCTTCCTCGCCGTGTGCGTCGCCATCATCTGGTGGATCTTCAAAACCGGATACCGGCTGAAGCAATAAGTCGCCGCCTCCCTCTCCCTCTTGAGGGGGAGAGGGTTGGGTGAGGGGGACATCGCTGAACTAGAGGCCGGGTATCGGTTGAAGCAGTAGGACTTTCGCCCTGAGCGGCCGGCGGTCCGCTCTTGGCCCAAAAGGGACGCTGGCGGTCGCGGCGTCGGTCTGAAAAGATACGGCATGGCGGTTATCGCAGAGACATCAATTTCGCTCAGATACTTCGGCGACGATCTCGTGCCGGACGCGCTGACATCGGCGCTGGGGAAGCCGCCGACTAAATCCACGACCAAGGGCGAAGTCATAACCAACCAGACGACAGGCAGCGTTCGCGTGGCTAAGTCCGGTAGTTGGCTCTACGGCGTTGAACGGCGCGAAGCCGGCGATTTGGATGCGCAGATCGAAGAGCTGTTCGGCGCGTTGACCGCCGACCTATCGGTTTGGCGCCCGCTGGCTGAGAAATACAAACCTGACTTGTTCGTTGGCCTATTCATGAAGGAGTCCAACGAGGGCATCGAGGTAAGCGCCCACTGCATGGAGATTTTGGCGGCGCGCGGCGTGTCGTTGAGTCTCGACATCTATGGGCCGCTGGAGAAGCGAGACGAATGACCGCTTCCGGCGAACAGCTGACGGTAGGCAGGGGCAGGGTGT
>Ga0268299_1003787_pt1 | contig 13107 bp, 12 predicted proteins | sample NOBtaG_FD_193484 | JGI IMG/M metagenome (GOLD analysis project Ga0268299, IMG submission 193484) | Activated sludge microbial communities from bioreactor in Nijmegen, Gelderland, Netherland - NOB reactor | ecosystem: Engineered > Bioreactor > Aerobic > Activated sludge | place: Netherlands...
TTCTCGAATATGTTCCCGGTAGTTACATCCTGTTTAAGGTTGAAGGCGGCGTCATCAAAGGGACGAGCCGCTGGAGTCATGCGGCGGTGGCGGGCGGGACAAGCCTGACGAACGTGCTGGATTATGAGACACAGGGCGGCGGGTTGGGCGCGATTGCCGATAAACTGCTGCTCGAACGCATGAACACCGACCAGATGGTGAAAAGCCTCTCCAACCTCAAAGCGCTGGTGGAAGGTTAGTCGATTACGGCTTCGAAAACTTAGCCTTTCATGAGGGTGCAGTGCGCCCTTTTAATTTGCGGTGCGTCCATTACAATATGGGCAGTCATTTTGAAGATTATTTTCAGAAAAAAGACCCATGCTCATTACTCATGCCACGCTGAATACCTGGGGCGAATCCAATCAGATTTTGACCGATCATGCCTTATTGATCGAAAATGGCTTGATTCGCGCGGTTGCGCCGACGAATGAATTGTTAGCACGTTATCCCCAGGTTGAAAAAATCGACGCGCATGGTCAACTGGTGATGCCCGGAAATATCTGCGCCCATACGCATTTTTATGGCGCATACGCGCGCGGCATGGCGATCCCTGGCCCTGCGCCGGAAAATTTTCCGCAAATTTTGCAGCGTTTGTGGTGGCCTCTGGATAAAGCATTGGATCGCGATACCGTTCGTGCCAGTGCGCTGGTGTGTCTGGTGGATGCCGTCAAACATGGCACGACCACGCTGATCGACCATCACGCCAGCCCCAATTTTATCGATGGCAGCCTGGACGTGATCGCCGATGCGGTGGAGCAGGCCGGTTTACGCGCTGTGCTGTGCTACGAGGTGACTGATCGCGATGGCGACGACAAAATGCGCGCCGGAATTGCCGAAAATGTGCACTTTATCGAGGCCAGCAGAAATCGAGAATTGGTGGCGGGAACATTTGGCCTCCATGCCAGCCTGACTCTGCACGACGATGCGCTGCGGGCGTGTGTGGACGCGAATCCGGCGGGCTTTCACATTCACGTCGCCGAGCATGAAGCCGACGAAGACGATAGTTTGCGCCGCAGCGGGAAGCGAGTTGTCCAGCGGTTGCACGAATTTGGCATCTGGGGAGATAAGACCATCGCGGCTCACTGCGTCCATATTGACGAAGCCGAGCGCGTGATTTTGCAGGAAACCGGGACATGGGTCACACATCAGCCGCGCTCGAATATGAATAACGCGGTGGGTGCAGCGGCGATTGACGACATGCTGAAACTCGGCATGAAAGTCTGCCTCGGCAACGACGGTTTCAGCAACAATATGTGGGAAGATTGGAAGGCGGCATATCTGCTGCACAAAGTTGCCAATCGTGACCCGCGTCGAGCCAATGGTGCAGACATCGCCCGGATGGCAACCGATCATAATGCGCGGTTGGTCGAGAAATTTTTTCCAAATTTGCGCCTGGGAACATTGGTCGAAGGTGCAGTAGCCGATTTGATTTTTGTCGATTATAGTCCTTTTACGCCGCTCACCGGGGGCAATCTGCCCTGGCATATTTTGTTTGGCTTTGAAGCATCGATGGTGACGGCGACGATGGTCAACGGCGTGATGCTGATGCGGGATCGCCAACTGTTGACGCTGGATGAAAAAGCCATTGCTGCGGAAGCCTTAGCGCTTGCGCCGAAAGTGTGGGAGCGTTATACGGCGAACGCCAAAGAGACGCTGTAATTTTGTTTTAGAATGGCATCTTGTAGGGGCGCAATAATGCAATTGAACTTTTTAATCCGGTAATCGCGTGATGTCGGCTGGGCTTGATGCATCAAGCCCCTACGGAGATCGCTACCGATTTATTTTGTTCAAAAGCATTATTGCGCCCCTACGGAGAACATAATCAGAAAGATGATTCCATGACCACAGATCGAGGGACACTGATAACGATTGCTGTCTTGGGCGGCACAGGCAAAGAAGGGTCGGGTCTGGCAATGCGCTGGGCGCAAAACGGCTATCATGTGATTATCGGGTCGCGCGATGCCGAACGCGCAGCCAGCCGTGCTGCGGAACTGAATCAACAACTGGGCGGTGATTATCTGTCGGGCATGGACAACAGTGCAGCGGCGACGGCAGCCGATATGGTCGTGTTGAGCGTCCCCTACAGCGCGCATAAAACCACGTTGGAAGGCGTAAAAGACCAGTTAGCGGGCAAGGTCGTAGTCGATCTCACTGTACCGCTGAATCCGCCAAAAGTACGCACCGTACATCTGCCGGAGGGCCAATCTGCCGCGCTCGAAGCCCAGGAATATTTGGGCGAATCGGTGCGGGTGGTGGCGGCGTTCCAGAATGTCAGTGCCGAAAAATTGGTTGACCCCGATTATAAGGTCGATTGCGACGTGCTGGTCTGCGGCAACGATGAAAGTGCGAAAGCCGACGTGATTAAACTGGTCGAAGCCGCCGGCATGAAGGGAATCGACGCGGGGCTGCTGGCGAACGCGATTGCGATTGAAGCGCTGACGCCTGTCCTGCTCTACATCAACAAAAAATATGCCGTCAAAGGCTCAGGCATTCGTATCACCGGGCTGAGCTAATCGTGGATACGCTTTCACTGACGATCACGGCGCTGCCCGGAATCCCGCTGATTCAACCGGGTGATGACCTCGTACAAATTATTCTCGATGGCCTTGCCCGTGCGAATTTGACGCTGCAAGATGGTGATGCGCTGGTGGTCACGTCGAAAATTGTCTCAAAATCTGAAGGCCGGATTGTCGATCTCAACACGATCACGCCGAGCGCGCAGGCAATTGAACTGGCGGAGGAAACCAGCAAAGACCCGCGTGTCGTCGAGCTGGTTTTGCACGAAAGCCGAGGGATCTCTCGGAAAGCGCGTGGCGTTCTGGTCGTCCAGCACCGTTTGGGCTTCATCAGCGCCAACGCCGGAATCGACCAGTCGAATCTGGAAGGCGGCGATGATCGCGTTTTGCTGATGCCGCTTGACCCCGACGAAACCGCGCGAAAAATTTGCGCTCAACTAGAGCAGCTTACAGGTGCAAAAATCGCCATCATCATCAGCGATTCACACGGCAGGCCGTTCCGCATGGGCAATGTCGGCGTGGCGATTGGCGTGGCGGGAATGCCTGCGCTGCTGGATTTACGCGGTCAATCCGATTTATTTGGACGCAAGCTCAAGATCAGTATGATAGGTTATGGGGATTTGGTCGCATCGGCGGCACATCTTCTCAGCGGTGAGGGTGACGAAGGCCGTCCGGTAATGCACCTGCGCGGGCTGCAATTTCCGGCTGGGGAGGGACATGCAAATGATTTGTATCGTCCCGCCGAACAGGATTTGTATCGATAATGGACGAAGAACGGCAAGCGACCTTTTTTGATACGCTTTTACAGCGGCGTTCCATCCGGCGCTATCGCCCTGATCCGGTCCCACGTGAAATGGTCGAGCACATTTTGACAGCGGCAATCTGGTCGCCCTCGGCGCACAACCGTCAGCCCTGGCGTTTCGCTGTGATTCAAGACGAAAATCAAAAAGTATCGCTGGCGAGTGCGATGGGTGTGCGTCTACGTCGAGATTTAGAAGCCGATCATGCGCCGCCGGAATTGATCGAGAAAGATACCGCTCGCTCCTACTCGCGCATCACCAATGCGCCCGTTTTGATCGCGCTGTGCCTGTCGATGGCTGATATGGATTCGTACCCTGACGAAAAACGCAGCCGCGCGGAATATATCATGGCGGTGCAAAGCGTGGCGATGGCTGGACAAAATCTGCTGCTGGCAGCTCACGATGCCGGATTGGGCGGGTGCTGGATGTGCGCGCCGCTCTTTTGCCCGGACGTGGTAAGCGAAAATTTGAATCTGCCTGCTGATTGGCAGCCTCAAGCCCTTTTGACATTGGGGTTTCCCGCAGAATCGCGTGAAAAAACGCGCCACCCCCTGGAAATGAGTACACTGTGGAAATGAGTACACTGTGGCGTTAAAAGTTGTAACCTTAGTCGGCGGTGTGGGCGGCGCGAAGCTGGCGCACGGCCTCGCGCAAATTTTAGAGCCGGAAAATTTGACCATTATCGTCAACACGGGCGACGATTTCTGGCATTACGGCCTGCGAATCTGCCCTGATCTCGATACCGTGACGTATACGTTGGCTGGACTGGTCGATAAAAATAACGGCTGGGGCATCGGCGGCGACACACGCAACACGCTCGCCGCTTTGAAGCGTTTAGGCGTGGATACGTGGTTTGGCCTGGGCGATCAGGACATGGCGACGCATCTGGTGCGCACGGAGATGCTGCGCGCGGGCGAGTCGCTGACAAAAGTTACACGCCATTTAACAAATAACCTGGGCGTGAAATATACGATTCTGCCAATGACCGATTCGCCTGTCGCGACCATAATCGACAGCGTTGAGCATGGCGAACTCGATTTTCAGGTGTATTTCGTGAAGATGCGCTGGCAGCCAACCGTGAAATCGCTGCATTTGCGGGGCATCGAGTCGGCAGTCATGAGCGCTGAAGTTAAACAGGCGATTGGCGAGGCGGACGTGATTTTGTTTGGGCCATCGAACCCCTGGTTGTCGATCACGCCGATTTTATCCGTGCCGGGGATGCGGCAAGCACTTTTAGACCGGGCTGTGCCGCGCGTGGCGATTACCCCTATTATTCAGGGTGAGGCCATTAAAGGGCCTGCCAGTAAAATGATGGTAGAACTTAATTACGAATCTTCAGCGAAATCCATTGTAACATATTATGGAGAGGTGTTAAACGGCTTCATCTATGATGAACGCGACGCGGGACTCGATATGTCGATGACGCGCGCGGTGGCCTTGGATACAATTATGCGCTCCGATGCGGATCGGGCAGTTCTAGCTCGAAAAGTGTTGGACTGGATTGAGAAGTGGTGATGCAATGAGTGTTTGGGCAATTATCCCGGTTAAACCGTTAAACCGCGCCAAAAGCCGTTTGGCTGATGCGCTTACGCCTGAGCAGCGCCAGCAGTTGGCTGAAACGATGTTCCGCCATGTGTTGAGCGTTGTCACCAAAACGCCGCAGATTATCGGCACGCTTGTTATCAGCCGTGACAGCAAAGCCTTATCAATTGCCCGTGACTATAACGCCCGTACACTTCAGGAAAGCGGTCAGCCTGAACTTAACTCTGCCTTGACCCGTGCGACTCAGGTAGTCGCGAGTTGGGGGTGCGAGGCGGTGCTGGTGCTTCCGGCAGATTTGCCGCTTATTACCCGTGAAGATGTCACTCAAATTGTGGCGTTGGGACAGCAAGAGCCGTCTATGGTGATCGCTACCGATCAGCATCAAAATGGGACAAATGCTTTGTTTATGCGTCCGGCAGGATTGATTACCTACTCATTTGGCGAAAACAGCTTCACGCGGCATACGGCTATGGCACGCGAGAAGGGCATCGAACCTAAAATTTATCATTCAGATCGATTGGCGCTGGATATTGATTACCCGGCTGATCTGGATAAATATAATCATCTCGTGCGTGGGGTGGATTACGAATCGCTCGATGTTATCGCATCGGATTAGCAAACTATCGAAGATTTTTAAAGATTGGGCGCAAGCTTTGCGCCCCTACAGTGTATTTGCTGACTAGCTGAAATGCTGACAAGCTAATCGCTAAATTGGGGAAAATATGGCAGATCGGGTAGCCCTTTATTTGCAGGACGCGCATTCGCTACAGGATGCGATGAAATATGTTCAATATGCCGAATCGCGCGGGTTTGAAGCGGTCTGGCAGGCCGAGAGCCGCCTGGTGCGCGACGCGATAGTGCCGATGGCGGCCTTCGCGGCGACGACACGGCATATCAAAGTCGGCTCTGGCGTCATCAATAACTGGACGCGCAACCCGGCGGTCATCGCGGCGACGTTTTTGACACTGGATGATCTCGCGCCGAATCGGATTATCTGCGGCATTGGCGCGTGGTGGGACCCGCTGGCGCAAAAAGTCGGCATCAACCGCGACAAGCCGCTGCTGGCAATGCGCGAAGTTGTCACCGTTGTGCGCGCGCTCCTTGCCCGTCAGCGTGTCACCTTTCACGGCGAACACGTCCACTTGACCGATGTTGAACTTGATGTGGTACATGGGCGCAAAGAGCCGCGCAACGTGCCGATCTATATTGGCGCAACCGGGCCAAAAATGATGGCGCTCACGGGCGAAATCGCCGACGGTGCAGTCTTAAATTATCTCGTATCGCCCAAATATAACGAAGGCGCGATGGAGCAGTTAATCGCAGGCGCGCGCGTCGCTGGTCGTTCGATTGACCAGGTTGACCGCCCACAGTTGGTGGTCTGCTCGGTGGATGAAGATCGCAAGAAAGCGCTGGATGCCGCCCGAAAATTGGTGACGCAGTATCTCGGTCAGCAGCCGCACATTATGAAGGCCAGCGGTGTTAAACAAGAACTGCTCGACGAAATCGGTCAGGTTTTGACGTGGCCTGCTACCGAAGAACAGATCGAAGATGCCATGCGGCTCGTGCCGGATGATGTCGTCCAGATGATTACGGCCTCCGGCACCGCCGAAGAAGTGCGCCGGAAAGTCCGTGAATATGTGGCTAATGGCGCGACCTGCCCGATTCTCTATCCCCTGGGGGAGGATGTGCGCCTGATGATCGACACCTTCGCGAATGGCTACTCGAATTAAAGCCTTAGCACAAAGGGGCAAAGAGCGCCGAGAAACAAAACTTTGCGTTCCTTTGCTTCCTTTGTTTCTTTGCGTTTAAATTCCCTCATGCTTTACAGGCGTTCGCTTCTGGTTTGGGCGCTGTTCTGTGCGACTGCTGGACTGATTTTTGCGGTGTATGCGCTCACCAGCTACGCGACGGGGCGTGGTGAATTTACCCTCCCCCTGGACGACGTTTACATCCATTTTCAATATGCGCGGCAGCTTGCGAACGGTCAGCCGTTTGTTTATAACCCTGGTCAGCCGCCGACCTCCGGCGCGACCAGTTTTCTATACCCCTTCATTCTCGCTTTCGGCTATTTACTCGGCTTTCAAGGGCTGAATCTGGCGCTTTGGGCGATGCTCGTCGGCGCAATGGCGTTGATCGGCTCGATGGGGCTGATTTATCGACTCGTCAAAATTTTCGACTCGCCGGAATGGCTGGCTGTCGGCGCGGCGCTGATTTTCGCGCTGACCGGAGTGGTGTCCTGGCACTTCATGAGCGGCATGGAAACCGGATTGATGATCCTGCTGACGCTGGCGACACTATACACGGTGATCGCGCGGCGGTTCTGGGCGTTTGTAGTCAGCGCGTCGATGCTGGCGTTGATGCGCCCCGAAGGTGGGATTCTGGCGATGCTGGCGGTTGGGGTGATGATTGTGCAGTCGCGTGGAATACGGGTAGGTCTCAGACCTGCCCCTACAGATAACGCAACGACTGTAGGGACGAGACATGCGTCGTCCGTCGAAAAATGGCGAAATTTATTTTTATTGATCCCAATTTCAATGCATGGGGTTCAGCCGTTGGTCAATCGGGTCGTCACCGGATCAGCCGTCGCGTCCGGCAACGCGGCAAAATCGATCCTCGGCACGATTCCGTTCGACTGGGCAATCGTCATCCAGCGGATTCTCGAAAATTTTTTGCGCATGTGGGTCGAGTTTGTGACCGGCTACAGTTTGCGCGAGGGCTGGTATTTGCCGTTTTTGATCGGTGCGCTGGCTGTTGTTGGCCTTGTTCTGCTGTTGATTCGCCCCGAACAGCGGCTCACCGGATTTCTGATAGCGTCATGGCTCGTCGCAGGCACGGCGGCAGTTTCGACGCTGGATACGGCGTTCTGGCACTTCAAACGCTATCAGATGCCGCTCATAGCGCTGCTGTTTCCGCTGGCGGCGTGGGTGATTCAATGGTTATATGCCGAAACGGTTCACGCGCTCCAGTCGGCAGGTCAAAAACGAATGCGTTTAGCCTACTGGCGATTCAGGCTCTATTTTTTCGTTATCATTGCCATTTGCGTGTGGTCAAGCGCCGCATTTTTGCAGCATTTCGCGCTCAACGGCGATTACGTCTACCGCCAACCGCTGCAAATGGCGCGCTGGCTGCAAGCGAATACGCCGGAAGATGCCGTGATTGCCGTACATGACGTGGGCATGATGCGTTACATGGGCGGGCGGACGACGCTCGATATGGTCGGACTCACGACTCCGGGCGCGGCGGACTACTGGCGTAATGGGCCGGGTTCAGTCGCCGAATTTTTGATTCGGAATCAGCCGGATTATATCGCGTCGTATGGGCATGGACACGGTTACGGCTTGGGCATGATCGCCGATACGGGTATTTACGGTGACCCGCTGGCGAGTTTTCCGGTGACGCTTGACCCTAATTACAATGTGGCGCTGGCAGCGGATTTTCAGGGGATATACAAGCCGGATTGGAGCGCTACATTAACTGCTTCAGGCACACAAACGCTTGAAGTTGAAGGCCAGCGCGTTGAGTATGAAGTGGTCAACGTTGCGGATCTGGAATCCGAAAAACAGTATCAATATCAATGGCATAATCGCGTACCTGTGCAGGGGTTTGCGACAGGCATTTATCAATTAGGCTACTTCAACTGTCCGCCTGACAGATGCCCGATGCCGTACTTTGGCACCCGACATATCAACGGAACTGAATCGTTTGTCATCGACGTGAAAGCTGGAGAGAATGCCTTCCTGTGGACAGTCCTTCAGCCACTTTTTCGCGGTCAATACGATGTTTACGTTAACGATGAGCTTGTGGATCGCAACTGGATTCCACAGATTCCTGGCTACTGGCTGACCGTAGCAACATTTATCCCCGCGCGGTTTATCAACAGGGAAAAAATAGTCGTGCGGATTGAATCGGATATTCCCGATCAAGGCTATTATGCCCCCGCTTCACATACATTGATCTGGGGCGCACTTGATCCCGAAGTATTTACAGGGCAGCCCATCGCGACTTTTCAGGACGGCGCGATCCAGCTTGTCGATGTGGCTCTGAGCGATATTTCGAGCGGGCAAAATCTGGATGTAAATTTGACGTGGTACAGCGACGGCAGCGCGCAAGGCGATTACAAGGTCTTTGTCCACATACTGGATGAAAGCGGCGAAATTGTGGCACAAGCTGATGGTTATCCAGGTAATGGGACGATGCCGCCGGGGAACTGGCTGCCTGGAAATCTTGAAGATCAGATGACCGTCAATCTGGATGGCGTACCTCCAGGCTTGTATCGGGTTGCGATTGGGTTCTATAATCCTTATACATTCGAGCGATTAACGCCCCAGAGCGATTCGCTGGAAATCAGTGCCGACAGCCGCCTGTTCATTGGGAATATCGAAGTGAAGTAGCCTATGAATGAAGACCGCGCCGTCTATGAAGCACTCTTAAAAGCCCAGGCTGACGGTGATCCGGTGGCTTTGGCGACGGTTGTCAGCACCCAGGGGTCAACGCCGCGCCATGTCGGCAGCAAAATGCTGGTGCGCGCCGACGGCTCGATTATCGGCACGGTTGGCGGCGGCACGATGGAGTCGCGGGTGGTGCAGGAGGCGTTGGCGGCACTCCGGGACGGTCAGGCGCGAATGCCATCCTATACGCTCAACAGCTTGCAGGATGGTGATCCGGGCGTATGCGGCGGGACGGTGCAGATTTTTATCGAGCCAGTCAACATTGCGCCGACTCTGCTGGTCATCGGCGGCGGTCATGTCGGCAAAGCGCTCGTGGAATTGGGCAAGTGGCTGGGCTACCGCGTGGTTTTATCGGATGATCGCGCCGAATTTTGCAATGCCGAGTATGCGCCGGGGCTGGATGGCTATGTGGTTTGCAAGCCTGCCGAACTGCCGCAGCAGACACGGATCACGACGCAAACCTACATTGCAGCGGTCACGCGCGGAATGCCTGTCGATGTCAATCTAATTCCGGCTTTGCTGGCGACAAATGCGCCTTATATCGGCTTGATCGGCAGCCGGCGGCGCTGGCTGCTGACGATTCAGGCGTTAAAAGACGAGCGCGGCCTGAGCGATGCACAGTTGGCGCGGATTTACTCGCCGATTGGCCTGGAATTGCAGGCGGAGACGCCAAAAGAAATCGCCATCAGCATCATGGCTGAAATCACGATGATCCGGCGCGGCGGCGATGGTCGCCCAATGCGCTTGATGAGTGAGGTGGCTGAAGTCAAAGATTGAATCGCTGAGTTTAATATACCCTTACGTTGTCCCTGCCTCAGCGATGAAATTGAATTTTCGTTGGAATTTACGGGTTGTTTGAATGTGAAGATTCTTTGTGTAAGCGATACGGTGATGCCGCAGCTTGAGAGCGCGGTAAATTTGCGACGGCGTTATAGCGATATTCAATTGATGATTAGCTGTGGCGATATGCCTTCGGTGTATCTGGAATACATCACGTCTACGCTGAACGTTCCTTTATTCTACGTGCGTGGGAATCACGATACGGGCTATGATGAAAATCCCCCCGGCGGCGAGAATCTGCACCAGCGGGTAATTACACATGGAGGGTTGACCTTTACCGGGCTGGAAGGCTCGATGCAGTACAACCGCAGTCCCGTGCAGTACAGCGAAAATGAAATGCTGTGGATGGTCATGCGCATGGGTTTGGGCCTGCGGCTGCGTCGCAACCAGGTAGGGCATGGCGTGGACGTGCTGGTGACACACTCGCCACCGCGCGGCATTCATGACCGCACGGATTTGCCGCATACGGGGTTTAAGGCGATGCTGCGCTTTATGGAATGGTATCGCCCGCGCTATATGCTGCATGGTCATGTGCATACTTATGACCGCCGCGATACCGTCCGAACGCAGTATCACGACACCTGCATTATTAACATTAACCCGGTGACCGTTTTAGAAATCGACCCTGTGTAAATTATTTCCTTTTGAGACAAATTGATTAAAGTGATGTAGCATAATCTCAGAGGTGCCGATTCAATGTGGAATCATTACTACAGTGTCACTTCCCTGCTAGAAGCGCTTGAATTACTTTCCGAATATGGCGAACGTGCGCGCATCATCGCGGGCGGCACGGATATTCTCATCGAGATGGAACGTGGTCAGCGCCCCCAGGTTGAGGTGCTGGTTGATATTACGCGCGTACCGGGGCTGGATAAAATCAGCCTGCGTGGTGACGATATTCGGCTGGGGTCGCTCGTCACGCACAACCACATCGTCGATAGTCCGCTGATGGTTGAGCGGGCGCTGCCGTTGGCGCAAGCCTGCTGGGAAGTGGGCGCGCCGCAGATTCGCAACCGCGCAACCGTTGCCGGAAATCTCATCACCGCTTCGCCCGCGAACGACACGATCACGCCGCTGATGGCGCTGAACGCTCAGGTCACGCTGACATCTTTGAACAGCGAACGAACGCTGCCGCTGTCGGCCTTTTATGCAGGCGTCCGCCGCACGGTGATGCGTCCCGATGAGCTGCTAACGGCAATTACGTTTCCCGTACTGGCAAAAAATGAACGCGGCATATTTATCAAGCTGGGTTTACGCCGCGCCCAGGCCATTTCCGTAATTAACGTGGCTGTCATTCTATCATTTGAAAATGAAACAGTTTCACGGGCGACGATCACACTTGGAAGTGTTGCGCCGACGATTATTCACGCGCCTGTCGCCGAACACGCCCTCATTGGTCAAAAATTGACGCCGGATGTAATCGCCAATGCCGCGCGGTTAGCCGCTGCCACGCCAGAGCCGATTGACGACATACGCGGCACGGCGGCCTATCGTATCGAAATGGTGCGTGTGCTGGTGTCACGGGCGCTGCGGGCGCTGGCGGCTCATCAAGAAGCTGAAAATTGGCCGACCAAACCGCCGATGCTGTGGGGCGCGAACAAAGCCAGCGTCAGAACGGGGCTGAAGCAAAAATTAGAGCATCGGGACGGCGCACCGATTGAGACGGCGGTTAATGGTCAGTCGATGACCCTCACAACAGGGCAGGATAAAACGCTGCTGCGCTTTTTGCGCGACGATGTGGGGCTGCCAGGGACGAAAGAAGGCTGCGCCGAGGGAGAATGCGGCGCTTGCACCGTTTATCTGGATGGCGCTGCCGTGATGTCGTGCATGGTGGGAGCGCCGCGCGCGCATGGTGCGGAAATCGTGACCGTCGAAGGGTTAGCCTCCGAAAGCGGCTTGCACCCTGTCCAGCAGTCATTTATCGATCAGGGTGCAGTCCAGTGTGGTTACTGTACGCCAGGATTTTTGATGGCTGGGGCAAAACTGCTCGAAGAATGCCCTACACCCACACACGAACAGATTCAGCAAAGCATTACCGGTAATCTCTGCCGCTGCACGGGCTATTACAAGATTGTCCAGGCATTTGAAGAAGCCAGCACGAAAAAATAGAAAAGGGATAAAAACATGCAGGATTATAGACCACCGCCAAAGCCGAAAAGTAAAGGACTATGGCCCGTATTTGGTCTCTTGATGGCAATAGCTTTGGGTATTATTTCCTACTTTATCGCGCCTTATGCGAAAGATATTGTCATTCGAATCACGCGCGGCGGCTTTAGCGGGCAAGAACTGCCGCCCGACCAAATGACCCTGTTTTTCACTGTGATTGTTTTCCTGATCCTCGGCAGTATTGCCGCGCTGATCGTCGCCTTTGCTAAACCTAAGCCAAAACGCAAAGTCATGGATACCGATCTGGTCAAGCAAAAAGAGGAAATGCGCGAAGAAGAGAAACGCCGCCGAGCGCGTAAACTCGTCATCGAACGCGAAATGAAAAAACAGAATAGGCGTTTGGATTAGCTAGCAGAGGTTGAAATTGGCAAAAGAGACTTCATTTGCGGTTGGGCAGTCCATCCGGCGGCTTGACGCGCTTGGAAAAGTTACAGGCGAAGCGCCCTATCCAGGTGACATTAACATGAATGGTCAGTTGTGGATGAAAATCCGCTTCAGTGACCGCCCCCATGCGCGCATTCTCGCGATTGACACCCAGGCTGCCGAAGCGGTGGTGGGTGTGCGCGGCATTTTTACTGCTAAGGATGTCCCCGTCAATGAGTATGGTCTGGTGACAAAAGATCAACCTGTGTTGTGTGGGCCAGGGAGCACCATCCCCGGCGCGGACGTGGTGCGCTGCTATGCCGACATGGTGGCGGTGGTCATCGCCGATACGGAGGCGATTGCTGCGCAGGCCGCAAAGCTGATCGCGGTCAC
>Ga0268299_1003788_pt1 | contig 13102 bp, 12 predicted proteins | sample NOBtaG_FD_193484 | JGI IMG/M metagenome (GOLD analysis project Ga0268299, IMG submission 193484) | Activated sludge microbial communities from bioreactor in Nijmegen, Gelderland, Netherland - NOB reactor | ecosystem: Engineered > Bioreactor > Aerobic > Activated sludge | place: Netherlands...
ACAGATCCTGGTTCGTGCTGGTCTGCCGCCCCTACCGACGGCGACAAACACGCTCGTGCCGACAGACACTCGCACGCCGACGGCCACGCGCCCGCCAACCGTGACCCCTCCGGCTACTGCAACCCGTTCCTCGACCCACTCGCCGACGCCGACGCGCACTCCGTCGCGCACGGCAACCGTGACGCTGACTCGCACCGCCTCGGCGACGACCACGGGTTCACGACCACCGACGGCGACTTCGACCGAAACGGGGACGCGCACCGCAACCCACACGCGCACGGCGACCGCGACCCCAGTGTCGAGTCACACCCGCACTTCCACCGCTACCCCCCCTCCCACGGTGACCGGGACGCGCGTGCCGACTGCAACCCTCACCATCACGTCGACCCTCACACGCACTCCCACCAACTCGGCCACGCCGACGCGCACCCGCACGTTCTCGCCTGGGCCCACGTTCACGCTGACCCCCTCACCATCGTCGACCGCGACCCTGACGCGCACAGTGACGCCGACGCGCACGTTCACGCGCACGCTGACGCCGACCATCACGCTGTCGCCGACCGTCACGCGAACCATCACGCGGACACCGACGATCACGCGTACGATTACGGGTAGCCGTCCGCCGACGGCGACCGAGACGCCGACCCCCCCGTTCACCCCAACCGCCACGTCCACGCCGACGTCGACTCGGTCTGCGACCACGACCCGGACCCCCAGCCGCACCCCGACGTCACCGCCCGACGCGACCGCCACGTCGACCCCAGCGGCGACCGCGACCGGTACGCGAACGGCGCTCAACTCGCCAACCCATACGGCAACGCTGACCGCTACCCTCACCCGCACTGCGACGGTCACTCGAACGCCGACACTGACGGTGACGGGCACGCTCCCAGCCACCGACACCCCCACCCGCACCGGAACGGTGACCCGCACCGCGACTGCCACGACGACCTCCAGCCGCACGCCGACTCGGACGGGCACGTCGAGCCCCGCACCGAGCGAGACCATCACGCGGACCCCCACGCGGACTCCCTTGCCGTCGGCCTCAGTGACGACTACGGCTACGTTCACCGCCACGCGCACTCCCACGATCACGGCGACTCCGTCGCGAACGCTGACCCCAACCTTGTCACCGACCGTAACTCGCACCGCGACGGCACCGTTCTCGCCGACGACGACGCGGACGCCGACCATCACCCGAACGCCGACCACCACGCGCACGGCGACGCGCACTGGCACCGACACGCCCCTTCCCACGGTCACGCGGACCCGTACTTACACTCGGACGCCGACGCCCACTTCGATCCCCGGGCCGGTGCTGACGTTCTTCGGAGTCGCAAACGCGAACGGCACACTCAGCCAGCCGAGCGATTCGACTCCCGAAGGGATTCCGATCTACGTGCGCCCGCTCGGATTCGGCTTCATCATCGTCGTCGAGGGTCGTCGCGGCGGGGACAACGTCAACGTCGGATCCTCGTCCTTCAATTACGATCCGGGCGATCCCGGCGTCCGACCCGACCTACAGATCGTGGCCGACCGACCGCTGGGCAACGGCAGCGGAACGGTGTGCGACAACATGCCGCCAGACTTCGGGGGTGTCCCTGCCGTGTCGCCACCGAGCTTCGACGTTACGCAGCCGATCTCGAACGCGATCAATGACTTCGGTTGCCGGTTCGTCGATGGATCCGGTAATCCTGGCGGGCGCCAGGCGAACTCTGCCTGCGTCCTGTTCCCAGACGGCGAGTACCGCTTCGCGATCTCGCAGAGCCAGGTGCAGTTCTGTGCCACTGTCTCCCGGCCGATGATCTTCCCGAAGGGCGACACGCTATTGAGCGTTCGCCTCCGCAATGCGGCTGGTGCAGTGGGCGAGATCAGACAGATCGTGGTTCGGTCAGAGAGCTGAGCATCACGGCCCGGGCCACCGCCTCCGGGTCCTGTGCCTGAGCCAGAGCGCCGATCATGGCGATGGCGTCGGCGCCGGATGCGATGACGGCGCTTGCCGACTCAGACGTGATGCCACCGATCGCGACGATGGGCACCGACGTGCGTCCCCTGGCCTGACGCAATCCGGCCAAGCCCTGGCAGGGGTCCGGGTCCATCTTGTTTGAGGTCGCGAAGATCGGCCCGAAGCCGATGTAGTCTATCGAGGTCAAGCTCCCCGCGTCCGCGGCTTGGGCAACGTCGTGAGTGGAGAAGCCGATGATGGCATCGGGACCGAGCAAGCGTCGAGCTTCCTCGGGCGGGAGATCGTCCTGGCCGAGATGCACCCCGTCGGCTCCGACCAGACGAGCGATGTCGGGGCGGTCGTTGACGATCAGCAGTGCGTTACGCGCTGAGGTTCGCGACCGCAGATGCGAAGCAAAGTCGATGAAGTCGCGTGTGCGCGACTGCTTGGCCCGCGCCTGGAAGAGCCTGACCCCGCACGCCAGAAGGATATCAACGAGATCCAGAGGGGGGCGGACACCCCTTACGCCAACGTCGATGATCGCGTAGAGACGGCCTGGGAAGCGGAAGCGCGCTCGCGCCGTGGTCATTCCGCTCCACTGCGGCCAGTTCGACGGACGTCGATTCTGAGCTGGGTGATCTTCTTGCGGAGGGTGTTGCGGTTGATTCCCAGCATCGAAGCAGCCTTGAGCTGGTTGCCGTTCACGTGCTCGATGACGAGTTCCAGGAGCGGCTTCTCGACACGCTGAATGATCTGGTCGTAGAGGTTGTCGGGCTCCGCCTTCCCAACGCGAAGGTACTCCTGAAGTTTGAGGCGGATCAGTTGCTCGAGCGAGAGTTCGTCGTACTTCGCGGGGGTCTCGGCGTGGCTGATCGGGAAGTCTTCCGGCATGAGGACGCCGGCGGGGGCGAGGACGGCGGCCCGTACGAGCGTGTTCTCGAGCTCCCTGACGTTGCCCTGCCAGTTCTGGTTGAGCAGAAGCTGCTCCGCCGCCGGCGAGAGACCTGAGACGTTCGTGCCGAACTCGCGGTTGGCCTTGCCGATGAAGTAGCGAATGAGCTCAGGGATGTCCTCTCGTCGCTCGCGCAGGGGGGGAACACGAATCGGCACGACGTTCAGGCGGAAGAACAGGTCCTCACGGAACTTGCCCTCACCGATCGCACGCTCGAGGTTCTGGTTGGTCGCAGCGATGATCCGACAGTCTGCCTTGATGACTTCGTGACTGCCGATCCTGGAGAACTCCCGTTCCTGCAAGACGCGGAGCAGCTTGGCCTGCAGATCCAGGGGCATGTCCCCGATCTCGTCCAGGAACAGGGTTCCACCCTGCGCCGCCTCGAACTTCCCGGCGCGTTGCTCCAAGGCGCCGGTAAATGCGCCGCGTTCGTGACCGAAGAGCTCGCTCTCCAGCAGGTCGCGCGGCACAGCGGAGCAGTTCAGGGCTACGAAGGGAGCGCTCCAGCGAGGGGAGTGATAGTGGACCGCCTTGGCGATCAGCTCCTTGCCGGTCCCGCTCTCTCCTTGGATCAGCACCGTGACGTCGGTCTGTGCGACGCGACCGATGGCCTTGTAGATCTCCTGCATCGGCCCCGAGCGGCCGACGATCTCCACGCCGAGTTCGAAGCGCCGCCTCATCTCCCGCTCGATCCGGTGCAGGTCTCGCGACATCTGCTTCATCTCGAGGGCGCGCTGGACGAGTTGCAGAACCTCGTCCACGTCGAACGGCTTCGTGATGTAGTCGTAAGCCCCGCGCTTCATCGCCTCGATCGCGTTCGCCATGGTGTTCTGGGCAGTCATGACGATGATCGGCGTGGGGACCTCCGCCTCACGCGCACGGGTGAGCAACGCGAGACCGTCCATCCCAGGCATCTTGATGTCGACAAAGGCGACGTCGACCTTGCCTCCCTGAAGGACTTCCAGCGCCTCGGTGCCCGAACCGGCTTGCACGCAGTCGTAGCCCGAGGGCTCGAGCGCGCGCACGAGAACGAAGCGGATGGACTCTTCGTCGTCGGCGATGAGGATCCTGCCAGACATGCGACTCATGCGGACTCCGTTCCCACGGGGAGGTTCAGGGTCATCACCGTCCCGCCGTGAGCGGGACAGAAGACACGAAGGCCGCCGCCGTGCTCGGAGGCGATCCGCTGCGAGATGGCGAGGCCCAGGCCGGTGCCGTGCACTTTGGTGGAGAAGAATGGGTCGAAGATGTGGGTCAGGTGCTCGCTTGGAATGCCGGGGCCCGTATCGGCGATCTCGATGCGGATCAGGCGCTTGTGCCCCTTCGGTCCGCGGACGATGTGGTAATCGGTCTCCATCCGTGTGGTGAGGGTGAGCACTCCCTCGCCACCCATGGCGTCGAGCGCGTTCGAGATGAGATTCAGGAGGACTTGCTTCATCTGGCGCTCATCGGCGTGGATGGGTGGCAGCGTGGGGTCAAAGTCGCACTCCAGCCGCACGCCCTTGGCATTCGGCGCCTCTCGCACCAGAAGCAGGACGTCTTGGATCAGACGGTGGATGTTGAGGTCGGTCAGTTGAGCCGGAGCCGGCGACCCGAGACCCAGGAGCTGCTCGAGGAGAGCGCTGAGCCGATCGGTCTCGCGAATCATGACGTCGGCGTACTCGCGCACCAGCGGTTCGGCGCCGAAGTCGCGCTGCAGCAACTGCGCTGCCCCCTTGATCCCGGCGAGCGGGTTCTTGATCTCGTGGGCCAGGCCCGCCGCGACGGTGCCCAGTTGCGCGAGCTTCTCTGCGCGCTCGACCTCGTCACGCAGGCTGTACTGGTGGCTCAGATCGTGGATCACGATGGCCGTGCCTTGTAGTCTGTCCTGCGTGTCGAGCAATGGAGAGGTGACCATCCGCACGATGTGGCGTCTCCGCTGCAGCATGAGCGTTTCGTCGTTCAGAGCCTGCGTCTGTCCCGAATCGAGTGTGCGCTGTAGCAGGTCGCCGACCGCAGGGTTTTCACCCAACAGCGACTCGAGACGCTGGCCGCGGATCTGGCTCTCTGGCTTCCCGAACAGCAACTCCCCCGCCGGATTGCACGAGATGACCCGTCCGTCCCGCGACAAGAGCAGCACGGCGTCGCTGAGGTTCTCGAGCACCTCGCTCCACGGGACCGCTCCGAGCCGCGGGATCCCTCCCGCCGTGCGCGGTTTTCGTGTCTTTGCGACCGCCATCGAAGGGTTGAAGTCTACTTATCCGCCGTCGCCGATGGAATGCCCCCGCATTCTAGCGGAAGAGGTCGTTCGCCCGCGCGCGTACGAGAGGGGCGGCTCCCGCCTCGGACGGCGCGAAACCATAACCTCGGATCACGGCGGCGGGGATGCCGTCGCCCTTGCGCATGAGCAACCCCGCCATCGCCGCCAGGGCGTCCGCCTGAGCCACGACGGTATGGTGCAGGTCACGCCCGTTGAGATCCTGCTGGCCGCGCAGGTCGAGTAGCGCTTCGATCCCTGCTGCTCCGAGAGCGACGTCGAGCAGTCCCTCGCGCCAGGCGCGCCCGAAGGTGTCGGTGACAATGATGGCCACTTCGACCCCCGTCTCCTCACGGATGCGATCTCGCATGCGCCGGGCGGAGGCATCGGGATCCTCGGGCAACAGGATCACGGTGTCTTCGGAGATGCCGTTGGACTCGTCCACTCCGGCGTTCGCGCAGACCCATCCTGGGCCGGTCTCGACGATCAGATGGCCGCGGTCCATCTTCACGATCCGGTTGGTCTGGCGCAGCACGACCTCGACGATGCGGGCATCCTTGTCCTCGCCCTGCGACGCCACCTGGCGCGCGAAGGGCGACGGCTCGACGTCCGTGTAGCGAACGATTCGGCCCTCTGCCTTCGACACGACCTTCTGGCAGACGACGAGAATGTCGCCGGCGGCAAACCGCTCGCCGGCACGCGCGCAGGCTTCCACGATGAGGCGGGAGAGGTCGTCGCCTGGCTCGACGCGAGGAACGCCGAGTATCGGGAACAGGCGGATGTCGCTCACAGGTCAAGCTCGCGCAGGACACGGGCGGCGAGCGCACGGGAGCGCGCCGGCGTCGTCATCATCGTGTTGGTAACCACGGGCTGCATGCCCAGCTCGGCGATCCGAGGAGCAAACCTCGCGTCACGGTGGTCGAGCACGAAGACCGAGACGAAGTCCTGGTAGAGCCGCGCGACCCCGACCGGCGACACTTCGTGTCCGAGCCCCCTCAGCATCCGATGCAAGGGCCCTTTGATCGGCATACCGCCGACGATCGGGCTGACCGCGGCAATCCTCTGGCGTCGCTTCCTCAGGAGCGGGCGCACACCGCGCAGCGAGAGGATCGGGCCGATGCTTACCAGCGGGTTGCTCGGTGGAAGGACGATCGCATCAGCCCGACGCAGAGCGCTGAGGACTCCTCTGGCCGGACGGGCGGCGGTGACGCCGGTGAAGTCGATGGCTCGCACCGTGCCACGACCGCGGCTTCGGACGAGATAGTCCTGGAAGGGAAGGGGGCCGGCGCCCTCGGTCGTCACCACGGTTCGCACTCGATCGTCGGTCATGGGCAGGATGCGCTGACGCACGCCGAGACTGCGCGCGATGTGAGCAGCCACCTTGCTGAGGGACGCGCCTCGGCGCAGAGCGTCACTGCGGTAGATGTGGGTCGCGAGGTCACGGTCGCCGAGGCGGAACCAGGGGGTTGGGTAGAACCGCGCGAGCGACTCCAGCGAGACGAACGAATCTCCTCGGACGCCCCAGCCCTGGCGAGGCTCCACGACCCCGGCGAGCGTATAGGTCACCGTGTCGAGGTCCGGTGAGACGTGGAGGCCGAAGAAGGTCTCGTCGTCGCCGGTGTTGACGATGATGGTCGTGCGCCCGGGATCAAGAGGAGAGACCAGCCCCCGCAGGAAGCGCGCCGCTCCCACTCCCCCAGCCAACACCGCGATGCTCGGCCGTTTCTGCGATGCGCCCATAGGCTGTCGTCCGCTGCGCCGGTACGCGACCCATCTCCTCGATCAGCGCCCGGATCTCACTCTCCGGCAGGTACTCGCCGGCGTCCGCTCCGGCGGACTTCGAAATCTGCTCTTCCATCAACGTTCCACCGAAGTCGTTGCACCCGGCGGCCAGACTCATCTGCGCGAGCTTCACGCCGAGCTTCACCCAAGATGTCTGCAGGTTGTCGATCAGGCCTCGCAACATCAGGCGCGCGGTGGCGTAGACGCGCATGTCGTTGAGCCCCTTCGGGGGCGGGTTGACCAGACCCTTCTGATACAGAGCGGTATAGGTGTGGATGAAGCGCAGCGGGACGAACTCCGTGAAGCCGCCCGTCCGTCGCTGGATGTCGCGCAGGATGTCGATGTGGCGCGCGATGTGCTCCGGCGTCTCGATGTGCCCGTACATCACGGTCGAGGTCGTGCGGATGCCGACCTCATGGGCCGTGGTGATGATCTCCACCCAGGTGCGGACGTCGACCTTCTTGTGGCTCAGGACCTCGCGAACCTCATCGTCCAGGATCTCGGCGGCCGTACCGGGGATCGTGTCGAGTCCCGCGTCCTTCAGCATCTGCAGATAGTCGCGATAGTTGAGTCCCGTACGTCGCGCCCCGTACATGATCTCCATCGGAGAGAAGGCATGGATGTGGATCCGCGGGAAACGCGACTTGATCGCCGTCAGGAGGTCGCGATAGCCGAACGCGTCCATCTCTGGATTGATGCCGCCCTGCATGCACACCTCGGTGGCTCCTCGATCGACCGCGTCCTGGACCTTGTCGAGGATCTGCGTGATCGAGTCGGTGCGGGCATCCACGTCCTTGCGGTGCCGGGCGAAGGCGCAGAACTGACATCCGACGAAGCAGACGTTGGTGAAGTTCACGTTGCGATTGACGATGTAGGTCACCTCGTCGCCGACGTCCGCCTTGCGGATCTGATCCGCCACTCGAACCAGCGCTGCCAGATCGTCGCCCTCGCAGCGCAACAGCCGCGCTCCTTCTTCCACCGTCGGCGCTCGACCGGCCAGGCTGCGCTCGAGGATGCACGTCGTCCCCGGATCAGCCGCAGCGAGCAGGTTCTCGAGCGTGCGGGGGTCGAAGAGAACGGCGCGGACGGCGGTGCTCATGACGTCACTCCTCTCTGCGCCGCCAGGGTCTCCACCGCCGGACGGAGGCCGGCATCGAGGAAACCAGGGCGAGTCAGATATTCGCGGTAGATCGGTAGCCGAGGGCGAAGATCGAAGCCGGCTGCGGTGCAGGTTTCAGCGAGAATCGTCACCTGTGGCCAGCGGGCCTCGGGGTTCACGTAGTCCGAGGTTACCGGGGAGATGCCGCCCCAGTCGTTGATGCCGGCGGCGAGCAGGAGGCGGAGATCGTAGGGACTGAGATTCGGCGGCGCCTGCAGATTCATCTCCCGCAGCGTCAGTCGCGCGACGGCGACGGTGCGCGCCATCTCGAGACTCTCGGGCTCGGCCTCGGCAGCCATGCGCGTGCGAGGCTTCGCCCGGAAGTTCTGCACGATCACCTCCTGCAGATGCCCGTATTCGTCGTGTAGGTCGCGGATCGCAGTCAGCGTCTCGGCTCTCTCGCGCAGGGTCTCTCCGATTCCGACCAGGATCCCGGTGGTGAACGGAATCTGCAGCTCACCGGCCTCGCGCAGCATCTGCAGTCGCAGAGAGGGCTCTTTGTCCGGCGCGTTGTGGTGCGCCTCGCCGCGTTGGCGGAGGCGTGCGCTGGTCGTCTCGAGCATCAATCCCATGCTTGCGTTGAGCGGCTTAAGCGTTGCCATCTCCGACTTCGTCATCAGGCCGGCGTTGGTGTGGGGGAGGAGGCCGACCTCGAGCGCGATCGAACAAGCTCGAGCGACGTACTCGATCGTCGTCTCGTGTCCGAGAGTGCGCAGCGTTTCGCGGTAGGACCTGAAGACCAGCTCCGGCTTGTCGCCCAAGCACATGAGCGCCTCGATGCAGCCGGCGTCGCGGCCGCGCTCGCTCCAACTCCGGATCTCGTCCGGAGTCATCGTCCAAGCCCCAGGGTCGTTGGGATCCTTACGGAAGGTGCAGTACGAGCAGTAGTCGCGGCAGAGGTTGGTGACTGGCAGGAAGACCTTCGGCGAGTACGTGACCGTCGAACCCTTCAGCCGATCGCGCAGAAGTCCGGCCGTGGCCAACAGGGCAGCCGTTTCCTCACCGCTGGCGGCATCAAGCAGCAACGCGACCTGGTCGAGAGACAAGTGTCGCCCTTCGAGGCTCCGCTCCAGTGCCGTCGCCAGCGCCGGGCGCAGATTGCCCAGCTTGGGAGGGGCCGACGACTCGCGGCTGAGGGTTGGCATGGGCGGGACGCGCGATGCGTGCCGCCTTCATAGAGGAGCGTGCCGGGGCAGTCAACCGAGGGACGGCCTCGGCGGATGCGTTTTAGTGTCGATCTGACGAAGAGTTACGCTGCCTGTAGGGTGAACGAGCGGGTCACTCGCAGCGTCAGCAGGCCGTCATCCGCGCTCGCCTCGGCGAGGAACGGTCGCAGTCGCTCCCGCTCCCATTCGTCGAAAATGCCGGCGGTGCGGGCGACGACTTCGCGATGCAGATCCTCGGGCAGGCGAGCGAACTGCACGTGGGGCTCCATCGCCGCATCGAAAACCACGTCGAGCCGCTCCGCGTCGATGCCGCGACACAACTCGGACAGCATTGCCAGGAACTGCTCCAGCTTCTTGGGGCGGACGGCCTGCGGGAAGAAGTGCGCGTCGAGAGCGCGGCGGATCAAGTCGAGGTCGAATTCCACCGTGATGTGATCGAGTCTGAGCCGTCCGGGTAGGAGCACGCGCTCCACGGGATCCTCGACCGAGCGCCGCCCGCTGCGAACGACGAGAACCTCGCTGCCGTTGGTGACCTCGAGATACGTCGTTGCCATCGGGTCCCAGGGCGGGCGGTCGGACAGGAAGGCGTCACCGACCCGACTCAGCGCCTCCACCTTGTGGCCCGCATGCCGTTCGAGGAACGACGCGCCCTGTGGGTCGACCTCAGGCGGGTGGGGTAGCACGCGCTCGGCTTCGAGGCAGGTACGGCACGCGAGAAAGTGATGGATCCCGTGTCCTTCAGGCATGATACGAGCCGTTCAGCGCGGGCTGGCTGGGCAACGTCACGACCACGACCGTGCCCTTGCCCGGCTCGCTCCGGACCCGCAGGTCGCCACCGAGGAAATGGACGAGCCTCATCGCCATGCGCAGCCCCAAGCCGAGACCGCGGTACAGTCGGGTGGTCGAGGGATCGCCCTGGGCGAGTCCCTCGAGCGCGCGCAAGAGTTCTTCGTCCGCCATGCCGATGCCGGTGTCGGCGACGTGGAGCTCGACCGTGCCGTTGCGAGATCCTGGCGTGGCACTGATCGTCACTCGCCCGTGCGGCGTGAACTTGATCGCGTTGTCGAGGAGGGCCCAGAGGATCCTCTCCACTTTGAGTTCGTCGCTGACGACGAAGACCTCGCCGTTGTCGAGCTGTGCCTCGAGAGCCAGGCCACGCTCGCTCGCGACGTTCTCGAAGTGGCGCACGGCGCGGCGAACGACCTCCGAGACGTTGAACGGCTGCATGTTGAGCGACAGCTCGCCGGCCTCGATCGAGTTGAGCAGCAAGACGGCTTCGATGAGGTTCAGCAGATCGTGCGAGTTGGCCTGGATCCGCTCGAGCGCGAGACGCTGATCCGGGGACAGGGTGCGGTGCAGCTCTTCACTCAGGATCGCGCTGTATCCAATGATCGCGCTCAGCGGCGTGCGGAGCTCGTGAGACAGGTTGGCGAGGAAGTCCTCCTTCATCTGCCGCAGCCGCTGGGTGGAGCGCCGCTGCGCCACGGCTCGCTTGACGATGTCGGAGATCTCCGAGACGTCGAAGGGTTTCGAGATATAATCGAACGCACGAAATCGGAGGCCGCGGATGGCGGTATCCAGGGAGCTGTAGCCGGTGACGATGACCACCTCGATGTCCGGGTCACGGCTCTTGATGCGCTCCATCACCTCGATGCCCGACATGCCCGGCATCTTCAGGTCGAGGGTGACGACGTCGATCGGCTGCTCCTCCAACAGCTCCAGCGCTTCTGGCCCGCCGGCCGCGGTGAACACGTTGTAGAACGGCTTGAAGATCATCCGCAGGGACTCCATCGGTCCCCGCTCGTCGTCGACGATCAGTAGGTTGACTGGCTCAGGCATCCGCTTCCCCCCTCGCTGGCAGCGTCTGAACCAGCACGTGACGTGCCACGAAACGCCCGGCGAATGGTCGGGTTGTGGCACGGCACCTGACTTGCGGCCGGTGACGAATTCTGTCGCCGCTCGGGCGCGCGTGGTTGCGGTGTTGCCGGTGCCGCGATTCGTCGACGTGACTGCCGCAGGCGGAAAGCGCTGGCAGAGTAGGGAGTTTCCCCGCGGATTCAGCCGGCGGTCAAGTCAAACCGAGCGCCGTGCAGTTTTGCACGTCGTCTGTTCAGCCGTGGACGCGGACGGTCTCGCGCAACCGGGCCAACACGGCGGCGGCGTGGGCGAAGGCTGCCGAGTCCGCGTAGCGCCAGCCGTGGATGAGATGCGTCGCGCCGATATCCGCGAACTCGGCGACGATGGTCGCCGCGCGCTCGGCGTCGTGCAGCGGCAGGCTGGTCAGCACGGCGATCTGCGCGCGTGGCCGACCGGCTTCGGCCATCATGGCTTGCAGGCGTTCGACCGTCGATCGCAGCCCGCTGGCATCTGTGGCTTGGGGCATCCATCCGTCGCCGAAGCGAACGACGCGGCGCAGAGCGGCGGGACTGCCGCCGCCGACCAGGATGGGGGGCCTTCGCGGGCGGGGCAGGAAGAGGAACGGCTGTCCATTCGACTCCACGACATCCTGCGCGAAGCAGCGCTCGAGGAACGCCAGGGTAGCGTCGGTGTCCGCCCCGCGGCGCCCGATGTCGGCGCCGGTGGCGCGGAACTCGGCAGCCATCCAGCCGGCGCCGACGCCGAGTTGCAGCCGCCCGCCGGAAAGCTCCTGGATGCTGGCGATCCACTTGGCCGTCGGCAGGTGCGAGCGGTAGGGGAGGACGAGGACACCGGTGCCGAGTCCGATCCGCTGGGTCGCCCCGGCGAGCCATGCCAACGTCGCCAGAGGATCGAGGTAGCGCCCACCGGAGCCTTCGGCATCGTCCGGCGGAATGGCGATGTGATCGGCCACCCAGAGGTCGTCGATCTCGCAACGCTCCGCCTCGAGTGCGCACTCCAGCAGAGCCGCCGGGGCCGACTGCGGCCCCATGTTGCGCAGGAACAGGCCGAAGCGCATTGCGCCGCGCGCGATCAGTTCGCCGCCGGCCGCTCCTCGACCGTGATGCCGAGCTTGTCCATTTTGTACTTCAGGATGCGGCGGGTGGTGCCGAGGATCTCAGCGGCACGCGTCTGGTTGAACTCCGCTTGGACGAGAGCGGAGCGAATCAGTTCCTCCTCGAACTCGTCCACGGCCTCGGCGAGGTGGATCTCGCCCCGCAGCACACTGCGTTGCGCGGGATGCGCCTTGCCGTTGGTCGTCGTGGTGATGTACTGGGGCAGATCCTCTTGCGTCATGGCGATGTCGTGCGACAGCACCATGGCGCGCTCGATGACGTTCTCCAACTCGCGTACGTTGCCCGGCCACGAATATTGCATCAGCAGGTCGAGTGCCTCGTTGGAGAATGTCTTCGCCGGCAAGCCGGTCTCCTTGGCCTTGAGGGCGAGAAAGTGCTTGATCAGTGCGGGCAGGTCGTCGCGGCGCTCACGCAGCGGCGGCAGGTGGATGGAGACCACGTTGAGGCGATAGTAGAGATCCGAGCGGAACCGCCCCTCGGCGATCGCCTGATCGAGGTCCCGGTTGGTGGCTGCGATGACACGCACGTCGACCTGGATGGGATGTGCCCCGCCGACCCGACTGAACGACCCTTCCTCCAGCACCCGCAGGATCTTGGCCTGGGTCGCGGGATTCATCTCGCCGATCTCGTCCAGGAAGATCGTCCCCCGGTTCGCATGCTCGAACTGGCCGAGCTTCTTGGCGTAGGCGTCCGTGAAGGCGCCGCGCTCGTGGCCGAAGAGCTCGCTCTCCAGCAGGTTGTCGGGGATCGCGGCGCAGTTGATGGTCACCAGCGGCTTGTTCGCCCGCGGGCTGTTGTAGTGGATCGCCTTGGCGATCACTTCCTTGCCCGTGCCGCTCTCGCCGGTGATGAGCACCGTCGTCTTGAGC
>Ga0268299_1003789_pt1 | contig 13096 bp, 10 predicted proteins | sample NOBtaG_FD_193484 | JGI IMG/M metagenome (GOLD analysis project Ga0268299, IMG submission 193484) | Activated sludge microbial communities from bioreactor in Nijmegen, Gelderland, Netherland - NOB reactor | ecosystem: Engineered > Bioreactor > Aerobic > Activated sludge | place: Netherlands...
CCGGTGGAGAAGCTGGACCTGAGCGGCATTTCGCATCTGAGCGCGGGCGCGCTGCCGAATTGGGCGGCAATGATCTCGCTGGCGCTGGGTAACGCGATGGCGCTCGATTTCATGGAGCGGGTGTTCGCGGCGAAAAGCCCGGAGACGGCGCGAAACGGTTGCTATTACGCCGGCGTGCTAACGATCGTGATCGGCTCATGCGCGTCGATCATGGGCCTGGCGGGCATCACGCTGATTCCGCAGATCGCCGACGCGCGCATGGTGCTGCCGACGATGGGAGTGACGGCGCTGCCGTACTGGATGGGCATGATGGTGTTCATCGGCGTGCTGGGCGCGTCGATGTCGACGGCCAACGGCGCGATGCTGGTGATCAGCGTGGTGCTGGCGCGCAACCTGATTCAGCGATGGCTGAAGCCGAACTTCGACGACGCGGGGATACTTTCGCTTTCGCGTTGGATGGCGATTCCAACGGCGATCGCGGCGGCGGGGGCGGCTTATATCTGGCCCGAGCCGGGCATTCTGCTGGTGGTGGCGTTCGATATTGTTTTCGCCGGCTGCGTCGTGCCACTCTTCTTCGGCGTGCACTGGCCCAGGGCGAACGCGCCGGGGGCGGTGGCGGCGATCGTGGCTGGAACCTCCGCGCGGCTGATCGCCCACTTTGTCACGCCCGCGGCCTGGGCTGGGCTGGATACGCTGATCCCGCCCGTGATCAGTCTGGCGGCCTTCTACTTCACGTGCCAGGCGACGCGCGACCGGGTCCCGGCACGGCACGAGGCATTGATGGAAAGCGGCGGCGAGCATTTCGCGGCCGACGCCGCGCAGTAACGGCGGAAACCAGACTCGTCCCCCTCTTCTCCGCCTGCCGGGCGGAGGGGGGAAGCTGTGTATCCATTTTGCAATTTCACCCTACCCTTGCACCACACTCACCCGTCATGTAGTCTGTAACCGTCTGGAGAAGGCTCCCTGTTGGAGCGTTCCTTATGCGAAATGTATTCGCGGCCCTTGTCGGCCTGCTCGTGATGGGTTTGTGCCTGCCCGCCCAGGATGGGGGGAGCGAAGCCGCTGTCGCGGTGTATCTCAAGTCCGGCGAGGACGTTTCCGAGCGCGTGCTCAGTCACTTAAAGAAGGAAGTAGGGGAGTTGCTGCGCCCGGCGGGAGTGAACCTCCAGTGGCGGCGGCAAGAGGACGCAAGCCGTCACGAGGAATTTCACGCGGTGGTGCTTGCACGGCTCGATGGGGCGTGTACGCCGAGGTTCGATCCTTACAGTTCTCCGGCGCCGGCCAAAGCCTCCGCGCTCGCCGACACGCCGATTCAGGACGGACGCGTGCTTCCGTTCACGAGAGTGGATTGCGCCGTGGTGACGCGGCTGACGGGCCCGATGCTTTCGAGCGAGGCCGGGGCGCGGCGCGATTTCCTGTACGGCAGGGCGCTGGGACGCGTATTGGCGCACGAGATCTACCACATACTCGGCCAGACGAAGACGCACGAGGATCGCGGCATCGCCAAGCCGGCGTTTCATGCGCGGGAGTTGCTCGCGGAAACGTTCGCGTTCAACGAGCCTGCGATCAGCATTCTGCGATCGAGCGCGAGAGAGAGCGTTCCGGCCGGCGACGACGTAGCGGGCCGTTAGAGCTTGCGCAGGGCGTGTTCAAGCGCCTCGATGAAGAAGTACTCGCCCCACATCACGCTTTCATTCACGCCCAGGCTCTTGTGAATGTGGTAGACGCCGCCCTTGAGGACGCCTTCCCACTTGGGATCGTTGGTGGCGGCGTACTTTTCGCACAGTGAGCGCAGGATGCGGAGCGCGGTGGACCAGTAGAAATGGCCCTTGACTGGATCCTGCAAGAGGCGGGAGAGGCGCAACATTCCGGCCGCGGCGATGGCGCCGGCCGAGCTGTCGACCTGCTTGCGGGAATCCGAGGGGGCGTTGTAATCCCACGGCGGCACGCCATCGGCGGCGGTGTGCATGATGTAGTAATCGCAGCAGGCCTCGGCGGTGCGCAGGAAGTGCGGATCGCGGGAGTACTCATAGGCCGTGCTGAAGCCGTACAGAGACCAGCAGAGGCCGCGCGACCAGCAGGAGTCGCCACGGAAGCCCTGGTGCGTGGTCTGGCGGAGGAACTCGCCGGTGTCGAGGTCGAACAAGCCCTCGTGGGCGGTGGAGCCGTCACCGCGCACGAGGGTGCGGCGGGTGGTGAGGCAATGGCGGATAGCGATGTCGCGCAGGCGGCGGTCGCCGGTTTCGCGGGCGGCATAGAAGATGATGCCAACGTTCATCATGATGTCGATGAACAGGGACTCGTCGGAGACGAAGCTGCGCAGGTAGTGGCCCTTTTCCTTGAAGCGCATGGCAAGGGTCTGGCCGGCCTGAATGAGCACGTCGTTGAGCGCCTTCTCGCCGGTTTGGCGGTACCAGCGATGGTAGGTGCTTAGGAAGATGAAGCCGAGATCGTGCACTTCGCGGTCGAGCTTGCGCGGTTCGAGCGGGCGCGAGTAACGAATGGCGAGGTCCTGCCAATAGCGGCCCTCGGCGGATTCGGGCCCCTCGTGCTTGGCGAACAGCCACATCATGCCGGGGAAGAACCCGTCGCACCAATGTGTCCATTTCGGCCCATCGTGCTTCCAGGAGCCGTTCTGCGTATACATGGGATAGAAGTCGGGGTGGCGTTCGACGAGGCTTTGTACTTGCTTCTGCGCGAAGTCCATGGTGCGCTCAAACAAGGCGCGGTCGGATTCGAGTTCGAAATGGATCACAGACTTCAGGGTAGCGCAGTCATTTCGTGACGGCAGGGCCCGGCGCGTCTAACTCGATGGGCGGGGCGATAGAGAGTAACATGCGGAGACCCTTGCGCAATTCTGGGCGATTACCCGAAATGGCGACGGTGAAATGGCCGGGCCGGGGAGTGCGTTCGGTGGGTTCAAATTCGAGCCGGAACTGGCGGGTGCCGCCGATTTGGGGAGGCAGCACGTCTTCAAGCCGAATGGACGCGTCGGCCTGCACGCCGTTCACTTCAATCTGTTCGAAGACGAGAGTGTAGTAAGTGAGCGGCGAGCGCGCGGGCAGAACGCCGCTGCGAATGACACGGGCATGAACGATGGCGTTCTTGGGCAGGTAGGTGACTCCCTTCCTGCGCGCGGGACGGCTCAATTTCAAGCGGATGGGACTTCCTACGACGGCGGGATGCACAACCGCGGATTCGAGATCGGTCTCCAGGGTGAGGCCTACGGGGAGGGGAGGAATCGGCGCCGGCGGGCCGGCGGACGGGGACGACTCGGGCGGGGGATCGTCGAAGCTGATCACCGATTCGCCCGCGTACTGGCGGCAACTGTGGAACCGGGTGCGATTGCGATTGGTGGCGCCGTCGAGCCCGGTGATGCTCAGATCAGAGGCGGCGGGCAGGAGGAAGCTTTGTTCTCCGATGAGCATGCGTTCGTAAGCGATCGTGTCGGCGGTGGACTGGATGCCCAAATGGGCGGGGATCTCTTCGGCCGAATAGAAGAGCGTCACCATGTCGAGCGTAAGTGCGTCGATGGCGATCTCCCCGTGATAGCCGACAATGGCTTCCTGCGTGCCGCCGCGTTGGTCTCCGACTCGCATCATATAGCCGCTTTGCATCTGGGCGACATCGAACCGCCAGCGATGCAGGAGGCGGCCGCCGGCTTCCTGGCGCGGACCAAGGTAAGTGAAGCGGGGCGCGGTTCCGAAAAACACGGCGCGAGCGTGAAGGGCGAAGCCGCCCGTGGACGAAGTGCCGCCGACCATTTCGCGCAGTTCGCGTTCGTCGAATTTACGGGCGCCGGGCCAGGAGAAGATCTCCTTGCCGTCTATGAGCGCCACTTCGAGGCGGAGCTGATCGACGAGTTCGAACGACCGCCTGGGATTGCGGCGGCGCGACCGCTCGACGCTCATCTGGCAGGTGTAGTTGGGCTGGCGCAGCAGCACTTCGCGCATGTGTTGCTTGGCGCGAGCGAGAAGGATGAGGTGATCGGGAAGCGCGGGCGGCGGGGGAGCTTCGGTTTGCTGCGCGCGCAGGCCGGCCGGCATCGTCGATAGAGCGGCCCAGAGTGCTACCATCCGGAGCATGGCTTCTACCAAGATAACGGTGAATAACAACGGGTCGCTGAGAATCGAGGGGGACTTCTCGGTGGTGGACGCGCAGGGGCGCGAGTTCGGGCTGGGCGGACGGACGGTTCTGGGTATGTGCCGCTGCGGACAATCGGAGAACAAGCCGTTCTGCGACGGCTCGCACGCGCGGCAAGGATTCAGCAGCATCTGCGAGGCGCGCGACCTGCCGCCGCCGAAGCCGAAAGTCTAATTCGCGGTTTCGAGCGCGGGTCCGGCGTCCGGCAAGGCCAGTTGACGGCGGGCGTCGTAGTTCCGGAAGCGCGGCAACGCGGCGGCGAGCGCCACCGAACCGGCGACGCATAAGACGCCGCCGAGCGCGATGGAGGCATTGAGACCGAACGCACGGGCGGCGAAGCCCGCCTCCACGTTACCCAGGTAAGGACCGCTCAGATAGCTCACCATCTCGATGGCCGCCGTGCGTCCGCGCAGGCGATGAGGGATGGTCTGGTTCCACAATGTGAGGCGGAAGATGCCGCTGATGTTATCCGCTCCTCCCGCCAGCGCGAGCCATGCAAGCGCGGGATACAGCGAAGTGGAGAGGCCGAACCCGACAATCGCCACGCCCCAAGCGGAAGCCGCGTAGACGATGGCGAGGCCGTGCCGGTGAACGCGGGCGGTCCAACCGGCGGTGAGGCTGGCGAGGACGGCTCCCACGGCGGGCGCGGCGTAGAGCAGGCCGACCGAGCCGGGACCGAGGCGCTCGCCGAGGGCTGGAAATAAAGCGTTCGGCATTCCAAAGAACATGGCGTTCATATCGATGAGGTACGTGCCAAGCAGGTCCTGCCGGGATCGCGCGTAGCGCCAACCTTCGAGCAAGGAGCGCCAGGTGATGGCTTCGTCGTGGGCAGCCGCGCGGGCGACAGGGCGCATGAGGGAGAGCATGCGGATGGAGAACAGGAACGTGGCGCAGTCGAGCGCGAACGCCGCGGGCGTGCCGAACCAGGCGGCCACTCCGCCGGCGACGGCGGGTCCGGCAATGTGCGCGAAGTTGTGACGGAGGCTCTGCAACGGGCCGATGGCGGGCATTTGGGCGATGGGCACGACCTGTTGCGTCAGCGCCTCGAGCGCGGGCCTGTGGAGGGCGTTGAGTCCGGCCTGCAGCGCGGCGGCAACCCACAGCACCCACACGCGCGGCTCCGGCAGCGCGGCGTTCACGGCGAGAGCGAGGCATCCCACGGCCATTACCGCTTCGGCGCAGATGGCGAGGCGCCGCCGGTCGAAGCGGTCGGCGAGCGCGCCGCCGGCGAAAGCCAGCAGGAACATTGGGAGGAATTCGACGATGCCGAGGAGTCCCACGAGCACGATCGAATGCGTGAGCTGGTACATCTGCAACGGCAACGCAACGTAAGTGAGCGCGGAGCCGAAGCTGGAGACGCCCTGTCCGGCATAGAGCAGCCGGAACTCGCGATCCCGCAAAGGGCCGGTATCTGGCAGTAGGGAGCGCAAGCTCTCAGTGTAGCGGCAGGCGCTCAGAACTTACTGCGGTCCCCAGCTCAGCGAAAATCCATCGCGAACGCCCGTAATTGATGTAGAGTATGGGGCTATCATGCGGCTTACCTCGTTCGTATTCTTGACCGCTTTGTATGGTTTTTGCCCCTTTGCGCACGCGCAGGAGTTCGACGTGGTCGTGGTTGGCGCGGGCATCGGCGGTCTTACAACGGCGTTGCGCTCCACCGAGCAGGGGCTCCGCGTGGGAGTCGTCGATATGGCTTCGGTTTTTGGCGGCCACGCGCTGATGTCGAGCGGGGGGTTGTGCATTGTCGGCACTCCTCTGCAAAAGGAGAAGGGCATCGAGGATTCTCCGGAGCTTGCCTACGGCGACTTCATCCGGCAAGGACAGGACGCCGACGAAGCGATGGTGAAGTTGTATGTCGAACGGTCGCGCGAGTTGATCTACGACTGGATGACAGGACTGGGAGTAAAGTTCACCGGAGTTAGCGCGGGCGGCGCCGGGAGGACCGGCAATTCCGTGAACCGGTTTCACATGAACCCCAAGCTTGGATACGGGCTGGTAAGTCCGATCTATCGCGAATGCCTGCGCAAAGGCGTGGTGTTTCACTGGAACACCAAGGTGACGGCGATTGAAACAAAGGGCGGGCGGATTCGCGGCGTGAAGGGCACGAATCTGCGCACGAGCAAGCCGGTGGCGGTCGCCGGGCAGGCCGTTGTGCTGGCCACCGGAGGGTACGAGAGCAATATGGAACTGGTGCGGAAGCATTGGCCGAAACACCTGGGCGCGGCGCCGGAGCGCGTCATGCTGGGGTCGGGCGCAAACTCGATGGGCTCCGGACTCGCGCTTGCCGAGGGCGCGGGCGGGGCGTTGCGCAACATGGACCACCAATGGATCTATCCGCGCGGCATACCCGATCCGATGCACATGGCCGAAGGCCGCGGATTGTACGCGATGGTCCCTGGCGCAATTTCACTAAACCAGAACGGCAGGCGGTTCATGGACGAGATGTCGTCGACGACGGAGGCCCTTCGAGCCGTTGTCGCGCAGCCGGGCGGAACGTATTGGATGCTGTTCGACGCCAACGGGGCGAAAGCGGTGTTCGCCGTCGGCATGGACTGGCAGGACCGGGAGAAGGTGCGACGGGAGATTGTGGAGAACGAAGCGCTGGTGAAGAGAGCGGCGACGTTGGAGGAGGTGGCGCGCCAGGCGGGGCTGCCGGCGGACGAGGTGCTGGCCAGCGTCAAGCGCTGGAACCAGGCGGTGGAGTCCGGCGCGGATAGCGAGTTCAACCGGCAGATGCGGCCAGGTCCGTCGATGCGCGGCCCATTCAGCCTGGCGAAGATCGAAACGGGGCCGTTCCACCTGATGCAGTTCTATCCCCTCTCGCGCAAAAGCATGGGCGGCATTGCCGTGGACTTGAACGGACGGGTGTTGAACCGCGAGGGACAACCGGTGGCCGGGTTATACGCGGTGGGCGAAACTACGGGAGAGGGAGGACTGAACGGGCGGGCCGCGCTGGAGGGTACGTTCCTCGGTCCATCGATCGTCCAGGGGCACATGGCGGCGGCACACCTGGGGGCGACGCTACGGCCGGCCAAGGCGCCGTCCGAAGGCCCGGCAAGCGGTAAGGCCGCTCCGGCGGCGACAGGCAAGGCTGTTGCGGCGGACTGCCGCCAGTGCCACCAGATGGATCGTTTGACGGCGGCGAAGCGGCCGGGCTATTGGCACTTCGAGAAGCTGCACACCGTGGTGGCGGCGCGCGGCTTCGAATGCAAGGCGTGCCACGCCGAGATGTCGCCGTTCCGCGCCGGCGCGCACCGGATGGACAGGGTGGCGCAGATCGACGTCTGCATCACCTGCCACCTGGTTCGCGAATAGCCACGCCGCGGCGGTGGCGAGAATCGCGGGCTAGGCGCCCGCCGCTTTTTTGAGAGGCGCTTCGACGGCGCCCATGAAACGCACGGAGGCCGAGAGCATTTCCTCGTGGTAATCGGAGAGTCCGGCGTCGTGTTTCCGCATCGACTCCAACTGGCGCTCGATTCTGGCGCGGGCGAAACCGGTGGTCGGCGCGCGCCAGGTTTTGCAGCCGCTCTTGCCGTAGCTGCGCACCGAGCGGCCCACCATGCGCTCCACAAGTTTGCGCGCCATGGCAAGCGGTATGCCCGAGCGGCGGAGCGACACCGTCGCCGCTTCCAGAAGCGGAAGCAGCATGTGGCTGGTGAGGTCGGCCGAGGCGAGATAGAGGGGCGTTCCGCGGCCGTCGATTTCGATCGCCCTTCCACAGGCCGCTTCGACAAGGCGCCGCGTCCGCTGCACGGCGGCCGGATGGCCCTCGATCAGGAAGTGCGGCTTGTCGAACCAATCCATCGGCGTAATCGAAGCGGTGCGCGCGCCACGGCGGGCGAGCGGCTCCAGATCGCGGCTATCGAGGGAGTCGGAGCAGACGGCGACGTCGCGCCCCAGCCAATCGGGGAGCGCATCCACCATTTCCCTCACGAGCCGCGGCACGTCTCTGGGCGGAGCGCACACCAAAAACAGATGCGCCCCATTCATTTCGGCAATCGAACGGACAGGAGTTCCTCCTTTGAGCGCATTCACCGCGCGGCTGGCCTCACGGAAGGTCGGCGCCTTCACTGGACCGAGAAATTTCACGATTCCTGGAAATCGAGAAACCGGACTAAGTGCGATGGACCCGGCTGTCAGGAGAGCCAGGTTCATAGTTTCCTTCATTGATGAAGCGGGAGCGTAACTGCTGAAGCTTATCCCGGAACTGCGCCGCTTTTTCGAATTCAAATCGTTTCGCGGCTTCCCTCATCTGCAGTTCAAGCTGCGCCAGCCACTGTTCCCGTTCCTCCTCAGACATAGTATGGGGCTCTCCCTCGGGTTCGTCCAGAGGCACGGTGACATAATCGGCTTCGGCAACAGCCACTAATTGCATGTCGATGGGTTTAACGATGGTTTGCGGCGTAATTCCGTTCTCCAGGTTGTAAGCATTCTGGATGGAGCGCCGGCGGCCGGTCTCGTCGAGGGCCCGGCGCATGGACTCGGTCATGACGTCGGCATAGAGGATGGCCCGGCCGTTGACGTTGCGCGCCGCGCGGCCGATGGTTTGAATCAGCGAGCCAACGGAGCGGAGGAAGCCCTCTTTGTCGGCGTCGAGAATGGCGACCAGTGACACTTCGGGGAGGTCGAGCCCTTCGCGCAGTAAGTTGACGCCGATGAGCACGTCGATTTCGCCGCGGCGCAGGTCGCGCAGGATCTTGATGCGGTCCAGCGTGGACACTTCGGAGTGGAGGTAGGTGCACTTGACGGCGGCCTCGGAATAATACTGCGCCAGATCTTCGGCCATGCGCTTGGTGAGCGTGGTCACGAGCACTCGTTCGTTGGCGTCCACGCGGGCGCGAATCTCCTTGAGGAGATCGTCGACCTGCCCGCGGATGGGCCGCACCTCGACGATGGGGTCGATGAGGCCAGTGGGCCGGATGACCTGTTCGACGACGACGCCGCCGGTCTTGGTGAGCTCGTACGGGCCGGGAGTGGCCGAAACGTAGAGCAGTTGATGAACGCGGTTTTCAAACTCCTCGAAGGTGAGCGGCCGGTTATCGAGCGCGGACGGAAGGCGGAATCCGTGAGCGACAAGGTTTTCCTTTCGCGAACGGTCTCCGTGATACATGCCCTGTAGTTGAGGGATGGTCTGGTGCGACTCGTCGATGAAGACGAAGGCGTCGTGGGGAAGATAGTCGAGTAGAGTGGGCGGCGCTTCGCCGGGAAGCCGGCCGGTGAAGTGGCGCGAGTAGTTCTCGATGCCGTGGCAGTACCCGACTTCCTTGATCATCTCCAGATCGAACATGGTGCGCTGGTGGAGCCGCTGCGCCTCGACGTGCTTGCCCTGTTTGTAGAGTTCGGCGGACCACCATTGGAGTTCGTTCTGAATCGAGGCGACGGCGTCGACGCGCGATTCGGGCGTCATCACATAGTGCGACTTCGGATAGATGGGCAGCCGTTGGTAACTCTGGCGGATCTGGCCGGTGAGCGGATCGAACTGGGATAGGGACTCGACCTCGTCGCCCCAGAGTTCGACGCGGAAAGCGTAGTCGTCGTAGGTTGGGTAGACCTCGATGACGTCGCCGCGGACGCGGAACGTGCCCCGGTCGAAGTTGCTGTCGGAGCGGGCATAGAGGATCTCGACGAGCTTGGAGAGGATCTGCTGGCGGGAGATCTGCTGGCCCTTCTCCAGCATGAGCAGCATGCCGTAATACGCCTCGGGCGAGCCGAGGCCGTAGATGCAGGAGACGCTGGCGATGATGATGCAATCGCGGCGCTCGAACAGCGAGCGCGTCGCCGAGAGGCGCAGCTTGTCGAGCTCGTTGTTGATGGTGGACTCTTTCTCGATGTAGGTGTCAGACGAGGGGATGTAGGCTTCGGGCTGATAGTAGTCGTAGTAGGAGACGAAGTATTCGACGGCGTTGTGGGGGAAGAAGCTCTTGAACTCGTGGAAGAGCTGCGCGGCGAGCGTCTTGTTGTGGGCCAGAACGAGAGCCGGGCGGGCGAAGTGCTCGATCACCTTGGCCATGGTGAAGGTCTTGCCCGATCCGGTGACGCCGAGGAGAACCTGGTGCTGCTCGCCGTCGGCGATGCCGCGCGTGAGTTGGGCGATGGCCGAGCCCTGATCGCCGCGGGGCTTATAGTCGATGGCGAGGCGGTACGACATCTCTTCAGTGTAAGAGGTGGCAGCGCGAGGGAAGGAGAGCGGCGCGCGCGGGGCGGGGAGATCGGGAGGAGCCGGGTGCTATATACTTCGGCCATTGTGACGAGAAGATTTCTCTATCTGATCGCCTGCACGGTAGCCGCGTGGGCGCAGCACAGCTCCGTGAAGCTGTCGAATCCGTTTCAGACTCCGCAGGACCGGCTGGAAGGCGCAAGGACTTACCGTTCGCAGTGCGCCAGTTGCCATGGCGCGGACGGCAAGGGCGGAAACGGCGGGCCGGACCTGACGCGTGGACAATTCAAGCACGCTGTATCCGAGGAGGCGATGTACCGCGTAATCAGCAAGGGCATTCCGGGGACGACGATGCCAGGGTTCACGTTCAACGGAGCGCGGGGGTGGCAACTGGTGACGTTTATTGCGTCGCTGAATGCCGCGGCGGGTGCGGGCGCGGGGGACGCGAAACGCGGGGCGGAGTTGGTGGCGAGCCATCAGTGCGCGCGGTGCCACGCGGAGGGGGCTCCGGATCTGGCCGATGCGGCGAGGCGCATGACGCGGGCCGAGCTGCGGCTGGCTCTGGTGGATCCGGCGGCGGAGGTTGCGCCCGAATACTGGAGCTGGCGCGGAACTCTGCGCGACGCCCAAGTTGTGGAGGGCCGGCGTTTGAACGAAGACACATTTTCGGTGCAGGTGATGGACAAAGATGGGCGGCTGCGCACGATCGACAAGAAGGATCTGGCGTGGGCGACGATCGAGCCGAAATCGCCGATGCCGCCGTACAAGGGAACGTTAGGGGGAAAGGATATAGACGACGTGCTGGCGTATCTGGAGAGCTTGCGGGGAGGAACACAGTGAAAGCAGTTTGGTTGACGATGGCGCTGTGCGGGGCAGCGGTGGCGCAACCGGGCGCCGAATGGACGACGTATCATGGCTCGCCGGCGAGTTGGCACCATTCGACGCTCGATCAGATCACTCCGGCGAACGCGAAGAACCTGGAGTTGAAGTGGGTGTGGCAGGCTCAGTCGTTGGAGAAGTTCGAGACGACGCCGCTTGTGGTGAACGGCGTGATGTATCTGACCGAGGCGCCGAACAACATTGTGGCGCTCGACCCGTCGACCGGGCGCGAGTATTGGGTCTACCAGCATCCACTGCCCGAGGTGACGTATCCGTGCTGCGGGAAGGTGAATCGCGGCGTGGCGATCGCCGATGGCGTGCTTTACATGGGCACGCTGGACATGAAGCTGGTCGCGGTGAGCGCCTCCACCGGCAAGAAGCTATGGGAGACCGTAGTAGGCGACTTCCGCAAAGGCTATGCGCTGACACATGCGCCGCTGATCGTGAACAACCTCGTGATCGTGGGCACGGCGGGGGGCGAGTTGGGGATCCGCGGTTACATCGCCGCGTACGATGCCAAGACGGGCAAGGAAGCGTGGCGATTCAAGACCATTCCCGAACCAGGCGAGCCGGGCAACGAAACCTGGGGCGGCGATTCGTGGAAGCACGGCGGCGCGAGCATCTGGCTGACGGGCTCGTACGATCCGGATTTGAAGCTCACCTATTGGGGGATCGGCAATCCGGGTCCGGATTGGAACCCGGCGGTTAGGCCGGGCGACAATCTCTACTCGGATTGCGTGGTGGCGCTCGACGCCGCGACGGGCAAGATGAAGTGGTACTTCCAATTCACGCCGCACGACGAGTGGGACTGGGACGCCGTGCAGACACCGGTGCTGGTGGACGGGGACTGGAAGGGAAAGCCGCGCAAGCTGATGCTGTGGGCGAATCGCAACGGCTTTTACTACGTGCTCGACCGCGCGACGGGCGAGTTCCTGCACGGCGTGCCGTTCGTGAAGCAGAACTGGGCCGAGCGACTGGACGCGAAAGGCCGGCCGGTGAAGGCTCCGGGCCGCGGGCCCAGCACGCAAGGCACGTTGACGTTTCCCGGCGTGCAGGGGGGCACGAACTGGTTCGCGCCGTCCTATAGTCCGGTGACGAAACATTTCTATCTGAGCGTGTGGGACGACTATTCGAGCCGCTACTTCGCGTGGGACCAACCTTACGAGCAAGGGAAATGGTACGTGGGCGGAGGCGTGAAATCGGACGTGTCCCCGACGAGGAGGGAGCGTTTCAACCGGCGCGATCCGGCGTCGGGATATGGCGCGATCCGGGCGCTGAAGTGGGACACAGGCGAGAAGGTGTGGGAGTACAAAATGACGGAAGTGAGCGAGAGCGGACTGCTCACGACGGCGTCGAACGTGCTGTTTTCCGGCAATCGCGAGGGCCACTTCTTCGCGCTGAACGCGGTGGACGGCGGTCTGCTGTGGCGCATCTATCTGGGCGGACAGGGGGCCGCTTCGCCGATCACGTATTCGATCGGGGGCAAGCAGTATGTCACGGTGGCGAACGGCCACTCGCTGTTCACGTTCGCGTTGCGCGAAGAGGGGCGGTAGCGGCAGTCACTTCCAGGCGCCGAGGATGGCTCCCATCACCATGAACGAGAGCGCCTGATAGCCGGCGTCGATGAAGAAGAGCTTCACGGGGCGGGCTTCGAACATGTAGGTGACGCCCATCGCCATCGCGACCCAACCGACGCCCGCGAGTGCGCCGGCCGTGATGCCCCAGACAAGATCGGGCGGACCTTGGAGGAATGCGGCGAGGTTGAAAGCCATGATGAGCGCGAGCAGGAACGACGTTCCGAATACCATACCCATGGAGCGCGATTTGAGTTGATCGTCGGAGAGTCCGGCGGCGCGCTGCCAGGCGCGTCCGAATAGAGCGGGCGAGTACCAGGCGCCACCGAGAAAGAACGTGGAG
>Ga0268299_1003790_pt1 | contig 13095 bp, 10 predicted proteins | sample NOBtaG_FD_193484 | JGI IMG/M metagenome (GOLD analysis project Ga0268299, IMG submission 193484) | Activated sludge microbial communities from bioreactor in Nijmegen, Gelderland, Netherland - NOB reactor | ecosystem: Engineered > Bioreactor > Aerobic > Activated sludge | place: Netherlands...
GACCGGCCGACGTACTACGTCGACCCCGACGGACACGAGTTCACGGTCGATCCCAAGAAGAAGTACGGCCCGGACGAGGTGGGGACGCCGGTCCTGAGCGGCACGGTGACCAGTGCCGATCTAGACAAGTACCTGGCCTACGTCGGGAAGCACGGCTCGCGTGAGCAGGTGATCCAGGCGACCCTCGGGGCTACCGGGGTCTACAACAAGGCCTTCGGACAAGAGGTCGCGAAGCTGGAGACGTCTGCGCTCGCCGGGGCGGCAGCGGGCGCGCCCGTTGCCATGGCGGGCGGTGGCGTGATGGCGGTCGGCGCGGTTGGCGGCGGAACGCAAGGGTTCGTCTCGGGGCTGCTGGACAAGGCGTCGGCCGCCGAGGTGGCCGTGCGCACGGCGACGGGTGCGGTTCTTGGAGGCGCCCTGGGATGGGCAGGGCAGAAGCTCGGCTTCTTCACACCGTCCGAGCGCACGAGCATCCTCGACGCGCGGCCTCAAGGCGCGTCAGCGGTCGGCGAAAGCCGGGTGGCCGTGCCGGCCGCAGCTGCAGACGACGCCGCGAGACTGATGGACCTGCCGGAGCCACCAAGCAATCTCACCCTGGTGCGTCGTGGGGATGCGACCTACTACCTAGACGCCAACGGTCTCCCTGTACGCTCGGATGTTCCGATCGTTGGGCCCCACCCTGGAAGGGGTAAGGGCTATCGTCCGAACCCGGTAGGGGGAAGGCTTCCCGGTCACCATCGCGGCCATCTTGCACCTGAGAACCTCGTTGCGAATCCGAAGGATGTCAACGTTCGCGAGAACATCATCTCTGAAGCCGCAGCTTCCAACCTGGGCCCCAAGAAGGCGTTTGAGAACGAAGCCGGGCGTCTCGCTGCTGAGTCGGACGGGACCCGATTCGTCTCGGATCCAATCCGGGACGCCAACCAAGCAGTGCCGAAGGCAGTTACGCACTACGTGGTGAAGGACGGCAAGGTCGTGAAGGCCGAGACCATCCTGAACAAGGACTAAGAGGTGGCGGACAAGTCCGACCTACTTGCCGAGCAGGCGCCGATTGATCGGATGATCGCAGACGAACTGATACTCGCCACTCCTGAGTGGTGGGAGTCAGCGCTCTTGGAGGTGCGCGCCTCTCGGGACGATCAGCGCTCTTCGGGGCTGGCCTACACCATCAGCAGCCCCGATGGCCTTTCCGACCATGTCGAGGCGACCGAGGAGATCCAAGGCGCTGTCCTGCGCTTGGCGCAGCTTCATGCGAGGCGCGGCCATCCCTGGAGGTGTGTCAGGTATCACGTCCGTCGTCGCCACGGCTCGGACGACTGGGACACCCAGATCACATTCGAGTACTGGTCGCAGTAGGTGGTGGTGCCGGCGGCGGCGACGACTGCGTCGGCGAGGCGGCCCGCGGCTACGGTGAGCGCAACAGCATGAAGCGCCATCGCAACGTGATGCGCGTGGACAGGCGAAACTTCCACGGCTGGGTCGTGCAGGTGAAGCGCCGTGGGCGGGGACACTTCGAGGGGTTTGCCGACAGTCGCCATGGGGGGCAAGCGGGGGCACTACGGCAGGCGCTGGCTCGGCGGGATGACCTGGAGGCCGAGTTGCCACCGGCGACGCACCTGCGTGAGAAGGATGTGCGCAGCCGAACTGGCGTGGTGGGCGTGACGCTGGTGCGCCGGCAGCGAAGGGGCCGTGTGCTCCGCTACTGGTGCGCGAACTGGGTAGAGCTGGACGGGAGGCGCGTGTCCCGGAGCTTCGCGGCGTCGACGTACGGTGCGGCCCGGGCTCGTGCCTTGGCGGAGCGCACGCGCCGCCAGGCGGTTGCGCGGATCCTGGGCAGCCGTGGACTACGGCCGTGGTTCCAGCGGTAGCCAAGGGACCGCCGGCCGGCCACAGGTACCGGGCATGCGCGTCACATCAGTGGCCAGCTGCGCCGCTCGAACGCGGCGCCGGTAGGGGTGCCGGGTGCCCTACTGGCGTGGGCCTGGCCGCACTTCGCGGGACGCGAGCTCTCGAGCGTCGCGCAACTTGGTGGCGAGGTCGGGCGGGAGCGTGGCCAAGACAAACGCCACGCCGTCCGGCACGCGGCGCCCCTCCATCTCCTTGATGCATAGCGCGTGCATGTCTGGCTCGGTCAGGACGATGAGGCGCTGCTCGGCCGTGATCATCGTGAGGAAGAGCATGTCCGAGCGTAGCTTGTGGACTTTGCCCACGGGGTACTTGCCGCCTGAGGTCTTTCCGCTGGCGGTGGAGATCAGGGCGACGATCCGGCCGTCCGCAGAGACGGCGTCGAAATCGAAGACGCCACCGGACGAGAGCTGCAGGCGGTCGCGGTGGAACTGCTGGCCGAACTGCTCAGGCATCCAATTGCGTCTGACCCAGTCCTCCACCTCGTTCTGCGTTCGCGTGTCTGCCATAGGGCCCCCCGTCGGATGCCTGAACGACTGGCCGTCAGTCGGTGTCAGGGCCGAGTCTCGGGCGACGGAACCGGCGAGTCAAACTGTCAGGACGGCCGCGTGTCACGCCCGCTGCTGATCGGCCGGGCGGCGAGCAGCGGTCGCGCCACGCGGCCGGTATCGACTGAGGCGCGGCGAGGCCCAGCGCGTCACGGCGCGTGCAGGCTGGCCCGAGTGGCACGCGCCGCGCCGCCGCTACGACCCGCCGCGCACGGCCACGGCAAGCGGTGCGCTGGCCAGCGTGGCGTGCGCGGGCAGGGCGGGCGCCCGCCACGCCGCCCAGCGGTCATCGATGAGGGCGGACCGGCGGCGGCCGGCTTGTGGCTCGAGGCTGTAGCTGTGGCAGCGGCTAAAGGAAGAGGAAGCGCTGACGCGCGGCGTCGCTGGGGGTGCTTCAGCGATAATCGGCCCCTCTGATCAATTCGGCCTGATCCGTCACGGCCCGTGCAGCGGCTAAAGGAGTAGGGCACGGGCCGCGCCGGGGCCGAATTGCGGGCTCGTCGCGGTCGAGGTGGGCGCGCTGTCGCGCGCCATCGTCCTGAGTCGCTCCTCAATCAGAGGGTCGATTATCCGAAGCACCACCGGCTTGTAGCTCGTGGCTGTGGCTTCGGCTGACGAAGCCGCCGCCGGCCCGCACGAACGGCAGGAGCGCCGCGGCCTGGTCCAGCTGGGCCGCGGCATTCTCGTTGAGCGCTCGCTTCAACGCGCGCGGCCGTGCGTCGCGGCCGGCCGGATCCGCGCCGCACGTCCCCGCGCGCGCCGCTCGCGAGCACGGACGGCTGGTGGCCGAGGCCCAGCTCGTCGGCGGCCTCGGCGCCGTTCCTGAGTCCCTCGCTGCGCGGGCCAGGCCCGCGCCGATCGCGCTGGCGATCTGGTCGCGCTCGTCACAGCCCTGGCGCTCGCGCCGCTCGGGCGACGGGCTGGCTTGTGGCCCGGCCGGCGGCCCCGCCGCGCCTCACGGTCGTGAGAGGCGCGGCGGGGCTCGTCCGCGGCTGTCTCCCGACCCCGAGGATGTCTTCGAGGGGCGTGGTGGCCGAGCTGCTCGAGCACGCGCGAGCGCTCGTGTCGTCCCAGGGCGCTGACTCCGAGACAAGGAAACAGCCACCTGCCGGCGGCGCCGGCCGCGCCCTCACCGAGGACGGGCGCGGTGGCGCCGGGTGGAGCTACAGCCGGCCGTTGAGCGCGAGCGGAGCGCGGCGCGCGTGTGGCCGCGCGGCAGCGCGGCCACTGAGCGGGCCGCAGGTGAAGGCGAGCGACTCGACGAGAACGCCGAGGCCCGCCGACCTGGCCGAGGGCCTCGGCCACCACGCGGGACGTGCCGCCGGTGTCCGAGCTGGAGCCGGGGCTTCGGCCAGGAGCCGGGCGCGGTGGAGCGGAGCAATGGCGATTACGATGCCGGCGCGCTTGGGGACGCGGGCCGGTCGAGCCTTTTCCTTAGCCGCGCCGGCGAACAGTAGCCGCCGGCCCGGCGCTTGCGTGGTGGAGCCGAGCGCGCGCGGCTGGCGCGGCCGCGCGCGCTGTGCCGGAGCCATGGAAGTGCAAGCGCCGGGCCGATCAGCGGCTACTGACTCGTAATCTGCCATTCTCGGGTCCACCGCGCCTGTACGAGCTGCGGCCAGGGCCAAGGCCGGGAGCCGCTCACCGGCGGACTCAGCGACGATCGCACGGCGGCGCGGCCCGTGCTGGCCGTCGTGGCCGATGAGCACGGGCCGTGACGCCGCGCGCACCGACTTGAGGATCAGGCGCGGCGTGCGAGCGGGCGCGGCGCGTGCTGGCCGTCGTGGGCCGAGAGGCACGCGGCGTGCCCGCGAAGCCCCGGCGCGGTCGACCTTGTCGAGCGGTCGGCCGTGCAGGCCATCAACCGGCGCATAGGGCCGGTGTTAGGAGATCTGCGCCCTGATTGCGTCGAGCATGTCGGGGCTCAGGCAGGCGCACGCGAACGTTTGCCCCAAGGGCGTGAGTCGGACGCCGCGCCTTACATCGGCGTAGTCGACCAACACCCCGGTGCTGCCCGATCTTGTCGGCCCCGCCTGAGTCACGGCAACCAGAGCGTGTCGATGTAGCCGGTTCAGGGCAAGTGCGTAGTCGTTCGTTTCGGGCCGCCAGGTCACGACGAGGTCAGCCTGCGTGAGATCCGGGTGTCGCAGCAGATCGGTCATGTCTCCCAGCGGTACGCCTTGAGGTCGTTTGTGCGCCAGGGTCTGGACCGCGTGCAGGAGGATTCGGTCGAGCAACTCGGCATCATCAGGGGAGAGTTGTTCAAGGATGTGCGAGAGCCCCACGGTCTCCCCGGTGGGGCGGGACGGGTCTGCAGCAGACGCAAGGAGAGCTGCCCATCGGTCCGCCATGCCGTCATCGGCCAGTGAGCCCGCCTGTAGGAGCGGCATGAGCACGCTCGGCGCAACGTCTCGTGTTACGTCAATGCCTCGCTTGGCCAGGAACGCGCGTGTGCGCTCCATGAGCCGGACGCTGCGTCTCAGCCTCCAGTGCTTGAGCTGATCACCGACGAGGCCGTCCAGTTCCTTGGCTGTCTCGGTCCCCAAGAACAGCTCGAACAGCTTTGAGGCTTGGGTCGCCAGTTCGAGAGCCTTCCCGGGCAACTCCTCTGGGCTATCGGGCATCCACTCCTCCGTGAGGAAGACGAGTGCTCAGCTGGCCTTCACGCTGCGCAGAAGGCCGTCAATCGTCGTGAGGAGTGCGTCCTTCTGGCGCTCCGGCAGGGTGTCGATGGCCTGGAGCCGCTTGAGGAACCGCTTGTCGCGCACGGGGGCACCGCTCTTGGTCGCCTTGAGACCGAGGATCTCGTCGGTGGAGACCTTCAACGCGTCCGCGATGCGCGCGAGCAAGGAACTGGGGAGACGCAAGACGCCCCGCTCGTATCGCGAAAGGACCGACTGGTCCATGCGTAGCTGAGCCGCGAGCGCCTTCTGCTGCACGCCGCGGCTCATACGTGCTTCCTTGAGGCGCAGTCCGATGCGCTGGTCATCGCTGGCGGGGGTGTGAGTACCTCTGCGTGGCATGCTCTCTCGATTACGTGTGGAGTATATCGGGCAGCCTAGAAAAGGGCTTGACCGCAATGACCAATGAAGCATACAGTTTGTCCTGTCCAGCAGGCGTGCAGTTTCCCCTTGACAGGGTTTCCGAGAGCGTCGCTTCGGGGAGGCGGGCAGGACGGGCCGGCGGCGAGTCGATCTTGGCGGATGGCCGCCGCCGGCCCTGGCAGAGGAGAGGACGAGCCCCACCGCTGGCCGCACCCACCATAGCCCGATCTCCCCTCACCAGTCGAGAGCCACGAGACGGTGGAGGTGGAGCGTGCTGCAGACCGACGATCTCTTCCTCGGGGGGTATGCGCTGGTACGCGGCGGCGAGCTGGTGCGCGTCGAGCTGCGCGGGCTGCGGGGGCGGCGGGTGGCGGTCTTCACGATCGCCGGGCCGGACGTGCTCCTGGCCGAGCGCGACTACTACCGCGGGACCACGGCGGTCGACCTGCGCCTGCTCAAGCTCCACATTCGGCGGCTCAAGGACCAGGCCTTTGGAGCGCTGAGGAACGAGGAGGCGGGGCATGGAGCAGGGAACGGGAACGGGCGGATGGACGCACGCTGAGCTGGGGAGGGCCTGAGCCATGGCCCGCATCCCCACGGACGAGATCGACCGGCTCAAGCGGGAAGTCTCGCTGGAGCGGCTGGTGCAGGCGCAGGGAGTCGAGCTGAAGCGCCACGGGGCCGACCTGATCGGGCTGTGCCCCTTCCACGACGACAAGGGCCCGTCGCTGGTGGTCTCTCCCAAGAAGAACCTGTGGCACTGCCTGGGGGCCTGCCAGGCCGGCGGCACGACCATCGACTGGGTCATGACGCAGCAGCGGGTGAGCTTCCGCCAGGCGGTCGAGATCCTGCGCAGCGACGTGCTGCCGTCGCCGGCCGCAGCGGTGCCGGTGCCGGTCAACGAGGCGGCCGAGGACCGGGAGATCCTGGCCCAGGTGGTGGCCTACTACCACGAGACTCTGAAGCAGAGCCCTGAGGCGCTGGCCTACCTCGAGCGGCGTGGACTCAGGAGCCAGGATGCCATCGAGCGCTTCAAGCTCGGCTTCGCCAACCGCACCCTGAACTATCGCCTGCCGCCCAACGGGACGAGGCCCGGCTTCGACGCGCGGGCGAGGCTGCAGCGGCTGGGCGTGCTGCGCGAGAGCGGCCACGAGCACCTGAACGGCTCACTGGTGGTGCCGCTCTTCGGTACGGCGGGCGAAGTGGTGGGTCTGTACGGGCGCAAGATCACGCCCAACCTGCGGCCCGGCACGCCGCTGCACCTGTACCTGCCTGGCCCGCACCGCGGCGTCTTCAACCGCGAGGCGCTCGTGGCCAGCAAGACGGTGATCCTGTGCGAGGCGCTCTTGGACGCGCTGACCTTCTGGTGCGCGGGCTACAGGAACGTCACGAGCGCCTACGGCACCGAGGGCTTCACGGCCGAGCTGCTAGAGGCCTTCAAGGCGCACGGGACCGAGCGGGTGCTGATTGCGTACGACCGGGACGAGGCCGGGGAGCGTGCGGCCCTGGCGCTAGCGCCGAAGCTCCAGGCCGCAGGGCTGGAGTGCCTCCGGGTGCAGTTTCCCAAAGGGATGGACGCGAACGAGTACGCGCTGAAGGTGACGCCGGCCGAGAAGGGCCTGGGCGTGCTGGTGCGCAACGCGGTGTGGCTGGGCCAGGGCAAGCCCCCGGCCATCGACCTGGGCGGCCTGGTGCGCGCCGTGGAGGCCCTGCCGGCGGCCCCGACGACTGCGGCGCCGGCCGTGCTCGACCACGACCTGGTGGCCGCCGAGCTGGCGCCGGCTGAGGCCGCACCGCCGCCGGCACCGGCGCTCGAGCCGCGCGAGGCTCTCTCTTTAGCGGCTAAAGAAGAACCCCGGCCGGCCGCCGCGGCGAGCGCTGAGGGTCCGGGTGACGAGCGGCGCTTCGAGTGCGGGGACCGGAGCTACCGCGCGCGAGGCCTCAGCAAGAACCTGAGCCACGACGCGCTGCGCGTGAGCCTGCTCGCCAGCCGCGGCGAGCGCGTCTTCGTGGACAGCCTGGACCTGCTCTCGGCGCGCCAGCGTGCAGCCTTCGTGAAGCAGGCCGCGGCCGAGCTGGAGAGCCACGAGGACACCATCAAGCGCGACGTCGGCCAGGTGCTCTTGAAGCTCGAGGCGGCCCGCGACGAACTGATCCAGCAACAGCTCCAGCCCAAGGCCCAGGAGGTCAAGCTCTCGGACGAGGAGCAGGCCCAGGCGCTCGAGCTCTTGCGCGACCCGCGGCTGCTCGAGCGCATCCTCTCGGACTTCGAGGCCTGCGGCACCGTGGGAGAGGAGACCAACAAGCTCCTGGGGTATCTCGCGGCCGTGTCGAGGAAGCTCGAGGAGCCCCTGGCCGTCGTGGTGCAGTCGAGCTCGGCGGCCGGGAAGACGTCGCTGATGGAGGCGGTGCTGGGCTTCATGCCGGCCGAGGAGCGGGTCAAGTACTCGGCCATGACCGGCCAGAGCCTCTTCTACATGGGCGAGACCAACCTCAAGCACAAGATCCTGGCCATCGTCGAGGAGCAGGGCGCCGAGCGCGCCAGCTACGCGCTGAAGCTCTTGCAGAGCGAGGGCGAGCTGACCATCGCCAGCACCGGCAAGGACCCGCAGACGGGCAAGCTGGTGACGCACGAGTACCGGGTGGAAGGGCCGGTCATGATCTTCCTGACGACCACGGCGGTGGAGATCGACGAGGAGCTGCTGAACCGCTGCATGGTGCTGACGGTAGACGAAGAGCGCGAGCAGACCCGGGCCATCCACCGCCTGCAGCGCGAGAAGCAGACACTCGAGGGCCTGCTGGCGCGGCGGGCCAAGCTGGCCCTGCTGAAGGTGCACCAGGACGCCCAGCGCATGCTCAAGCCGATCCTGGTCGCCAACCCCTACGCCCGGCACCTGACCTTCCTAGACGACCGGACGCGCACCCGGCGCGACCACGTCAAGTACCTGACGCTCATCCGCACCATCGCGCTGCTGCACCAGTACCAGCGGCCGGTCCTGAGCGTGCAGCATGCGGGGGGGGTGGTGCCCTACGTGGAAGTGACGCTGGACGACATCGCCGTGGCGAACCGCCTGGCGCACCAGGTGCTCGGGCGCAGCCTCGACGAGCTGGCGCCGCAGACGCGCCGGCTGCTGCAGGCCATAGACGCGATGGTGAAGGGAGCCTGCGCGGCGCAGGGGGTGGAGCGGGGCGAGTACCGCTTCACGCGCAAGGACGTGCGGGCCTTCACCGGCTGGAGCCAGACGCAACTGCGCATCCACCTCGACCGCCTGACCGACCTGGAGTACGTGGCCGTGCACCACGGCAAGCAGGGCCAGGGCTACGTCTACGAGCTGCTCTACGACGGCCAGGGCCAGGACGGACAGCCCTTCCTGACCGGCCTGATCGACGTGGAGCGGCTGAAGCTGGTCAGTACGACGGCGACCTCGCGGGGTCTGGAGGCCACTTCGCGGGGGGAGGCCCGTCACTTCGCGGGCCCTTCGCGGGCCGAAAACGGGCCGGAAACGGGGGGATGGCGGGGCGCCTCGACGTCGGTTTCACCCGCTCCTGAAGCGGCGAACTCGACTTCCAGCCCGGTCGAGGCCGAAAACGCACATCAGGGGCCTGACGATTCGGCCCTGTCGTACCGTACTCGGGGCAAGGGCAACGGCCGGGCCGAGGCCGTGCCGCGCTGATGCCCCGGCGCAGGCAGCCCGGGCGAGTGCCCAAGCTTCCGCTCGGCACACCCGGCCCGGACCCGCTGGGCATGGACACGCTGGTGTCGGCGCACCTCGAGCACATGCGCGTGCGGGCCTTCTCGGAAGAGACCATCCGCGACCGGGCCTACTGCCTCTCGTACTTCCAGCGCTGGTGCAACGAACGCGGGCTCACGCGGCCGGCCGAGATCACCAAGCCCATCCTCGAGCGCTACCAGCGCTGGCTCTTCCTGTACCGCAAGAAGGACGGCGCGCCTCTGGGCTTCACGACGCAGCGCGACCGCCTGGCCGAGGTGCGGTCCTTCTTCAAGTGGCTGGCCAAGACCAACCGCATCCTCTCGAACCCGGCGTCGGACCTGGAGTTTCCCCGCGCTCCGCAGCGCCTGCCGCGTGCGGTCTTGAACGTGTCCGAGGTCGAGCGCGTCCTGGCCGTGCCGGACGTCAAGGACCCGCTCGGCCTGCGCGACCGCGCGATCCTGGAGACCTTCTACTCGACCGGCATCCGCAGGAGCGAGCTGTGCCGGCTGTCGGTCTACGACTTGGACGCCGAGCGCGGGACGCTGCTCGTGCGCGAGGGCAAGTGGAAGAAGGACCGCATGGTGCCGATCGGCGAGCGGGCCCTCTCGTGGGTGGACAAGTACCTGCGCGAGGTGCGCTCCCAGCTCGTGGTCGAGCCCGACCCGCAGGTGCTCTTCCTGGGCCTGCTGGGCGAGTCGCTCGACCCGGGCTGGCTCAGCAACCGGGTCTGCCAGTACATGAGGAAGGCGCTGCACCGCAAGGCCGGCTGCCACATCTTCCGGCACACCATGGCCACGCTGATGCTGGAGGGCGGGGCCGACGTGCGCTTCATCCAGGAGATGCTGGGCCACGCCAGCCTGCAGACGACCCAGGTCTACACGCGCGTGGCGCTGGTGAAGCTCAAGCAGATCCACAGCGCCACGCACCCGGGCGCCCGGCTGGTGCGCAAGGAGCGCGCCGACGAGGACCTGGCCCGCGAGCTGCCCGAGAATGCGGGCGACGACGGCGGCCAGGCCGAGCGCGAGGCACTGCTCTCCTCCTTAGCCGCTGAGGCCGACGAGGAAGACCTGGGCAGCGAGGCCAAGGGCGAGTAACCGTCGCCTGTCAGGTGCGGCGCGCCTCGGACCCGCCTCGCGCCCGTGCCGGCTCTCGGGGGTGGCCAGGGCATCGCTCTGTCGTGCGGATCAGTAGGTGAGAAGCAGTCGGTCAGCGACGTGCTCGGTTTCGAGGGTCTTGCCGCCCATCTGGAAGCGCTTAAGCATCGATCGGCCGCAGTCGATGTAGACCTCTTGCTCGAACAGGCCAGGAGGGATCGGTAGGTCGCAGATCTTGCTTCCAGAGCGCTTGGTCCCGTCGATGCTGAGAGCAACGAAGACGCCGCGCTTCTTGCATCGGCCGATCGCGTCCAACAGCTTCGTCAGGCTGAACTCTTGAGCACCGTAGAGGATTGCCTGAGTGTGGGTGTAGGGGGGGTCGCAGTAGACGAGATCTCCACGCGACGCGCGCTCCATGGCAGCCTCGAACTCGAGCTTGTCGAAGACCGTGCCTGCGAGCCGCTGGTGCCAAACGTCAACCCGCTTGCTGAACGACTCAGGCGCGATCGGCTGGTGTGCGCCGCAAGGTGTGGACATGTAGCCGTCCTTCCTGAACCGAACGATGCCGCCGTAGCACGATCGGCAGAGGAAGAGAAGGTCGGCTCCATTCGGACGAGCGTTATAGGACGCCTTGATCTCCTCGTAGCGCGCGACCTTCTCGCCGGACATCATCCGGTGCCACCGGACCTCATACCACCGCTTCAGCGTAGCGGGATCGTCTTTGAGGGTGGTCCAGATCTCGATCAGCGGAGGGAATGCGTCGGAGCCGTGCGCGTGCCTTGGGGCCAAGGTAGCCAGGACCGCTCCGCTGCCGAGGAACGGCTCGTGGTACACCCGGAACATGTCCGGGAAGTAGGAGGTGATCTCCTCAGCCATCCGCTGCTTGTTACCGACCCACTTCAAGAGCTGACCTGGCGGGGCTGAGGCGAACTGGGTCCGGACCGTCTTGAACAGATGTCCCTGGGTCGTCATCTACCCCCCACTCTAGCCGAGAGGTGGTCACGTCGGGACCGGCACGCTATCCCAGTTTGGGATATGCGTCAATGGGATCTACCGTCCGTGTGGGGAGCAGATGATCTGGCCGCTCCTTGAAGCAAGTGATTTGTCCGCCTAGGCGGCTGGCGCACCCTGAGGTTCCGAGGAGGGACCTTGGTGCTGTCCGAAGCCGCGTGGAGGCGGGCGATGAAGGTTCAGGAAGTGATTCTGCGGGCGCTGTCGGGAGAGCTGCAGTGGTTTCAGGCGGCGGAGATTCTGGGAGTGAGCCCGCGGACGATGCGGCGCTACCGGATGGGACTCGAGAAGTACGGTTACTCGGGGTTGGTGGACCGGCGTCGAAGTAGCCCGTCAGCGAGAAGCGTGCCGGTTGCTGAAGTGACGCGGATCTTGGAGTTGTACCGCAAGAGCTACGGTGGTTGGAACGTGAGGCACTACTACCAGACGATCCGGCGCGATCACGGGGTAACGGTGTCTTACACGTTCGTGAAGCAGGCTTTGCAGGGTGCGGGGCTGGTTCCGAAGCTAAAGGCACGCGGGCGTCACCGGCGGCGTAGAGAGCGCAAGGCGTGTTTCGGGGAGATGTTGCACATCGACGGGAGTAGGCACGCTTGGCTTTCGCGATTGCCCGAGGAGCGGCAGACGCTGCTGACGATCGTGGACGATGCGACGTCGCTGGTTCTGTACTCGCAGCTCTGGCCTGAGGAGAGCAGCCTGGCGGTGCTGATGGGCTTGCGCGAGGTGGTTGGGACGTACGGCATACCGATAGCGCTCTACAGCGACCGAGCGAGTTGGGCTTTCGAGACGGCCAAGGCTGGCCAGCCGGTATCGAAGACACACCTGACCCAGGTTGGGGAGGTGTTGAAGCGGCTCGGCGTGGAGCACATTCCGTCGTACTCGCCGCAGGCCAGGGGGCGCAGCGAGCGCATGAATGGCACGCTGCAGGGACGGCTGGTGAACGAACTGACGCGCTGCAAGGCGCGCACGCTCGAGCAAGCCAACGCCTACATTCGCGAGCAGTACCTTCCCAGTCACAACCAGACCTTCGCGGTAGCGGCGCGTGAGCCCGAGAGCGCCTTTGTGGCTGCAGAGGCAGCCGAGCTGGACGAGTTGTTCTGCCGTGAGCAAGTCCGCCAGGTGGGTAAGGACAACGTGGTGACCTTTGGCAAGCTCGCGCTGCAGCTGCCCAAGCAGCCAGGCCGGCGTACCTGTGCGGGGCTGAGCGTGATCGTGAAGCTGTGGTTGGACGGGCGGCTTTCCATCCACCGTGGCACCCAGCTGCTCGGGCGCTTCGCGGCTGACGGACGGCCTGTGGACGCCGCCGGTCCTGTGGAAAGCCGCCAACGGAAGCGGCTTCCCACGAGGACCTCGGACCGCCGGCCAACGGCTGCCGGCGGCCCACAGCGTCCACAGGCCACATCGGCAGAGCTCTAAACGGAAAAGCGGTCAGATCACTTGTCAAAACAGAGCGGACAAATCACTTGTCAACGACAGCGACGCGACCGCATTGACGGGCGCGCCGCGCCTGCGTACGGTTGCGTCGTGGAACAGGCCCAGGCGCGCTCCAGGCTCGACCCGGCCGGCGCGCTGCACGAGCTGTTGCGCCCGCAGGACCCGATCTTCCTCGAGCCCGGCCCGGCCGGCGAGCTGCTGCTGGCGCGCCTGCGCGCGGGGCTGGCCTGGCTGCTGCTGGCCCTGGCCAACTTCGCGCCGCTGCCCGAGGGGCGGCGCGGGCCCGCCCTGGTGGCCGCGCTGGCCGTGCTGGTCCTGGCCCTGGCGCTGCTGGTCCTGGTGACGCGCC
>Ga0268299_1003791_pt1 | contig 13094 bp, 18 predicted proteins | sample NOBtaG_FD_193484 | JGI IMG/M metagenome (GOLD analysis project Ga0268299, IMG submission 193484) | Activated sludge microbial communities from bioreactor in Nijmegen, Gelderland, Netherland - NOB reactor | ecosystem: Engineered > Bioreactor > Aerobic > Activated sludge | place: Netherlands...
GAGCATGACTTGACGGCAGAGCGGACAAGCTCGAATTTTCATACAGTGTCTCCTTCGGTATCAGTGTGTTTGGTGTGTATCGGCAAGCATCTGCGTTCCATGCTTCTCAATAACCGTGTCCGCCAACCTCGATACATTGCGGGCGAACCTGATGAACTCGGCATACTTGAAGGCCACGGTGACCGGACCATACGTGAGATAAATTCGCCCGCATGCACACATCTCCAGCACCGGCGAATCATGAGCATGAACACAGGGCATGAGATCCCTCCTTCCGCGACGTCGTTGACTCGTGATCTGTCCGCCCGGTGTTCGATGTCCTGCCCATGACATGGCGCAGGATCTCGCACTCTCTCCCATCGAGCGCCTGCTCGAATGTGAATCGGAGGATCCGACCGGGATCGATGATGAAGGTGCTAAGGTCCGAAAACGGAACGTGGCGGTGAACCCCGTACCATCGATGCAGCCGTCGCAACGGGTCCGTCACGATCGGGGCGGTGATGTGCGGGAGATCCTGACGTTCGGACAGTCGGAACAGTCGGGCATCCGAAAGGACGACCGCCATCGCGACTCCCTCTCGTGCCAACACCTCGGCTTGCCGATTCACACTCGCGGCAATTCCGGAATGCAGCGACCCCGGAAAACACAGGGCGATCCACCGATCGAATAACGACGAGACATCCAGCGGCATGAGGTGCCCCTGGACCAACGCCACGGGGTTCATTCGCGGGACAGGGCTCCCCAGGACGGCTCTGCGGGAGATCCACGGCAGTCGAGCTTGTAGCGGTCGCTCCGGTGTAGGCAGGGCCGGACTCCTGGTCGCTGTGGAATCTGACAGCGTCATTGAATACTCCTTCCTGATAGTCGTGCATTCGGCACGAAGTCAGATCTTGATTTCAATTCTCAAAATCAACTTAATCGATCCGTTACTTTCTGTCAAGCGTTTATTGGACGTATTCGCAAAGCGTAGGGTTGCGGGGCTCCCAACGACCGTTTCACCGACACGAAAGGCTGAATGGCGCTGAAACCCCCAACCGGCCGGTCATCGAGGAGGAGCCGGCACCGTGAAGATATGGACTACGAACGACAGGACCTGATCGAGGATCGGATCGTTCCATCGACCAGTCGGAGACGAAATACCATCCGGCGCACTCTTTCGAGCGGCTGGCCCACATCATTCACGACGGTTCGTTGCGAAATCGCCGAGCCGCGTCGTGAGACCGGCGCGAGGCGCCGGGAGAGACCGAGGTGTGCTCGTGCAGTCCGTCGAGAAGGCGCCCGGCACGATGAAGCAAGAGCGCCACGCCTGTGCGCGCCGCCGAGTCGGTGAGGCGGCCGGACCGAAAGGGCCGGCCCGCCGACCGCATGGTTGTCGGAACAGCGGATCGGCGAGTGCAGCAGAAGGGCTCAAGAGTGATGCGGGCTAGGCACAGCGGATCGACAAGCGGTTCGGGATGGACACACCACGACAAACGAGAGGATCTTGAATCAAAGGCCCACGCCACCTTCTGCCTGGGATCAGGGACATTGAGCCCAACGCTCGACATCCCTGATCCCGTCACAGGAAACGCAGGTTTCAATCATTCAATTACTTTACGGGGAGCTTCACGCTGATCGCTCCGCCAAGATCCCCTTCGTTTGCGCCCTCTTTCTTATAGCCAGAGACATCCGTCTCGCCCTTCGGTGCTCCATGACAACCCAAACAGCCTTTTCCATAGTAGAGGGGCAACAGCACCCGTACGGCTTTCCCACCGTCGACCGTCTCGCTCATTGCCTTGTCGCCCTGCCGGGGGTAGGACGCATCGGAAAGTTTCTTCAGGAGACCGGCTTCAAACTCGTCTGCCTTATTTTTGGGGTTTCGCAACAGCCCATCTTGCGTTGTTTGCTTGAGATAGATCCCGGTCTTGCTGCTGAACTCTGCGGCTGCCTGCGTGCCGAAGTGTGCCGGAGTGAAACCTTTATATGCGACGCCTTTCTGATTGATATGCGCCTGATTCGCCGCCACGGTTTTCTTTGAGGCCGCCACGAGCTCCGGCAACAGGCTCTTCGCGGTCGCTGGCACAGCAGCTGCCTTCACATTACCCAGATCGACACCGGCTCGTCCTTTGAATTTCTCGATCAACTCTTTTTCGAACACCTCTGGTGTAAATCCCTTGTCCCCCTTGCCGGCATCATTAATGACGGACTGATTGGCGGCAACAGTTCCTCGACCGGCATCCAGCAAAACCGCCAACAGACGTCCAGTTTCGACCAAATCGGGATTGGCCCACGCGGCAATCGGTGCAAGACCGTTGACTATCGCAAACAGGCCGAACGCGAACAGGACACCGCATTTTGGGAGAACACTCATATGACCTCCTCTGTTATGACGGGCCGACCAAGAATCCTTCCCAGGAACATTCCTCCTGGAGAATCCACTTCCGGCGCGAGTATGGACTCTTTTCACTACTTACACTAGTTATTAATTTCCCGTTGCGGCGACTTCCTCAGCCTCCCCCGCCTCCGCGTCGTGGATTCAGGGCCTAGCGTCGCAGGGGGGATCGAGAGTCAGGTGTTCCGATCACACATTGCCCTGCTCTCCCCTCCATAAGCCGCGTCACTCTCTCAGGCCGCTCAAGAAACCTGTTCACCTGGACACCTGCGTTTTCACCTGCCCAACCAACCTGTTCGAGTCAGATCCCTGTGACGGCCCACGAACCGGAAGTTGATTCAAACGCGGACGTTCGTTTTCGGCTCCGCACCTGGAAACCACTCGGAGTATCGATCCCCTTGCCTGCCGAGCTAAGGAACACTTGACCAGCAGAAACGTGGAGTCGCCTTACGCTCCAACTTGTTTGCACGTTGTAAGAACTCGCGGGACGTTTCCCTCTCTCCTGAGACCGGCTCTCTCACCCGATGGCGGTTGCACCTCGCAGCGCGACTGTTGACCTCCACGTCGAAGAGCGTGGTCGAGGTCGCCGGCACAATCGGCTACGAGTCCGAGCCGTCCTTCAAACGCGAGTTCGGCCTCCCTCCGGCCCGCTTCCGCAGCCAGGCCACATCGTCCTCGCAGTCGCTGATCGGTTCTGCGCGCCCGACTGCACCTTTGACATCCACCCAGAATGCCGGACGCGTCGCCCTCAGCCGACGTGGCCCATGAATCTCATCGACGAGCGGAGAAGCATGGAAGACGCCTCTCCGGTCTGCTAAAGTACCGCGAGATCCACCGGCGCCGGCGGAACGTGCTCTTCCGTCCTGTCGACCGGCAGCATCAACCGTTCAGACAAGGATGACACCATGCATTGTTCGAACTCCCTTCGCTTCCGCCGCTTGCTTTCGCGCTTGCTGACCACGGCCCTGCTCCTCGTCGGCCTGACCGGAGCCGGCTGCCAAACCGCCTACTATGAAACGATGGAAAAACTCGGATATCACAAGCGCGACCTGATGGTCAGCGACGTCAAGAAAGCCCGGGATGCGCAACAGGAAGCGAAGGAACAATTCAAGTCCGCGCTCGATCGATTCACCAAGACCCTCAATATCCAGGGCGGCGAATTACAGGAGAAGTACGAGGTCTTGAACGGCGAATATGAACGCAGCGAAAAGCGCGCGCAGGCCGTGCGGGATCGCATTGCCTCGGTGGAACACGTCTCCGATGCGCTCTTCGATGAATGGACGGCCGAGCTGAAACAATATTCCAACGCCGCGCTCCGCCAAAAGAGTCAGAAACAACTCACCCAGACACGCAGTCAATACGCGCAATTGGTCAAAGCGATGAAACGGGCGGAAGGAAAAATGGATCCCGTGCTGGCAAAGCTGAAAGACCACGCCCTATTCTTAAAGCATAACTTGAACGCTCAAGCCATCGCGTCGCTCAAGAGCGAATTGGTCACAGTCGAAGGCAACGTCGATTCCTTGATCAAGGACCTCAACGCCTCGATTCAAGAAGCCGACTCCTTCATCGCCTCGATGGAAAAAGAGAATGCGTAGGTGACCGTGTAGATCTCCACGACCTTCCCGCTAAACATGTACAATCGTCTCGCACCTCGCGTATGTTGTCGCTGCCAAGCGAAGAACTATGCGGCCTCATGTAAGCCGATTACGTATTTTCTCTTCGCCGACAGAGCGCCGGCTGCTATGATGTGCGGATGAACAGCTTCGATCAGAGCATTATCGGCGTCTTCAATCAGTTCGCCCAACTGTCCTGGACCGTCGACACGCTGATCATGACGATCAGCGACAGCGACCTGCTGAAGGGATATCTCAGCCTGCCACTCCTCTGGTGGGCCTGGTTTCGCGGCCCCGTGCAGGAGGAAGATCGACGAACGGTCCTCCTGACGATCTTCGGTGCGCTGTCGGCGGTGGCGGTGGCTCGCCTGCTTCAACTCACTCTGCCCTTTCGATCCAGGCCGATTCACACCGCCGATCTGCCGTTCACCATCCCCCATTCGATGCCGGCCGATTTCCTGGATGGATGGAGTTCGTTCCCCAGCGACCATGCCTCCCTCTTTTTTGCCCTCGCGACGGGACTGTGGCTGGTCTCCCCGCTGATCGGCCTGTTCGGATTTCTCCACGCGGCCTTGCTGGTCTCCCTTCCGCGCATCTATGTCGGCCTTCACTTTCCGACCGATATCCTGTCGGGAGCATTGCTGGGGGTGACCGCGGTGATCATCGTGTGGAAAGCCCGCGGCCTGGGACGACCGGTACTCGACGGCATCCTCAAATGGAGCCACTCCAGCCCGCACCTGTTCTATCCCGCGCTGTTTTTCCTGACCTCTGAACTGGCGCATCTCTTCAAAGACTCGCGCTGGCTCGCCGAAAGCCTCTGGCACCTGGTCAAAGCCGCCGCTGGCCACTGATCATCTCTGCGCCCGCCGTGTCGCTTTCCGCACTACTTCCTTCTTGCCGCGTAGCAAATGAAAGTCGCACATCAACCGGCGGAAGAACTCTGCGCCTGTCACTGTCGCGAGTTCGGCCGGTATCGTCACCCCCGTCACCGAATAGACGATCGGACTGGGCGAACCGGGACGGAGGCGAATCGGCTTCTTTTCCTTGGTGTGCTCACTGACCATAAGCCGCACCCGGTTGATCCCGACGCCGTCGGCCATGATCCACTGAGCGCCGAAATTATGCCCGCCCCACTCCACTTCATTGATGAGGCCTCCGAGGGCAAGATGGATGCGCGTGGACGCCCCCGGCGCCAGCCAGAAATCCCGGGGATCGAATGCAGCCGGCCTCGATTCTGGAGTGAAATTCTCTCTTACGGCGACTCACAATACCGTTCATGGCATGGGCAATCGAGGTCGGTCGATGATGACAATCGATCCCACCAAACATACATGGGCGTCGCTTGAGCGGGTGGTTGTCTTCGACGGCCTCTGCAACTGGTGCAATGCCTGGGTGACTTTCATCCTGGCTCGCGACTGTGGCCGCTTTCATGTCGCCACACTGCAATCCGACAAGGGGCAGGAGCTGCTCTCACTGTTAGGAATGCCCGTACAGGACTGTGAGACGTTTCTTCTGCTGGAGCGAGGCCATGTGTGTACGAAATCCACCGCGGCCTTGAGAATCGCCAGACATCTCTCAGGCGGTTGGCCTTTGCTGTATGGCTTCATGCTCATGCCCCGCTGGCTGCGGGACACGCTATACGACTTCATCGCGCGTCACCGGTATCGGCTCATGGGCAAGAGCGAACGCTGCCGCATCCCCACCGCGGAGGAACGAAGCCGGTTCGTGTAGCTCGTGGTCGCATCAGGAGAGACACATGGATATCCTCTCTCACGGTCTCTGGGGTGCACTGGCCTTCGGACGTCGAAGCCGCCACAGTTTCTGGCTCGCGTTTGCCATCGGCCTCGCACCCGATCTGTGTTCGTTCGGCATCTTGTGGATCGCCGCGATGCTGGGCCTGTCTCCCAAGCCGGATTTCAGCCATGGCACGCCGCCGGAATCCAGCATTCCGTCTTACCTGCATCAGCTCTACGAGGTGACGCATAGCCTCCTGGTGTGTCTCGCCGTCTTCGCCCTGCTGTGGCTGTTGATCAAACAGCCGGTCAATGCGAGGCGGCAGGACTCGGACAGACTCCTCCTCTTCACCACGGCGCCATAGACCGAGCCGGCGCACGCGGTCTACAATGCGCCGGTTCCTTCGCGTGACGATTCTCCCCCACATCGGAGTCCACTCATGGCAACAAGCCAGACCTATACTGTGACCGTTCTGCTGGACGTGAACGAGACACAAGATGTCGACGATCGCGCCGAAAGCCGCAGCTACATCGTGGCCGATCGCGAATCGAACCAGGCCGTCATGATCGATGCCGTGATCGAGAATGTCGACCGGGACGTGCGCATCCTGCAGGAGCTTGGCTTGACGCTGCTCTTCGCCGTCGAAACGCACGTGCATGCCGACCACATCACCGGGGCTTCACTCCTCAAAGATCGCACCGGGGCGCACATTGTGTATGGAGGCGGCGCAGCCGGCGTGGTAACGGGAGTCGATCTCTTTCTTGCCGACGGGCGACAACTCCGCTTCGGCGGTAGCGCCTTACAGGCACTGGCGACGCCCGGCCACACGGACGGCTGCACCAGTTATGTCCTGCCCGGCGCAGTCTTCACAGGAGATACGTTATTCATTCGAGGGAATGGCCGGACAGACCTCCAAGGAGGTTCTGCGGCCACGCTGTTCGAATCGGTCCGGCACACACTCTTCGAGCTGCCGGACGACACGGTCGTCTACCCCGCTCACGACTATCACGGCAGAATCTCCTCCACCATCGGCGAGGAAAAGCGCTACAACGAACGGCTCAATCTTTCGATCGACAAGGACCGCTTCATCGACTTGATGAGCAGGCGCATTCAGCCCAAGCCGGCACACATCGATATCGCCGTTCCGGCGAATCTCCGGGCCGGTCGAATCGTGCGATGCGAATGAGCGGCAGGGTCGCCCGCGTCTTCCCGTGACAGCCTGGTGAGAAACGGTCGCCTGCTCCCCATCCATACCGCCATCCTGACCCGATCGGGGAGACCGACCCCGATGTCGATTTCGCGGCGCTCGTTCGACTAAGGAGTAGCAGTCCTGACCGAGTCTTCCGATTCACCAGCTGAAAGGAGCAGCCATGAACCGCATTACCCCTTGCCTCTGGTTTGACCATCAGGCCGAAGAGGCGGCGAAATTCTATGTATCGATCGTCAAGCACTCGAAACTGGGCGCCACAACGTACTACGGAGACGCGGGGGCAAGGGTCTCTGGCCGGGAGAAGGGCTCGGTGATGACCGTGACATTCGAGTTGGATGGCCAGGAATTCGTGGCACTCAACGGTGGCCCGCTCTTCACATTTTCCGAAGCCATCTCGATGATGGTGCACTGCCAGAACCAGGCCGAAATCGATGAGATGTGGACCAAACTCTCGGACGGCGGAGAAGAAGGCCCCTGCGGCTGGCTGAAGGATAAATTCGGCCTCTCCTGGCAAATCGTGTCGCCGGATTGGAACGACATGTTACGCGACAAAGATCCCGCCAGGGCGGAACGGGTGATGGAGGCGATCTTGACGATGACCAAGCCCGATCTCGCAACGATCAGACGAGCCTATGAGCGGCCACTATGACGGGAGAGGCGGCCGTCCCTTGGCTGGGGACGTCCAACCGGCCATAGTGCGATGCATGCTGTGTGTTGACCACATCCGACGACGTACCCGTGTGTTCGCCCGCGTGCTCGCGTCCCTTGCAGTGGATTTCTCCGCCTGCGCCTCATCCCTCGATAGATCGAGCAGACGGCTGGCGACACCCGACTCCGACTGGGGCCTCGTCATCGCCTCGGCGCTGGTGCAGCAGACCCAAGAGGGCCCGACTGCCCATCACGCAATGCCCACGCCATTGCCGCGACCGTCGGGACGCTGGCGCTAAGAAGAAGCCCGCAAGACCCGAGATCCGCGATCTCGACCCAGGCTGCATCAGACACATCGTCGGCCGGCTCTGCCACCCCCGAGATCCAGTCGCAGAGCACGGCAATCAACACGTAGTGGAAGCGCAGAGATCCCTGCTCGTTGCGATCCAGTACGTCGAGGGCCGTGAGGACCTGATTGGGGTTGACGAGCACCCCCGTCTCCTCCTTGACCTCCCGCGCTGCCGCTGCACGCAGAGTTTCACCCGGCTCGATTTTTCCGCCAGGAAATCCCCACTTGCCTGCATCGGGAGGATTATTTCTTCTGACGAGCAGCACTGATCCTTCTCGCACCACCACCCCGATGACCGCCGGAGTGGGACGTATCAACGAAGATTCCATCGCTTCTGTCTCCTCTTGCGTGACGGTCCGATGGTGCCACAACCCTCCCCCTCCCCTCCACCGTGCAACGCCACCTGACCTCCCCGGGCTTGCAGGGACACAGGACGGTACGGTATCAGCGACTCAATGCGCACAATCGGGTGAGTGGAGAGCGATGTGGCGATGGAGAACTAGGCGAGAGCAGGGTCTGTCTGGGGTGGCTTGCGACGCCCCCTGGCGGCCACGAGTCGCGCACCAAACAGGCTTAGCCCAAACGCCGTTCCAACGAGAGCAGGCCACACCAACGACGTGAGCCATCCGGAGCTCGAAATGGTCGCCGGCCACAACCAGAGCACCCAGGGGAACGCCGACCCGACAAGGGACAAGGCTGCGTGAATCGGAGGAAGCCGGAACACCCACGCGAGGAGCGCTCCGGAAAGGGTATAGGCAGGGAGAAACAACAGGAGAAGAAAGAAGACCCCGTTGAACAGAGCCGCAAACGACAGGAAAAACCAGAGCAGCCCGGCCAGAAATCCGACGAAGATACCGACGCTGGTCCGCCTGCCGGTCTGGCGCGTGCTCTCCATGGTCCCAGTGTAGCCCGGGACAATCAGGACACCAAGGAGTTTCGCGGTCGGCAGCTAGTTCCCCGCGGTGTGAGGCCGGCCCGCACGTTCAACCCGTGCTTTCGACGCCTCGACCTCCGGCAACGGCCGCCCGACCAGGCCTTGGAGGCAGGCCTGATCCACCGCATCGAACAGGGCTTTCCGCGCCGCCCCCTCCGGCCCCTCGACAGCCACCAGCACGTTGTGTACGGCGAGGCCGCCGCTACGGCGGGCGCTCGGCGTGCCGAATGTCGCCACCGTGGGGCCTGGCTCCGGGAATCGCTCCAGGTTCATGGCCAAACGAACGGCGAGCTCCTGAGGGTAGGATTCCAACCGCTTGGCTTGCGCGCGCAGCACGTCGGTTTGCGATTTCACCCCCGCGACATGGTCGCTCACGATCTTCTTGGCCGCCTCTTCAAGCTTCTTCCCCTCGACCATCGCACGATCCACCTGAGCCTGCTGTTCGGGCGTCAAGGGAGGATCTTTACGGCTGCGCCGCGGTGCGGCGTCATACGCCGCCTCCATTTGGGCGAGCACCTGTTTATACTCCGCCTCTTTTTCGGGTGGCAATTTTTCCGCTTCCTCGACGTATTTCTCAATGGCTTTTCGTTCCGCATACAGCCGGTCGGCCTCTGCTGTAGGAAGTTTATAGAGATACCCTCCGCCCACACGCACGGTGAACGCCCCCACCTGGTCGGTCTTACAAAACGAAAGGCGAGGTTGCCGTGAGAAATCATAGGGTGCCCCACGCCGCTCACTGTTCGGAATGGATGCCGGCAACGCAGCAGCCAAAGCCGCCTCCGCCTGAGCCGCAAAGGCGGATTCCTCCGGCGTGGCGTTCCGCACGCCGTCCACGCAATCGGCGTGCGCCGTATCCGGCATTCCGTTCATCACCGTCGTCATCATCAACGCCAGCGCGACACCAGCACCCATCCTGTGCATCGCAATCCTCCACTGTAGGGGCCGGCAGCCGTCGCCGGGCCAGGTTCTTCCACGGCGACCGGAAGTATAGGAGATGCTCACCCGAAGTCAAGGCGAGACGGGCACAGGGTCGTGCCCCCACAAATCATCCACCAGTTGTTGCCCCGCACATCACCAGCACATCGCATGCCACTCACCCTATCGCCGCAGGAGACACACACTCGCGGTGATGATCGGCCAAGACGCGGGCTGCCTCGCATTACGCGTTTCTGACACTTCAGCGATCGAGCGCGTTCGCGCACCACGCAGGGCGCACAATCGACTGATCATCACACCGTCCGCAGAGGCTTCGCGGCCAAACTCGCTGTCACACTTGCCGGCCATGAACAGGATCACGCCATGCATGGTCTGACCGCATTCGCCCTGATCGCTTGTGCCAAGGTCTTGTTCCCTTGTTCCCCTGTTCGCCTGCAGCCTTCTCGGAACCCCCTCTCCCGCCAATGTCAACACGACAACCGTGCGTCTCTCGCGGCGCACTCCCTCGCAGAGCTGCGATTTATGCAGACAACGGCAGTTGTCATGAGGCTTGACGAGTGGCGACGGTATGGGCAGCCGTTCGGAAAGTAGCGATGGTCGGGACACACACAGAAGCGTGGAACGCATGTCGCGCGTCAGGGATCAGCGCTTGGCTGCTCCACTCTCACGCCAGGACGACTGGCCGAACGCTCGGACGGCCAGATACGCCACGTTCCGTTTCCAGTAGGCAATATTGGATCTCGTCATCAGCTCGAGGAAAAGATCATCGGCATCCTTCCGCTCGAATTTTCTGCCGGCCGGCTCGACCTCACCATGGGGCAACAGCACCAGCCCCCCGCATCGATAGATCACATCATGCATGATCGGCGCGATCAGGGACAGGTCGTGAAACGCGATGACGACCCAGAACAGACGCGGGATGCTGGCCAGATCACTTCTGAACCCACGCTTGGCCGTGATGCTCCATCCATCGAACGCGGCATAGCGGCAATCCTCCATCAGAACCCAATCGGGTGCCTCGTAAGTCACCACCGGTCGTGGCAGCGCCGAGCGCAGCGGTGCTGCAGTGGGTGGCGTTGATCCTGTGGCGACACCGCTGATGTGCAGCTGCACGTCCGTCGGAGACACGTTGCGATCGGCCTCACCGAGATCGAAGGAATAGGTGTTCGTCACTGTGGCCACCAGACTCCTGTTATCCGACCGTGACGGCAAACGACGTGCCGAGGATGGCGCCGCGGAAACCGGGCTCTCGCCGACCTTCTCGCGGCTCACCAGCAAGGACAGCGTACGGCCTCCCTGGTTCAGATTGAGCGTGACCGTCTGGCCCTGCTCAATCCGCTCCTCGATGGTTGCAAACTGGACGATGAGTTCCGTCAGATAGTTGTTGGCATGAGCGAATTGCACACGAACCATGTCAGGCATGGCGATCTCCTTGGATGCAGCCGAAAAAAAGAACCTGCATCATGCCTCATCGACGCCTGATCCTCAAGCCGTGACCCAGCCGGTTCAACAACGGGGACACGGCAGCGTTGTGACGTCGCCCCCCTATCCCTCTCCAGCGCCCTTCGTCTCATCAGCCCCATAAAGCCGCTCACGCGATACACGACGCGCGCGCTTCACACGACCTCCACAGGGTGAACGCCAACACAAGGCGATGCAGCTCTTACAGCGGTTGAAGCCATGGCACTCGACCAGCTTGGGGCCGAGATGAGGGGAGACGATTGTGCGGAGAGTTGAAGGACTTAGGGAAACGTGCGGAACCTGGAACCGGCGGGAGGAGCGCGGTTCAGCGATCGAAACACAACACAGGCCGCCTCCGCGATGCATGCGAAGGCGGCCCGCAGGTTTACCGTGACGCCGGCGTGCCTATGGCGTCGCGATGATCGGAATCTCGTGCGCCGAATCTTCCCGGAACTGCGCCATCTTTCGATGCACCGCATCGAGGATTTCTGGGTTGTTCCTGCAGGCCTCGCTGCACGATTCACCCATATGCAGGATGGAACACTGCTCTCGCGCCGTCACCTTCCCCTGCACGCCATTCATCTCAAACTGAACCTTGACCGGTTCATTGTGCAAGGGGCAGACGGTATCGGTCACGATGATGTCCTTCACGGTATTCGGATGTTTGGCAAACAGGTCGGCCATACGCACTCCTTACTGTGTAACGGGTAGTTGGTAAGACACACCTCATCACTACTCTAGCAGGAAAGGCGCAAGGCACAAGTTTCTCTTACATGTGTCACCTGTCGCTGTAGCCACTGTAAACGCAACCAGCCTCATCGGCGCAGCTCCTACGCTGTACGTTTCCAAGGTTTCCTCACGGTTTAGCGAGTCCTGAGGTATGCTCGAGCTCCAGTGTTGTGTCCGGAGTGCCGACCATTCCCTCAATAAGGAGGCTGTCTCATGCGGTTCGTGAAAGTGAAGGACGAAGAACGTTCCGGTGAAGTCGCAATTAATCTCGATCTGGTCCGGGAAGCGCATTTTGGCGGGGGCTTGCTCCACCTGTATTTCGAACGCAGCTCCTCATCGCAGGACGACATGACGTTTACCGGAGACAACGCTCAAAAAATTTGGGCCGCCATGGGTTCCTGATCGCCTCCTGCCGAGCATCCGGTCTGATTGAAGGAGACAGGCCTGCCCGCTCCCGCCTGCCCTGACTGCCTTCCATGGCCGGCCCTCGTGATCCGATCCACCGGCGCGACACTACGTACACTCCCTGATTTTCTCGCGCGCGCTGAGCATTCCATCAGCCCAGCCCCCACCGCACTCGTCACATACTCGCGTGAGGAGGAGGCATGAGGCTTGTCGTTTTTGACGAGAAGTTGTATGGTGCGCTCATCTCATCACGACGTGACTCACCACGAGCACGACCACTACCACACAAAGGAGGACTTCCATGGCAAAACAACCCAGTGGGCGCGGGTCGGTAAAACTGAGCGCAGCAGCAAGCGCCATCAAGAAACGCCTGAAGGGCGTCAAGGTGATCGACTGGCACGAAGTCGGCACACCGCATCCCGAAGTGGTGATCGGTACCGTGCAGACCGGTGTGGCGAATTTTAAGGCCAACCTGGGTACGCTCGTAAAGTTGAAGGAACTCCGGGATCTCCACATTCTCATCAACGGCACCCCGCGACCGGATCTCGCACAAATCAAGTTCACGCTGCGAGGCTAACCACCTGCCATGCAAGGACCGGCCGGACAATACCCGACGTTGCAGGTTCATCCAGGCAGACGCTGCAACCTGCAATGCTTGCATTGTTATTCGGACTCGGGACCGGCGGTGTCCGAGCAGTTGGAGA
>Ga0268299_1003792_pt1 | contig 13094 bp, 12 predicted proteins | sample NOBtaG_FD_193484 | JGI IMG/M metagenome (GOLD analysis project Ga0268299, IMG submission 193484) | Activated sludge microbial communities from bioreactor in Nijmegen, Gelderland, Netherland - NOB reactor | ecosystem: Engineered > Bioreactor > Aerobic > Activated sludge | place: Netherlands...
TTCTGCTGCCAAGAATTGAGCTTGTAAGCCTCTAGCAATAGCCTCTCCAGACGCATAGATTTGCACCTCAATTACTGTTTCTGTCCCACCATTGGGAGCATAAAAACTTTTGGGCTGTTTTAGGAATATCTTTCCATTAGCCTGGTCAATGTAGGCCGTGTAGTCATCTCCAGGCTGTTCTGCTATTGATTTACTTGGATCTAAAAAAGCTAATGTAAAGTTAATTGTAGCCATAACTTAGCCTCTACGAGCTAGATTAGCTCCATTAAGCTGGCGCAATCTGTCTTGGTTAACTTGGTTCTGTTGGCTCATTAGGTCAGAAAAAAGTTCTTTTAGCTGATTTACAGTTTTGTTATCTCCTAGAAATCCTTGCACTTGTAGGTTTACTGTTACTTGGCTGTTATTGTTTTGGTTAATAGATTGGCTTGTTGAATTGTTTATTGAATCAACAGGCTGACTTTGGGCATTGTTGTTGTCAGTTGTTGGAGCCTTGTTATTTGTAGGGGTTGAAGGGTTGTTTGTTGATTGGTTAGGCTTTTTAGGTGAACCACCAACCGCAGCGTCTGGAGCTACAGGAACAAAGCCTTTTTTGGAAGCACCTTCTCCATCACCATTTTGAGCGTCTTTTTCACGGTTAGCAAAAAATGCTTTCTCTTCATCTGTTAGGTCATTGCCATTAGAAGGAGGAGGAACATTTGGAATTTCTGGCTTATCTCTTGGGCCAAACCCACTATTTCCTTTATCTCCGCCCAATCCGCCTATTGAGCCAGGATCTATAGGAATTATACCAGCTACGTCTTTGGTTAAATCACCTTTGAGTTTTCCTGCATTGCGAAACTTTTCTACTATGGCGATAACTTGATCAGCAAAGGCTGCATGGCGTTTTCTATTACTCTTGAGGTTTGTAAATCCTTTACCATCTTTGAAATCAATAGTTACAAGTATACTGATTACTGAATTTTCCGTTCCTCCTGCAAACACTCCATTTATTTGCTTTGCATAAACTTCATCTGCTTTTTCTTTAATACTAGGGTTTGCCCTTAAAACAGTTAAAGCATAAGACCTTAGAGCTGTTGCACCTAATTGTCTTGCTTCTGCCTCTAGCAGATTGCCTTTTTTGCCTTTTAAGAATATGTCTCCTGAGCCTGGATCGTTTACATTTTTTACTCCTGCTTTTTTAAGTAATACCTCTAGTACTTGTAAAACTAAAGCTTTGTATTCGTCTCCAGTCTTGATTTCATCAGGGATTGTTGGATAGCTTCCGTTTCCTTTGCTTTCAGATGACTTGTTTTGGTTTGTTGTGTTTTGTGAATTAGGGCTAGCATTAGAATTATTAGAATTATTAGAATTACTGGAATTACTGGAATTACTGGAATTACTGGAATTACTGTTGGAGTTAGAGTTAGAGCTATTGTTTGTGTTAACTCCTGAGTTGAGGCTAGAGTTGTTGCCGTTAGATTGTTGAGAAATAGCAGTAATGTTGTTGCCTATGGTTCCTGTTGCTCCAGAAGTATTAGATGGTGAGCCGGTTAAAGGGCCTCCATTATTATTTTGACCAGTAGTTGAACCACCTGGGTTTCCAGGGGAAGTATTATTACCTCCTGCATTGCCTAGCTGTTGCTGTGCGTTTTGTGTTTCTTGTTTGAATTGTTTAAGTTTGTTCAGAACTTCGTCAATAGCTTTGCTGGTTAGCCCTAAGTTGCTGGCAAACTTGGTGAAAAACTCCTCTGCTGCTTTTCCTCCATCAGTGAACGAGCTTGCTATGGCTGCTAATGCTTCTGCTGTTTTTGTCCGTAGTTCTTCTAGATGTTTTTTATAGGATTTTCTTTCATCTGCTAAGGCTTGTTCTAACTGCTTTTTCTTTTCATCAAAGGCCTTATTGCGATCATCAAGTTCTTTCTTTTGATCTTCTAGTAATTCTTGGCGACGCTTTTCTGCTACTTCTTTTTCTTCGGCTTCGGCTTTTTCTCTAGCGGCTTTAAGTAAGTCAAACTTCTTCCTTTCAGCAGCGATACGATCAGCAGCATTTTGTTCTGCTAAAGCTTGTTGTGCTTCAAAGTTCGCCTTTATTTTATCTAGCGTTTCTTGGCTTACTTTTCCACGAAAGCTAGCTATTTTCTGCTCGTATTCTTCCTCGTTCGTAAATTTTTTGTCAATGCCATCTATTTGAATAGAAAGCTCTTTTTCTATTTGTTCAACTTCCTCTGCACTTTTAGCATTTTTGATTCTCTCACTAGCAGATTGTTGAGCTTTGTTTATCTCATCGTCTTTGCGGCTTTGACGTTCCTTACGTTGGTTTTCGCGCTCATCTAAAGCAGATATTTGGTTGCGTAAATCATCAGCTTTGGCTTGAGCATTTTTTCTAGCACCATCGTCATCACCTGATGAAGCTTGCTCTAAAGCTTCGTTTAGTTGGAGTTCAAGTTTAGCCCGTTCATCTAAAAACTTTTCCTCATCCTCTAAAGCTTGTTCTTTAACTTGGTTCCGTAGGTTTGCCAGTTGTTCTTGGAAGTCAGCTTCTTTTTCCAACAGGCTCTGATGTTGTTGGTCAGCACGTCTTTGCTCTTTTTCCTTTTGCTGCTCGTCAAAATCGTCTAATTGTTCTTGTTGTCTCTTTTTGAGGTCAGTAATTTCTGAATCTCTTTTGCGCTCATTTTCCGCAATGTCATCCTTAATTTTGCGACGTTTTTCTTTGCTTTCTTCTAATAGTTTTGCCTCTTCTTTAAGCTCTTGTTGGACAAGTCTAAGGGCTTCCTTGGCGGCGCGTTGGCGTTCAGCAATAGCTTGTTCAGCCTTTTGGCGTTCGGTTTCTAAGCTTTGCTGGAGCAATCTTTCATTAAGCTTTCGCTCCAAAGCCTCAGCAGCATCAATAAAGCTCAATGCTGCATCAATTCTGGCTGCAACTGCTGCTTGAGATTTCAAAAGTAAGTCTTCTGCATCTGCTCTTAAGTCAGCAATACGCTTCCTTATTTCCTCAACACTAGCAGTAGTCGCATCAAAAGTCTCTTTGATAGACTGAATTTTGCCAGCTTGCTTTTCTAGAATACCAGTAAGTGAGTTGTTTTTATCAGCAAGGGCTTCTACTGCTTTGTTTTCTGCTGAGGTTACTTCTAGGATCTTTTGTGCAGCTTGTAGGCGGGCGCTTAAGGCTTCTTTTTGAGCAGCATCTATTTTTTCCCTTTGAATTTTTTGTTGTTCAAGCGTCGCATTTTCATTGCGTAAACTTGCTAGGGTTAACTCTTCCTTTTTCAGCTTCTCATCAGCTTGAGCAACTAGGTTTTGAACAATTAAGATTTGCGCTTCGCCTTCTCGGTTTTGTGAACGTAAAAAGGCTACATCTCTCTCTAAAATGCTTTGGCGACGAATAGATTCTGCTTCCAGATTTTGAAGCTTTTGAGTAATGAATTGTTGTTCTAGAGTTCTTTCCTGGGATAGCCTTTGGTCTGTAAGCTTAATACTCTCATTATTTACATCAGTTTCTAGCTGCTTTCTAAGATTGGCATTAGCAACATTTTGTTGGGTTTGTTCACGGTCAAACTTGGCTAATGCTTCTCTTGCCGCTTGCAAGCGTTGTTCCTGTGCATTAATTTGAATCTGAGTAATACGGTTTTCAGATTCTATTTTGCTAATGGCTCCTTGCTCAAAGAGCTTTTTGGTTTCATTAATTAAGCTAATTTCTTCTTCTAGTATCTTGCTTACAGTATTTTGCTTATTCTTGGTGATAGCCTCTTCAATGTTGCGTTTTGCTTGTAACTTTTGGTTATCAAGCTCTATTTCTGCTTTGGTCAGCTTTTCTTGGAGTTCTAAACGCTTTTCTCCAAATTTCTGTTGTAAGCCTTGGATGACAGCTAAAGAAGCACCTATTTTTGCTTGAGTGGTAACAAGTTGGCGGTCTAATGACTCTATGGCTTTAGTGTTACCTTCTTCTTGAGCTTTTTGTTTTTCAGCCAGAATTTTAGCTTCGACAACTCGAGCGCGAGAAATACGCTCTTGCTCTTCTGTAATTTTCGCCCTAATTTCATTTTGAGCAAAATCAAGATTCTGACGAGCAGCATTTAATCTGTTGGCGACTTCTTTTTGTAAAAGGTCATTCTTTTGGCGAGCAGCTTCTATTGCAGTAACTAAGCCTTTTCTTTCTAGTTCCTCAATATCAACAATTTGCTTTTTAATCGACTCAGAGTTTATAGAAAGCTCTATTTGCTGGCGTTTTTCTATTTTAGATAGTTGATTTTCAAGCAGCTTGATAGCTTCACTGGCAGTTACTGAACTTCTACCAAGACCTTTAACCTCATCAGAAATAGTTTTAACAGATTCAGGAATGCCTTTTGTGCTTTCCTTAAACTGGGTTGCGCCAAGGGCTAATTTAGGAAATATACCAAATGCCTCTCCTAAAATCTCTATTGTAGAGACTAGACCAGCGATTTTTCCAGCAACAGCTACTACTTCTCCTAAAAGTGTTACCAGTGTAGGTAAACCATTTCTAACAATTCCATCAACCAAGATGGCAGCTTGTTCTAATGCCCCAGTAAAAGCTTCATCATTTCTAAGCTGAGTAATTACATCAGATACAGCTTGTCCTAATTCTGTAAAAGCATCCAAAAAGCGAGAACCTACAATAATGCTAGCACCATCAAGTTGCGCTTGAATGTCAGCTAATACTGATTGGAGTTTAGCGGCTTGCTCTACTGTTTCACCAGAAAGCACCAAACCAAACTCTTTTGCTCTTTGCTTGGCCTCATCAAGTTTAAGAGCAATTTCACTAAATTGTCTTCCACCTTCCTCTCCAAATACCCTACTAAACTCTACTGCAAGACCTTTAGCTAAATCACCAGAAGATTTTAACTTAGCATTGATTTGCTCAAGAGCAGCTTCTGCACTGGTAAAGTCAACCACCCCCAAGCCATTAAGAGCTTCTTTAATTTCTTCATTACCAAGCAAAGCCTCTTTTTGAGCCTGTTTTAATTGGGCAAGACCGTCTTTTAGGTCTCCAAGGGTAGCATTAATGGCAAGTCCTGCTGTTTGTAGAGTTGCACTAATCTCTCTTCCAATTCCTGCAAATTGTTCTAATTCACCCCTTTCTTTTGCTAAATCTTTTACTCCTAATGTTAGGTTAGAGATTTCTTTTAAGGTAATAATACCCGCTGCACCCAAAGCAGCGATTCCAACAGTTATTGCAGCGACCGGGCCAGCAGCCGCTGCCAATTCTCCTAATCCTGAGCCTATGGTGGATAAACCTCCACCAATTCCAGGCAATTGTCCACCAAGGTTTTGCAGTCTTTCACTTATTAAACCTACAACATCTCTGAGTCTACCAAAACTATTAGCTTGTTCCTGAGTAGTTTGGCTAGCTGCTTGTTGAGTCCCGCGTAAGGCAGTAATACGCCTTTGTAGCCCTTCAATCTGAGCGTTAACAGTAGTTAGTTCGTTTTGTTGAGAACTAGAGCGGTTGGAAGTGCTTTCTAATTCCCGCTTTTTGGCAATCAGTCTAGATAATTCAGCTTGAAGCTTGCGAATATCTGCTAGTTGTTGATTAGATTGTTGTTCTTCTAATCGTTCTACTTGTTGAATTGCTTGTCCAAATCGACGATATTCTTGTTGGAGAAGCTCTAAAGCTTCTGCTCTTTGGTCTTCAGGAGCTTCTGCCAATAGACTTTGAGCCGCTTGAACATCCTCTAAAGCTTGCAGGACTTGCCTTTGAGCTTGAGTTATGCGGCTAGAATTAGAAACCTGTTCTTGAGCAGAATCTTGGTTAACCTGCTGCAACTCATTAGAGCGAGCAATTATTTCTGCCAAAATGCCACGAAACTTATTTAAGTCTTCGCCTTGGAAGATAGCATTTATAATTAGATTGATGTCAGTTTGTATTGCCATAGAGAATGGAACTATTACTAATTAGCGGTTATCTCAATAGATTAGAAAGGTTTACTGTAATTTGTTGGTTAAGCTCTTGTGCTAAATCATCAGAAAGTTGTTGGTCTGGAACGAAAACAAAACGTTTTAAGCGTTGTTGACCTTTGGCTACTGGGTCAGTGATGGAGACATTTATTTGTTGTTTTGAGCTAGAAAGCGAAAAATCAAAGCCATTTCCTGCTTTTAGCCTGTTATAAAGAGCATCTGTTAAGCGTTCAAAAGGCCGATTACCAAAGCGTTTAATACGAATCTTTTTGTAAGCTTCGGTAAAATCAGGATAATCTTGCTTATCAATGGTTCTTTGCGCCGTTTGACCAACTAGACTTGGCAGATTGTTAGAAAAAACTAAGCTAGAAAGATTAGCGGATTGTTCAACTGCTGTTATAGTTAGCTTTAGCTTATTTTCTAGTTCAGTAGTGTTAAAATCTATGTTAATTGACATTTAGAGGTAATAATGGGCAACAAGAAAGATAAAAAGAGTAAGAAAAATAAAAAAGGCAAAAAGAAATTCAATAAAAAACAACACACTTGTTTTCTAAATGTAGATTTAGACATTGAGTCAAAGTACGACATTAGCCCAATAGTAAGAGACTTTGGAGACAGAGTATTTATCCTTAATAATGAACCATATAGCCAAGAAAGTTACAATTTATCAGTAGAACTTAATGACAGTTGGTGCCAACAAGATCCTGAAGGCTTGATCTTAAGCTACATTGAGCTTATTAAGAACTTTTCTGATGATGCAAAAGATGCTTGGAATAAAGCTCATAAAAAAGCATTTGATCTAGGTTATGAATGTGGCTTTCAACCCTACAGTATTAACAATGAACTCTCAGCTAACACTATAAACGCTGTTACTTCTGTAGGTGCTAGTGTTATTTTTACCTTATATTCTGTGCAAAAAGAAAAATCTAAATAGTTTTTAGACTGCTATTACGCCTAAGATGTTTACTTCTAATAATACAAACACTGGTATTTGGCCTAAATTGTATTGCCTATGGGCAACGATCTCTATTTGCTTGGCAATAGCTGTTGCTGGCCTTTCAGATGAGAGCATTACCCGTATTTTGGTGATTATATTCCTCTTGTGCCAAATTCCATCACGAACAGTGTTAGTAAAAGCTTTATCTTGGCTTTCACCAAAGGCAAGATTTGTTGTTTTAGGTACATTGCTTGCTGCTGTGGTAGAAGGTTTTCATATGATTTCTAAGCCTGTTTTTTTATCACTACAAATTACTAAAAATACATCATTTATGCAGGGGTTGACTAACTACGCACTTGACCTAATTTTCACAGTACCCGCTTATCTTATTATATTTTCAGTTATTTGGTGGTTCATTAACCGATACGAATATAAATTTTGGCAGTATGTGTTTGTTATGGGATTGGCGCAAGCATTAGGAGATGGGGGAATATTTTTTTTCATAGGTGCTCCCCCAATGCTATTGTTTTTGCCTTATCCAATGACAAACTATCATGCAATTAATGTCATTCCTTTTTTGGCTGTTGAAGGTAATCTCAGTGAAAACCGCACATCAAGCCGTTACTCTTACCTTGCCATTCCTGGAATAATAGGAACTTATTTAGTTTGTGGAGCTATCATAAAGCTTTTTGGTAGAGCCTTTGGGCTTGAACCTAACTAATTTAGCCATAGATAGTTCTTACACTGCGATGAATAGGGGTGTTTGGTTCATACCATAACACTCTCCAACGTCTATAAAGCTGGCGACCACGATCACGGGGGCAATTATCTGGCTTACGACCTGTTAAAACATGAATAGTTGTTTGGATGAAGTTATGGTTTGGCCCAATGGTAAGCTTTGCAGGAGCAACCCAACAGCGAAAATAATAGCGATACATTACTATATTTCTTATGGCTTCATTTTCGCTGTTAAGATTAGTGATAGCAACTAAGATAGAATGCTTGGAGGTGGTTGGTTCCCCTCCAGCATCCCGTATAAAACCATCATCAGCACCGCTAGCAAATTCAAAGAAATCAAGTACATCTAAATCTCCATTAAATGCTAATTTTGTATTTAGAGTTAGCTTTTGGTCAGTTAGCAAAACATCATCAGGAACATTTGAATTTCCTGCTGGTAGTTCTTTAACCTGAAATTGTGGGTCAATGTCCAGTCCGCCCAATGTTCTTCCCAAATAAAGAGAGCTTAACGGCCAAGGAACACGCCTTTCCATTGCTGGATCAGGCGGTGTTCCTTCTATTGTTAGAGGTGGCAAGCCAGTAGTCTCATCATAGCCAGGATTAGCAAAATAAAAGACTGGGCCGTTTTGCAAATATTCAGCAAACATACTTAGTGTTAGTTGATCTTTAGTTGATCTTATGCCGCGACTTTATGAATACTAGGTCTAGGAATGGACAAGTAGAGTAAATCTTCTCTACCTTCTGGTGGTGTGGCTGTAAGTTTTAACTGAACGGGGGCATTTTGTTTCTTTTGAGATAATTGGAAGCCATTACCTTTGACTTGGTAAACCACTAATTTATAAAAATCATTAGTAGGAGTACGACTAGTCACAATCAAACCAAATGTTTGTTGGCGTTGTAGGAAGTTAAAGAGCAATACTTCAGCGTCGTTAGTTCTAGCAACTCCTGTAATTCCTGAAGCTAGTCGTAAAACCCTTGGGCTTAGGTCTTGTAGAGCATTAAAGCTAATTTCAGCACTTGAGCCTGTTATGTAGGAATCTATAGGGAAGTAAGATTGGTCAGATTCAATTTGTTGCTCTTTTCCTTGAACGTTCAAGCTTAAGCCTTCTGTATAGCCAACATGCTCAAGACCTGCTGCACCAATGGCAAAACCTTCTGTGTTAGTGTCTATTAATGAAGGAGGAGCAGGCTTCCATTCAACACTAACATCAAGGTCGTTTCCTTTTTCTTTTAACTCAGCACGAGCGGTTATTTTGATAATTGACCCTTCATTGCTAAAACCAGACGTTTCACCAGTACCATAGAAAGCTTCAACTCCAGCTTTGATTTGGTCTAAGCGGTTTTGTGGGTTAGAAGTGTAAAATCGAATATTATCTTTAGTAGGTTTAACACCACTAGCAGCATTCTTAAAGCCTTCAATAGCGTCTGCTGCAATATCTATAAGAGTTTGGCTTGCTTTTACATCTACTTCAACAATTAAGTCTTCTATGTTGCTATCAATCTCTAATTGGTGAAGGGTAAAAGACAAAGTGGTTCTAGGAGTAATAAACTTGCCAGCTAATTCTGCTGTAATGCTGGCTCCTTGAGATTCAGTTCCTCCAATCAAATAATCTGATTGAAGAGAGGATAAGCCTATTTGACGGCCTCCTAGCTTTATTACATTTGATGGAAGTGCAGGTTTTAACTTACTTAGGTATTTTCCTGGCACAACAGTAATGTTGTTTAAGCCATGAAATATTTCTTCAATATTGCTATTGAGTCTTCGTGCCATTTCTTTCTCCTTGAATGTTATAAGGGTATTTATAAGTGCGGTTTATCTGTTGATATTAGGACGGATTTCCATTTGAAGTTCTAATACTGGTACTAGAGCAAATACTTTGGCTATAGCTGTATCTTTTTCTAATAATGTGCGTCTGGTAATTTGTATGTCAGGAATAGGTTGGTCTTTAGTAGGCCAGCCATTTGTAAATACTTCTGGAGTAAGCAGAGCAAAAGTTTCTAACAAAGCCTGATAAGCGCAAATGTATGATTTTCCTATTTTAGCCACTTTAGAAGGGTCAGAATCTTTTACTGTTACTCCTACAAAGAATTGTATTGTCTCAACTTTTCCACTTTCTTTTTTATCTGAAATTTGCTGACCAGGAGATAGTACAAAACAACTAGTAACATTTGGATCACCTATAAACTCTGTGTGAAACCTCTCTACTATTTTCAAGCTGTTTGTTTCTAATTTGTCCAGTTGCTCTTGTTCTTTTAAAGTATTTTCTTGATTTTCTTTAATTAACTCAATTATTCGTTCTTGAAGGAAAGTATCAGATGGACAAGAGTAGCGACGTTTTATAAGTTTTCCATCTATTATCCAGGGCGGATATTGAGCAGCCATTCTTTACCTCACAAAGTTAGATTTTTTCTTTCCCAAAATAAAGTCCTGGAATTGTTGTTTAGCTTCTTTTAACAAAGAATCAGTGTTTGTAGCTAATGGCAAGACTTGGTCGCCTTGGTCAGCAAAAGAAAATAATAGCATTTGAACTAAGTAAATTTGATAGGCAACAATAGTTCTAACCAAGTTTTTGTAAACCCTAGCAGCGTTTGGATACAAAAGATTAGTGTCAGAAGGGGTTGGATAGCCTTGTTTAGCTGCTAGCGAGTAAACTAATGCACTCCATTGATAAACCCATTCTTTAATTGTGGCTTTACTAGGTTTGGTCTTTTCGCTAGCTGTAAAAGCAATTACCAGACTTGTACAATCTTCTACAGCCGCTAAAGCTGTTCTTTCATTTTGTTGGATTGCAGAATTAGCTCTCCAACTATGGCTTAAATAGCCTAACCTAAACCATTCTTGCAGCATTTTAGGTAACTCTGGCAATGGTTTGAGGTATCGAAATATTTCAGAAGGAAGGGAACTCGCCCGCCTAAAAATAAGCTTTACTGCTGGAGATACTTGGTTGAGCAAAGATAAAACGTCTTTTTGGTGAGCAGTTGGATTATTAATTTGGTAACCATTGCGCTCTATTATTTCCAATAATTCAGAATATTTATCAGAAATATCTAGCTCAATTGCTTCTTTTGTTGCATCACTAGATGAGCCTATTTCTAAATCTGGTAGAAATATGGCTACTTGCTCTGTTGTACAGAAAAAAAGGTTAGTCATTTTACGAGAATAGGTAAAAGTTTAAGCAGGGATCTTTTCTAATAAAAACTGGCCTGAAGTGTGTTTAATAAAAATAGAGGAAGGCTGCTCAGTTTTTCTAGCAGAGATAATTTGATTAGCTTTTATTTCAGGAATCCAAGATTGTTCTTTTTCCTCTAACAAACGTAGAGAAAGTAGCCTCATCAAAAAGTCGCTTTGTGAGCCAATGTTTTCAACTCCTTTTTCCCAACGGGAAACAGTTTCTGCTGATACAGTTAAAAGCTCTGCCCATTGTTTTGATTTAAGTTGAAAATATGTTCTAAGAAACCGGCTTTCTTTTCCTGTAAATGGAAAAACACTGGCAATTATGGCTTTAGTCAACATTGAATGTAATAACTCAATTTTAGGTATTGCTCCTAGAGGTTCATTGTAGAGGTTGCATTGTGAATTTGAGCAATAATATATTTCTATTCCATCTAGCCATACATAGTCTAAACCACATTCTTTATAATGATAGCGTCCAATTTTTGAATCTAAAACTTTTCCGCAGTCTTCACAATACATTTACTTATCCTCTTTCCAATACAGTTACTATTAGCATAGAAAAAGTTGCATCAAAAAAAATAGTAATACAATTTAGGTTATCGCCTTCTAAATCTTTTCCTTCAACCTCGTACTTCCAGTTGTTGAAGTGGTCAGACCATTGAGAATCTATTACTTTGCCTGTTAAAAGAGCATTTTTGATGTCGTCAAAAATTACATCTCTGTTTTTCATAGATTCATTTTTGCAATGAGCAGATAAAATTATTTTTCCGCCTTGGTTTATAATGTTTTGTATTTCACTTCTGCTTCTACTGATGTTAGCTTTTTAGGTTGCGCCATTTAAGACATCCTTGCTAAAAATGAACCTACTTTAATAATTTAACATAATCTTGATATAATCTCAATTTTTTTATAAATATTTGATTTAATGTTATTGAAAATAGGCTAATATTTTCTGACTTCAACTCGAAAACTACCTAGAGGAGGGTTATGGTTAGAGGTAGAGTAGTTGTTAAACCTGATGGTAACAACATCAGAAGCAGAAACCCAAGCAGTGAAACAACTATTTGGCATTACGGCATTTACAGGAACGCCTAAGCTGACTATATCACCAATAGCTGCACCAGGAACATTTATAGTTAAATCGCTAGCATTATTTTTAGGCGTAGCAGGAAAATCCAAGTTTGCTATTACTGAAATAGCTTTTTGTAAAGGAGTTCCTTGACCAACTGTTAGGCTGTTTGTTTCTATTTTTTCACTTGTTAAAGGTAGTGATGGCATTATTTAGCTTCTCCTATCCTAAAGCTCCAAAAGCACAATCAAACTCATCTCTTACGCTAAAATATTGATTAGCTAAAGCTTGATAAACTTTGGCTAAGTCGGCTTGTTCCTTCTGCAAAGAGTGTTTAGCTCTTGCTTCCATTGCATAGCCTAATGCTAATCTTTTTACAATTCTGCGATCTCCTTTAGGTACTGTATTTATAGGAGGATTGCCATCACTAATTTGATGGATGCCTGTGTAGCGCATTTGATGGCTTCTTGCTGTTGTTACTGGAGTTGATAACACTAAAATGTAATTGCCTTGTTCATCTGTGCTTATAGGTATTTCACCACTATCAGCGAAAATCTCATCATTAGGAGAATCTGTTGTTGCTCCTAGTGGTGATGAAAATGGTGATAACCCTGTTCTAGTTCTAACTGGATAAGCACCTGGAACACCAGCTTTATAGCTTTTTTGCCCTTTTAATAAAGCCAGAAGCATTTCGTCATCAATACCTACTCTATAAAGATAGTCTCTTGGGAGAAAGATTTCCTCATCACCTGGTTCTATATTGATGTTGGCTAGACGGTTAAGCCTTCCTTTTCCTTCTAAAGATGAGTATTCTTCTAGAGATTGGTCAATAGAATCGCCCCATTGATCATCAGATACATCTTTTAAGTAAGGATTTTCATTGTCAGCATTTTTTAATTCTTGAATAAAAGATAAACGCGCCATTATTCAAATTTTCCTTTCACACTTACTCCTGAGTTTAGTTTTTCGCCTGTATTTCTAACTACGGCTTGTGTATCAGAAATAACTTCTACATAGAGTTGGCAATTGGCATCTTTTGGCTTTGATGTGTATATTATTGATGGGGTTAGGGATAGTAAGTTTGTTCCTGTTACACTTAGCTCACCATTTTCATTTAGTGTGCCAAAAAAACTTTGTATTTGATTGGTTGGGTTAGGTGTTACAGGTGGAGCAAAATTATTGATGATATTGTTGCAAGCTCTAAAAATTCGTCCAATAGTATGAGCCATTAACAACCTCCTGCATTGTGATCCACTAATACTCCTTCTATCGCCTCTATT
>Ga0268299_1003793_pt1 | contig 13087 bp, 6 predicted proteins | sample NOBtaG_FD_193484 | JGI IMG/M metagenome (GOLD analysis project Ga0268299, IMG submission 193484) | Activated sludge microbial communities from bioreactor in Nijmegen, Gelderland, Netherland - NOB reactor | ecosystem: Engineered > Bioreactor > Aerobic > Activated sludge | place: Netherlands...
GACAATGCCCGTCTGTTCGAGCAAGCGGAACATCGTGCCAACGATATGAGCTTGCTGTTCGCGGTGACAACGGCAGCAGCCTCGGCGGAAAGCCTCTCTGGTGCGCTGCAAAACGTGGCTGAAGACTTGCGCGACTCGCTTTCTGCGCTTTCGGTTGGGATTTATCTGCCGACACGCTATCTGGATGAAGTGAACGACGAAACGGTGACGATGATGCATATTGCCGCCGTCGCCGGAAGCGATCAACCCCGCTCGGAAATTTCTGAGGTCAAAGTGGGCGACCCCAAGAATGTGATTGGGATGAGCGCTTCCAGTTTCCGCTCGATGATTATCAACAAGGTCGAAGAAGAAAACTTCTATCTGCCGCTGGTGGCGTCGGCGCGTTCTGCGGTGGTGGTGCCGCTGACCTCCGCTTCGCAGTTGATCGGCCTGATTACGATGGAACATGCTGAAGCCTTCGCCTACGATCACGAGACGTTGACGCTGCTGCAAACGATGGGTGGTACGCTCTCCGCCATCATCCAGAACGCCCAGCTATTGGAACAGGTGCAAAAGCAGAACGATCAGCTTCGTGAGTTGGATCGCATCAAGAGCGAATTTTTGGCGAACATGAGCCATGAACTGCGCACGCCGCTGAATTCGATCATCGGCTTCAGCCGCGTGATTTTGAAAGGCATCGACGGCCCGCTGACCGAAATGCAAGAGCAGGATTTGAGCACCATTTATAACAGTGGTCAGCACTTGCTTGGCCTGATTAACGATATTCTGGATCAGGCGAAGATCGCTTCGGGCAAGATGGATCTCAAAATCGATTACTTCGACATCAAGCCTGTGGTGGAGGGCGTTCGTTCGATTGGCATCGGCCTCGTCAAAGATAAGCCGATTAATATCAATCTTGACATTCAATCCGGCTTGCCGCAGGTGTTTGGAGACGAGTTCCGCACCCGCCAGGTTTTGCTGAATCTGGTTTCGAACGCCTCCAAATTCACGACGGAAGGCTCGATCACGCTGTCGGTTTATGTCATTGATGATGCTACACGTGGACAGAAAATGGTGCGCGTGGACGTGATCGATACAGGTATCGGTATCGCGCAAAAAGATATGCCGCTGCTGTTCGAAGCGTTCCGACAGATCGACTCCTCGCTCACGCGCACAGCAGGCGGCACAGGCCTCGGCCTCCCGATTTCCAAATCGCTGGTCGAAATGCAAGGTGGCGATATGCTGGTACAGTCGCAGTTGAATGTTGGCTCGACCTTCAGCATCACCGTTCCCACGGGGCCAATCGTCAAGCCTGAGAAGAAAAGCGGTCTGGCTACGCAGGAAATCGAAATTACGTCGGAAACACCCGCCGCTGCGCCCGAATCAAACGGCATGGAAGTCCATGAAACCCTGCGCGTTAACCAGAATGGTTTGCAGGGCGAGGGACGCATCACCACCGTGACGATGCCGATCATGATGACCAAGCGCCAGGTACTCCTGATCGAGGATAATCAGGATCGGGTGGATCAATTCCGGCGCATGATTCAGCGTGAAGGTTTTGACGTGTTCACGGCGTCGATCCCGCTGGAAGCCGAAGCGATGGCAAGCGGTTTGCGCCCGACACTGGTTATCATGGATGTCAATTTTGCGAATGGCGCGGGTTGGAATATCCTCGCCAAGCTCAAAGAGCGTGATGATACGTTTGATATTCCGATCATCGTTGCGACTCTCAGCGATGAAAAAGAGCGTGTCCAGGCGCTTGGTGTCCAGGCATTTTTGCAGCATCCGATCATGCCGGAAGAACTGATCGCTGCTGTGCTGGAAGCAGAGCGCGAAAGCAGCATGGATCGAATTTTGATTATTGACGACCAGCCGGAAAGCGCGCGCCTGTTCAAGCAGCTTCTTGATGAGCATGGACAGTATCGCATTTTCTCCGCGCATAATGGCATCGAAGGTGTTTCAATGGTGGCACGCCGCCGCCCCGACCTGGTGATCCTTGACCTGAGAATGCCGGATATGGATGGGTTTGAAGTTTTGCAGGAACTGCGGTCTAATCCCGAAACTGCAAATATTCCGGTTCTGGTGGTGACTGGGGATACACTGGATGCTGTCGAGCAAAATAAACTGGCTGATGTCAAGATCATGTACAAAACCGACATCAGCCTCGATGATTATCGACACTTTATTCAGGGTGTAGAAACCCATCTGTCCCGTAATGGAGATTGAGTGACTTTTGAGTATAGCGGATAGTGTCAAACATATTGAACTTGAGTGTATTTATTGCCATACCCGCGTGCCGCTTGATAAAAATATCTCCGGCTGCCCAAAGTGTGGCGAAAATATTCTGGAGGCGCGTTACGATTTAAGCGAATTGGTGGTTGATGGCTGGCTGGCTTCCCTTAAAGAGCGCAAAGCAGGGCTGTGGCGGTATCATGAAGTGCTGCCAATTTACAACACCCAAAATGTCGTCAGCCTGGGCGAAGGCGGTACGCCGCTCACCAAATCGAAGGCTTTAGCTGCCAGCCTGGGGCTGAAAAATCTATACATCAAAGATGAGCGCCAGGGGCCAACCGGCAGCTTTAAGGATCGTCAGGCCACCGTCGCCATTTCCGCGCTGCGCGAAATGGGCGTGGACGAGTTGGTCGTCGCCAGTACAGGCAATGTGGCGATTGCCTATGCCGCTTACTGCGCCCGTGCCGGAATCAAGCTGTGGGCGTTTTTCCCCAGCCTCGCGCCGGGGGATAAAATGCGCGAAGCAGCCGTCTATGGCGCGGAAGTTATCAAAATCACTGGCACCTATGACCAGACGAAGGAACTGGCAGCCCGTTTCGCCAAGACCAAAGGCGTTTTTCTCGACAAAGGCATCAAAAGTGTGGCGGCTATTGAAGCCATGAAAACGATGGCCTACGAAATCGCCGAACAGCTTGGCAATGAATTAGAAGACGGAAAGCGCTGGCGTTCGCCGGATTGGTTTTTACAGGGTGTGAGCGGGGGCATGGGGCCGATTGGCGTTGGCAAAGGCTTCCGCGAAATGGTCGATTTCGGCATTCTCGATAAAATGCCATCAATGGGGATTATCCAATCGACAGGCTGTGCGCCGATGGTTGAGGCTTTTGGACGTGGGCAGCGTATCGCGACGCCCGTCGAAAATCCGCAAACCATTATCGCGACTCTGGCAACTGGCAACCCAGGCCGCGCCTACGAACTGCTTTATGATTACGTCGATCAGTTTGGCGGGACATTTGTTTCTGCCACCGACGAGGAAGCCTTTAATGCGATTCGCGTTCTGGCACGCCAGGATGGGATGTCAGTTGAACCCGCGACAGGTGTGACCTTTGCCGGATTGTTCAAATTAGTGCGCCAGGGCATTATCAAGCCGGATGATGTCGTGGTCGTCAACTGCTCTGGTCACACGATGCCTGTCGAGACGCAAATTCTGGACGAACAGTGGCAGCGTTCCGTCGATCTTTCGCAGAAGGCCAAAGCGCCTGTTTTGCCGGAAGAAGGCTTGCTCTCGGCGCTGGAACAGATGGAATCGACGGTTAAGCGCATCGTCATTGTCGAGGATAACCAGGACGCGGCACGTCTGATTAGCCGGATTCTCCAGGCGCGCGGCGGCTATGAGGTGCATATTGCCAATGAAGGCGGCGAGGGCATCTCGATTATTCGCTCTGTTCGGCCTGATCTGGTTGTGACCGATCTCATGATGCCCGGTGTAGATGGCTTCACGCTGATTGACGCGATGAAAAGCGACGAGACCATGAGCCGGATTCCGATTGTCGTTGTCACTGCGAAGGAATTGACGGTAAAAGAACGCGCCCGTTTAAGCGGACAGATTGATCTGCTGCTGCAAAAAGGCTCGTTTATTGACGAGGAGTTTGTCGAAAGTCTCATTAGTCGTCTGGATTGACCGTAAAACACAGGAGCGCGAACACCGCGCCTTTGTGATATATTGAAACAAGATTGTTATTGAGAGAGGCGCTGCGTGATCGGGGTTAAGGAAACCATCCTATATATCGAGGACGACCCTGCCAGCCGTGTTCTGGTTGAACGCACCCTCAAATACGCAGGGTATAAAGTGCTGGTCGCGGAAAAAGGGCTGGAAGGGATCGACATTGCCCGCCGTGAACAGCCTGACCTTATCCTCACCGATATTAACCTGCCTGACATCAGTGGTCGCGAAGTGACCACTATGCTGCGCAGTGATGCGCGTTTCCAATTTACCCCCATTGTTGCCCTGACGGCGCAGGCATTTGATGAACAGCGTGAATTGACGATGGCTGCCGGGATTACGGGCTATCTCACCAAGCCGCTTGATATTGAAGCGCTGCCGGGGCGCATCGAGCATTACCTCAAGGGTGGCAAAGACGCGATCTCAGCCGAAAAAATGGCAGAGGCTCAAATTCGCTATACCCGCGAAGTTGTTGGTCGCCTGGAAGCGCGAATCCGCGACCTGGAATCCAGCAACAACGAACTGCGCCGCCTCGACAAAATGAAAGACAGCTTTATCCAGCTAACGGCACATGAACTGCGGACGCCGTTAACGCTGGTTTATGGCTACAGCCGCCTCCTTGAGGACAGCTCTGCCATCAAAAGCGTCGTCAACCAGGATGAAAATATTAAAACGCTCATCAAAGGATTGACCGAGGCGATTCAAAGGATGCAAGGGATCATCAATGAAATTTTGACGATCAGCCGCATCATGACCAATCAGATCGATATGTCGGTTGGCCCGGTTGACCCGGTGCAGGTGGTTCAGAAAGTCGTCAACACTTACAAACATGCGCTGGAAAGCCGCCGTTTGACGCTGCATTTTGAACCGATGAACTGGCCTCACAAGATTCGCGGTGACAGTGAACTGCTGACTCTGGCGTTGAGCAGCCTCGTCAGCAACGCGATTAAATATACGCCCGATCATGGCCATATCTACATCACGGCGCAGGCCGATGACCAGCAGCTTCGAATCAGCATTCGCGATACGGGAATCGGCGTTGCCAAAGAAGAACAGGAACGCATTTTTGAGCGTTTCCATACCGCAGGTGATACCATGCTGCACTCGACCAGCAAAACCGCTTTTCGAGGCGGCGGGCTGGGGTTGGGTTTGGCGGTTTGCAAGGGCATTATCGACGCACACGGGGGACGTGTTTGGGTCGAAAGTGCGGGCCTTGACCTGGAAAAACTGCCAGGGAGCGAATTTATCGTCCTTCTGCCGCTGGTCGCACACGTACAAAGGCGCACGACAGTTTGAAGGTGATTATCTGTGCAGGATTCAAAACCTCAAGTACGTGGCATTATCGCCGCTTTTCTAACACCCCTGTTTCTGGGCGTCGCGCCCATCTTCGGCAAGCTGGCGATTACGGCGGGCGCTGATCCATTTAGCGTTGCTGCGGTTCGCACTTTGATTGCCGTCGCTTTTCTGTGGGCCATCTACGCGCTCTTTTTTCGCAAATTTATTTATATTTACCCGGCAGGCCTGCTTGGCTGTATTGTTTTGGGCGTTGTCAACGGCATCGGCTCTCTCTTTTATTACAGCGGCTTGGGGTTATTAGATGCCTCGCTGACACAGCTTCTCAATGGTATGTATCTGGTTTTCGCTGTTTTGATGACGCGCATCGGCGGTGAACGGCTCGACAGGCGCACGATTGTTCGCGTGTTGCTCACGCTGTTAGCGCTGATTATGCTGACAGGCTTTGGCAATAACGCGATTAACTGGCTGGGTGTTGGCCTGATGCTGGGCAGCGCCTTGATGTTCGCCGGCACCATGATTCTCAGCCAATACGTGCTGTACGAAATGCCTTCGCCAACAGTGACGCTTTATACGCTGACGACGATGGGCGTTGTCGTGGTCATGGCCTGGTTAGCGACAGGTGTTCAGTCGAATTTGCACACACTCGAAGCCGCGATGCCGCCAATTATTATCCTGGGCATCACAACCGCGCTGTCCCGGCTGGCGATGTTCGCCGGCGTCAAATTTTTAGGCGGTTTGCAGACGGCTGTTTTGGCGATTACCGAAATTGGCGTGGCGCTGGCGCTGGCGTTTCTGGTGCTGGATGAGCGACTTACGGGGATTCAGGTGATTGGCGTCGGGATTTTGACCTTGAGTATGCTGCTCGTTCGCGCCAGTGACCTGATCTCTGATCGTTTTAACCCCGGTAAACTGGTGATGCAAAATATTGCCACGCAGCAGTTTCAGTGGATTGCATTTCAACACGCTTTTGCTAAGAAGGAAGAAGAGGGCAGCAATAATGTCATGTCACAGATCACCACTGCCGAGCTTCAGGCGATTCGCGATATGATGGGAGTCGATGGAAAACCGCTTGACCCGTTCCCGATCAATTCCCCGCAGGGCTACAGCGTAGACCTCACGAGTTTTTTGAAAGATGACAAGGATTCCCCATCTGCCAAAAACGACAGCAGCGATTAATTGCTTTAAAGTTTTTAGTCGCTAGTTTTTAGTCGCCAGACAACAGTTCAATAGCTGACAGGCTGACAGGCTGAAATGCTAAAAACCTGCCCCACTTCTAGCCGCCGATATGATACATTTCGACCTTTGAGTCGCGCGGCTCGGTCAGGCTGGAACGCACTTCGGAGTAGCGGTCAACGCGGCTGCCCCAGGTATTGCGCACAATTTGCTCGATCTCGTTATCGCTCGCACCCGCCCGCAAAGGCCCGCGTAAATCTGTCCCTTCGGTGGCGAACAGGCAGGTATAAATACTGCCTTCTGGAGAGAGGCGCATCCGGCTGCAAGCGCCACAAAATGGTTTTGTGACCGACGAAATAATGCCCATCTCGCCGCCGTCGCGATAACGGAAGCGCATGGCGACCTCACTGCGATAATTGCGCTCAACAGGTTCGAGCGGGATTTGCGCGTCGATCATCGCGGCGATTTCTTCGGCGGAAACCACTTCGTCCAGTTTCCAGCCGTTGCGGTTTCCCACGTCCATATATTCAATAAAACGGACGATGTAGCCATGATCTTTGCAATAGCGCGCCAGATCGACAATGGTGTGATCGTTGACTCCGCGCTGCACGACAGCATTAATTTTGATCGGCTGCAATCCCGCTTTTTCAGCGGCTGCAATGCCATCCAGCACATTTTGAACGCCGGACTTGTTGCCGTTCATGCGGCGGAAAACGGCGTCGTCAATTGAATCCAGGCTGACGGTGATTCGTTTTAAGCCTGCATCCTTAAGAAGCTGTGCTTTCTGCGGCAGCAAAAAGCCGTTGGTGGTCATGGTCAGGTCATCAACGCCGTCAACCTTTGCCAGCAGGGCGACCAATTTTTCGATCTCCTGGCGCACCAGGGGTTCACCGCCCGTCAGCCGCACTTTGACCGCGCCCAGCCGCACCAGAATTCGCGTCAGCCGTTCGATTTCCTCAAAGGTTAGCAGTTGGGGGCGGGGCAAAAATTGATAGCGTTCGCCAAAAATTTCAGCAGGCATACAGTAGGTGCAGCGGAAATTGCAGCGATCCGTAACGGAGATTCGCAGGTCGCGCAGGGGACGATTAAAGGTGTCTCTCATCATGACAATTATTCCACCGAATTTTGCTGAACAAAATCAACTTTATTATACCATATTTGCGTTTCTAGATAAAATGTTCGTCTCTTTTTCTGATGAAAACGTTACAATGACCGAATTTTAACTGTACTTTGCAAACTCAGCCGCCGCCGTTACAATGCCTGCGGTTTGTGATCGGTAGAGGTATGCTCAAAATATTTTCACGCCCAATTTGGACACATACGCTTATTTATGCGTTTTATCTGGTGGTGGCTGTCGTCATCACCTGGCCTCTGGTGACGGTGCTTTCAACGCAGCTTATCGGGCATCCCTTCGGCGATTCCTACGAATACGTCCGCCATATCTGGTGGATCAAACACGCGCTGCAAACCGGACAGCCGATTTTTGACCAGCCGCTCCTGGTCTATCCCGATGGTTTAACGGGCGCGTGGCTGTGGGGTAATCCGCTGCAATCCTTCCCGGCGTGGCTGTTCGCGTTTATCCTGCCGCTGCCTGCCGCCTTCAATTTTTCCGCTTTGCTGACTCTGGCGCTCAACGGCTGGGCGATGTACTGGTTATTATGGCATCTCACCGATAAAAATCGCGGTGCGGCGCTGCTGGCAGGGGTGGTGTTCCTGGCAGCGCCAACTTTTCAGGGACAGCTTGGCGCGGGACACACGGGCTTGCTAGTGCTGTGGCCTGTACCATTGTATATCTACAGCCTGACACGATTAAAAAATCAGCCCCATTTCCGCTGGCTGGCCTGGAGCGCGATTTTTTTCGTCGTCAGCCTGTGGGGAAATATGCTGCTGATCGTGTTTCTGATCGCCCCTATCACGGCGTTGTTTGCGCTGGTGCGGCTGGTCGAGCGGGATTGGCGCGGCCTCGCGTGGCTGGTGGGCGCGGCAGGACTCGGCGCGCTGCTGTCGTTGATTTTTATCGCCCCTGTCGCCCGCGAAACGCTGAACACGCCCGCGATTCAGGAAAGTAACGAAGTTCGCTACAGCGCCGATCTGTTGAGCGCAGTTACACCCTCGTTTTACCATCCAATTTTTAAGAATTTTGATTTCACCCACAAAGTTTTAGGCATCGAGCCGTTTGAGCGCGTCGGCTATATCGGCATCATGGCTGCGCTGCTGGTGATCGTGGCAGCGTGGAAGGTGAAAAATGCCCGCTGGTGGCTGCTGCTGGCGATTATCGCCTGGGTATTTTCGCTGGGGCCGCTGCTAAAAATTTTCGATCAGGTTGTCACATTGAATTTAGGGGAATATCAAAGCTATGTGACGCTTCCCTGGCTGATTTTTCACAATTTACCGCTGCTTAGCCTGACCCGCACCCCGGCGCGCTTCAACATGGTCGTTGCGCTGGCTGTTGCGGTTATGGTGGGTTATGGTATGGCGTATATCGGGAAACGTATAACAATGCAGAGGGCAAGATATATCTTGCCCCTACAATCGGCGATTCTTATTCTGATTATGGTGGCTGTCATCTACGAATATCAATTTTTTTGGCCTCTGCTGACCATCCCTGGCACAGTGCCAGAGGCGGTTGTTAGCCTCAGCCAACGTGATGATGTGAGGGCAGTGTTTGATCTGCCCTGGGATCATCTGCTGGTCGATAAAGACGGCTTGTTTTTGCAGACGGGACATCAGCGCCCGATGATCGGCGGGCATGTGACACGGCGCACCCCGGCTGACCCGGCAAAATTGACGATTTTACAGGAGACGATGAATTACGCCCTGCTCGACGCGGCAGGTGTAGATATTGTGATTCTCCATAAGCAATGGGACGAATCGGGTGGCGCGCTCGACAGGCGTACCCGTTCGCGTTTCGGTCAGCCGTTTTACGAGGATGAACGGATTGCGGTTTTTGAAGTGCCGCCGCCATTAGATGCGCCGGAATTTATCGCCGTTCCCGCGCTCGAAACGGAAATTGCCGGTCAGATTGATTCGTATTTTTATGCGCCGGAGTCGGGATGGGTGACTCTCAGCGGCGATTTTGCAGCCGATGGTCGCGAATTGAGCGTGTACCTGGATGGCGAAGTGGCGCGTCGCTGGACAATCGACGGCGCACAGCGGATCGAACTGCCGCTGCCCGTGCGTAGAGGCTATCATACTGTTACCCTGGCGCTTGAGTCTCCCTGCCCGTTGCATTTTGACGCAACTCTCGAATGCCGCGCTGTTCAGGTGACAAATCTCGCGCTCGAAAATTTTACGCCCGCCGCGCTCGATCAGGTTGTGCAATGGGATCGCGGCTTACAACTGGCAGGCTCATATCTGCCGCCTGTGCGCAGTGAAATAGGAGTCTGGCTGTGGTGGCGCTTCGAACAGCCGCGCAATACCAACGAAATTCGCTTCGTTCATGTGCTGAACGCCGAAGGGGGCAACGTTGCTCAAACCGATGACGCGCTCGGCAATCAACCCGCTGGGGGAGCGTGGTTCGAAAAAGTGACGATTCCACTGCCCGATGATTTGCCCGCTGGCGAATATACGGTCTACACAGGTTGGTACACGCTGCCGGATGTCGTGCGTTTTCCGGTGCTGTCGGACGTGCCGGGGGCGCAGAACGGCCTGGTTGAGTTGGGAACATTCAGGATTGAGGATTGAGCGTTGAGGATAAAACTGCAAACCCACGCCGCCATCATCCTGTTTTACTTCGCCCTGGCGCTCATCATCACCTGGCCTTTGGTGACAGTGATTTCGACGCATTTCGCCGGGTTTGTCTATGGCGATGGGCATGAGATGGCACGGCATATCTGGTGGTATAACCACGCGCTGCGCACCGGACAGGATATTTTTTATCAGCCGCTTCTAGGCTATCCCAATGGCATCGACGGTGTGCTGTATTGGGCGCACCCGCTGCAATTTTTTCCGGCCTGGCTGTTCGCTTATTTTTTACCGCTGCCGGCTGCCGCGAATCTGGCGATTTTGCTGGCGATGGCGCTCAACGGCTGGGGAATGTACTGCCTCGCGGCCTATCTGCTGGAGGATGCGCGGATTCCGGCGCTGCTGGCGGGTGTCGTTTTTATGGCTGCGCCGACGTTTCAAGGGCATCTCGGCGGTGGTCACGCGGGGTTGATGGTCATGTGGCCTGCACCGCTGTATCTGCTGGCGTTGTTTAAACTGCGCAATCTGAATCATGCCGAATCTGTAGGGGCGCAGCATGACCGAAGGGAATCCCTGTGGGGCGCTGCGCCCCTACAAAACACCAAAATGTGGACATGGGGTATCATCACCCTGGTCGGTGATCGCGAAACGCGGCGCTGGCTGGCGCTGGCGATCCTCTTTTTTGTCCTCAGCAACACCGGACACATTCTGCAACTGATTTATCTGCTGCTGCCTGTGACGGGCGTTTTTGTGCTGACTCTGCTCATCCGGCGCGAGTGGCTGACGCTGGCGCGGACAATACTCGTCGGCATCCTCGGCTGCGCATTTTTGATGATTTTTTTGCTGCCGATTGCGCAATCAACATTCAACACCCCGGCCTACACCGATGAAGGTGGCTTTGTGCGCTATAGTGTTGACCTCCTGAGCGTGGTGTCGCCCTCGTTTTATCATCCTCTGTACAGCGCGCTCGATTATCCGCGCCGTGTGCTGGGCGTGAATCTCGAAGAAGGCGTGAGCTACATCGGCCTTATCGCCGGAATTTTCGTGCTGATCGGCATCTGGAAAAAATCGGCGTCGCGCTGGTGGCTGGTTTTAGCGCTGATCGTGTGGGTATTTTCGCTGGGGCCGCTGCTGAAAATTTTCGATCAGCCTGTGTCGCTGGAAATCGACGGCTATCCCAGCTTTATCACGCTGCCCTGGGCGGCGCTGCAAAATTTGCCATTTTTCAGCCTCGCACGGACGCCGGGGCGCTTTAATTTCGCGCTGGCGCTGGCGGTTGCGGTGCTGGCGGGTTATGGTGCGGCGTGGGTGTGGGAACGGTTATCAAAAATTTGGGCGCAGTCCCTACGGTGGATCATTTTTGTGTTGATAACGACTGCCATATTATTTGATTATCAGCTTTACTGGCCTCTGCCGACGATTCCCGCCGCCATCCCCGATTCTGTCTATGCGCTGCGCGAACGCGACGACATTCGCGCCGTGTTTGATATACCCTGGGACAATCTGGTTGCGGCGAAGGACGCGCTTTATTTACAGACGGCGCATCAACTGCCAATGGTCGGCGGGCATCTGACACGCAGTACGCCTGTCAGTCCGGCAAAATTGAATCTGCTGCAAGCGACGCTTGATTCAGCTTTACTCAACGCGGCAGGTGCAGACATCATCATTCTACACAAGGCTTACATTTCGCCAGAAATCGACCTTTTTGCGCGCGAAAAACTGGGTCAACCTTTTTACGAGGACGCCGAGATTGCCCTGTTTGATCGGCCTGACACCCCAAATGAAAACGCATCGGTACGTCTACTGACATCCGAGGAGGCAACGACAAATATTGCCGACTCTTATCTCTACGAATCGCGGAATGGATGGGTGAATTTTTCGGGGACGCTGGCAGCAAACGGGCGTGAAGTCGAGCTTTATGTAGACCGTCAGCTTATCCACCGTTGGATGGTTGATGACGAAGTAAATTTTGATGTGCCGCTTCCGGTGTCGGCGCAAACTTACCACATTGTTCGATTAGCGCTCAATCCGCCTTGCCCACAGGTTCAGGAATCATCGCTGCGCTGCCGTGCGCTGGAAATGCGAGATCTATCCTTCGGCGCGCTCAGCCCTGCTGAAGATTTGAATGGTCAGTTTGATCGCGGGGTGACTCTGGCGCGGACATTCGTGCCGGAACATGCCGAGGCTGGCGAAAATTTGCCTGTTAATCTGCTCTGGCGATTTGATGCGCCGCGCAACAGGACAGAAATACGCTTTCTGCACGTCCTGAATCAATATGATGAACTCGTGGCGCAGTTCGATTCGACATTGGGCGACCAGCCTGCCGGAGGGGTGTGGTCGGAGGCTGTTGATGTTGCGCTTCCCAATGATCTGCCGCCTGGGACGTATCGCGTTTACGTGGGATGGTATACCTATCCTGACGCAGTGCGCTTTGATGTCCTTTCGGATGGGGATGGCGCACAAAATGATCTGGTTTTTCTTGGCTCATTTGAAGTCAGCTAGACAGTTTTTGTGTTATAGTTGTCTGAAAATGAATGAATGAATCTCGGAAGGATTTCATGTCTATGGATCGCTCCACGAGAACTATTGCCGCCTCGTTTTTATGGATCGCCGCCTTATTCGTGGCAATGAACGCCATTGTCGCGTCCAGCTCCCTGGGTGACTGGGCATTTCCGCTGGTGCTTGCCATCATTGGAGCCGTATTAATCTATCTTCCCGAAGCGCGCCGTGCTGCCGAGGAAACCACTGCCTCTGAAGTGGGCATCGGCGCTACCGAATGGCGTTCCGATGTGCTGGCAGCCGTAGCAGAACCCAGCCCGGAAGAAGTGGACGATGCGGTGGAGAATATGGGTTCGTCACGGGTCACAACTCTGGCTGAAGTCGATTCGCTATCCGGCCCACCCACTGATTCGTTGACGAGAAACCCCGCCGCCGAGGTGCCTGCCGCATCGCCCGTTAAGGCTGCACCCGCTGCATCGCCTGAGCCTGAAAATGCTTCCGCCA
>Ga0268299_1003794_pt1 | contig 13081 bp, 10 predicted proteins | sample NOBtaG_FD_193484 | JGI IMG/M metagenome (GOLD analysis project Ga0268299, IMG submission 193484) | Activated sludge microbial communities from bioreactor in Nijmegen, Gelderland, Netherland - NOB reactor | ecosystem: Engineered > Bioreactor > Aerobic > Activated sludge | place: Netherlands...
TGGCCGAACACGGCGCTGACGACGACGCCGCCCTCCGGGCCGTCGCCCAACAGGTGGCCCTGGAGCGTCTGCTCCTCGGCCGGCCGGGCGACGTAGTGGGGCGGCAGTTGCGGGAACTGGTACGGTGCGCCGAGCCGCCGCGCCTCGCCGGAGAGCAACGCCTCCAGCCGGCCGTGGACGCGGTGGACCAGGCCGCGCAGCAATTCGTGCCGGGCGGCCGCGTCCAGGTCGGCCCAGCCGCGCAGGTCGAGGTACTGCCGCCGCTTCAGGTCGCGCCGCCAGTCGCACGCCGGGTCGGCCCGGTCGAAGGTCGGGTCGGTTTCGAGATAGAGGACGCCGAGCCGGTCGCGCGGTTCGCCGCGGCGCTGCTCTTGCTCGCGGAACGCCGCCCACTCGCGACGGCACCACTCGCTGGCAAAGTAGGCCGGTGACACCAGAGCGAGCATCACTCCGGCAGTGCGCAAGCCGCCGCCGATCCGCTCCTCCCAGTCGTCGAGAACCCGGATCGCGTCCGTGTCGAAGAAGACGTGCCACGGCCGGGCCGCGTCGAGGCCGCGCTGGATCTCCCGAATCAGGGCGACCAACTCGGTCAGTGGCCCGGCCGCCGCGTCGCGGTGGGCGTAGCTGACGAACAGATCCCACGGCGTGTCGCGCGGCGTCATGACGGCTGCCCAGGGCGTGGACCGATCTCCCGGTAGTCTACCAGGCGATACGCGCCGCGGGCAGCCGTCGTGCGCTCACTTGTCCGGCCGCGGCACCTCCATCGCCAGCGGCTGGGCGAACAGCTGGAACAGGTCGCGCTTCTGCGGGTCGTTGGCGACGATCTGCTGCGTCAGCTGCTTCAGCCGGCCGCGCATCTTTTCCATCTCCGGGTCGTCCGCCCGGTCGTAGCCGCCGACGCTGACGACGCTGCTGCCGCGCAGGTGGAGCACCCACGCCTCGAAGCCGAGCTTGCGCAGGACGCGCGCCAGGTCCTGCGACTGCTTCTCCGCCACGTCGAGGGCCTGGCCCTGGTTCGAGCCGAACAGCTTGTCCCACAGCGTCGGCGTCGCCTGCTGGTCGGTGACGATCGACCCGCCGTTGTACTGCTTGACCGCCAGCGTCCACGGCTTCGGGTTCTTCAGCAGGCTGTACTCCTCGTGGCCGTTCAGCTTCGTCAGGAGCGGGTCGAACTTCTGCTGGGCCGCCTTCGCCCCGAGCGGGTTCTTGATCGGCATCGCCGACGCGAACGGGTTGATCGGCTTCGACTCGGCGACCTTCTGGTTGCCGTTCTCGCCGACCTTGAACGTCGTCTCCATGTCGAACGCCGGCTTGCCGCTGGCGAGCTTCAGGTCCGGCAGCGGCCACTTGCGGATCACGTCGCGCGCCTTGCTCGCCGTCTCGATGTCGGCGTAGCCGCCGACGAGGACGGCGTACTGGTCCTCGACGCGCACCGCCTTCTTCAGGCCGCGCTGGGCGTACTCGTCGTTGAGGCGCTTGCGCTCCTCGTCGGAGCGGTTGAACAGGTAGACCGGCGTGTTGTAGCGCCCCTTGATCCACGTCGCCAGCTGGGTGGCGAGGTCGGCCGACTCCGGCCCGGTGTAGCTCGCCGCGCAGACGAGCCACTGCCCGGCCTGCGGCGTCAACGTGGGGATCGCGCCCGGGTTGGCGTCCGCGCGGGGCGCGGCCCAGCCCAGGGCCGCCAGCCAGGCTCCGGCCAGCAACCAACGCAACCGTTTCATCGGGTCGCCTCCTGCTCTCGACCTACTTTCGGACAGAGGAGCGGCGGCGTATACCAGACGGTCGCGTCTCAGTCCAGAGGCCATTTTTCACCGAGGGCGGCCCGCTGGCCGGCCGTCACCGCGGCGACGCCCACCTTGCCCAGGCTGAGCAGGCGCTCCAGTTCCTCCGCGCTGAACGTCGCCTCCTCGCCGCCGGCCTGGACCTCGACGATGCGGCCGGTGCCGGTCATGACGAGGTTCAGATCGACGTCGGCGTCCTTGTCCTCGCGGTAGTCCAGGTCGAGCCGGCCGACGCCGTCGAGGAGGCCGACGCTGATCGCGGCGACGCTGTCGCGGACGACGCCGGCCACGTCCGGCAGGGTGGCCAGGGCGTCGATCAGGGCGACCCACGCCCCGTTGATCGCCGCCGTGCGCGTCCCGCCGTCGGCCTCGATCACGTCGCAGTCGATCCAGAGGGTGCGCTCGCCGAGCTTGGCGAGATCGACCACGGCCCGCAGGCTCCGGCCGATGAGGCGCTGGATCTCGACGCCGCGGCCGTCGACCTTGCCGCCGCGGTCGCGCGGCTTGCGCGAGTGGGTCGAGCCGGGCAGCATGGCGTACTCGGCGGTGAGCCAGCCCTTGCCGGTGCCGACGAGGAACGGCGGCACCGCCGGCTCGACGCAGCAGGTGCAGAGGACGCGCGTCCGGCCGAGCGCGACGAGGACGCTCCCCGGGGCGTGGCCGGTGAACCGGCGCGCGAACGCCAGCGGCCGGATCGCGTCGAGCGGTCGGTCGGTGCGGGTCGGGGTCGTCATCAGATCGTCTCTCACCGGATGGGCTACTTCTCGTCGCCGAGCAGTTCGGGCAACAGGGTCGTCGCGGAGGGCAAGGGGTCTTGCCAGAGCCAGGTCGGGTCGAGCGCCCAACCCGGCAGGACGCGGCTGACGTACCGCTTCCCCTGCGGCCGGATCGAGCGATACTTCCGCCCCGAGCCGAGACGGTAGAGCGTGACGCGCTCTTCGAGCGGGTCGATGATCCAGTACTCTTCGACGCCGAACCGGGCGTAGAGGTCGCGCTTCGTCACATAGTCGCGCTCGACGCTGTCGGGCGAGACGATCTCGATCGCCAGGTCGGGGGCACCGCCGACGTACCCTTCGTGCAGGATGCCGAGCCGGGCGGTGCGGACGAACGCCAGGTCCGGCTCGGGGGCGTTCTCCTCGTCGAGGCGGAACGCCACCCGGGAGTAAAAGAACTCGCCGCTGGCGTGTGCCTCGATGACGCCGTCCATCAGCATGATGAGCAGTTTCGCGAGCCGGTTCGTGTGCAGGTTTTCGGGCGACGCCATGTAGATCACCCCGCCGATGAGGTCCGCCTTCTGGTCCGAGCGGATGCGGACGCAGAACTCGTCGAAATCCGTGCGGTATGCCAGCGGGATGTTCATGGCCCGACCTCCCGGCGCGATGGTGACACGGCGCATTGTACCCTGCGGCCAGGTGCGTCACACCGTCAGCTTGCGATCCCGGGCGAGGATGTCCCACTCCCCGACGATCTGGCCCCCAGCGACGACGACCGCCTGGCGGTGCAGCGCCACCGTCGGGCAGACGTGCCACGGGATCGCCAGGGCCAGGTCGCCTGGCGTGTACCGAGCCGCCTCCGGCGTTTCGACGATGAGATGCTCCTCGTTGTGGCCGACCGTCTCGCCGGCCTCCAGACCGAGGATGCGGACGCGCTTCGCCATCGGCGGGTCGCTCGCGATCGACTTGTTGCCGACGTCGAACGTCACCCGGGTCGGCGTCGGCCGGCTGACGACGCGCGTCAGCACCAGCGCCGCCGGCGTGAAGCCATCGGCCATCTCTGGAAACTTGCTCCCGTAGCCGACGTCGTACAGGGCGCACGTCCCGGGCGAGCACTCCAGGTCGAGTTCGCCGTGGGCGGCATAGACGGGGTACGTCGGTGTGCCGCCGACGACGAGGCGCGGCACCGGCAGGCCCTTCGCCAGCAGGGCGGAACGGAACTCCAGCACCGGGGCGAGGCCGCCCATCGCGGCCGACTGCCGCTCGGCGAGCGCCTCCTGGTGGTTGTGTCCGTCGTAAGCCTGCAGGCCGCCGGGGACGAGGCCCGGCGTCGCGGCGACCTTTTCGTACAGGGCGAACGCCTCCGGCCCGACGGCGATCCCGGTCCGGTGCTGGCCGACGTCGATGTCGAGCAGCACCTCGACCGTCTTGCCGACGGCGCGCACCGCGGCGGCCAGCGGCGCGAGCGTCGCCGGGTGGTCGGCCAGGACCTTGAGGCGAAGGTCCGGGTACTTGCCGAGCAATTCGGCGACGCGCCGCGCGTTCGGCCCGACGATCGGGTAGGCGAGCAGCACGTCGCTGACGCCCTCCATCGCGAGGAGTTCCGCCTCGGCGATCGTGGCGCATTTGTGCTTGGCGACGCCGGCCGCGAGCTGCATCCGGACGATCTCGCGCGTCTTGTGCGTCTTGACGTGCGGCCGGAGCCGGGCCGGGTCGCCGACCATGCGGACGGTGTGGGCGACGTTCGCCTCGATCAGGTCGCGGTAGAAGAGCAGGGCCGGGCTCGGCAGGTCGGCGAGGTCGGGGCAGGTGTAGGGTTCTTGCATGGCTCGTCCCGGTCGGGGTCGCGTCGGAGGTCACGCGGATAGGGTATTCCCCCGACCGGTCGGCTGCCCTACTTTTTCGCCGCTTCGCTGAGGAGCGTCCGGAGCAGGGCGAGCGGCTTTGGTTGCGGGTTCTCCCAGAGCCAGGTCGGGTCGATCACCCCGCCAGGGCCGTCGCCGCCCGGCCCCACCAGTCCGCTTCCGGCATGCCGTGCGCCTGGCAGAAGTCGCCGAGCCGTCGCAGGTACGCCACCGGCTCGACCTGGAGGTTCCAGACCAGCTTCCGCAGGCAGACCGGACACGGATGGAGCGGCGACCGGTCGCGCTCGTCGTGGGTGTTGCAGCCGTTCATCAGGCAGCGGTGGGCGACGCAGTGCTGCATCGTCAGGACGTGGCCCGTCTCGTGGGCGGCGACCTGGAGCGTCCGTCGGAGGCACAGCCGGAACGCCGCGTCGCTCTTGCCGGGGTAGCCGTTGCGGTAGATCGACCAGACGCCGATCCGGTCGCGCAGGCTCGCCTGGCCGAAGACGAAGTTCCAGCCGTCGCCCGGCCAGAGGTCGCGCGTCGTGAGGGCGAGGTACGCCAGGGCGTCGGCCGGCCGGTCCGGTTCGAGCACCTCGTCGAGTAGGTAGCGCGTCAGCAACTGCCGGTCGCCCCACTTCGGGTGCTTCCGCTTGGCGTGGCCGGGGATGTCCGCCACGGCCAGGGTGCGGCGGATCACCACCGGCACGTCGAAGAACAGGCCGAGGAACTCGCGCGTCCGGTCGAGGATCCGGCCCTGCGCGTCGTCGAACTCGCCGACGACGCAGAGGTAGATCGTTGATAGAGTCGCGTCGCGCCGCACCGGATAGGCGTCGAGATACTGGCGGAACGTCTGGCCGTGCTCGACGTGTTCGGTGAGCCAGTCGTCCGGGCCCGGGGCTGGCAACGGCTCGGCCAGGTGCCGCAGGCGGCGCTCCAAGTCGGGGTGCAGTTCGTCGTCCGCGCGGGTCATGGGCGGACATTAGCACGACCCGGCCGCCCGGGCAAGGGCGCGGCCCGCCTGGTGTCAGCCCGCCTTCCAGGTCGCCGGCAGCCCCTTCTTCGTCTCGCGCAGGATCTCCAGCACCGCCCGCCGGTCGTCGCCCGTGAGGTGCTTGAACGCCGGGCTCTCGTCCTTGCCGGTCAGCACGTCGTACAGGCGCTGATAGACGTACTCGCGCGCCGCGGCCGGCAGGGCGTCGAACGACGGCGAGTAGATCAGGTAGCTGCACGGGTGGCGGAACAGGCGGCGCTCCAGGTCGAAGTCGCGCAACGACCGGCCCTTCGCGTCGCGCGGCCCGCCCTTGGCGAACTCCTCGCGGAAGCCGGACGTCCCGTCTATCCTGGCCGTCAAGGCCGCCTCGTCGCAGAAGAGCAGGTACTTGACGAGCGGGTCGCACGCCCCGCGGAGCCGGGCCGCGGTGCTGTCCCACTTGTGGTCGGCCGGCAGCTTCATCTCGCGGTTGAGCGACTCCTGCATGTGCAGCGCCTGCCGGGTGCCGAACGCCGCCCGCGTCAGCAGGTTGTGCCCCTCGGCCTGGTGCTCCAGGACCATGAGCGCGACGAGGTCGCTGTGCGGCGACAGGTAGCGCGTCGCGTCGATGCGGTCGCCGAGGGCGGTCAGGTTGTGGCCGGCCCGGTTATCGACCGGCTCCTCGACGCGCCGGGTGCGGACGAGCAGGTTGCCGAGGTGGCCCTGGTCGCCGTGCGTCCCGGTGACGTACCAGCCGCCCCAGCGCTTCGCCAGCGGGCTGGTGTGGTCGATGCGGTGGCTCCCGGCCGAGAAGATCGGCTGTCCCTGCGGATCGACGAACAGCGACCGGACGAGGTGGCCCGGCACGTTGCGCGTCTGCGAGCCGCCGTGGCAAAGCAGGCAGGCGTCGTTCTGCCGTTGAACGAGGGCCTTCGTCTTGTCGTGCTGATCGACCGTGTAGAAGACGGTGCCGAGCTTCGGATCGACAGCCGAGAGTTCGAGCACGTCGCCGGCCTGGCAGTAGCCGACGTAGACGTCGTCGTTGAAATACAGGGCCCGCGGCGTCCGCGGGCTGATGCGTTCGCGCTGGAGGCTCGTCTTCGAGTAGACGAGCGTCTGCGACGTCGTCGAAACGTCCAGCTCGCGGAGCAGCCAGGGCAGGTAGCCGAACTCGGCGTCGTGGGCCGCCTTCGCCCCGGCGTCGAGGCGGGCCATCAGGCGCGAGACGGCGTTATCCGGCTTCGCCGTCTCGTAGTTGATCGGCTCGCGGTAGTAATCCTCGGCGGCGAGAGCCACGCCGGGCAACAGGACGACGGTCAGGGCGAGGCAAGTGGCGGAACGACGCATGGCGGGAGCCTCCGGGAGGAGGACGCTGGCGAGATAATTGGACTGCACAGTCCTATTATCAGGATACTCACCGTTCCCAGCGGCGGCAAGGAGGATTTGCCGGATCGCCTGCCGCCTGGCGGGTTCGGGGGTTCGGGTTGTGCCTCTCCCACCGGGACGGTATCAGGCCGGCGTGGCTGTTCCCCCCCATCCGGGTCGAGGACCGACGGATGAACGCACGGATGCTCGGGTCGGCCGCCCTCGTCGCGGCCTGCTGGTTCGCCTTCCCTTCGGCCGTCGAGGCCGGCCCGCCAGAGGACAAGCCGACGACGAAGCGCGAGCGCGAGATCGAGGCGAAGCTCGACACGCCAGCGAAGCTCGTCTACTTCAAGAACGTGGCGCTGCACGAAGTGCTGGACTCCCTCTCGATTGAGTACGGCGTACCGATCTTCTCAAACAAGTCCGCCCTCGCGGCGGATGGGTTCAGCCTCGACCGACCGGTAACGATCCAGATCGCGAACCTGCCCCTTCGGTTGGCACTCAAACTACTGGTCGAGGACGCCGGCCTGGCGTGGGTCGTTCGCGACGACGTGCTCCAGGTGACGACCCCGGCCGACGCGCGCGGCAAGCTCCAGACGCGCGTCTTCGACGTGACGGATCTCATCGTGCCGATCCCGAGCGTCGCGCCGACGGGCGACAAGGCGGTCGTGGTCGCCCCGACGCGCGAGCGGGAGTTGATCCGGCTCCTCCAGAACACGGTCAGCCGGAACACCTGGCGCGACGCGGGCGGCCCGGGCACGGCGGAGTTCCTGCCGCTGAACAACGCCATGGTCGTCAACCAGACGGCCGACGTCCTAGAGCAGGTCGCCGACCTGCTCGCCGCCTTGCGCAAACGTCACGAGACGGAGGTCGCCCTGGAGGTCCGGATCGTCACCGTCTCGGAGGAGACACTCGAACGGGTCGGCGTCGATTTCAACGCCCCCCGGCCGTGCGGCGAGGCGTGCCCCGCCGCGGACGCCAAGCGGGTCCTCGCCGACAAGCAGGTCGCCGCCCTGCTGGAGGCCGCTCAGGGCGACCGCCGCGCGAACGTCCTCCAGGCCCCGAAGCTCACCCTGCTCAACGGCCAGACAGGGACGGTCAACCTGACCGGCCTCCGCATGACCGCCCAGCCGGTCGTGTCGGCGGACCGCCGCTCCGTCCGCGTCGTCGTCAAGGTCGAGGCGACCGAGCCGGCGAAACTGGTCGGGCTCGACAGCACGGTCACCGTCCCGGACGGCGGCACCGTCGTCCTCGGCGGCCTGAAGACGACGACCGAGGTGCGCCACGAGTACGGCCCGCCCGTCCTGAGCAAGGTGCCGTACGTCAACCGCCTGTTCAAGAACGTCGGCTACGGCCAGGAGACGCAGTCCGTCCTGGTGCTGGTCACGCCCCGCATCCTCGCCTGCGAGGACGGGCCGTGCCACGCCGACCCGCTCGTCCGGTCCTCCGAGGCGAAGGCGACCGAGCCGGTGGGCCGGTCGCAGAAGATGGTCGCCGGCCTGCTGCGCGCGTGCGAGGCGGCGTGCGCCGAGGGCCGCGACGCCGAGGCCGGCCGCTACCTGCGAGCGGCCCTCGCCATCGACCCAGGCTGTCTGCGCGACCGGCGGTGAGCGTTACTTGCCCGGCAGCGGCCCGCGGTGGACGCGGACGCGCTCGATCCGGCCGGCGAACTTCTCCTTCGCCGCGGCGGCATCGACCGGGCTGGCGAGGTCCGCGCCGACCTGCATCCCGTCGTTCGGTTCGCGCGGCAGCAAGCCGGCCTTTGCCTCGCCGACGGCGGCGTCGTCCACGGCGAGGGTCATCTTGCCGTCGCCGGCCAGCGTCGCCGTCAGCTTGACCCACTTGCCGACGACCGATCCCTTGCCGGCCGCCGTCGTCGCCTTGCCGGCGTTCCGCACTGCGAACGTCGGCACGCCGTCCTTCAGGAAGAGCGCGAAGCCGTTCGTCGCCCCGCCCCGAGCCAGGATCACGCCGCCCTTGCCCTCGGCCTTGAGCGTCACCTCGACCGTGAACGGCACCCCGGCACAGTTCAGCCCCTCGGTCCGTGTCACCTCGATGACGCCATCGCCCTTGAACTCGCGGGCCTTCGCCTTGTCGTGGCCATCGACCAGGGCGGCGTTCTTCGCCGTGCCGTGGCTCCCCTGCCCCGACGCGTCGCGCACCTGCTCGCCGGCGTCCTTGGTGAAGTCGTAGTCGAGCACCCAGCCGGCCGCCGGGGCCGGACGCGGCGGGGCGGCCGTCTTCGGCACGTCGGCCGGCACGACGTAGGCCAGTTCCTTCGCCAGGCGGTCGTGCTCGGCCTCCAGCTTCTTGCGCAGGTCGGCGTGGGCCGGGTCGCGGGCCAGGTTCTTCGTCTCGAACGGGTCGGCGACGAGGTCGAACACCTCGGTCCAGTCGGCGTTGTCGGCGTACCTGAGCAGCTTATGTGTCGGCGTGCGGACGGCGGTGAGCGTCGGCGTGTTGAACCCGCCGGGGTTCGTCCCGGCCCCGGCCGCGCCGCCGTTCTCGCGGAAGTATTCGTAGAAGAAGCTCGACCGGAAGAGGGAGGCATCCTTCGGCTTGTCGCCGGAGAGCAGGCTCTTGAGGCTCTTGCCGTGCATCTCCTTCGGCACCGCGACGCCGGCCAGGTCCAGCAGCGTCGGGGCCAGGTCGATGTTCAGGACCATCTCGTCGCGAACGACGCCCTTGACGCCGGGCCACCATTTCAGGCACCGGACCAGGAACGGGATGCGCAGGCTCTCGTCGTAGCCGCTCCGCTTGTCGGCCAGGCCGTGCTCGCCCTGGTAGAAGCCGTTGTCGCTGCTGTAGACGACGACGGTATCCTCGGCAAGTTTGAGCCGGTCGAGGGCGTCGAGGATCTTGCCGACGTTCTCGTCCACGCCGGCGATGCAGCGGTAGTAGTTCAGGTTGACGTCCACCTCGTCGCCGGCCGGGGGCTTGACGTTCTTGCCAAGGTCGGGGTTGAACCCCGGCGCGACGTCGAGGTTCGGCACGGCGCGGGCCTTCGCCCCGGCGAACTTGTCCTTGAGCCGCTCCGGCGGCGCGAACGGCCCGTGCGGGGCTTTGAAGCCGACGACGAGCAGGAAGGGTTTATCTTTCGGCCGGTCCTTCTCCAGGAAGCGGATCGCGTAGCCGGCCGAGCGGTCGTCGGTCCACTCCGGGGCGCGCTCGGCGGTGCCGTTGACGAGGAACGGCGCGTCGGTGTAGACGCTCTGGCCGGTGAAACTGGCGACCCAGTCGAACCCGGGCCGGTCGGCCTGGCTACCCATATGCCACTTGCCGACGTAGGCCGTCGCGTAGCCGGTTTTCCTGAGCAGGCTGGCGTGGGTGACGGCGTCGGCCGGGAACGGGGTGCGGTTGTTGTAGATGCCGTTGGCGTGGCTGTACCGGCCGGTCAGGAAGCACGCCCGGCTCGGCGAGCAGAGCGCGTTGACGACGAAGGCGTTGCGGAACCGGCCCCCCTCCGCGGCGAGGCGGTCCATGCTCGGCGTCTGGAACCAGGGGAAGCGGCCCTTGTCGCCCTGCTCCTTCTGGACGCAGCCGAGCGCGTCGTGGCGCTGGTCGTCGGCGAAGAGGAAGACGAGGTTCGGCCGATCGGCGGCGACGGCCGGCCCGGCGGCGAGCCCGAGCAGGGCCAAATAGAGAGGAAGGCGCATCGGGAGATCCTCGCGGAGAGAGGGAATCTCCCGATGGTGTACGTCGTTACGACCCGAGCGTCACGGCCGTTGCGGCGGCTGCGGCGGCGGGTTGCCCGGCGGGTTACCCGGCGGGGTGAACGTCGGCGGCGGGAAGTCGAACGGCTCGCCGGTCATCTCGCGCCAGGTGCGAACCTGGTCCGGCGTCAGGAAGCGGTTGAACCGCTCGTTGTACTGCGTCCGGTAGTCGCGGTAGAGGCGCAGGGCCCGCTCGCGCTCGGCCGGCGGCAGGCGGTAGTAGTCCGCCATCTGGCCGCGCGACCAGTCGATCGACTCGTTCAGCATTCGCCGCTGCGCGTCGGTCAGGTTGAAGCGCCGGGCCAGGTCCGGGTCGTTGAAGGCGTTGAAGCCGCCGTACTGGAGCTGGAGCTGCCGGTACCGCGCGGCCTGCTGCTCGTTGAAGATGTCGGCGGCGGACTTGTTCCACTCGTTGGCGTACTGCTGCTGCAGCTGGGCGACGCGGGCGGCCCGCTCGCCGGCGGTCAGGTTCGGGCCGAGCTTGGCCACGTCGGCGGCGAACTTGGTCTGGATCGGGTCGGACACCTTGTTGAGCCGCTCGAGCTGCTGCGGCGTCATGTTGAGGGCCTTGCTGATGCTGTCGTTGCGGTAGAGCGAGCCGGCCGGCAGCGCGACCGGCTCGTGCGGCGGCGGCGGGGCCGGCAGCGGCTGCCCGACGGCCGTCGCGGTCACGGCCAGCGCGAGGCCGAGGGTAAGGTATCTTCGCATGGGATGCCTCCTGATGCGGGCGAGTCCGTGCGTGTTCATCGCACGGTGAGACGGGCTGCAACTGATGTGCCGTCGGGGAGGAATGGCGTTCCCACGCCGCGAAGGGAGGCCGACAGGCAGGCGGGTGCGCGGCGGCGGGCGGCGGGGTGCTTGGAGATGGTTGCCTCAATACCGCCGCGCCCGGAACGGTCGCCCCGGCAGCGCGATCGTCTGGATCACCTTACCGGCCGCGTCGAGGACGACGACCTTCTTGTCGTCGACGCAGCTGACGAGGGTCGTCCCGTCGGCGAGCCGGCCGGCGTAGCTCGGCTTCGGCACCGTCGCCTCCCAGTGGATCTTTCCCCGGCCGTCCACCTCGACGACCCGGTCGCTGCCGCTCAGGGCGAGCAGGTAGCGGTCCGGGCCGAGCAGCTCGACCGACGCCCAGTACGACGCCCCGTCGGCGTACTTCTCCGGCTTGAACTCGCCCAGGACCGCCCCCTTCGCGTCCATCTCGATCACCTGGCCGGAGCCGTTGACGACGACGAGCCGGCCTTCGCCGCGTTTCGCGACGCCGTAGAGCATGCCCCGGTTCGGCTGGAACGTGAAGCGCACCCGGCCGGCCCGGTCCAGCTCGGTCACGTCGCTGTACGTGGCCACGAGCGTCCCGCCGTCGGCCAGGCGGCGGGCGACGACCGGCTTGCCGCCGGTGGCGTACTCCCACAGCACCCGGCCGTTCGCGTCGCGCTCGGTCACCTTGCCGGACCAGTGCTCCGCGACGAGGAGCCGGTCGCCCGGCAGCAGCTCGACGTCGGCCGGGCTCTCCATCTTGTCGAGGGCGCGGACGACGTCGCCCTTCAGGTCGAAGAAGCGCACGTGGCCGGGCGACTCGCCGACCTTCTCGTCGTCGGCGACGACGAGCCAGCCGCGCGGCGCGTCGTCGAGCCGCATCCGGGCCGGGTCGATCGTCGCGCCGTGATCGGCGAGCCAGGCGCGCCAGCCGGCCCGGCAGCGCGCCGGGCCGTCGGCCGACTTGAGCAGCACCGGCGGGGCGGTCTCGCGGGCGATGCGCCACAGCGTCTCCTCGGCCCGGTGGGCGACGGCGGGGGTGCCGTCGGTCAGCCCCTCGACGAGGGCGGCCAAGCCGGCGCGATCGCCGAGGCGGGCCAGGGAACGGCCCGCCTCGCAGCGGACGACGAGGTCCGCGTCGGCGAGGGCCTTCCGCAGCGGCTCCCGGGCGGCGTCGGCCGCGCCGAGGGCGCACACGGCGGCCCGCCGGCGCAGCGGCTCCGCGTCGGTCAGGGCGGCGCGGACGGCCGGCGTCAGGCCGACCTCGCCGACCGCGTCGAGCAGGGCCGCCTCGGCACGCTCGTCCGGCGCGAACGGCGCGAAGCGGAGAAGGAGTGCGTCGGCGCCTTCCGGGCGGGTCGAGCGGAGGACGGCGCAGGCGGCGGCGACGACCTCACCCGGGTCTTGGCGCAGCTGGTCGAGCAGGTCGCCGGCCCGGCGGCGGACCTCGGCGTCGGGGCTGTCCAGGGCGCGGCGCAGGTCGGCCCGGGCGGCCGGGCCGGCCTGGCGGAGCTGGCGCGATGCCTCCTCGCGGCGGTCGTAGTCTTCGTCGCCGAGCCGGGCGATCGCGGCGCGGATGCCGGCCTGCTGCCCCGGGTCGGGAACCCACGTCCGTAAGTAGGCCAGCGCGCCGGCCCCGTCCGGGGAGAAGCCCGCCTCGCCGAGTAGGGCCCGGGCCGGGGCGAGGTCGGTCCCGGGCGAGGCGAGGCCGAGCAGGACGAGCGCCGCGAGCATGGTCGATCCCCCGGTGAAAGCCGCCATTCCATCGTACCCGGCCGGCCGCGCCGCCGGGAAGGGAAACCGGTCGGAGGGTGCCCCTGTAGCTTTTGGCAGGCGGCTCAGGCGGCGGTCCAGAGGTGCTGCCAGTCTGGGGTGTCGGCCAGGGCGATTAGCTCGACCAGCGGGCCGGCGTGCTCGGCACGCCAGCGCGCCCCCG
>Ga0268299_1003795_pt1 | contig 13079 bp, 14 predicted proteins | sample NOBtaG_FD_193484 | JGI IMG/M metagenome (GOLD analysis project Ga0268299, IMG submission 193484) | Activated sludge microbial communities from bioreactor in Nijmegen, Gelderland, Netherland - NOB reactor | ecosystem: Engineered > Bioreactor > Aerobic > Activated sludge | place: Netherlands...
CAAACTCTGACCCGGAATAAGGGATCAAGTCAATGACGGCAGTCATGCCGCTGCCCTGTGGCTGGCAATCCCCATTAATACAGTTTTCAACCTGTTCGTCCGATGTTCCGGCGATGAACAGGGCTGAGTCTTCATCGACATATTCGCCAACGGCAAATGCGCCTGTACCAAACGTGATGGCATAGCGCTCCCACACCGGGGAATCGCTCTGCGCCTGAAGGATAAACGTGCCAGCAAAAATCGGAAGAAGGAGCAGCAGGAGGGCAAATCTTCTCAGCACTCAACACCTCGATTGCAATGGGTAAACAACGCTGGCCTCATTTTATCGTCGCAGGCGGAAATAGGGCAACTCTACCAAATCGTTTGAGGCTTAAAAAGCGCGCCGTTTGATTTCCAAATGGTTATGCAGAAAAAAACCATTACAATAAGAATTGACCATTTGATTTGCAACCGGCCTCGCGCCAGGAGCTTTTGATGCAGAAAATATTATTCGTGTTCATTCTCGTCCTTTTATGGGTACGTCCCGCGCTGGCGCAGGAAAACGTCATCGCCTACGGCACGAATGTCGTGGGTACAATTTCCGCCGAAGCGCCACAAGCGGAATTTAGCTTTAACGGCACGGCGGGTGATCTGGTGACGATCCAGGCTATCGGCATCACCAGCGGGCTAGACCCCGCCATCAGCCTGAATTCAGCCACTCAGCAGGGCATCACGGGCAATGACAATGATTCGACGATCCCCGGCACGACGGATGCGCGTGTTTCCATCAGCCTGCCCCAGAGCGGCCCATTTACCGTGCTCGTGACCAGCGTGACGGGCGCGACTGGTGAATTTTTACTGCGCCTGAGCGGACATACGCCACCGTCCACCACCGCGCTGGCGGATACGCCTGTGGATGCCAGCGTCGCGCCCAACAGCCCGCAGCTTTTCAGCTTTAACGCTGATCCGGCGGCAATCATCACGCTGAATGTCACGACGGCGACAGCGGGTTTTGCCTTTCGAACATTCATCACCGACAGCAATGGCATCCCTGTCGCGATGGTTAGCGGCAGCGATATTGTCGGCGTCATGCTGGCCTTCCCTCCCGGCGACTCGACGTATACAGCCGAAATCAGCGCGTTTGACCCCGGCGCTTCCGGTCAGGTGACGGTTTTTATGGGCGACTCGCCCGCTGCCGTGCAGTCAGTTGATGAAACTTCAGCGCCCTCGCCTGAAGAAACTCCCGAAGTCCTGCCAACCGATGAAACGGTTAGCACCTGCGGCATCACCCCCAACGGCGGCGAGGTGAATGTGCGCAACGGGCCTGCCACGACGTTTGACATTATCGCGCAGTTGCAGCCCAGTGAAGTGCTGCAAGCCACCGGCACGTCGAAATTCTGGTATCGGGTGATTGTGCCGGATGTCGGGATCGGCTGGGTTTCGGACACTGTTGTTTTCGCGACGGGCGAGTGCCGCGACATCCCAGAGGTTGACCCCGCCGAAGCAGCCCAGGAAACCGCGCCCGTGATCGAGGCGACGCCGACCTTTACCCCTGCCCCACCTGTTCAGGCGACGCCGACCTTTACCCCTGCCCCGCCCATTCAGGCCACGCCAACCTTCACGCCCGCCGCGCCGCAGTCTACGGTATCACCCACGCCGGCAGGGCCAACCGCCACCGTGACGATTACCGTCACGACCACGCCGACAAACTAACGAATTTGGTACAGGGCGACTCGCGCGAGTCGCCCTATTGTATTGAGCAGCGCAAAAACGGCCTCATATTCGCGCTGGCCCTCGAATTTTCTGCTGAGGGTTTGAGTCGCCTAAATGTCCCATATGCACTATTTTTCACAATTATACGCCGAATTTTGAATCGATTTTCAAAATGATAAGCTGTAAGGTGTAAAGTTGGAGCAAAGCAATGCCAGAAAAACCTGCCGAATACACCGTAACGCTTCAAGTCACCTGCCAGCGCCCACCCCAGGGCGATTTTGGCTTGCAGGATAAGGACGAACGCTTGCATCCTCCCCTGTCCACGCAGGATGATGCCGCGATATTTGAATGTGCCGTCCGCGTGAAACAAAACGAAAAAACGGGGATGCCGAATTTTCTCGGCGAGTTCGCGCACGGCACAGCCGACGAACGTTTCCTGTATCTGAGTCTGCGTGGCGCTGGCGATACCTGGCAAAGACGCATCAAAGTGCCGCTGAAGTCGATTACGTGGGCGCAGGTGATGGAAGCTGCCGGACGCGAAAACTCAAAATTGGCGTGTGCCGTTGACAGTGCCAGGTCAGGGACGGTGAAGCTGTTGGGCGCAGGGTGGGAGGTGCAATAGTATGCTCACGTTAGAAATCATAATAGCAGCGCCTCGGTGTAAGATAAACAATGATAAAATATGGGCAGAGTAAGGGAGTTACCTATGCCTTTAGCACCCGAAAAAACCCTTAAAGATGTCGTCACAGACTTTCTCGGCTCCGCCCCTACGCTGGAAGAAATCGCCGCCTATCGCCTGCCCGAAGAACTACAGATGCGCGCTCATGAATTGCTCGAAAAAAATCGCTCTGGCAGTTTAACCGACGAGGAACGTGCCGAGATGGAAGAATTTCGCCAGATTGACCACCTCCTGACGCTGGTCAAAGCGAAAGCTCGCCTCAAGTTGAAAGCGCAGGCATGAGCAAGGCTTACATCAATGCTGCCCTGCGGCGCGAGGTGATCGAACGCGCGGGTAGTTGCTGCGAATATTGCCTTTCGGATACTGAAGATCGCGCAGTTGATTTCGCTATTGACCACGTGATTGCTGAAAAACACGGCGGCCCTACCCAATCTGATAACCTGTGCCTGAGCTGCTTCTGGTGCAATAGCTTCAAAGGAAGCGACCTTAGCTCGGTGGATTGGGATGAGAATCATGCGATTGTGCCGCTGTTCAACCCGCGTCAACAATCTTGGGGCGATCATTTTCAGCTAGAGGGTGTACGGATTGTGCCTTTGACTGCTACAGGACGTGTAACAGCGTTCCTCTTACAATTTAACGCCCCTGAACGCATCCAGGAACGCAGACTGCTCTTAGAACTTGGCACTTATCCTTGCCAGCAGAGCGAATAGGCAGACAAGATGATGGATAAGTTGGAATACACCCTCACGCTTCAAATCACCGTCCAGCGCCCACCCATTGGACAGGGCGATTTCGGCTTGCAGGATAAAAATAATCGGCTGTATCCCCCCGCCCTCGCGTCCGCCAATGACGATGCCTGGACGTTTGAATGTGCCGTCCGCGTGAAGCAAAACGAAAAAACGGGGATGCCGAATTTTCTCGGCGAGTTCGCGCACGGGACAGCCGATGAGCGCTTCTTGTATCTGACTCTGCGCCCAATGTTTGGCTCTGGCAGGCGCATCAAAGTGCCGCTGAAGTCGATTACGTGGGCGCAGGTGATCGAAGCTGCCGGACGCGAAAACTCAAAATTGGCGTGTGCCGTTGACAGCGCGAAATCAGGGACGGTGAAGCTGTTGGGCGCAGGGTGGGAGATCGTGTAACATCGCCGAGGGCTGGAAAGGCTTGTCCGAAATAAAACCAGCGTTTGACTTTATCCATTGAAATGTCCGACTGCCGAAATCCAAACCCACTAAAGGGGTTAGGTGACTGTATTGAACGCCTTTAGCTGGTTTGATTTCACCGAGCTTGTGACCGAAGGAAATCCCTGTGGGAGGGTTTAACCCTAAGCGCAAGCCTCTCAAGCCTAATCCAAGTATCGGACAAGCCTTTTTAGCCTACAGCGGGATAAAATCAACTCCCATTGACAGCCGCAACAGAAAATCGAGGATACCCATGCCAGCCATCGAACGTTATCTCAATGTCCGCCTCGCCAATTCGCCCGTTTTCCGCGCCGACAGCCAGCGCATCGCCTACCTCAGCGATGTGACCGGAGTCCCGCAGGTCTGGCAGGCGACGATTCCACCAGCCGGAAGCGCTCCGCTCTGGCCTGACCAACTGACATTTGAGCCGGATCGCATCTCGGCGGTGATCTGTTCGCCTGTGGATGATCGCCTGATCTACGCGCGCGACATCGGAGGCGACGAAAATGCGCAGCTATTTTTGATGAGCGCGGACGGCGCAAGCGAAATTTGCCTGACGACAGGCTACGAGAAGGCGATGCACATCCCCGGTTCATGGTCGCAGGATGGCAAAAATTTGCTGTTTGCCGCCAACCGCCGCAAACCCGGCATTTTTGATATTTACGTGCAGCCGTTCGCTGATGAAGCGGGCGAGGCAAAACTCATCTGGCAAAACGACGCCCCCGGATTCCCATTTAACATGATTTTCTCGCCGGACGGTCAGCGCGCGGCGGTGATGCGCATGGCAAGCTCGTTCAGCACCGATCTGGTCGAAATCGATTTGCAGACGGGTCAGGCGCGTCTGATTTCGCCGGAGGGGGAAGGCGTCCGCTATTTTGACATCGCGTATTCAGACAACTCGCTCCTGCTCTGCACCGACCTCGACACCGATTTTATGCGACTGGCGAGGCTCGACCCCGATACGCAGGCCATCGAAACCATTTTCGCGGGCAATTGGGATGTCGATGGTATGGCACTCTCAGCCGATGGCAGCAAATTGGCCTACGCGCTCAACGAGGATGGCATTTATCAGCTTTACGTGCGCGACCTCGCGACAGGTGCGGTGCGGCAATGCCCAAAAATCGGCGCTGTCCCTGGCGTCATCATCTCGACCAGTCATCTGAATATCGACTTCGCGCCAGATTCGCAAAAAATCGCGTTCAGCTACAGCAGCGCGACACGGACGCAGGATATTTACGTCTGGGATTTGCAGACCGACGCCGTTTTCCCGGTGACGCGCTCGTCGCACGGTGGCCTCTCGCCAGATTCGTTTATCGCGCCGGAGCTGATCCACTATCCGACATTCGACAAAGATGAATCGGGCGAAACGCGCAAAATTCCGGCCTTTTTTTATCGTCCGCCGAGCGACAAGCCCCTGCCTGTGGTCGTGATCGTTCACGGCGGGCCGGAGGGTCAATCGCTGCCGATGTTCAGCTTCTTGATTCAATATTTGCTGCACAGCGGCTATGCGGTTTTCGTGCCGAATGTGCGCGGCTCGGTGGGCTATGGCAAGGCGTACAGCCACCTGGACGATGTGGAAAAACGCATGGATTCCGTCGCCGATCTCGCGTATGGGGCGTACTGGCTGCGCGAACAGCCGGAAATTGACGGCGAAAAAATTGTCGTCTACGGCGGCAGCTACGGTGGCTATATGGTGCTGTCGGCGGTCACGGCCTACCCGGACATCTGGGCGGCGGCGGTGGACATCGTGGGCATGAGCAGCCTCGTCACATTTCTGGAAAATACCAGCGAATATCGCCGCGCCCACCGTGAAGCTGAATACGGCAGCCTGGAACGAGATCGCGAATTTTTGGAAACCGTCTCGCCGATCAACTTTATCGACAAAGTGACCGCGCCGCTGATGGTGATTCATGGGCGCAACGATCCGCGTGTGCCTCTCAGCGAAACCGAGCAGCTTGTCGATGCGCTCAAAGCGCGCGGCGTCCCTGTCGATTTCTTGGTTTTTGACGACGAGGGTCACGGCGTGATTAAGCTGAAAAATAAGCTGGTCATGTACCCGGCGATTGTGGAATTTCTCAAGCGGCATGTGCGATAAGCCTGCTGAAGCAGAGTGGTCTGGCAGCAATCAGAGCATTGAGGTGCGTCTAATGGTTCAATTGATGGAAAAAGCACTCGACGAAATCCGCAAATTGTCTGAGGACGAACAAGAGGCATTTGCAGCCTGGATTCTCGAAGAACTCGCCTCGGAGCGCCAATGGGATGAAGCGTTCGCAAAATCTCAGGACATCTTAGCGCAGCTTGCTGATGATGCCCTTGCCGAACCTCGCTCCGACAAAACCTCGCCAAAATGAAGCGAGAAATTTTCGCGTTTATTTTCTCACTTGTTTCGGTTCTATCTGGCTGTGCGAATTTATCCCCTTCAGCGACGCCGACGCCCGCGACACAGCTCTCAACGCTCATTCCGATACCAACTGCGACATTTTTGCCACCCTCTGGATATGATCTTGCTCTTGGGGAAAACTTCGTTATAGATATGCAATCCGTTGTTACGATTTATAATGGGCATAAACAAATCTCTCAAACAATCCGTTTACAGGATGCAACACTCACAAGGGGGAGTCTTGCCGGATATATCTTAGGAATTTACAGCGAATCTCATCAAGTATATGTTGTCGTTAGCCTTCCCATAAATTTTCAAATCCGTACCTACAACATGACTCAAGCATTGGAAACCTATCCCGCTTATTCCGCCCCCGATCCCTCAAAGGCTTCGGCGATATTTCGAGACCTTCCAGCAGAATTGAGCGCGTTTGGTGAGCCGGAAACAGAAGGAGAATCTTGTAATCAATTTGTCTTTGGTCACGTAACGCTTACGAGTACGAGACCGCTTCAGGGGAATTTTCAGTTCAATTGTCAGTTTGAAGATGGGGTTCTATCAGCGGTGTCCGGTGTATTTTCTCAGTAACCTATTCTGTACTGTAGGGGCGCAAGGTGACCAAACGAAAACCCCTGTGGGGTTTCCGCCGAAAATTAGCGTAAAAATTTATCGATCAAGGAAAAACACATGAGCATCACCCTGCACATGGTCGTGAGTCTGGATGGGTTCATCGCCAAAAAAGACAACGATGTCGCATGGATGGACGCGCCCGAAAATACCTACGCTCAAGGCGTGGAGATGACGGCAGAGGTGCTTGAAACGATTGACTGCTACGTCATGGGGTCGCGCACCTACGAACTGGCGCTCGAACTCGGCTGGCCTTATGGCGAAACGCAGACCATCGTCGTCACCAGCCGAACATTTCTATCCACGAGAAAAAATGTCGAATTCTACGCTGGCGATTTGAAAGCATTGGCGGAAAAGCTCGGATCAAAAAATATCTGGCTCGGCGGCGGCGCGATGCTCTGCCAGGAATTTTTGCGCCTCAAACTGGTCGATGAGATTTGCCTGACCGTTGTGCCGACTATTTTGGGGGATGGTATCGCGCTTTTTGGCGGCAGCGCGCACAACTTGCGCCTGAAAGAGGTCACGGCTTTCAAAAATGGGATGATCGATTTGTGGTATACAGCAGACCACACCGCGCAAAATTGAGGAAGCAGCGTGCGGCGCAGGCTTTGTGGAAATGAGTTTCTCGCACAAAGTAATTTTGTGGGTACAATTCTCCCAGCAGCTTTATTAAATTCATTCAGGAGAATTTTGATGAATAAGAAGCGGTTTATTTTACTGGCCTGCTTGCTGGTACTGGCCTTGTTTCCACTGGGAATCCGGGCGCAGGACGATGTAACCACGTATACGCTGGGCGTGGCGCAGCCCTTTACCGGTTCGCTCGGCGCGTTCGGCACCGATTTCAGCAAAGGGATTGAGCTTGCCGTCGAGCAGATGAACGCACAGTTAGCGGGCGCGGGCGTGAATATTCAATTCCAGATCGCCAGCCAGGACACGGCAGGCACTCCCGACGGCGCAGCCAAAGCCGTCCAGACCATCGCCCAGACAACGGGCGCGCAGGTGTTCGTCGGCCCGCTGACGACAACCGAAGTGCTGGGCGTCAAGCAGTATGCCGATGAAAATAATATCGTCATCCTCGCTCCGGCCTCGACAGGCGTGGCGGGCGCGATCCCTGGCGACAATATTTTCCGCGTGTTTGACCCGCCGGACACGTTCGCGGCAAAAGCTTTTGTCGGCATTGCCCAGGCGCGCGGTTATCAAAATATTGCCATTTTGCAAGTCGATGATCCATTTGGAAACGGCCTCGCGACGCAGTTTGCCGAAGGCTTCCAGGCGGCAGGCGGCGGCGAAGTCTCCGCGACCAAATATGCGCCGCAGCCCGCCGATCTTTCCGGCGAATCCACTACGCTGAGCGCCGAAGTGTCACGCCTTTCTGCTTCCGGCAAAACCGCCGTTTTCTGCATCTGCTTCCTGGATGATGCGCAAAAATTGCTGACCGTCGCGCAGCTTGACCCTGTTCTGACAACTGTCGAATGGATGGGCGTCGAAAATCTGGCGAACGCTAATCTGCTGGCAGACGCGGGCATCGCCGATTTCCTGCGCAATGCCAATTTTATTTCCGTCTCGTTTGCCGACACCAGCACGCCGCTGACACAGGCTTTTATCGATGCGTTTACCGAAAAATTTGGCACTGCGCCGGGGCCGTTCACCAACTACGCCTATGACGCCGCCAATATCGCCATGCTCTCGATGGTGATCGCGGGCAACGACGGCGCGGCAGTCAAGCAAATTCTGCCCTTCGTCGCCAACCACTACATCGGCACGTCGGTTCAGGCCGTGCTGGATGAAAACGGCGATCAGGCATTGGCGTTCTACGGCCTGTTCAAGGTCTCGCCGGACGCGCCGGAGTACGTCTCGGTGGGCAGCTATAACGGCTCGACCAATGCGCTGACGCTGAACGAGGGGTCGTAGGCTGTCGAAGATGCGGACATTGAAAAACCTACCCCTCCCTAAATAGTGTTGTCCGCAAATATTTCCGCCAGAGATTAAAATCTCCGGCTGCCAGAATTCAAACCCACTGAAGGGGTTAATACAGTTCGCAAGAGTCCCTTTAGTGGACTTGGATTTCGGCAGCCGTTGACCGAAGGGAATTCCAGCCTGCCCCGAAGCACTTACCTGTACCGAGGCACTTATCGGTATCGGGGTGGGACGGTTTCAACCGATGGCGAAGCAACGGTGAATGTTTAGTTGCGGACAAGCCTATGGAGGGGTTGCCTCGTATTTTGATAGTCAATTTAAATTATCCATATGACCTTACCCATTCTGATTGACACGCTGGTCAAGACGCTGCAAGTCGGCAGCATGTACGCGATCATGGCGCTGGGAATCACGCTGACCATGAACGTCATCAAGCTGCCGAATTTTGCCCATGCGGAATACATCACCTTCGGGGCATACACCGCCCTGCTGGTTTCGATGAGCATCTCGACCAACCCGCTCGTGATTTTGATTCTGGCGTTTGCCGTCTCGGCGCTGGTGGCGCTGGGGTCGCACTACGCCGTTTTTCGCCCACTGGAAAAGCGCCGCCCTTCGACCTATGCCATGCTGCTGGCCTCGTTCGCCGTTGGCCTGATTCTGCGCTACATCCTGTTCATTTTTGCCGACACGAACAGCCTGTTCGATAAGCGCCCGCCGATTCCGATTCAGATTGCCTTCCGCAGCGACGTGCTGATTTTGAGCAACATTTTTTTCTGGGTTGTCCCGGCGAGCATCGGGTTTGTGATCGCGCTCAGCCTGCTGTTGAATTACACACCGCTGGGCCGGGAAATGCGCGCCATCGCCAATAACCCCGCGCTGGCGAAAATCATCGGCATCCGCGTGGAGCAGGTCAAAATCCTGACATGGCTGCTGGTCGGCGGGCTGGCGGGGGTTGCCGGGGCGCTGTGGGGCATCTATTCGACGGTTCACCCGCTCACTGGCTGGCTGGCGATCCTCTCGGTATTTGCCGCGTCGATTTTAGGCGGCATGTCCAGCTTCGTCGGTACCATCCTGGGCGCATATGTGGTGGCGCTGTCGGAAAACACGGTCATGCAGTTTTTGAATCTGTACCTCGGCCTGGATTTCAGCTTTAAGCCCGCCATTCCGTTCATCATCATCATTCTGGTGCTGATCGTGCGCCCCCAGGGGTTGACCGGCTTTTTCAGCAGCAATCGTGATCTCCAACGATGAATATTGATCTCGCCGCCACCCTCATTGCCGTGTTGACATTTTTTGGCGTCTCCGCGCTGATGGCTCTGAGCCTGAATCTGGAATATGGCGTGGCGGGTGTGCCGAATTTTGGGCAGGCGCTTTTTGTCTCAATTGGCGCGTACACGACAGGCATCACCTACACGCGCTTGCTGCCTCTGCTGGCGGGGCAATCGGTCATCGATCCCTGTGGCACGGCGCTGGCGCAGGCGGTGCAGCTTCGCAGCGACCTTATGCAAACCATGCCCGCTGTCGGCTTCGTCAATTTCGCGCTCACGCTGCTGATTTCGGCGCTGGTCGGCGGTCTGGTCGGCTATGCGATTTCCTACATCGGCCTGCGGCTGAAACAGGAGTGGTTTTTGGCGCTGGTGCTGCTGGTGGGGGGCGAAATTTTGCGCATCGTCGTGCGCGGCTACTCCCCCGTTGTCTGCGGCAGCAACGGCATTTCCGGCATCGCGCAGCCCTTTGGCTGGATCGCTGACCCGCGTTTATCGGCGGTGTGCTTCATGATTCTGGTGCTGGCGTTTGCGCTGCTGGCCTATCTCTATTCCGAGCGGCTGGTGCGTTCGCCTTATGGACGCCTGCTCAAATCGATCCGCGAAAATGACCGGGTGGCGCTGAGCCTCGGCAAAAATGTGACCCGCGTTCGCGCTCAAGTCATGTTCATCGGCTCGGCAATGGCGGCGGTGGCGGGGGTTTTGTTCGCGCTGAATGTCGGCTTCATCAGCACCAACGATTACGTCGTCGGCCTGACGCTCGATCTCTGGGTGATGGTCGTCCTCGGCGGTTTGGGCAACAGCAAAGGGGCGCTGCTGGGGGCGCTGCTCATCACGATTCTCAATCGGCTGACGGGGGTCGCGGCGATTCAGTTGAATATGGTCGGCCTCGATCTGGAATTTAATTATTTCCGCTACATTTTGTTAGGGATTATTTTGATTTTGATGCTGCTGCACCGTCCCAGGGGGCTGCTGCCCGAACCCGCGCACACCACCGACGCGCATGAGATGCTAACCGAGGGCAAGGCGGGAAGAAATTAAATGGTCAAAATCTCGTTATGTGCCAGGGTGATGTCGGTTGTAGGGGCTTGATGATGCAATTGAACTTTTGAATTCGGTAATCGCGCGATGTCGGTTGTAGGGGCTTGATGATGGGCTTTTCAGAATTAAACCGGGTACATGAACGCCGTGTTTGTAAGGGCATGATATATCATGCCCCTACAGGTATCGCCACCGATTTATTTTGTTCAAACCCATCATTATGCCCGGAGATCGCCGCCGATTTATGGGTTCACAGGTATCATCAAACGTCTACGAATAGGACTATCGGTATTGGATTGTAAATATGCAACGGGAGTCTGGATAGATCAATGATGCTCGATGTCAAAAATCTCGTCAAGGATTTCGACGGCCTGCGGGCGGTGGACGGCGTCTCGCTGACTGTGCCACAGGGCGCGATAATCGGCTTGATCGGGCCGAATGGCAGCGGCAAAAGCACCCTGCTGAGCATGATCGCGCGCACGATGGACGCCACCAGCGGGCAAATTTTGTATGATGGGCAGGACGTGACACATCTCCCGGCGGACACAGCTTTTCAACGCGGGCTGGCGCGCGGCTATCAAGACCCATCGCTTTTTTTCCAGATGACCGTGCTGGATAACACGCTGCTGCCCGTGAAAAACCAGCGCGGCGAACATCCCTGGTATGCCCCCTGGCGGCGAATCTGGAAACACCAGGAGCAAAATAACGCTCAGACCGCGCACGACACCCTCAGCCGCGTCAATCTGCAAAAGCATTTTGGCAAACCTGCCTCGGATTTGTCCGGCGGGCAGATGAAACTGCTCGAAATTTCGCGCGTTCTCATGGGCGAACCCCGGCTGCTCCTGCTGGACGAGCCGACGGCGGGGGTCGCGCCCAGCCTCGCTTACGAAATTTTTCAGCAGATTGAGGCGCTGCGGCGGGAGGCGGGCTTAACCTTTTTGATCGTCGAACATCGTCTCGAAATTTTATTCGACTTCGTGGACAGCGTGTACGTCATGCACATGGGTAAAATGTTGATGCACGGTACGCCGGACGAAGTTGCCGCGAATGCTGAAGTGCGCGAGGTGTATTTCGGTGATTGACATCCAATCGCTCAGCGCGGGCTATGGCAAGCTGGTGGTGCTGCACGACATCAGCCTGCAATTTGGCGCGAATCAATTCAGCGCGATTTTGGGGCCGAACGGCAGCGGTAAAAGTACGCTTCTGAAAAGCATTTTTGGCCTGACCAGCGTGTTCAGCGGGTCGATTCAATACGAAGGCAAAAATTTAGTTGGCCTGCCGACGGAAACCATCTGCCAGCATGGGATCGCTTACGTCCCGCAGCGCGAAAATGTGTTTACGGCGCTGACCGTGCGCGAAAATCTGCTGCTGGCGCTGCGCAAACTCGATCAACGACAGGCCGCCCGCGCGCTGGATGAAGCCTATCAGCTTTTTCCGATTTTATCGAAGCGTCAAAATCAGCGCGCAGGCCAGCTCAGCGGCGGCGAACGCCAGATGGTCGCCATCGCGCTGGGCTGGCTGACACGTCCGCGCACGATGCTGCTGGATGAACCCAGCGCCGGGTTGTCACCTGCGCTGAGCGCCGAGGTTTTCCGCACGTTGCAGCAGCTTGCCGCACAAAATATCACGCTGATCGTCGTAGAGCAGAACGCGCGCAGTGTTTTGCAGTGGTGCCAGCATGTGTTTGTCCTGCGTGAGGGGCAGCTTGCGTTCCAGGGGACAGCCGAAGAATGCCGCGCGAACGAAGAAATCGTCAAGCAGTACCTCGGCGTGGGCGGCAAGCGACAGTAACTCAATCGGTTAACATCCTCTTAACCTTCAAAAACCACCGAGGATTGCGCCTTTGAAATTTTTGTTAACATTCTCAATTCAACTTCAAGTATTCTATTAGTCTAAAACTATTATAATTACTATATTGTGTGCTTCCTTTTAGAAAAATTTCATTCAAGGGTACCTTATGCGCCGCCTTTTTCTCATTGGTCTGGTTCTATTACTCGTGATTATCCTTGCCTCGGCATCATCTGGCGCACAGGACACCCCTCCAGTTGAAGTGACTGCGGACATTCCGACGGACATTCCGACGGACGTGCCGACGGAAGTTCTGATCGAGACCCCGTTCGAGACGCCGACAGACAGCGCGGCGGAAACGGCGACGGTTGCGCCCTCCGAGACGCCCATAACCGAAGCGCCCACCGCCGAAGCCACCGAACCGCTTGTGCCGGCGACACCAGCCCTGCCCCCTGAGCCGCCGTTGAGCCTGCTCGCCGCCGATGATTTTGACAGCGGCGATCTGAGCCTGTGGA
>Ga0268299_1003797_pt1 | contig 13072 bp, 9 predicted proteins | sample NOBtaG_FD_193484 | JGI IMG/M metagenome (GOLD analysis project Ga0268299, IMG submission 193484) | Activated sludge microbial communities from bioreactor in Nijmegen, Gelderland, Netherland - NOB reactor | ecosystem: Engineered > Bioreactor > Aerobic > Activated sludge | place: Netherlands...
CAGCGCCAGCGCGGCGGCGCGCAACTGATCCCACTCGGGCGTCAGTAGATCGGCCGGCCGGCAGGCGATCGCCGGTTTCTTGGCATGTTGGCCCGCCCGTTCGATCACCGCGCCGTCGCGCGGCCCAATCGTCTCTCCGTAGTAGCCCAGCATCAGGTCGGCGAACTCGCCCGTCAGCACCTTGTAGCGCCCCATCAAAACGTTAAACACGGCCTGCGTGCCGACGATCTGGCTCGACGGCGTGACCAGCGGCGGGAAGCCGGCGTCGGCGCGCACGCGCGGCACCTCTTCCAGCACTTCCTTGAGACGGTCCGCGGCGCCCTGCTGCTTAAGCTGGCTTTCCATGTTCGAGATCATGCCGCCCGGTATTTGCGATTTGAAAATCTCGGTCTCCACGCCGGTGATGTTCGAGAGGAATTCGGCGTAACGCGGGCGGATGTTGGCGAAGTGCTCCTTGATCCGCAGCAGGCGATCCATATCGAGGCCGGTCGTGTAGCCGGTGTCCTCGAGCATCTCCACCAGACTCTCGGTGGGATTGTGACCCGGACCCAGGCTGAGCGAACTGATCGCGGTATCCACCGCGTCCGCGCCCGCTTCGATGGCCTTCATCAGGCTCACCAGCGTCACTCCGGTGGTGGCGTGCACGTGCACGTGGACGCGAACGTCGTCGCCGAGCGATTCCTTGATCGCGCGCACGATTTCGTACGCCGGCTGCGGCTTCAGCAGCGCCGCCATGTCTTTGATGCAGAGCGAGTCGCAACCCATATCCACCAACTGTTCGGCCAGCTCGACGTAGCCCTCCACCGTGTGCAGCGGCGAAATCGTGTAGCAGATGGTCCCTTGCGCATGTTTGCCCGCCTTCTTCACCGCGCGGATGGAACGGCGCAGGTTGCGCACGTCATTCAACGCGTCGAACACGCGGAACACATCCATGCCGTTCGCCGCGGCTTTCTCCACGAACCGGTCCACCACGGTGTCCTCATAGTGGCGGTAACCCAGTAGATTCTGCCCGCGCAGCAACATTTGCAGACGGGAGTTCGGCAGCAATTTGCGGAAGGTGCGCAGGCGTTCCCAGGGATCCTCATTGAGGAAGCGGATGCATGAGTCGAACGTCGCCCCGCCCCAGCACTCCACCGACCAGTACCCCGCTTTATCAATATCTTCGCAGGCCGGAATCATGTCTTCCATGGCCATGCGGGTCGCGATCAGGCTCTGATGCGCGTCGCGTAGCGCCAATTCGGTGACTTCAATTTTCTTCTGGCTTGGTTGTGTCATTTGGCTCAACTCGTTTGATCTCACCTTCTATAGGTGCACGAATCGTGCCAAGAGTCGTCACAAATTCATGAATTCGGAATCTGGGAATGGAGGTGCGGCACAGCGGCGTGGCCGTGCAGCGCCCGTTGCAACGCATGGTGGCAATGCGTGCAGAACTGCGCCGATTTCAAATCCACCAGTTCCACTCCGGAACTGCATGACATGACGCACTGCCAGACGGAGCAATGGCGAAGCCCCCCCGTGTGTCCCAATTCGTGGAGCGCTTCCTTGAGCAGACGCTCCTCCAGAAGAAGTTGCGATTCCGGCAGGCCATACGCCTCCTCGCGCAATCTGTAGAGAGAAACAACGGCGCAGGAGCCCGTTAACTGTCCCGCCCCAAACACGTGGGTGAAGACAGGAAGGAACAGATCCTGGGCGGTGACACCCAATCGGCGGACCGCGGCGCTCGGCTCGCTGTCCCCCAGAAGGCGAAGGATCTCGTCGGCTCGGTGCTGGCGGCGGTCGGGATCCGCCGCCGGGGCGATGTCCAACACTTCCGGCTCCACGGAGCATTCGATGTGCAGAACCGCGGCAAGCGCCTTCGACAGACGTTGGACGAGGCCTTCGTCCACGCCCTCTCCGGCGCGGACAATGGAAATCCTTGGGGTCATTTCGTGCCGTAGCGGCGAAGTTTGTTGTAAAGCGTCGAGCGGTCGATTCCGAGTATGCGGGCCGCCCGGGAGTAATTATTGTTGGCGTCCTTGATGACGCGCTCGATGTGGATGCGCTCCACTTCCTCGAGCGACATCGGCTGATAGGCTCCCACCGGGCTCGACCCGTTCTGCGGCGGGCTGAGGGCGAACAGCGCGGGTCCAATCTCCTGGCCGCGGCCCACCACCAGCGCCCGCTCGATGGCGTTCTCCAACTCGCGCACATTGCCCGGCCACGAATAGCGCAGCAGCGCGTCCATCGCCTCCGGACGCAACCTCGGCGTCTCGGACAGATTCATGGCCACGGAAAACTTGCGCAGGAAGTGCGCCACCAGCAGGGGAATGTCCTCGCGCCTGTTGCGCAGCGGGGGCATGTCGATGGTCACCACGTGCAGACGGTAGTAAAGGTCCGGACGGAACGCGCCGGAAGCCACCAGATCCTCCAGCTTCTTGTTCGTGGCGGCGATGCAGCGGAAGTCCACGCGGATGGCGTGCGTGCCGCCCACGCGGACAATCTCCTTCTCCTGAAGGACGCGAAGGAGGTCGGTCTGCGTCTTCAGGCTGATGTCGCTGATCTCGTCGAGAAAAACGGTGCCGCCGTCGGCCACTTCGAACTTGCCCTTCTTACGGAACTGCGCGCCGGTGAAGGCGCCGCGCTCGTGGCCGAAGAGCTCGCTTTCGAGCAGTGTCTCGGTGAGCGCGCCGCAGTGGATCGTCACCATCGGCATGTGCCGCCGCGGGCTGGCGGCGTGAATCGACCGCGCCACCACTTCCTTCCCCGTGCCGCTCTCGCCGGTGATCAACACCGTCGCATCGGTCGTCGCCACCGTGTCCACCAGCTCCATTACGCGCCGGATGGCCGGGCTCGATCCCACCACCTCCACGCGCGGGGCCATCTCCTCCAGACTCTCGCGCAGCCGGCGCAGTTCGCGCCGCGCCTGGCGGTGTTCGAGCGCCTTGGCGACGACGTGCGACAACTGGTCCGGGTCGATCGGCTTGGTGAGATAGTCCCAGGCCCCCTGCTTCAGGCTGCGGACGGCGGTGTCGACGCTGGCGAACCCGGTCATGATCACCACGGTCAGCTCCGGATCCACCTCGTGCAGGCGGTGCTGAAGGTCGATGCCGTCCATGCCGGGCATCTTGATGTCGAGCAGCGCCAGATCGGCGGCATGATCCTGCAACAGCCGTAGCGCCTCGGCGCCTCCGTTGGCCGCGATCACCTCGTAGCCCTCGGCCATGAACCACTGCGTCAGGGATTCGCGCACAACGGCTTCGTCGTCGACAATCAGGATGCGCACTTTATTGATTTCCATGGAAAGCCTCCTCGAAGGCCGAACGTTCGTCGTGTGCCGCGCCGTCGGGAGGAAGATCGGGGGGCGCGACCGGCAGGCGGATCAGGAACTCGGCGCCGCCTTGTGGCCTGTTGGCGGCGGCGATCCGGCCTCCGTGCTGCTCGATGATGCTGCGAGCCACTGCAAGGCCGAGGCCGGTTCCCTGCGCTTCGGCCTTGGTTGTATAGAACGGTTCAAAGATGTGCGGCAACACCAGGTCCGGTATGCCCGGACCGGTGTCGGCGAAGCGGAGCTCCACCTCGTCGCCCACGGTGCGGCCTTCAATGCGCACCCCTCCGCCTCCGCGCATGGCCTCGGCCGCGTTCACCAGCAGCGCTACAAACACCTGCTGAATCTGCGCCGGATCGCAGCGTACTGCGGGGAAGTCCGGAGAGAAGACCCGCTCCAGCGAGATGCCCTGCAGCTCGAACTGGTGCTTCAGCAGCGCCAGCGCGTGGCCGGTAAGCGCCTCCAGGTCCGTCGGCTGCCGCGATGGCTTTTGCGGCCGGGCGAAGTTCAACAGGTTGCGAATGATCTCTCCGCAGCGGCGGCTTTCGCGCTCGATGACGCCCAACCGCTCCACGGTGCGCTCCTGGCCCGCTACGCCGTCCACGTCGCGTAGCGCCAGCCGCGCATAGGTGAGAATGCCGAACAACGGGTTGTTCACCTCGTGCGCCACGGCGGCCGAGATCTTGCCGAGCGAAGCCATCGTTTCGGTCGCCGCCAGCGAGCGGTGCGCTCGCTCCAGCTCCCGCGTCTTGGCCTCTACGCGCTGCTCGAGCGTGCGCGTCCAGGCGGTGATCTCCTGCTGCGCCTCGTGTAGCTGCCCGGTCATGTGGTTAAACGAATGGGCCAGTTCTCCGAGTTCGTCGCGCGACGACTCCGGAATGCGGTACTCCAGGTCCCCCGAGGCCACCCGCGCCGTGCCTTTCTGCAGCGCCCGCACGGGACGGTACACTACCCGCCAGATGAACAGCAGGCTCACCGCGCACAACATCGCCACCGCCGTCACACTGAAGCGCGCCAGAAGATCCTGATGCTCGGCGATCTGCGCGTCCACCTCGGCCAGCGACAGATGCGCGTCGATTACGCCCAGCACCTTTTGCGAGGCCGGATGCGCGTGACAGGCCGCGTTGGAGCAGGAGGCTTCGTTGGCGATGGGCCGCGTCACGTTCAGCAGCCGCCCGGGCCGTCCGGCCTGGGGCGCCGCTTCGAGTATGCGCCAGCTCGGCGCCAGCCTGTCCTGGTCCATCGCGGGCGGATCGAGCGGCGCTTGTCCTTTGCCTTCCGAAAAGCGGACCACGCCGTCGGGATTGAACAGCCGGACCCGCGCAATGCCTTCTTCCTCGCCGATATCGCGCAAGGCCTGGCCCAGCGCCGGCCGGTCGTTGTGCAGCATCTGGTAGCGTGTGCTGCGTTGAATCAGGCCGGTCACGCGCTGGGCGTTGCGCAACACCAGGTCTTCTGATTGCTTTCTTTGCAACCGCAGGTTGAGCACGCTGAAGACGAGGAGGATGGCCGCCAGGCTGAGCACCAGGCTCAAGGCCAGCTTGCCCGCCAGCCCCGGAGGCCATCCGATGGGGGACCTCGTCATCGAAGCCGTCATGTACGCTCCCGAACCTCCGCCATCGCTTCTTCTGGCGTTTCCTCCCGCGGCACGGCCGTGCGCTGCCCGGTGTCGTGCGCGATCGTTCCTGGCGCCTTGGCCGCGTGCGGCATCGCCTCATGCTCGAACACGGGCAGATACTTGGCCGCCAGCCGGAATATGGCGAAGCCCGCGGCCACCAGTCCGAGCGTGATCGCGATCTCGGTCCAACGGGGGAAATACGGCGCGCCGGTCATCGCTTGAATGCCCGTCACGCTCACGTTCAGCCGGTGCGTGATAAATCCGAAGATCGCCGATACCGAGCAGGCGTACAGCAGCTTCGGCCGTGTGGCCACGGCGCCGGAGAACAGCACCGCCACGGGAATCGCCATCAGCGCGATCTCCAGATAGAACAACCACACTTCGGGCCGCTGTTCAAGCGCATAAGTCAACGCGTGGCGCCGCGACAGGTCCATGAACCGCATCGCGAGAAACACGCTCAGCACCACGGCCAGCAAACGGCCCAGCCGCATCACCAACGGCCACTCCAACTGCTTCCCGAAAGCGCGCGAGGAATGCCAGCTCTCGAAAATCGTCATCGCCAGTCCGACCGAAATGGCCGACACGTAGAACAGCAGGGGCAGCAGCGGCGAATACCACAGCGGATGCAGCTTCGACGGCACGATGAGGTAGAGCGAGCCGAGCGAGGACTGATGCAGCGTGGAAAGAATCACGCCGGCGATGACCAGCGGAATCGAGATCGCCTGCACCACGCGTAGCGGGCGCTTCCATTGCAGCCGCTCAAAAACCGCCGGCGCGAACTCGAGCGCCAGCACCGTGTTGTACAGCATCACGCACCAGGCCACTTCGAACATCACCGACCGCGGATTCCACATCACCAGCGCGTGCCAGATACGATCCGGCCGCCCCAGGTCGAACATGAGCGCCACCACCACCAGCACATAGCCAAGAAACGCCGTGAGAATCGCCGGCCGCAGTATCGGCTCGTAGCGCTTGATGTGGAAGATGTGAACGATCGCCACCAGCGTGAATCCGCCCGCGGCCAATCCGACGCCGCACAACACGTCGAAGCCGATCCACACCCCCCAGGGGAACGCGTTCGTCAGGTTGGTCACCGCGCCCAGGCCATAGAAGGCCCGGAGATAGGTGGCGTAAACGGCCGCGCTCATGATGGCGTAAAAGATCAAACGCCACACGGTAATCCTGCGCCACCACGAGGCGGCGCGGGGAAATGGCATCGCGCTGGTCGTCATGAGCGGCCTCCTTCGCCGGGACCTTCGCGGCGGCCTTGCGCTCCGCCGCGGCCGATGGGCGGCCGGCCTTCGGCCAGGGCCACCTCCTCGCGGCGATGGGTAATCCAGTACACTCCACCCAGCAACACCGAGCCAACCGCGGCGATGTCGGGCACATAGGAAAGCGCGCTCCAGGTCAGCGGCGGCAGCGCGTGGTTGGGCAAGCCCTTCGGCATGCCAAGCTGTTCGAACGGAACCTTGCTCAGCAGCAGCATGCTCGTGCCGCCCGCTTCCTCCAATCCGTAAATGCGAGGATAATATCCGCTTGGATTCTCCGATATCCGCTTGCGAGCCTCGGCGATCATCGCTTCACGCTCGCCGCTGATGGTCGCCCCCGTCGGACACGCCTCCGAGCAGGCCGTCATCTTGCCCGCCATCTGCCGGTCGTAGCACTGGTCGCACTTGCGGACTTTCGGCGCCAGCGACCCCCACTCATACGCCGGAACCTGGAACGGGCAGGCGAACATGCAATAGCGGCAACCGATGCACTTGGAGGCGTCGTACGTTACGGGTCCAAGCTTGGTCTTTTCGAACGCCCCTACCGGGCAGACACTGGCGCAGGTTGGATCCTCGCAGTGCATGCACATGCGGCGCCCGAAGTTCTCGCCATGCGCGGTTACCGCCGTGAGCTTGTGATCGGAGAGTACGGTCTCTTCCCCGATCCGGTCGTTGTAGGGTAGCTTCCAGCGCTCGGCGCATGCCGTCTCGCAGGCCTTGCACCCTACACAAAGTGTGCTGTCGTACAGCAGCGCGTTTGCCATATCTGTGTCCTTTCACGCTGCGAACTGCTAGGAGTGCAATTCGCGGGCCACGCCGGAGGCCGTCCCCGGCTGCGTGCCGGAAGAGGTGAGGAAGAAGCCCGACGCCGTACTTTGCCACGGCGCTTCGGGGAGGTTGGCCAGCAGGTCCTCGGCAGGCCTTGCGCCGTCCGCGGCCACCGCTCCGGCAACAGCCGGTTGCAGCGCGAACAGGTTGTGCGCGGCGTCCGCCATCCAGGCCTTCACCAGGCCGGCCGGAACCAGGTTGCGGCCGGTGGATTCCTCGTCGGGCACATGCACGGCAAAGAGCCATCCCTTTTCATAGGGTTGCTGGCGCAGCAGCGCGGGCGTGCGGAGCACGTCTTCGTTCAGTTCCACCACTTCGCCTTCGGCGGGCGAAACCAGTTCGACGCGCTCTCCCTTCCGGGTGACCGCGATGACGCGTTGTCCTTGCCGGACCCATTGGCCCACGCGAGGCAGTTCGATCTTTTCGATCTTGCCGCTGAGCGCGGCGGCAAACTCGTCCATTCCAACCCGAGCGAAATTCTTCCGCTCCCGCAGGATCCAGGTGTGGCCTGGGTGATAGCGCACATGCGACGGAGTGTGGAAGCCCTCGACAGAATCTAGAGGTGGGGCAGCCTTCGCACGAGCGATAGCGGCCGCTGGTACGGAGACGGTAGCCGGTTTTTCTTCCAGGAACCAGTCCAGGAGGATGAATGCCACAAAAGTGAGAAGAACTAAGAGTACGGTCATTGGGTGCCTTTCCTTTCGCTTTTCTATAGGACAGGCGGGGGACCACTTTCGGCAAAATCCGGCAAGCGATTAAAAAGAAAGGCTTTGTTTGAAATTTCCGCAGACCGGACGGAATATCCGCCGTGGAGGAATACGACACTCGCGAAGCCGTTTAACAGGTTAAGAGGCTTCGCTTCAGCACTTTGAAAGGGCTGTAGGGAAATACGGCGCGGTGTGGAGAAATTCAGTAGCCGGACAGCCGTAGGATTCTGTGGTTGTAGCTGTCGGTAATAATCAGCGATTGGTCGGGCGCAATCGACACTCCATGCGGCCGGTTCAACTCGGTCCGCAGCGGATCGTTGGCGACGATCGTGATGCCCGCCTTCCCCGTTCCCGCCAGCGTCCTGGTCGAGCCGTCTTTCGGATCGTACATTCGCACCAGGTGATTCTCGGCGTCGGCGATGATCACCCGGCCTTGCCCGTCCACGCACAGGTGTTTGGGACCCTTGAGGTTAGGGGAAATCTGGCCTGGGGCAATGAGAGTGCGGATGCGGCCCCCTGGGTCCACTCGCCGCAGGGCGTTACCGTTCCGTTCGAGCACATAAATATTCCCGGCGTCGTCGGCGGCCACGGCTCGCGGGTCCACCAGCGGACCTTCGGCGGCGATGGCTCCGTCGGCGGGAACGCCCGCCTGCCCGTTGCCGGCGGCGGTCGTAACGAGGTTGGTGGCAAGATCGATTCGCCGGATGCGGCGGTTCGAGAGGTCGGCCACCAGCAGGTTGCGTTGTTGTGGATCGAGCGCGATCGCAAATACGCCTTTGAACGATGCCGCGTTGGCTAGACCGCCGTCGCCCGCGTAGCCCGCCTCGCCGGTGCCCGCGAACGACGAGAGGGCGTTCGTCCGCAGGTCGAGCAGCCCGACCCGGTTGTGATGCGTGTCGGCGATGTACAACCGCCCGGTGCGCGTAATGGCGATGCCGTGCGGCTCCTTCATTTCCGCGGAGGCGAGCAGCGAGGTGCCGCCGCTGGGCGTGACTTTGATTAGCCGGTTGCCCGCGAACTCGATGATGTACCAGTTGCCGTTGGCGTCGTACTCCACGCCGAAGGGCTCGACCAATTTCAGTTGCAGCGGTGGCGCTCCCGGCTGCGCGTCGCCTCCGCCGGCGATCTGCTCGATACGCGCGGCGAGCATGGAAACCGGAACGGCAAGGGACAGCAGCAGGGCGAAACGGGTCATCCTGAGAGAGAACGATAGCACGCAGGCGCGGCTCACGGCCCATCGCGGGCGGCTGTGGCCCGCTTGCCGCTATTGATGAGCCAGTTCGCGCGCCACGGCCAAAGTTCTGGGCCGCGGCAGGTGGCTTGCGAGCGAGCGTGCGATCGAGCGGTACTTGTCGCTCATCAGTCCTTCGGGCTGCAATCCCACCATGGTCTGCCGCAGCGACTCACACAGACAGCACCCGTCGGCGTCCGGCGGCAGAACGTCGAGCAGCGGCATCTCCAATTCTTCCTCCAACCGGTCGAGAGGCGGCGGCACGCCGATGGAGGCCCGGTTGACTACGGCCAGGTTCAGAGCGTCGCGCGAGACGCCCCAGGCGAGCAGTTCCCCGCGCACGGTGCGCACGGCGGCTACACAGGCGGGCGTGCGTTCGCATACGAGGACTACCTGATCGGCCAGCACCGCGGTTGCCCGCGCGGCCTCCCGGATGTCGAGCGACAAGTCGGCCAGCACCGTGCGCGCCCCGGAAAGAAGCGCGCTGAGAATCGCCTCCGCGTGCGCCGCCGTTAGTGCGTGCGGTTGCAGAATGGGCGCCGAGAGTATGCGCAGCCTCTCGATGCGCTCCGGTTGCCAGAGTACCGGCTCAACCGCATTCCGGTCGAGCCGGGCCGGTGCGTGCGTGAGCAGCGACTCCAGTCCCGAACGCCGAGCCGGACCGCGCACCCGTCCCGAAAGAACGCCGAAGTCCGGTCGCATCTCCACCAGCGCCACGTCGCGAAGCTCCGCCAGCGCCGCCGCCGTATTCAGCGCCAGCGTCGAAGTTCCCACGCCGCCCTTGACTCCGAGCATGGCGATCAGGCCCGGCCCGTCCACTCCTCGCCCCTTGCGACCCGGAGCCGCCGCCGGTCCCACGCCGCGCATCGCTCCGGTGAGCGTCGCGGGCAATGCGGAAGCGCTCTCGGGCGTCACCACCAACTCCGGCCCCTCGTGCCCGCCGCCCGAGGGCATGGCCACAAGCAGGGGAATCCGCGCCGCATCGCGCCGCAACAGCGCCAGCGCCTCGTCGAACTGCGGCGAGCGTCCGCCGCTGCCGTCGAGAAGGATCGCGCCAACGCCGCCGCCGGCCACGCGCGCCATCGCCGTGGCGGGCCGGGCGATGGACTGCACGCGAATGCCCGCCGCCGTACAGTCGGCCACGGCGTCCAGCAGCCAGGGAGACGGAATCGCCGGATGTACATGGATGACGAGCATATGGAGATTCCTCCTTCCTCCTCACCGCACCGGCGCTTCCGCCGTGGCGGGCTCCTTGGAGCGCTTCAGCCGTCCACCCAGACTCAGCAGGTGCGATATGGCGCTTTCGCGCGTCGCCGCGGGCTCGGCCACCCCGGCCATCCGGTGCGCCAGCGACGACACCGCCGTGCGGTAGGGCGAGGTGCGCGCCACCAGGCGGCTCTCCATCATGGCTTCCTTGATTGCCGCCCCGCTCTCGGGCAGTTGAACGGTCGCGATGCCCGCGAACATGCGCTCCATGTCGCGCTGCGCAAGCGACCCTTCGCGCCCCGTAACGCACACCGCCAGCCGCACCCGGTCCAGCTTCACCTCCATCTGACGCAATAGTTCGATACATCTCCGCGCCTGGTGCAGGCTGGCCACATGATCGGTGGAGACCAGCACGGTCTGGCTCAGGACGGGTAAAAGCGCCGCCGACACAGGGCTCAGCCGCCCCAAATCGAGCACCGTCCACGCGTAGTAGAGGCGGACGAACTGAAACAGTTGCGCCATCCGCTCCGGCGCCGGTCCGGCGGAGCCCATCAGGTCCGGCGATTCGAGCACCTGCAGGTTTTCCGGGCCCGTCGCCACGATCGAATTCCAGCAGGTGCGGTCCAGATGGCTCATGTTGGAGAGGGCGTCGGCGGCTGTGCGCCGCGCCGGAAGACCCAGCAGAAACGAAATCGAGTTCGTCTGCAGATCGGCGTCGGCCAGAAGCGTGTCCTGCAGCGTCGCCCGGCCCAGTTCGGCCGCCAGCGTGCATGCGAGCGTCGAGGCCCCAACCCCGCCTTTGGCGCCCAGCACGCCCACTAGCCTCGAGGTCTCCTTCTGCCCCGAAGCGTCCGGGCCGGCGTGAGCGCTCTGGCGCAACACCCCGTGCAGCAGCGCGCGCGACAGAACGCGGGCGTCGCAAGCCTCCTTCACCAGATAATCCTGCGCTCCGGCCAACACCAGGCTCATCGACAGCGCTTCGCTGTCGGAGGCGCTCAACAGCACGATCGGAATTCCCGGCGCGTTGGCGTGCACGCTGTGAAACGTGTCCCCGCCCGCGCTGTCGGGGAGGTTCAGGTCGAGCAGAATTGCGTCGATCCCGCCCGAGGCCAACCGCTGCAACCCCGTCAACAATGTGTCGGTCCAGTTCACCACGAACTCGGCGTCCGGGCAGGCCGCCAGCCAGGCCTGCACCAGCGGAACGTAATCCGGATCGTCTTCGACCAGAAGTACTACTAGGCGTTTCTTGAGCATGTGTTTTGTGCCGGACGGGCTATACTCCCCGGGTTCTACGGTGAGGCCCGGGTGGCCCCCCTGAGCTTTTCGGCGAAAGTTCCCGAAGGTTGAGGTGGGAATGGAGCGAACCGGGGAAAATCGCCTTAGGGCATCCGTGCCGGTTCGGCTTCCGCGGCGGGCAGAGTCACCCGGGACAGGTACCGGGACAACTCCCGCAGTTGCGCTTCCATGGCCTCTGCGTTGGACTGCTTGGCGGCCAGTTCGATGGCCGCGCCGAAGGAGCTGATCTCCGCGAATCCGTAGCCGGAACCCGTCCCCTTCATGTTGTGGCCGAGCACGCGCAGTTGGTTCCAGTCCAGCGCGGCCAACAACTGTTCGAGCACCGGCAACTCGCGTTTACGTTTGTCCAGGTAGCCCGGTGCGATATGCTCCAGGCCCGCCGGCACGCGCGCCACGATAGCCCCCGGTTGCGAATGGGCCGGCCGTTGGCCCGCGTACTGCCGCATCGCCGCCAGCAGGCGGGTCTTGGAGACCGGCTTGGCCAGGTGAGCGTCGCAGCCTGCGTCCTTCGACGCTTCGATGTCGGCCGGTAGGGCGTTGGCCGTAAGGGCCAGCACCGGAGCCGGCCGCAGTCCCCTCGCCCGCTCGTAGGCGCGAATGCGGCGCGTCGCTTCAAGCCCGTCCATCACCGGCATCTGCAAGTCCATCAGCACCAGGTCGAAACTCCGTCCCGGAAACGTCTCTACGGCCCGCCGGCCGTCCTCGACGAACGTGAGGCTGAACTCGCTCGACTTCAGGTATGCCTCCAGCAGTATGCGATTGTCCTCGGAATCCTCGGCGATTAACACGCGCGGACCCGCGCGGCTCTCCCGCCACGGCGCATGGCGCTCCGCGCGGTCGTGCTCACCGGCGGCTTCGTTCCCGCCCGCCGCATGCTCGTTGCCCAGCGCCGCGCAGATCTGCCGCAGCAGCCCGGCCCGCTTCACCGGCTTCATCGAATACGAGGCGATGCCGTGCTGCCGCCGCAACGCTGCGTCGCCCGGCCTGTCGTCCGAGCTCAACATGATGACCGGTATGTCCGGTGCGATGGCGCGCAACCCGGCCGCCGCCGTGAATCCGTCCATCCGCGGCATGTCGCGGTCCATCAGAACCAGCGAGTAGCGCTTGCCCTCCTCGCCCGCCCGCTTCACTTCGGCCACCGCCTCCTCGGGCGAGGCGCATTCGGCCGACTCCAGGCCCCAGAACCGCAACGTTTCGCGCAGTATCATGCGGTTGGTCGAATTGTCGTCGACCACCAGCACGCGGTGATGTGCGAAATCCTGCGCCGCGCCCGGCTTCACCGGCGCCGCCTTCGTTCCCGGCTCGCATTTCACGTTGAACTGAAACGTGCTGCCCCGCCCGGGTTCGCTTTCCACCGTCAATTCGCCTCCCATGAAGTGAACCAGCCGCCGCGCGATCCCCAACCCCAGCCCCGTGCCCCCGTACTTCCGCGTCGTCGAGGCGTCGGCTTGGCTGAAGTCCTCGAAGATGGCCTGCAAACGGTCGGCCGGAATGCCGATTCCCGTATCGGCCACCGAGAAACGCACCTCGCCCGGCTCCTCGCCGCCGCGAACGCGCAGGGCCACGTGGCCGCGCTCGGTGAACTTCACGGCATTGCTCAACAGGTTCGACAAC
>Ga0268299_1003798_pt1 | contig 13071 bp, 11 predicted proteins | sample NOBtaG_FD_193484 | JGI IMG/M metagenome (GOLD analysis project Ga0268299, IMG submission 193484) | Activated sludge microbial communities from bioreactor in Nijmegen, Gelderland, Netherland - NOB reactor | ecosystem: Engineered > Bioreactor > Aerobic > Activated sludge | place: Netherlands...
ATCGCTGGGTCACTGCTCAATATGGAAACCTATGACCTGGGATTGGATTATCTCATCAATTATCGCGACGAGATCAACCAATTGACCCGCGATGATCTGCTGCAAGCCGTGCGGCATTATTGGAATCCCGATGCGTTTGTGATTGCAGTAGCCGGGCCAGAGTAAACGTCATAAATGAACCAAATCATGCCGTAGCATGTGTAGATTGTGGGATGTTTTGGTAGAATTTAATTTATCTATTGTTATATGATGAGGTTGGTATGCGAAAGATTAGTGTAAGTATTGTGCTGCTTGTGATCGCAATTTTCACCTTACTTCCGGCACAGGCACAGGACAGCAGCGAAGTTGTCACCCAGTTGAGCAGCCCACCCAGCCCATCGTCCATGCGGCTGGAAGAAATTGTAAACGGGCTGGCAAATCCGATTTACCTGACCAGCGCGGGCGACGGTTCAGGACGATTATTCGTTCTGGAACAGAACGGCAGAATTGAGCTTATCAAGGACGACACGCTGCAATCGACGCCGTTTCTGGACATTCGGGATCGCGTCAGCCAGGACATCCTGAACAGCTACTCAGAACGCGGCCTCCTGGGGCTGGCTTTTCACCCCAACTACAGCGAAAATGGCGAATTTTTCGTCCACTACAGTGACACGGCAGGCAATACGGTCATCTCGCGTTTTCGCGTTTCAGCCGATAACCCGGATGTCGCCGACCCTGCCAGCGAAGAAATTATCTTCACCCTTGAGCAGCCTTTCCCCAACCACAACGGTGGTCAGATTGATTTCGGCCCAGACGGCTACCTTTATATTGGGCTTGGGGATGGCGGTTCAGCGGGCGATCCGCTCAACAGCGGTCAAACGCCAGACTCCTTGCTCGGTAAAATTCTGAGAATTGATGTGGATGGCGAAGCACCTTACAGCATCCCGGCGGATAACCCGGCAAACGGTGTTAACCCTGATCTCGCACCAGAAGTTTGGGCATGGGGGCTGCGCAACCCGTACCGCTTCAGCTTTGATCGAGCTACGGGCGATCTCTATATTGCCGATGTTGGAGAGAAACAATGGGAAGAAGTGAATTTCCAACCTGCCGACAGCACAGGCGGCGAAAATTATGGCTGGAGGGTTTTTGAAGCTACATACCGCTTTTCGGATGCCCCGGAACCCGCTAACGCCGTAATGCCCATCGTCGAATATGACCACAGCAATGGCTGCTCGATCACGGGCGGCTATGTTTACCGGGGTGAGGCAATCCCGGCGCTGCAAGGCGTTTATATTTTTGGCGATTGGTGTTCAGGGAAGATGTGGGCAAGCTACCGCGATGACAGCGACGCGTGGCAGACTATTCCCTTCGGCGAATCATTCCGCCAGATTACGGCATTTGGTCAGGGTGATGACGGCGAACTTTATCTCGTTGCTTACAACGGGGGTATCTGGAAATTTATGCCAGCATCTTAAAGCAATAACGATCATCAGAAGTCGGTGGCTCCTCTCTAAAGATGCACTATTAGAGAGGAGCCGCGTTCGTGCCAGGAGGTCTTATGTCGGCGGGAAGATTTTCGGTTGATGTAACGAGGGCGGAGATTGAAGACTTAAAGCTCGAATATGAGTTTTATTCGGGCGACTGCCAATGGGTTGATGACAATATCGACCACCTGAACGATGTCATCCAACGTGCGGTCAGTTACCAGCAGATTGCCGTCAGCGGTATCGAACTCCTGAATGCGATTTTCCCCTGCGTCATTGAGCGTGATGATTATCGCAAATGGGAAGAGATTCTCGATGAAGCGATGCTTCATGCTCAAAACATGAAAGACAACGAGTTCATGATGCAGCTTTGGGTGGAGCTGGGGCAAAACTACCTCCAGTATGGGCGGCGGAAAGAAGCTTTTGAAGCCTTCACCATGATCTCCGAGCGCGGCGAAGATTATCACGTGCCAGAGATGGAACTGCTAGGAAAAATCGGACAGATCAGAACCCAGGCCATCTACCAAAAGGGTCATTACAAAGATTTAATCCCTGAAGTTCTGGCCCTGGCAAAGACGCTCGATAAGCCCATTCTCCACGCCATGACCCACTCCGCATTAACGCTGGGATATATGCTGCGCCGAGAAACTGTCCAGGCATTGGAACATGGGCAGATCGCTTATACCTGGTGGCACAAGCTGAATAATTTTGGTCAAAAGGCGGACATCGCATTCTTGATGGCTGAGGCTTGCCGTCTGGCATCACGGCTGGAACAGGCGGATCGATTTCTCAAATTGGCGGAGAAACAAAACCAGAGCAGCCCCCAATATATTCGCAAATTAGGCGTTCTGGCTTACCACCGAGGCTCTGTTGAAATCGAACAGAATAACCCTGCGGAAGCGGAAAAATCGTATCTCGTGGCCTTGGAGCATTTTCAACAGATCGAATATCCCTATCTGATCGCGGCAACACATCACGCGCTTGGTGTTACACAGTCCAAACTCGGAAAGTTTTCTGAAGCGCGCTCCAATCTCACGACTGGCTTGAAAATATGGAGTAAGCTTGAAAGCCCATATGACGAGATGAGCATTACCTACGCTATTGGGTTTTTAGCTTTTCAACAGGGGAATCCTGGGAGCGCTCTAAGGTGGTATAACAAAGCGCAGAAAATGCTGGAGCAGATCGCGGACTCACCTTCTCGGCAGCAGATTGAAAACAGTTTAGCCGAGGACAAAAAGAAAGCCCAGGACTTGTTAAATAAACCCCCAGCGATGGTCTAACAACCCATGTCGTCTGGGGCGATCATCGTGGTCGGATTCAAATATCAAACCATTTTTTCATAAAATTATCGTGGGCGTTATTGATATAAAAACCGATCCGTAGGCTTTTGTCGGTCTTGCTGCATAGGCCATTGCAATGTGCCAGAAAAAACCCCGGCCCACTCATCTGAGCGGGCCGGATCAAAAAAGTAGGGGGTATTAGCCACCACCGGGCGGGATCGATGGGACGGGTGGGTCGAACATCGCCGAACTCCTTGAATGTGATTGCGAACGATGCAATCAGCATCTCAGAGTCGGGGGGTCAACCTCTACAAGGAGAGGACAGGAAACGGACAGGAAATGGACAGATTGAATTTGGGGTGTGTTAACCGATCATGCGTACCCTGGCAGCCTGAAAAGCGGTAAAGCCCAGTACCAACGGCAGCATCAGCGGAATCAAAAACGTGGCAATAATATGAATAAACAAAAGCTGGTTCAAATTGCTCAAGATCACGAACATAACGAGCGCAATCCACGACAGCCAGTAGAACAGCACCGCTCCGATGGTGAAGGTCTGCACATTCAGCCGATCTTCGGTCAGAGTAGCGCATAGCAACCCAACCATGCCGCCGTAGTACATCTCCGCGAAAGGTTGAACAATGATTACAACTGTCGCGCAGATCAACAGCATAAACCATGAATTCCCCGGAATTTCGGCATACCATAGCCCAAAAACCAGCATCCCAATCACCAGCAGCGCCTGAAGTAATCGATAAAAAATCATCACCCAGGTGCGGTTAACCTGTCGAATGCTGGCAGCCCAAAGGCTTAACAGCACCTCGGTTGCGGTAAAAGGCGCGCTGCGAACCAGGTCCCACGTCAGGCCAGCGCGTTCCGATTGAACTTTATCAGCCGTTGCCAGGGCGACCTGAAGCAAAACAACCAGCGAAAACAAAAAATAGAGCATGGGCAGGCTCAGCCCGCCAAATAACAGAAAAAGCCCCACGACAACGCACAGAATCAATAGATTGAAGCGCATGAGCAAGGGCTGGCGCAGATAACGCTGCACAATCGGGTGATTGGCGCGCATCCAGTTGGGGGAATAGTGATTGATGTTCATGCTGAAATTTTAACTGGCATTGTGATAAAACAAATCTTTAGTCAACAAAGCCGCTCAAATTTACACAATAAATTGACAATCCCCTGTTATTGGGGGTTTTGAAAGCGGGCAAACTCACTTGGCGTTCATCTACTTCCTGTAAATTGAAGGTGTTTTAGATCGCTAATTGATAAAGGAAGTGAATTCAATGAATTGTCCAGTCTGTAAGAATGTTGAACTCAAGATGTCAGATCGCGAGGGGATTGAAATTGATTACTGCCCACAGTGTCGCGGGGTATGGCTTGATCGCGGTGAACTTGACAAAATTATCGAACGCTCAGTGAATGTCGAAACTCGCCCTCAACCCACACGCCAACATCATGACGAATACTACGAGGACCATGATTATCGACAGCAGGGGAACTATCCACAAAAACGCAAGCGAAAATCCTTCCTCGGCGACGTATTTGACATCTTCGATTAGGGATTTCGACGTTAAAAACAGGAATTTCAACGTTAAAAAGTGGTCTCATGGTATGTGGGATTCTTCAACGCCTCTTGCGGGATAATGTGGTATAATCCCCCCATAGTCGATTGGCAAGAGCGTGGGGTTACAACGCATGTTCTGGGGCGAATTCTCACATCATCTCGATGAAAAAGGCCGACTCATCATCCCCGCTCGTTATCGTCCTCAGCTATCGCAAGGGGCAATCCTCACGCGGGGATTAGATCGCAATTTGGTCATTTACCCCCATAATGCGTGGCAAAACGTTTCTGAACGGCTCAACCAGATGCCGATCACCCACCCCACCGCACGGGCGCTGCGGCGATTGCTATTTTCCGGCGCGGTGGAGTTCTCATTAGATCGTCAGGGCCGAATGCTCATTCCCGGTTATCTGCGCGATTACGCCTCGCTCGATGGCGAAGTGCTCATCGCTGGCATGGAAACCTTCCTCGAAATCTGGGAACCTTCAAGCTGGCGGCGAACGCTGGAAGGCGTCCCCCACGCATTGGCAGAAGCCAAGCATATGCTCGAACTCGGTATTTGAAATCATGTCCCACATCCCTGTTTTACTTCAACCTGTGCTGGATGCACTGCTTCCGGCGTCGCGCGTGATTGATGGCACACTGGGCGCAGGCGGTCATACCAAAGCCCTGCTGGATTCGGGTGTATCGGAAGTTCTGGGGCTAGACCTTGACCGGATGGCGCTCGAAATCGCGCGTGAAAAACTAGCCGATTATGGCGAACGCGCACATTTGGTTCATGCCAGCTATGCACATATGGCAGCCGAGGTCAAAAAAATCGGATGGGAGAGTGTTGACGGCATTCTGCTTGATCTCGGCATCTCGTCAATGCAGGTTGATCGACCAGAGCGCGGTTTTGCATTTATGCAGGATGGGCCGCTGGACATGCGCTTTGACGCTACAGGCAGCCGCCCTACCGCTGCCGAAGTCATCAACACCACCGATGAACGCGAACTGGCACGGCTATTTTTCGAGTATGGCGAAGAAGCACAGAGTCGCAAAATTGCTCATGCGATTGTCCGGGCCCGCCCGCTGGAAACGACGCGCCAACTGGCTGAAGTGATTGAACAGGCAGCACCACGCCGCCGAGAGGATAAAATTCACCCGGCAACACGGGTTTTCCAGGCATTAAGAATCGCGACTAACGACGAACTGAAAACGGTTGAACGCGCGCTGCCGCTGGCGATTGATTTGCTGAATCCTGGCGGGCATCTGGCGGTGATTAGCTTTCACAGCCTGGAAGACCGAATTGTTAAGCAAGCCTTTAAACTCGCCAGCACCGATTGCATTTGTCCGCCAAAAGTGCCAATATGTGTGTGTGGACACGAAGCCAGTGTGCGGCTAGTCAACAAGAAGCCAATCACCGCGACAGAGGACGAAATCGCCGATAATCCACGCAGCCGCAGCGCCAAATTACGAGTGGTGGAGAAACTAGGTTAATGGCCTTTTCAAACTGGTTTGAACACACATTTAAGCGCCGCCCCTGGCGCACGCAGCGACAGGCCATCGCGCTGGTGACGCTCAGTTTCTTCGTGGCGATCATCATCGGTGCGCTATATCTGGCACAGGCAGCAAATGTTTCGACCACAGGACGCCAGCTTGAAGATTTGATCCTCCAACGCAACCAGCTCGAACAATCGAATGAGCAAATACGCGCTGAGATAGCCCGCTTGCAAAGCGTACCTCGCCTGCGAGACCGCGCGCGTGAGTTGGGTTTTATCGATGCCTCGGTAAGTACGATTGAATATCTGCCTGTGCTGGGCTACAACCCACAGCGCGAAGAACGTCCCGCCGTCCTGATCCAGCAGCCCGCAGCCGATGTCCCGGTCTATGACGAAACATTTCTGGGCTGGTTGCAGCAGCAGTGGGATGCGTTTACTAACCAGCAGCCCGATACTTCAGGAGAATAACCATCATGCAGCAGCAACAGCTCCAGGAAGAGATGTTTAAGCGGCGACTACCTGTCGTCATTTTTGGGTTGTTAATCGTCAGTATTTTTTTGCTGGGGCGCATGGTTTCCTTCCAGTTCCAGTATCAATGGGCACCTGAAGTAATTAATTATCTGGAAGGCCTGCGAAACTCTGGCTACAGTCAGACGCTCCGGCTGGCTGCCGCACGTGGGACGATTTATGATCGGGGAATGCAAGCACTGGCGGTGAATACGCTGGAATATCGCGTTGGTATCAGCCCCAATCTGGTCGCGAATCCGCGCCAGGTAGCGACTCAATTGGCGGCGCTGTTGAATCTGGATGAACTCGATACATTTGAAAAACTGAGCAGCGACGAACCCTATGTGCTGCTGGCTTCACGGGTCAGCGCCGAGATAGGGCATCAGGTCGCCGAACTGAAAAAAGAAATTCCGGGTATCAATATCGAGCCGATTGCGCGCCGGAGCTATCCACAGGGAACGCTGGCAGCACAAGTCGTCGGCTTTGTCGGCGGCGATCTGGAAGGCTATTACGGTGTTGAAGGATTTTATCAGGAGCAGTTGGCGGGACGAGCGCGCGACGAACTCATCAGCAATATCCCCTTTGATGTACCACAGGATCGCGAGGAAGATCACGGCGGCAATATCGTCCTGACCATTGACCGCGACATGCAATTTTTGGCGGAAAGTGAACTTCAGACGGCGATTACAGAATCCGGTTCTCGCAGTGGGACGATCATCATTATGAACCCCGGCAACGGCGACATCCTGGCAATGGCGAGTTATCCCTCATTCGATCCCAATACCTATTTTGAAGTCGATGATGCTTCACTGCTTATCAACCCGGCGATTAGCCAACAGTATGAGCCGGGTTCAATCATGAAAGTATTGACGATTGCCTCCGCACTGGAAAAAGGCACGGTTTCCCCGCAGGATACCTATGTTGACCAGGGCAGCATCGAAATCGGTGGGCGAATGATTGAAAATTGGGATCGTCAGGCACACGGTGTTGTTGATATGACACAAATTCTGGTGCAGTCATTGAATGTTGGCGCGGCGACTGTCAGCCTGAGAATGGGGCCGAGCGATTTCTACAGTATGTTTCGCGCATTTGGTATGGCGCGGCCTACAGGTATTGACCTGCAAGGCGAAGCATCTGGCACGATGTATATTCCAGGCGACGAAAATTGGAGCGAAAGCAATCTGGGTACCAACAGCTTTGGGCAAGGGATCGCCGTGACTCCGCTGCAAATGCTGACCGCCATTTCTGCCATTGCCAACGATGGCCTGATGATGCAGCCCCATGTTGTCCGCCAGATTATTGATGGCGATCTGGTGCAGACCTCGCAGCCTTCCGCCCTGGGACGACCTATCTCCGCTGAAACCGCCGATATTGTGACCAATATGATGGTGGCTGTCGTGCGCGACGGCCTCGACGGCAACGCCTCTGTTCCCGGCTATACTATTGCTGGAAAAACAGGCACCGCCGAAATTCCGTCGCCAGTCGGCTATGAACCGGGTGCCTCGATTGTGTCGTTTGTCGGTTTCTTACCCGCTGACGATCCGCAGGTCAGCGTTCTGATTAAGCTGGATCGTCCGTCTGGTTATTGGGGCAGCGAGGTTGCCGCACCTGTTTTTCGGCGTCTGGCAGAACGTCTGGTGATCTTGCTTAAAATACCGCCGGATGATGTTCGAGCAGCCCTTGCGGCGCAGGGTGGCTCTGTCAGCGAAATTGATCGGTAGCTTTTAGCTGTAGCTTTTAGCCATTAGCTTTTAGCCATTAGCTTTTAGCCATTAGCTTTTAGCTAAGGCAGTTATCAAAAAAATGGACGTTGCAGGGGCGCATGTTTCGGGAAAACAAAATTTACACAGCATTTCTTGAAGTGAGAGAGTTATGGGACTTCCGTTTGCGTTAACCATCGGCGCGATTGCCTTTATTCTAGGCGTGATTTGGGGTGCGCCGTTCATCGAGATTTTGCGCCGTCTGCGCATCGGCAAACAAATTCGCGTCGAGTTGAGCGACATTCACCAGAAAAAAGTCGGTACTCCAACGATGGGCGGGATCATGATCGTTCTGCCTGTCTTTTTGATTTCACTAGGCTTAAATATTGTCAATGTGATCCGTACAGTGACGGGCTTGAGTATTTTGCTGCCGCTGGGGGTTTTAGTCGGTTTTGCGCTGCTGGGGGCGATTGATGATTGGGAAGGCATCATGAAATCACGCGGGCCACGTGGCGAAGGCTTATCTCCGCGCGTCAAATTTGCAGGTCAGGTCGTGCTGGCGCTCATCGCGGCATCGATTATTTCGCTGTATGATGGTGGCTTTTCATTCGCCAATGAAATCAATTTGCCGCTGATTTCGATTGCAATACCCGTCAGCCCATTGATCTTCATTCCTGCTGCCGCGTTTATCATCGTAGCCTTCTCCAATGCTGTCAATTTCACTGATGGGATGGACGGTCTGGCTGGGATTATCACCGCAAGCGCTTTTGCCGCCTATGGGGTCGTCGCATTTTTGCAGCAGCAAATTTTTTTGACCCAGTTTTCTTTTATCATGGTAGGGGCATGTTTTGCTTTTCTCTGGTACAACGCGCATCCGGCGCAGCTTTTTATGGGCGATACGGGTTCGCTGGCGCTGGGTGCTGCATTAGCAACGGTAGGCATTATGACCGGACAATGGTTGCTGCTGCCTATCATCGCCATTGTACCCGTAGCAGAAACGGTTTCAGTTGTGCTGCAAATAGCCTCAGCCAAATTCAGCCGCCGCTATTATGGCGTGGATCGCCGCATTTTCCGGCAAGCGCCTCTGCATCATCATTTTGAGTTGGGCGGCTGGAGCGAAACACAAATCGTCCAGCGTTTCTGGCTAGTTGGGCTTTTAAGCGCAATGGTAGGGATCGCACTCGCGTTGATTTAGCCTGTCAGCGTATCAGCTTTTAAGTCGTTAGTCGTTAGCTTTTAGTCTTTTGGGTCACTGTGCATCCAATACCGCCGAAGTCAGTTGTTAAACTGAACAGGAAATTAAATTTTTTGCATTGTAGAAAACGGTAATCATCTATGCTGAAAGACCCCTTAAATGGGAAACGGGTTGCAGTTTTAGGGTTTGCAAGGCAGGGGCGGGCGTTGGCTCGTTGGCTGCCGCGCGTTTGCGACAGCGTTGTCGTCAGTGATCGCGGTACGGTTGACCAGTTTAACGGTGATCTGGCTGCCTTTACGGATGTCGAGTTCGTGTTGGGTGGACACCCGGAAAGCCTGCTGGACGGCGTTGATCTGCTCTGTCTCTCCGGCGGCGTCCCGCTTGATCTTGAAATTGTCCTGGCGGCGGTGCAGCGCGGCATCCCTCTCTCCAACGACGCCCAGCTTTTCCTTGAACGCTGCCCTGCTCCAATCATCGGCATCACGGGCAGCGCGGGTAAAACCACCACGACAACGCTGGTTGGGCAGATGGTCGAAGGAGCGGGTTTTAAAACCTGGGTCGGCGGCAATATCGGCTATGTCCTGCTGGACGTTCTGGCGGATATTCGCCCGGAAGACCGCATTGTGATGGAACTTTCCAGCTTTCAACTCGAAATTATGAGCAAAAGCCCGCAAGTAGGCGCAGTTTTGAACGTGACTCCGAATCATCTTGATCGTCACGGAACAATGGAATCCTATAGCCGCGCGAAGGCGCAGATTCTATTACACCAGAACGAAAAAGATGTAGCGGTGCTTAACCGCGATGATGTGGGCAGCCGAGCGCTTGAAAACACCGCTCCTGGTGAATTAGCCTGGTTCAGCGCGCACGAGATGGTGCCGGACGGCGCGTTTATGGCTGGTCAGCGGCTCGTCGTCGTGGGGCATTCGAGCGGTGACAGCCTGCCCCATATCGTTTGTGACCGCAGCGAGATCAAATTACGAGGCGATCATAATGTGCTGAACGTGCTGGCAGCCTGTGCAATCGCAGGTGCGTCGGGAATCCCTCATGAAGCGATGACAGCAGTGATCCAGGGATTTAAGGGCGTTGAGCATCGACTGGAAACGGTACGCGTCCTGAACGATGTCACCTATGTCAATGACAGCATCGCCACCGCGCCAGAACGGGTGCTAGCTGCGCTGCGCAGTTATGATGAGCCGTTGATTTTACTGGCTGGGGGCAAGGACAAAAATTTACCCTGGGAAGAAATGATCGTACTGGCCTTGCAAAAAACACGCCATATCATCGCGTTCGGTCATGCAGCAGACTTGATTGTCGAGACAACACGACGGGTATCCGGCAGTGATGATGGCGTCGTGCGCGTAGAATCGCTGGCGGATGCCGTCAAGGAAGCGCACAAACTGGCACAGGCGGGGGATGTGGTACTGCTTTCTCCCGGCGGCACCAGCTACGACGCCTACCGCGATTTCGTTGAGCGCGGGGAACACTTTCGCCAACTGGTCATGCAGTTATAATAGAGATAGAGATTTATCGGCATCAATGCGGGACATCGTGCGTCCCCATACATATCGTGAAAAATTTATCGGTATAAGGCTGGAAATTATGGCAGATCACCCCATCGCTCCAACATTTATCGACGTTGATACCCCGGAGGCACCTCCAACCCAAGCGGTTATCGCGCCGCCCGCGTGGACGACTGCCCCGGCGCAGGAAACGGCAAAACCGGTTGAGCGACAAAAACGGTTTGTCGCCACGCTTGATCCCTATCTGCTGGTGGTTATAACGGGGCTGTTGGCGATTGGTTTGATGATGGTCTACAGTACGACGTTCGATTGGAGCTACCAGACTTACGGCAGTGATCTGGTCATCTTTTTTCAGCATGTGCGTAACATGATTATCGGCGGCGTGATTATGACGCTGCTGATTTTTATCGATTATCGAGTCTGGAAGCGCTTTGCCATCTGGATATTACTTGTCGTCATCAGTATGTTGATCGCCGTGTTGATCTTCGGTGACGACACCTTCGGCGCGCGGCGTGCGCTCATTAACGGCTCGTTCCAACCGGGCGAGGCGGCTGAATTGGTCATCGTCATCTATATGGCGGCGTGGTTAGGTTCACGGCGCACCCAGATTCGCAGTATCACCTATGGCCTGATCCCCTTCGCGATGCTGGTCGGTATCGTCGGCGGGCTGGTCATGTTGCAACCTGACCTCAGTACCGCAGCGATTATTTTTATCACCTCTGGCATCATGTTTTTCCTCGCCGGGGCGGATATGAAGCAGTTAGCCGTCGCGGGCATTCTGGCGGGCGTGATCGGTTTTGTGGTTGCACGGCTCGGTTTGCTGCCCAGTTATGCCGAAGATCGCGTATCGTCATTTCTTTCCGGAGTCAACAACCTGACGCAAGCCCATTATCAGGTGCAGCAGGCCATTATTGCCTTCCTCAACGGCGGTTGGACAGGCGTTGGGCTGGGCGAAGGGCGACAAAAATTTGGCTTCTTGCCCGCGCCGCACACCGATAGTATTTTCGCCGTCATTGGCGAGGAATTGGGTGTTATTGGAGCGACGGTGGTCGTGCTATTATACGTGGCGTTCGTTATTCGCGGTTTTCAGGTTTCGCGCCGTGCCGCCGATCCCTTTGGCGCGCTGCTGGCGGCAGGGTTGACCGTCTGGGTTGTTTCAAAAGCTTTGCTCAACATCGCAGTGATGACCGCAGTTGTGCCGCCTACAGGCGCGGTGCTGCCGTTTATCAGCTTTGGCGGTTCGTCGCTGGTGGTGTTGATGGCTGGCACCGGTTTGCTGCTCAGTGTCGCCAGGGTGCGAATGCGCCTGAATAACGCGCCGGATCGGAAAAGCGTAATTGCGAATTATGATCGGAGCGAGCGAGGCGAGAGAGTGCGTTCCATCAACAAGCGCTCCGCCAGCAAGCGAGTTTCGTAACCGTCACAACCGCTTTTCTTTGCCATCAACGTTTCCAACTAGATATTTCGACAGCAAGAAGCCGATTAGTCGGCTTTTTTCTTGGTCAGCGTGTGTATACGCATTGACTTTGGCATGTACTGATAGCTACCGCTGCTTTTGCCGTTACTTTGACTTCCCCTGAATGTGGGGGATTAGACGTTGTATTTTGTTATAGGATAACGAAATACAACACACGGAGTTTTCACATGGATAGTAACCAAATCAATGCTACTTTTTGGGCGACAATATTTCAAACTATCGCTGTTGTGTTACAAACAGTTATCGCGCTCGTGGCTATTTCTATCGCCGTTCAAGAGTTCCGAAAATCGAGACAGGCGCAAATTACAGCCAAGAAAATAGAAAAGAGGACGGACAGAGAGTTCGACTTGGCTATGAGACTTGGTAGAACAGCAATAGCGGTCAGAGAGGGCTTTAAGTCTGCCAGAACTCCGTTGGGTTTTGCCAGAGAGAACGCGGAATATACGCCGAACAGTACGCCTGAAGAAAAGTGTAAACAGGATATGAAATATGACTACGAAGAAAAATTGGAGCGAATAATAGGGTACTTACAACAACTATATGAAATCCGATGGGAAATATCAGTTTTATTCGATAAACCCGATCATGTTGATGAGCAAGTCAGAGAATATAACGGTAAGTTTTCTGAACTGCGTAACGCCATGAACGCAGCATATCGGGATGAGAACAAGGACGAAGATGATCTTATCATCTTTGGTGGATATGATGACAAAGACGATTTTGGCGATGCGGTTGAGGTAATAACCCAAGAACTTCTCTCAATCGCGCGAAAATATACTAAGTATCTATCCGTAAACCGACAAGTCGAGAAGAATGTGGGAGCAAGCCAGTTGAAGCAAGCCCAACCAATTATCGGCTTTCTTGCACCAGCGTGTGCGAATGCT
>Ga0268299_1003799_pt1 | contig 13069 bp, 7 predicted proteins | sample NOBtaG_FD_193484 | JGI IMG/M metagenome (GOLD analysis project Ga0268299, IMG submission 193484) | Activated sludge microbial communities from bioreactor in Nijmegen, Gelderland, Netherland - NOB reactor | ecosystem: Engineered > Bioreactor > Aerobic > Activated sludge | place: Netherlands...
CACCGCCGGGGGGCTGGCGACGACCGAGCCGCAGACCTTCGAGTTCAACACTCGCTCGGCCTTCAACGCCTACGTCCGCTGCGAGCGCCAGAACGAGAACGCCGGCTGCGTGCCGTTCCTGCCGATCGAGGTCAGCTTCACCGCGCCGGTGGCGTGGCGCGACGTCAGTCAGGCCACTCTGATCGTCCCCGACGGGCAGCGCTATGCGCCCGCGCCGCCGGAGACCCCCGACCCGTGGGTTCATCGCATCACGTTCAAGGGGCCGTTCCCGGAGAGCGCCGAGCTGACGGTCGAGTTGCCCGCCGGCCTGAGCGACGACAGCGGCCGCACGCTGGTGAACGACGGCGAGTACCCGCGCAAGGTGAAGACGGCGGAGGATCCGCCACTGGCGAAGTTCTCGTCGCGCTTCGGCATCCTCGAGAGCGCCGATCCCGTGCTGCCGGTGACGATCCGCAACCTCGAGGCCGGCGCCGGCGGCCTGCAGGAGAGGATCACGCGCGAGCGCCGCAGCGGTCTGGGCGAGTCGCTGCAGCAGCTCGTCGGCCGGGTGACTGGCAAGACGCAGAAGATCGGGGCGGCGGAGGACGTGCTGCCGTGGCTGCGGCGGGTCGGCGGCGCGCGCCGGACCAGATCCGTCTTCGCCCCCTCGCCCTCGGCGCCGCCGCCGGTGGCGTCGGGCCCGGAGGAGCCGGCGCGCGCGCCGCAGGCGATCGCGTTGCCCCAGCCCGAGGGGCCGAAGGCGTTCGAGGTGGTCGGCATTCCGCTCGCCTCCACCGGCCTGCACGTCGTCGAGCTGTCGAGCCGCAAGCTGGGAGCGGCGCTGCTCGGGCGCGACGAGCCCATGTACGTCGCCACCGCCGCCCTGGTCACCAACATGGCGGTGCACTTCAAGTGGGGGCGCGCCAGCTCGCTGGTGTGGGTGACGCGGCTCGAGGACGCCGAGCCGGTGGCCGGCGCGCGCGTGGCGGTGCAGGACTGCGCCGGCAAGGTGCTCTGGTCGGGCGAGACCAACGAGCAGGGCTGGGCGCTGGTCGCCGGGCTGCCGGCGCGCGAGCAGGTGCCCCGTTGCCCGATCCAGCACGACTCCGACGAAGCGGAGGAGAACCCCGACTACTACGACGATCGCTCCGACGCCGAGGCGATCAATCCCTACGCGCTCGACGAGGGACTGCTGGTCACCGCCCAGACCGCCGGCGACCTCTCGTTCGTGCACTCGAGCTGGGACGACGGCATCCAGCCGTGGCGCTTCCAGTTGCCGTTCGCCAGCGACGACGCCGGCGTCGCCGCCCACACCGTCTTCGACCGGACCCTCTTCCGCGCCGGCGAGACGGTGCACATGAAGCACGTGCTGCGCGCTGAGACGATGACCGGCTTCGACTTCGTCGCCCCCGAGCGCCGGCCCGATCTGCTCGAGATCCAGCACCTCGGCAGCAGCGACCGCTTCGAGCTGCAGCTCGTCTGGGATGCCGCCGGCAACGCGCAGAACGTCTGGGAGATTCCCAGGGCCGCCAAGCTCGGCACCTACAACGTCTCGCTGCGCCGGTCCGGCGGCGAGCCCTGGCGCGACCGTTGGCTGTCCGGCACCTTCCGCGTCGAGCAGTTCCGCATCCCCTTGATGCGCGGCCGCGTGCAGTTGCCGGCGGAGCCGCTGGTGCGCGCCCTCGAGGCGCCGGTCGACGTCAGCGTGCAGTACCTCGCCGGCGGTCCCGCCGCCGGACTGCCGGTGGTGCTGCGCAGCCAGGTTCGCCCGCGGTCGTTTCAGGCGCCGCCGCAGTTCGAGCGCTTCGTCTTCGGCAACGGCGACGTCGAGCCCGGCGCACCGGCGGCCGGCGAAGAGGGCGAGCCGGCGCCGACGCCGGCGGTGCACCAGCGCGACGATCTCACCCTCGACGCCGCCGGTTCGGCGCGCGCCGCGATCCGCGGCCTCGTGCCCGGCCCGAAGCTGCGCGAGCTGCTGGTCGAGGCCGAGTACCGCGACCCCAACGGCGAGTTGCAGACGGTCTCGAACAGCGTCGCGCTCTGGCCGGCGCGGGTGATGGCCGGCATCGAGGTCGAGGACTGGGTCGGCTCGAGCAAACGGATCGCCGCCAAGGTCGCGGTCGTCGACCAGAGCGGCAAGCCGGTCGCCGGCGCGCCGGTGAAGGTCGACGTGCGCTCGCGCGCGACCTACTCCACCCGCAAGCGCCTGGTGGGCGGCTTCTACGCCTACGAGCACTTCGACGAGATCGGCCCGGTGCTGTCGACCCTCTGTCAGGGGGTGAGCGACGGCCGCGGCCTCTTCCTCTGCGACGGTGCGGCGCCGGCGGAGGGCGACCTGATCCTGGTCGCCTCGGCGCGCGACCAGGGGGGCGACGAATCGCTGGCGCACGCCAGCGTGTACGTCGCCGGCGAGGGCCGGCAGTGGTTCCGCGTCGAGGACAGCGACCGCATCGACGTCCTACCCGAGAAGGCGACCTGGGAGGCCGGCGAGACCGCGCGCCTGCAGGTGCGCAGCCCGTTCGCCGAGGCGACGGCGCTGGTGACCGCCGAGCGCGAGGGCGTCCTGGATGCGCGCGTGGTGCGGCTGTCGGGCAAGGAGCCGGTGATCGAGGTGCCGGTGAGCGACGCCTACTCGCCCAACGTCTTCGTCTCGGTGTTGGCGGTGCGCGGCCGCGTCGCCGGCGTGCCGCCGACGGCGATGGTCGACCTCGGCCGGCCGGCCTTCAAGCTCGGCATCGCCGAGCTGCGCGTCGGCTGGCGGCCGCACGAGCTCCAGGTCGAGGTGCAGCCCGAGCGCGAGGTCTACACCGTGCGCGACAAGGCCGCGGTGCGGGTGCGCGTGCGCACCGCCGCCGGCGCGCCGCCCGCGCCCGGCGGCGAGATCGCGCTCGCCGCGGTCGACGAGGGCCTGCTCGAGCTGCAGCCGAACCAGAGCTGGAACCTGCTGGCGGCCATGATGGGTCGGCGCGGCTACTCGGTGCAGACCGCGACGGCGCAGATGCAGGTCGTCGGCAAGCGCCACTTCGGCCTCAAGGCGCGGCCGCAGGGCGGCGGCGGCGGGCGGCAGACGACGCGCGAGTTGTTCGACACCTTGCTGCTGTGGAAGGGAACGCTCGCGCTCGACGCCAACGGCGAGGCGACGGTGGAGGTGCCGCTCAACGACTCCCTCACCAGCTTCCGCATCGCCGCGGTGGCGACCGCCGGCACCGGCCTGTTCGGCAGCGGCGGGGCGTCGATCCGCTCGACCCAGGACCTGATGATCCTCTCCGGCCTGCCGGCGCTGGTGCGCGAAGGCGACCGTTTCCCGGCCGAGTTCACCCTGCGCAACACCACCACAGCGCCGATGAGCGTGCGGGTCGCCGGCTCGATCGAGGGCGCCGGCGAGGCGCTCGCGCCGCAGACGGTGGAGATCGGCGCCGGCGAGGCGCAGGTGGTGTCGTGGCCGGTGACCGCGCCGGTCGGCGTGACCAGCCTGCGCTGGGTCGTCGAGGCGGCCGCCGGCGCGGCGACCGACCGCCTGGCGGTGACGCAGCAGGTGCGGCCGGCGGTGCCGGTGCGCACCCAGCAGGCGACGCTCTACCGGCTCGACGAGACGATCGAGGAGAAGGTGCGCATCCCGGACGGCGCGATCCCCGGCCGCGGCGGCGTCGAGGTCGCCTTCGCGCCCTCCATCGCCGCCGGCCTCGACGGCGTGCGCGAGTGGATGACGGCGTATCCGTACACCTGTCTCGAGCAGCGCGTCTCGCGCGCGGTTTCCCTGGGCGACGCCGAGATGTGGAGCGGCATCGCCGCCGCCCTGCCGACCTACGCCGACGGCGACGGCCTGCTCAAGTACTTCCCGCGCATGGACAGCGGCAGCGAGGTGCTGACCAGCTACGTGCTGTCGATCGCGCTGGCCGCCGGCCTGACGATCCCCGACGACGTGCGCGGCAGGATGGAGGAGGGGCTGGCGCGCTTCGTGCGCGGCGAGATCGCGCGCCAGAGCCCGATCGCCGCCGCCGACCTGTCGCTGCGCAAGCTCGCCGCGATCGCGGCGCTGGCGCGCGCCGGCAAGGCAGAGGCGGACATGCTCGACGGCGTCGCGATCGAGCCGAACCTCTGGCCGGTCTCGGCGCTGCTCGACTGGTGGGTGATCCTGCGGCGGCTGCCGCACGAGGGCTCCTCGGCGCGGCTGGCGGAGGCGGAGAAGATCCTGCGGGCGCGGCTGGCGCTGCAGGGCACGACGCTCGACCTGTCCGGCGACGACCGGGGCCTGTGGTGGCTGATGGTGTGCCCCGACCAGAACGCGGCGCGGCTGCTGCTGCAGGCGGTCGAGAGCGGTGTCTGGCGCGATGACCTGCCGCGGCTCGTGCGCGGCCTGATGCTGCGCCAGCAGCGCGGCCACTGGGACTGCACCGGCAGCAATGCCTGGGGTGTGGTGGCGACCGGCGCCTTCGTGAAGGCGTTCGAGTCCGAGCCGGTGACCGGCGTGTCGAGCGCGACGCTCGAGGGTGTCGAGAAGCAGGTCGAGTGGAAGGGGCCGCCCGCGCCGGCGGCGGTCGACTTCCCCTGGCCGGCGGCCGAGGGCGAGCTCGAGGTCGAGCACGACGGCGGCGGCGCGCCCTGGGTGACGGTGCAGACGCGCGCCGCGCTGCCGCTGCGCGAGCCGCTCTCGGCCGGCTTCTGGATCGAGAAGACGGTGACGCCGATCGAGACGCGCCAGCCCGGCAAGCTGAGCGTCGGCGACATCCTGCGCGTGGAGCTGCGACTGGAGTCGCAGAGCGACATGACCTGGGTGGTGGTCGACGATCCCATCCCCGCGGGGGCGTCGCACCTCGGTACCGGCCTCGGGCGCGACTCGCAGATCGCCACCGCCGGCGCGAGCGAGCCGGAGTGGCTGCGGCCGGCGTTCGTCGAGCGCGCCTTCGAGGGCTACCGCGCCTACTGGGCCTTCGTGCCGCAGGGTTCGTTCCGCGCCGAGTACGTCATCCGCCTCAACCAGAGCGGCGAGATGCAGATGCCGCCGACGCGCGCCGAGGCGATGTACGCCCCCGAGATGTTCGGCGAGCGCCCCAACGAGCCGGTGGTGATCGAGCCTTGATTATTCTCCTTCTCCTCGTGTCGCTGGCGGACGATTCTGGAGTGCGGCGTGAAGCGCCGCTCTGGATCGATCCCATCCAGAACGGCGCTTCGCACCCGTCTCCAGAGCAGGTGCGGGCGGCGTACGCGCCCTCCGACGCCCGCCTGCTCGATCGCCGCGGCGAGGTGCTGCACGAGCTGCGCGTCGACCCTCGCGTGCGCCGGCTGCGCTGGACGCCGCTGGCGGAGATCTCGCCAGCGCTGCTCGACGCCGTCCTGCGCTCCGAGGACCGCCGTTTCCGCCAGCACGGCGGCGTCGATCCGTGGGCGGTGGCGGCGGCCGGCTGGACCTGGCTGCGCGGCGGGCCGCGGCGCGGGGCCAGCACCATCTCGATGCAGCTCGCCGCCCTGCTCGATCCCGAGCTGCGGCGCGGCGACGCGCCGCGCTCCGGGGCCCGCAAGTGGGCGCAGATGCGCGCGGCCTGGGCGCTGGAGGAGGGTTGGAGCAAGGACGAGATCCTCGAGGCCTACCTCAACCTGGTGACCTTCCGCGGCGAGTTGCAGGGTGTGGCGGCGGCGTCCGCGGTGCTGTTCGACAAGCAGCCGCACGGCCTGTCGCAGCCCGAGGCGATCGTGCTCGCCGCCCTGCTGCGCGCCCCCAACGCCGACCGCGCCACCCTCCTGCGCAGATCCGAGTCCCTCTCCGCATCGCTTCGCCCCGATCCAGCACGCTATCGGAGCCGCGACCGTCAGGGAGCGGTTGGCTGCGCGGTGGAACTCGGCCAACCGCTCCCTGACGGTCGCGGCTCCGAGTCTTGCGAGACGGGCGGCGGAGCGCCCGTGGGCGAGACGAGCGACGGAGTGCCCCTGAGCGAGGCGGGCGACGGAGGGCCGCTGGCGGAAGCCGTCGCGCGGGTCGCCGGGCGCCCGCGCGGCAGCGGGCCGCGCGTCAAGCACGCGCCGCACGTCGCGCGCCGCCTGCTCCGCCCGGGCGAGCCCGGCGACGTGCGCGCGACGCTCGATGCCTCGCTGCAGCGCTTCGCCGCCGCGGCGCTGCGCCAGCACCTGCTGGCGCTGCGCGGCCGCAACGCCGCCGACGGCGCGGTGCTGGTGGTCGACAACGACAGCGGCGAGGTGCTCGCCTACGTCGGCAGCAGCGGCGAGCTCTCGCCCGCGCCCGAGGTCGACGGCGTACGCGCCCGCCGCCAGGCGGGCTCGGCGCTCAAGCCGTTCCTCTACGCCACCGCGCTGGAGGAGCGCCTGCTGACGCCCGCCACCCTGCTCGACGACGCGCCGCTCGAGATCCCGGTCGGCGGCGGCCTCTACCGGCCGCAGAACTACGACGAGCAGTTCCGCGGCCTGGTGAGCGTGCGCAGCGCGCTGGCGGCCTCCCTCAACGTGCCGGCGGTGCGCGCGCTGCAAGTCGTCGGGCCGGAAGGTCTGGCGCGCAGCCTGCGCCAGCTCGGCATCGCCCTCGATCGGCCGGGCGACGACTACGGCCCCTCGCTGGCGCTCGGCTCGGCCGACGTGACCCTGTGGGAGCTGGTCGGCGCCTACCGCGCTCTCGCGCGCGGCGGCGTGTGGCAGCCGCTGCGCCTGCGGCGGGAGGGCGCAGGCGCGGCCGCGCCCTGCGCCGGCGACGGCTGCCGGGTGTTCTCGCCGCAGACCTCGTTCCTGGTCGCCGACATGCTGGCCGACCGGGAGAGCCGGGCGCACACCTTCGGCCTGGAGAGTCCGCTGGCGACGCGCTTCTGGTCGGCGGTGAAGACCGGCACCAGCAAGGACATGCGCGACAACTGGTGCATCGGCTTCTCGCCGCGCTACACCGTCGGCGTCTGGGTCGGCAACTTCTCCGGCCGGCCGATGCACGACGTCAGCGGCGTCAGCGGCGCGGCGCCGGTGTGGCTCGAGGTGATGGAACGCCTGCACCGCGACGGCGGCGCCCCCGCACCGACGCCGCCGCCTGGGGTGGTCGCGCGGCGTGTTTCCTTCGCGGCCTCCGGTTCGGGCGCCGCCGAGCCGGCCCGGCGCGAGTGGTTCCTCGAGGGCACCGAGCGACCGTGGGACGGCGCCGCGCCGCGGCCGCCGCTGGCCGACGCGCCGCGCATCGTCTCGCCCGCGCCCGACACCGTCATCGCGCTCGACCCCGAGATCCCGGCCGCGCGGCAGCGCGTCGTGCTCGAGGCGCGCGGCGCGGGCGCGCTCGTGCTCGACGGCCTGCCGCTCGGCGGTACGCGTCACCTCTGGTCTCCCCGCCCCGGGCGCCACTCGCTGGCGCTGGTCGACCACCAGGGGAGAGCGCTGGCCGGGGTGGCGTTCCTTGTCCGGGGCGAGGGCAACCACTAGACACGGAGATCCGCGCCAGGAGGACCCCATGACCGCACCGAGAATCGAAGGTAGCTGCGACCCGCGCTTCGCGCGCGTGCGCGAAGCGTTGGCCGAGAGCTTCACGCGCTTCGGCGAGACCGGCGCGTCGCTCGCCCTGACGATCGACAACCGGCCGGTGGTCGACCTGTGGGTGGGCTGGGCGGACGGCGAGAAGACGCGGCCGTGGCAGCGCGATACCATCGCCAACGTCTACTCGACCACCAAGGGCATGACCGCGATCTGCGCCCTGCGCCTGGTCGACCAGGGCCGCCTCGACCTCGACGCGCCGGTGGCGAAGTACTGGCCCGAGTTCGCGCAGGCCGAGAAGGAGTCGCTGCCGGTGCGCTGGCTGCTCAGCCACCGCGCCGGCCTGCCGGCGGTGTCTCGACCGCTGGCGCCCGAGGCGATGTACCAGTGGGACACGATGACGGCGGCCCTGGCGGAGCAGAAGCCCTGGTGGAAGCCGGGCGAGCGCCACGGCTACCACGCCGTCACCTACGGCTGGCTGGTGGGCGAGGTGGTGCGGCGCATCACCGGCAAGAGCCTGGGCACGTACTTCCGCGACGAGGTCGCGCGGCCGCTGGGCGCCGATTTCCACATCGGCCTGCCGGCTTCGGAGGACGCGCGCGTGGCGCCGCTGATCCCGCCGCCGCCGCCGCCGCCGGAGCAGGCGGATCTCTTCGCCGAGATCATGAAGGACCTCGAGTCGATGCTGGCCAAGACCTTCACCAACCCGCTGGTCGCGCTCGACGCCGTCAACACCCGCGAATGGCGCGGCGCCGAGATCCCGGCCGCCAACGGCCACACCAATGCCCGCGCCCTGGCGCGCATCTACGGCGCGCTCGCCAGCGGCGGCGAGTGCGACGGCGTGCGGCTGCTCAGCCCGCGCGCGATCGAGCTCGGCTACACCGAGCAGTCCGACGGCATGGACGCGGTCCTGCCGCTGCACACCCGCATCGGCCTGGGCTTCTTCCTCTCGACGCCGCAGGAGAAGCTCGGCCCCAATCCGCGCAGCTTCGGCCACGGCGGCATGGGCGGCTCGCTCGGCTTCGCCGATCCCGACACCAAGCTCGGCTTCGGCTACGTCATGAACGAGATGCACGCTGGCCTGTGGCTCATCGACCCGCGCGCCGCCGCGCTGATCGACGCCGTCTACGAGTGCGTCTGAGTCGGATCGCTCGCCCCTCTCCGCAACCGAAAAGGAGCACGCTCATGTCCGAACCCCTCGTCCTGGTCGAGAAGACCGACGGCATCGCCACCGTCACCCTCAACCGCCCCGAGGCGATGAACGCGCTCTCGCGCGCCCTGCGGCGCGAGCTGGTGCGGACCTTCGAGGAGGTGAAATCGGACGGCGAGGTCGGCGTGGTGATCCTGACCGGCTCCGGGCGCGCTTTCTGCGCCGGCCTCGATCTCAAGGAGCTGGGCTCGCAGCAGGGCGAGGCCGACAACGCGGTGGCGGGCGCCGACGTGGTGCGCGCCGTCGAAGGCTGCGGCCGGCCGGTGATCGGTGCGATCAACGGCTTCGCCATCACCGGCGGCTTCGAGCTCGCGCTCGCCTGCGACTTCCTGATCGCCTCGGCCGCGGCGCGCTTCGCCGACACGCACGCGCGCGTCGGCGTGATGCCGGGTTGGGGCCTGAGCCAGAAGCTCTCGCGCCTGATCGGCATCGGGCGGGCGAAGGAGCTGTCGCTCACCGGCAACTACCTGAGCGCGGAGAAGGCCGAGCAGTGGGGACTGGTCAATCGCGTCGTACCGCCCGAGGATCTCCTGCCGCTCTGCCGCGCGCTCGCCAACGACATGCTGTCGTGCGACCGCGAGACGATGCTGGGCTACAAGCGCGTCATCGACGCGGGCTACGCCGACACGCTGGCGAACGGCCTGCGCCTCGAGACCAAGGCCTCGCTCGAGCACATCAAGGGCCAGACGCCGGAGAAGATCGAAGCGCGCCGCGCCGCCGTGCAGCAGCGCGGCCGGGCGCAGAAGAGCTGACCCGTCCGCGCCCGGACGCCCTCACCCGCGCTGCGGGAAGGGCGTTCCCGTGCCGCTCACTTGTAGTGACAGATGGCGCAGGCCTCGCTGCCCTTGCCGGCGAAGGGCGGGTCGTTGCTCGGGTCCTCGTCGCTCCAGCGCGCCACCCGATCCTGCACCGTCGCGATGCGTTCCTCCATCGCGGCGCGGAAGGGCCAGGTGTCCTTGCCGGGGAGCTGCAGGCCGAAGCGGTAGTACACCAGCGCCTGGGTGGCGTTGCCGGCCTTGGCGTACATGTCGCCGAACATCAGGAAGGCGCCCTGGACGTTGTGCGGCGCCTTGCCCTCGTTGCCGCAGATCTCGGGCTCGTTGAGCGGGCCGCAGCCGCTGGCGATCGCCAGCCGCACCAGCTCGAGCGCCTCGAGGAAGAGCGGGTCGTCGGCGGGGACGGCGGGCGCCACCGCGCCCAGGAACGAGAAGTTGTTGAAGTCGGGGTAGAGGACGATGGCGTCGCGGAGCTGCTGCAGGCCGAGCGCGCGCAATTCGTCGTCGTCGTTCACCACCGCGTTGAGGAAGGTGGCGGCGCCGCGGAAGCCGGGGACGCGCGGATCGGCGCCGCTGAGCGGCACGGCGGCGTCGAGCGCGACCTGTGCTCGCGCGACCTCCTCCAGCACGAAGGCGCTCGGGTTGGTGTAGTCGGTGAGCGCCTGGCCGGCGCGGAAGAGATGCATCATCCCCAGCAGGAAGTGCGAGCGCCCGTCGCTCGGGTTGCCGGCGATGGCGGCGCCGAGCAGCGCGATCGCCTCCTCTTCGCGGTTGCGGGTGCCGTAGAGGGTGTCGAAGAAGGCCGCCTCGCCGTCGGCCGCCAGGATCGCCGGGTCGACGGTCGCGGTCGGCGTCGCCGCCGGCGTCGCGGTCTCGGTCGGCGGCCCGGCGGTGTGCGTCGCCGTCGCGCTCGGCGCCGCCGTCTGGGTCGGCGTGGCCGGCACCGCGGTGGACGTCGCCGGGGCCGGGGTGGAGGTCGGCGGCACGGCGGTCGGTGCCGCAGCGGAATCGTCGTCGGAGGAACAGCCGCTGATGACGGTCAGAAGCAGGGCGAATCCGGCGCAGGCGAGGATGGGACGCATTCGACAGCGCTAGTCAGCCGACCCGAGGGAGTCAATCGCCGTCGCCGCCGCCGCGCCGGTTTCCCCTTGTCACGACGCTCGTCGAGAAAAAGAGCTTGCCCTACGACGCACTGCGTAATATCCAGAAGGCCACGTTGCAGTTTCGACCGGCGTTCCCACCGCGCGCGGCCCAGCAGAACGAGGACATCGACTTCCTATGAATCCGACGATGTGGTCTGGGGTGCTTCGCGAGGACTCCCTCTCGCCCGAGCACGTGCTCCCGGTGCAGTTTCAGGACTCCCTGCGGCGCAAGAAGGCGATCAGCCCCGAGGTCGCGCTGGTGATCGCGATCCTCGAGCGCGCAATGCTCGACCTGCGCGAGCATCGCTACGCGCGCCGGCGGCGCGAGCAGCGGCTCTACATGAACGCCTACGCCTGGGTGGCTTCGGAGGATCGGCGCTGGCCGTACTCCTACCGCAACCTGTGCGAGACGCTGGGGATGGACCCCCTGGCGGTGCAGGCGCGCCTGCTCGGCGACGCCGTGCCCGCCGGCCCGCCGGCCTTCGTCGAGTGGGTGCCGGAGATCTCGGAAGCGGCCTAGCGCGCGGCGCCACGACCCAAAACGACCGCCACCCCTTTTCCGAAGCCGGGGCATGGCGCATTGTGCGGCTCGCATGGCGAAGTTGCGCATCCAGTACGAGAACGGCGACCCGGAGCGGGTGATCGAGTTCGATCCGTCGAAGGCGCCCTTCGGGCACGACGGCGAGGCGGGGTCGTTTCTCGACGTGATCCTCGGCCACGGCCTGCACCTCGAGCACGCCTGCGGCGGCAACTGCGCCTGCACCACCTGCCACGTGATCGTGAAGCAGGGCTTCGCCGACCTGTCGCCGGCGGAGGAGAACGAGGAGGACCTGCTCGACCGGGCCCCCGGCCTGACCTCGACCTCGCGCCTGGGCTGCCAGGCGGTGATGCAGAAGGACGGCGAATACGTCATCGTCATCCCGCGCTTCACGATCAACCAGTCGTGAGCGCGCGGCGCGGCCCCACGGGGCGACCCGCGGACGTTGACCCAGCCGCTTCGCGTCTCTAGCATCGCAGGCCGGAGAACCGACCGATGAGTGCCTCGAGCTACGAAGAGACCGAGTTCAAGCGCGACTGCCAGGCAGTGCGCATTCCCTTCGGCGACACGGTGCTGGTGCCCGCCGGCACCGGGGCGGTGATCACCCAGTCGCTGGGCGACACCTACACCCTGCAGATCCCGACGATGGGCGGCCTGTACCGCATCGCCGACGCCGACGCCGACGCGATCGGCAAGCAGCCGCGCCAGGCGCCCAAGGACCTCGACCGCGAGGTCGACGAGCAGATGGTGTGGGACGAGCTCAAGAACGTCTACGACCCCGAGATCCCGGTCAACATCGTCGATCTCGGCCTGGTCTACGACCTGCGCCTCGAGAAGGGCGACGCCGGCAGCCGCGTCTTCGTTGCCATGACGCTGACGGCGCAGGGCTGCGGCATGGGCCCCTCGATCGCGATGGACGCCCGCCGCCGCATCGAGTCGCTCCCCGGCGTCGACGAAGCCGACGTCCAGGTCGTCTGGGATCCACCCTGGAACCCGCAGATGATCTCGCCCGAAGGGCGCGAGAAGCTCGGCATGTGAAGCCGCGTTGACTGAGAACCCGCGGCCGTGGTTGAGTCCGCGCGCAACCGCGCGCCGCGACGCGGGTGGCACGGAGAGGTGTCCGAGTGGCCGATGGAGCACGCTTGGAAAGCGTCCCTCGGTCACAGCGATTCCAACCACTTGGCGCGGCGGTGGTGTGAATCCCGGTGTGAAACCGGTTGAAAGCCCCGAGTTATCCACAGGGCGAGCCCTCAAGCTTTGTTCCCCTCGGCGGTCTCCGCCGTGGTGCCTTCGCCCGCCTCCGCCATCTCGGCTTCGAGACGCCTGACGACTTCCCACAGCTCGGGAGCGTCGGCGTGCATGTAGCGCTCGGTGGCGGCGGTATCGCTGTGGCCGAGGAAGGTCGCCACGGCCTTCTTGCTCTTGCCCATCGAAGTCGCGACGGCGCCCGCGAAGTGGCGCACCTGATGGAACGAGTAGCGCGGCAGGTTCAGGTCGTCGCACAGCGCCTGCAATCGCTTCAGCTCGGTGGTGTAGACCATCGCACCGCCGCTCGGTCCGGGGAACACGTACCCGTCCGAGAACGTCGGTGTCGACCTGATTGCCTCAATCGCGATGTTCGACAGCGGCTGAGGTCGTAGGCGCTCGCCCCGGCCGCGCGTCTTCCGCGTGCGCAGGACGCAAAACGGCGTCGGTCCGTCGAGGTGAAGGTCGGAGTGGCGAAGGCGCTCGGCCTCGATCCAACGCGCGCCGGTCTGCGACAGGAACTTGAGCAGCGCTCGGAGCGTGCCCTCGGCGGCGAGGATCAGCGCGATCAGGTGCCCCTTCGGGATCGGCTCCACAGGCACCTGATCCTCCGGCATCTTCTCGATCACGCCGACGGGGTTCCTCTCCAGCGCACCCATCTTGACGCCGAAGTTCAGCACGGCCTTCGCAATCTTGTGGTACTCGTTGACCGACCGCGCGCCGTTCC
>Ga0268299_1003801_pt1 | contig 13059 bp, 13 predicted proteins | sample NOBtaG_FD_193484 | JGI IMG/M metagenome (GOLD analysis project Ga0268299, IMG submission 193484) | Activated sludge microbial communities from bioreactor in Nijmegen, Gelderland, Netherland - NOB reactor | ecosystem: Engineered > Bioreactor > Aerobic > Activated sludge | place: Netherlands...
GCTCCGGCAGCACCCGGGGCTCTTCCGTTGACGCGATCTTGATCACTCCGAGCACCGGTCCCGGTGTCTGGAGCAGCACCTCGCGCTCTCGGCCGAATTCCTCAGTCGTTCGCACCGTCGCAGCCAAGCGGAATCCGCATGCGAGTGCAACCGCCGCGAGATCGGTGCCTAGCGCGGTATGGCTCGACTGACCACCAGTTTCGCCATAGGCTTGGTTGTCGAGGACGGCAATGGCAAGATTGGTCGCGCCCTTTGCGCCGACCGTTGCGAGGCTTCCCAGTCCCATCAACAGTTCACCGTCGCCGGTGATGACCAGCACCCGTCTGCGCGGCTGCGCCAGGGCGAGGCCGAGCCCGATGCACACAGCTCCGCCCATCGCGCCCCAGAGATAGAAGTTGGCCGGATGATCTGCGGCAGCGGCGACGTCGTACGTGGAGGAACCGAGCCCCGGAACCACCAATAGGTCGGGCGAGCGGTTCGCGAGTAAGCGCGCCACCGTGTCTCTGCGTTCAAGCATTTCTCGATACTCCGCGATCAGAATTTCTTGGCACCGATGAGCCGTTGGGACAGCAGCACGGCAACCGGCTGTGAACCGTCATAAGCCATCCGCACTGCCGATTCGGTGACCAGGCCGGCATCGGCAGGATCTTCCACGCGGTAGACCAGGAAGCCCGCGTGTTCGAAGGTCTTGGGCGTACCCTGACCCATCGGGATCTGCCAAGGATTGAACTCCGCCCATTCTCCGCGCATCGTCACGATCGTCACGAACGGAAAACCGCAACTGCGCAACAGGGTAAACATATTCACGCAGTTTCCGACCCCTGACGACTGCATGAGCAACACGCCACGCTCGCCTCCCAAATCCGCCCCGGCAAGAAGGGCTACACCTTCCTCCTCTGTGGTGAGAACGGTTACCTTCATTTCCGGGTCTGCGTGTGCTGCCTGGATCAGGCTGGCGTGGCCCGCGTCAGGAACATACGCCAGCTGAACCACCTGCTGCCGCTTCAGCGCGGCATGGATTTGCGCCCGCCAATCATCAGGCGCGAAACGAAATGCAGAATTCATCGATGCTCTCCTTTGAGTCTCACCGGCGCCAGCCTGGTCTGCTCGCACCAGTGGTCGAGCAGCGCAGAAAAGTCCTTACCGCCGAACCCGCCGGCGCGCGCGAGCGAAAGCGACTCGCGCACGATCGCTGCGCAGGGCAAGGGCACTTTGGCAGCGTTCGCTGCATTCACCACCAGCGACATATCTTTGTGCGCTAGGTCGATAGTAAAGCCGGGTTCGACATCGCCGCGCAGTACCTTGGTCATGTAGTTGAGCTTCAGCTGTCCATTGGTCGCCGTCGTGCCATTCAGCACGTCAAGAGTGGTCTGCAGATCGAGGCCGAATCGTGCAGCGAGCGTCAGTGCTTCAGCATTCATCTGGCACAAGCCGATGGCGAGGAAGTTGTTTACCAGCTTCGTGCGGATTCCAGTGCCTGGAGGACCGCAGTGATGGATGGTTGTACCCATTGCCTCCAGTAGCGGCCGCACCTCAGCGAAATCATCGGGCTGCGCTCCGACCATGAACAGACTTTGCCCTGCTGCCGCGTGACTCGCCAGGCGCCCTACCGGGGCATCGACGAAGCGCATGCCGCTCGCCTGAAGGCGTTGCGCGATGCGGTCGGTAGTGTCTGGGTCGACGGTGCTCATGTCCATCACCAACGTGCCCGGCGCTGCATTGGTCATCACACCGTCGGCTCCAAGAATCGCTTCCTGCACCTCCGTCGATCCGGGCAACATGGTGATGATGACGGTGCATCCGCGCGCGATCCCGGCAATCGATCCGCCGTCTTCGGCACCCGCTGCAGTCAGGGTTGCAACCGGTTCGGGCCTCACATCGTGCACCGCGAGGCATAAGCCTTTGCGCCGCAGATTCAGCGCCATGCCCTGCCCCATTGCGCCGAGCCCGATGAACCCGATCGTCGTGTTCATGTGTCTCCCTCGCCTCTATCGCCGCTCAACATCGCTCGGAGATCGCCGATACCCCAACTATCCTGCACTACTCGAGGTTCGCCATGTTCCGCCGCTTTCCGCACGACGTTCGTGCGCAGTGCGCACTGCTGCTGCTTCTGCTCGCCTGCACCATGCTGTCGCCTGCAAGTGGGCACGCTACTACCAGCTCCGAGGCTGCAATTCTGCACGAGAAGATCTCGGGACTGCAGTCCCTCCAGCCTGAATCGTTTGAGTGGCAGTTGCTCGCCCTGGACATTGCACGGATTCTCAAGGCGATGCCAGCCTCGATCGAGCGCAGTCGTGCGGTGCGCGTATTCAGGCCTCAGGTGGAATCCTTCGTGCGCAAGGATGTGCGCGCCGCGGCCGATCGACGCATACGCGCAAACACTGAAGCGTGGGTTCAGCGCGTCGGCAAACTACTCGCCGCAGAAGGATTGGAGATGCACACGCGCGCTCGCCAAGATAAAGGCGTACGCATCGCTTCGGTCGAATACTCACAGATGCGCCAGACGCTGGCCAAGAAGCTGAAGGCCGAAACAGGTCTATCCGATTCTGCACGCCTCGCGGGCTTCGACCAGCTGGAGTTCGTGAACAGTGCGACCCAGCAGAGTTGGCGCTTCCCGCTCGAGGGAGGAAGATACGTCCACTCGCAAGTACTGCACGAAGCGGCGATCGAGTGGGGACTTGACGAGCTCTAGGCATTGGTGAGGCTCATTCGTCGGCCAGCTGCCTCGCAATGACCAGCCGCTGGATGTCGCTGGCACCCTCGTAGATCTGAGTGACGCGCACGTCGCGATAGATCCGCTCTACCGGGAAGTCGCCGACATAGCCGTAGCCGCCATGGATCTGGATCGCATCCGAGCAGACCTTCTCCGCCATTTCGGATGCGAACAGCTTCGCCATCGATGCCTCCTTGAGGCAAGGCAGCCCTGCATCCTTCAGCGCAGCGGCGTGCCAGACCAGCTGACGAGAAGCCTCCAGGCGCGTCGCCATGTCCGCCAAACGGAAACTCACCGCCTGATGCTCGAAGATCGGTTTGCCGAAGGCCTCGCGCTGCCTGGCGTAGGCGTGTGCAGCCTCGAATGCCGCCCGGGCCATGCCCACCGCCTGCGCGGCAATGCCGATTCGCCCCGCCTCCAGGTTCGATAGTGCGATGCGGTAGCCCTCGCCCTCCCTGCCCAGCAGATGATCCAGGGGGATGCGGCAATCTTCGAGCACGATCTGCGCGGTGTCGGAGGCGCGCTGTCCCATCTTGTCCTCCAGCCGCCCGACGACATAGCCCGAAGAACGGGTGGGCACCAGAAAACAGGATATCCCCTTCTTGCCTGCGGCCTTGTCTGTGACCGCGAGAACGATGGCGATATCGGCTTCCTTGCCCGTGGTAACGAACTGCTTCACCCCGTTGAGCACCCAACTGCTGCCGTCGCGCGTTGCCCTGGTTTGGATGGCTGCGGCGTCGGACCCAACGTGCGGCTCGGTCAAGCAGAAGCATCCGAGCATCTCTCCGCGCGCAAGCGGACGTAGATAGCGCGTCTTCTGCTCCGCGCTGCCGAACTTCAGGGGAATCCCGCACGCGAGCGAATTTTGAACTGAGACGATCGTCGAGGTGGACCCGTCTCCGGCAGCGATCTCTTCCAGCGCGAGCACCAGCGAGAGATAGTCGAGCCCCGCTCCGCCCCACTCCTCGGGAACGACCATGCCCATCGCTCCGAGTGCCCCCAACTGCCGCAGCGCCTCTCGCGGAAACTCATGGTCCCGGTCCCACTGAGCGGCGTGAGGCGCCAGACGCTCGCGAGCAAACTCTCGCATGGAATCGCGGATCAATCTATGTTCTTGCGTCAAGATCATCGATATCAGACTGCCCGTCGGTGGGCAGCGTGCGGCTGCTAGAGAGGTACTCGCAAGATGCGCGGACGGCGGTCGTACGCGGATGAGTCTTTAGTCAATGCAGGCGCTCGTGCGAGGCAGAAGTCCATCGGCAAACGGCGCCGGGTCGTCACCGCCTGCCGCCAATCCCACACCAGCTCAGTGCGTGAGCATACTACCGCCCCGCCACGCATGTGTGGATGCCAGCTGAATCAATCGCACCGCTGCCGAGCCCACTCGTAGAACAAAAGCGTGGCGGCTGCGGCCGCATTGAGCGATTCGATCCCTGGAGCCATTGGGATGCGCACCGTGTCTGTGGCCTGATCCAAAAGGCGTGGCGAGACACCCTGCCCCTCGCCCCCGATCACAAAAGCGCAATCACCCACCAGGCGCAACGAGTACAGATCCGTTTCACCCGAGGCGGTTGCGGCGATTACGCGACCCGGGAAAGCAGCAGCGATCTGATCCAAGGCCTGACGCTCATGCAAGATGATTCGGAACTGGGCGCCCATGCCGCCGCGCAGGCAGCGTGGCGACCATGGGTCGGCGCATTGAGGTGACAGGAATGCTTTGCTGCAGCCGGCTGCAGCGGCGCTACGCAGGATCGCGCCAAGGTTTCCCGGGTCCTGCACACCGTCGAGCAGTACGCAGAACCCGCCGTTGCTCGCTCCTCGCGAGACGGCTGGCAACGGTGCAAGGGCCATAACCCCCGTGGGCGTGTCCACTGGAGACAGTGCATCGAACATTCGTTCGGACAGAATCAGCGCCTCGGTCCCTGCGGTCCGCAGCAGGAGACGTTCGGCTTCATGCGCCGCGAGCGTGTCCTCGCGCAGTATCAGGGAAACGTCTTGGGCACCGAGTGAATCCAGGTACGCGTCGATCAGATGCGCACCATCGAGGAGAATGCGGCCGATACTGCGCCGCTCGCGCGCCGACGTCGCCAGCCGGGCGAGCTGCTTGAACTGAGGATTGTCGCGCGACTGGATCCGTCTCAATCGTACTCACTGCAGACGCGGCCGCACGTCCAAGTTCACCGGTACGGGGTTGCTCGTTCCATATGTCGCTGCGCCCCCGACAACTGCGCCAACCAGCGCAAGGACGATCCATATGACCTTGCGCTCCGCAGGTGTGCCGGATAGCTCGTCGCGCCGCTCGGAGCGCTCGCGACTTGCGCTGAACTCGGTACGTCGGTCGCCGCCAGTGCGGCGTTCCTGGCCGCCTGCGTCGTGCGCGGCCCGCCGGTCAACCCCGTTGCGTTGGTCGGCCCAACGCGCCCGCGCCATGTTGCGTTGCCGGTTCCATTGGTCGGCCGGATCGTGCTCCATGCTCGGTTCCAACAGGGTACGCACGTGCTGCAGACCGTACCAGCGCTTCCCATCCGGACTGAGTGCACTGGCATCGCGCAGTCGGCCGAGGGCATCCTCCTGACGGAGTGCGCCGATGGGGAAAGGCCCGGACACCTGCGCCCCTCGACGGACGAACCAGAGATGACCGACAACGTCCTGCGTAGCATGCATCAGCTGCGTGATCTCCGAAGGGCCTGGCTCAAGGCGAGCGCAATGTTCTTGAAGGCATTGTAGCCACTCTCCTCCAGGATGTCCGGCCGTGTACCAAAATCTGCGAATAGCAAACCCTCAGGCAGATCGTGGCCCTGCAAACCGATTGCATAGAACGAACGCGTTGCGAACCGCTCCTGCAAGTGCCGTGGAAGAAGCGCGGCGAGTCTCGCAGTCTGCAGAGGTCGAAACCATATTGCCTGGCCCTTCTCGCGCAGGCGATCGAACAGCGTTCCGCTTCCGACCTCAAAGGTCAACTCGCCCGGCAGGAGCCCGCCGTCCAGCATCATCACGCTTGCCGGTTCCACCCGATTCGATCGGGGATTGAACATCCCCAGCCAGACGCGCCGCAGGCCGAGGGCTTGCTCCATTGCGTAGAATGCCACCGCCACGCACGCTCGGGACATGCCCTCTCCAGAGCCAACGTTCGCGAGCTGATCGACGCAGCGTGCCACCAGCGCCTCGCGCGCAATCGCCGACAGCGCGACCGGTTCGTCCAACTGAGCAGGCCAATCGCCAGGAAGGAGCGGAATCCAAGCTGCTGCGGGCCTCACGCCGTAGCTGCGCCAGTTGCGCGCTGCCTGCACCACGCAATGGCGCAGCGCACGTCGCACCTGATCCGACGGCAGACCTACCAGTTTCTCCAGGCCGCGATAGTCGTCCGGAATAGCAGGATCGTGCCAGCCGTGTGCGCTGTGGCGAGCGAGCGCCACGCTGTGGCGAACGGTTTTGACGCGCGGGTGATCCGAATGGGCATCGTCCATTAGGGACTGCAGCAACTTGGGCAATCTCCATTCGCGCGCCAGTGCCAACTGAAGGTCGGCCAGCGCGAATCCGAGCATCACGCGCTGTGCAGCGGCGCTGCGCATGCCCGGATGGCAGGCTTGCATGCGTTCGAGTTGCAGGCTCACCTCTGGAACGATGCACCACATCAGCATCTCAGCCAGGTCATGCAGGAGAGCGGCGATGGTGACCTCCTCTGCCTCCATGTCGTGGCGCAGTGCGGAGAAATGCCGTGCGGTGATGGCAGCCTGATACGCACGGCTGATGACCGCTCGCGTGCCGGCGAGCGCATGCGGATGCTTCGCGAGAATGTCTTCGAGAATGAGCGGTTTGTCGAACTCGCGGAAGAAAGGGCCGACGCCGTGCATCATGATTGCGTGCTCGACCGTCGTGACCTCAGTGGGCTGGCGCGCGCGCATCCGCGACTGCGAGAAGCGCAGAACGCTGAGCGTCATCAGCGGATCGCGCAGCACGACCGCGGCCAGGTCGCGTGAGGTCACGCGCTCTTCGTCCACGCGCAGTTGATTCAGTCGCGCAGCCGTCCCTGCCAGGATCGGGATGCGGTACCCGCCCAATCGCGGGACCCAACTGGCGAGGCCCTGCATGTCCGAGCTCCTACATCCGCCAGACGTACAAAGCGCGCGAGTCCCGCCCGGGCAGAGACTCGACCCAGTCTGCTTTCACGCCTTCCACGGCGAAGCTGTTGCTGACCAGCAGGCTGCCAGGCTTCATCTCCGCGCGCGCCTTGCGCCACAGTGCCTGCATGACGACCGGCGACAAGAAGGCATAGACCACGTCGTAACCGGCCAGATCGTGCTTCCAGAAATCGCCGCGAACGACTGCTGCGTTGCGCGCACCTCGCATGCGCCACCACGCGATCAGTGCCGGCAGGGGTGCGAGCTCGAGTCCTGTGAACTGCGCATGCGGCAGCGCACGGGCGCCGCGGCGCATCACGCCTCCGAATCCGCAGCCTAGATCCAACACACGGGCCACTCCGCCCGCGGGGATCAGCTCGATCAGATGCTCGCATGCCTGCACGCTGCTCAGATAGAGGGGCACACGTGTGCGAAACGTGCTCCAAAACAGCAGTGCCAGAAGCGAGAAGCCGATCAGGTGCCAGACCGGTGCGATCTGGGCCTCGCGTACCAGCAACGCTGCGGGCAGGAACAGGACATTGATGGGCAACCACCATGCGGGCAGTCGCAGCATGCTGCCGATTGCCGCTGCGGCGACTCCCTCTATCAGTGCGATCGCAACGAGCGGCAGTGACACTCCGATCACGGGCAGCAGGAACACTCCGGACAGGGCGATGGCGTGTGCGAGCACCGCCACGAGGAGCGGTGGGACGCGGCCCTCTGGCCAGCCGGTCTGCAGGGGTGATTCAGCTGTGCGGAGCATTGACATCGGGCGGGATGGCAGGGGCGATCACGCCCTGTGGCGTGATTGGGATCTGGGAGGGTTTCTCGACCTCGACGATGCCGCCGTCGTTCATCGCTGCCTCTTCCGCCTTCTTGTTCATGACGATGATGCTGACGCGGCGATTGACTGGATCGTGAGGATCGCTGGGATTGAGCAATACGGACGATGCCAGCCCGATTACCCGCGCAATGCGGCTCTCCAGCATGCCTCCGGTCAGCAGCTCGCGACGCACTGCATTGCCGCGATCGGCCGACAGTTCCCAGTTGCTGTACCCGCGCTCGCCGCCGAAGTACTGGGTGGCGTCGGTATGTCCGGACAGGCCGATCCGATTGGGAACATCGTTGAGCAGCGCCCCGATCTCGCGCACGATCTCTCGCGTATACGGTTGCAGCTGAGCGCTGCCGATTGAGAACATCGGCCGGTTCTGCTCGTCCACGATCTGAATGCGCAGCCCTTCTGTGGTGATGTCGATGAGGAGCTGATGGCGGAACTGGCTGAGGATGGGATTGGCCGCGATCGCTTCCTCGACCCTTTCCTTGAGTTGGCGCAGCATTGCCATCTCGGCGCGAGCGAGTTCGGCCTCGAGCTGCTTGGTATCGGTCACCTTGCGCCCGCTGGTGTTGTCGCCCGCCTTCTTCTGTCCGTCGGCGCGTGTGAGGTCGCTTCCCCCTCCCTTGATGATGGAAGTGGTATCACCTGCGCCCGAGCCCCCCATGAGGGAGACCTTCAGCGGTGTCTGGAAGTATTCGGAGATGCCCTGAAGGTCGGCGCGGGTGGTCGATCCGAGCAGCCACATCAGCAGGAAGAACGCCATCATCGCGGTCACGAAGTCGGCGTACGCGATCTTCCATGCCCCGCCGTGGTGCCCGTGCGCGGCCTTCTTGATGCGCTTGACGATTATGGGCCGCTGAGAATCGTCGCTCATGACTGCGCGCTACTTTCCTTTGCGTTGCTTCACTTCTTCTTCCAGCTCGCTGAAGCTGGGACGCTCTGTTGAGTAGAGCACCTTTCGCCCGAACTCCACCGCCACCTGCGGCGCATAGCCATTCAGGCTGGCGAGCAGCGTGACCTTGATGCACTGGAGCATCTTGGTCGCCTCATTCAGCTTGTGTTCGAGCAGTGTGGCAAGCGGTCCGACGAAACCATAGGCGAGGAGAATCCCTAGAAAGGTACCCACCAGCGCCGCTGCGATGAGCTTGCCCAGTTCTGCCGGCGGGAGGCCTACCGACTCCATGGTGTGCACCACCCCCATGACCGCGGCGACGATACCGAATGCCGGAAGGCCGTCGGAGAGCTTGTTGACCGCTGTGACCGGAATTTCGCCCTCGTGATGATGCGTCTCGATCTCGACGTCCATCAGATTCTCGATCTCGAAGGCGTTCAGGTTGCCCCCCACCATCAGGCGCAAATAGTCGGTGATGAACTCCATGGCATGGTGATCGGACAGGATTTTCGGATACTTGCTGAAGATCGGGCTCTGCGCGGGATTGTCGACATCGGACTCGATCGACATGAGCCCTTCCTTGCGTACCTTGGACAGGATGTCGTAGAGCAGTGAGAGCAGCTCCATGTACATCGCCTTGGTGAACTTGGATCCTTTCAGGACCGTCGGCAGGGTCTTCATCGTTGTCTTGATGACCTTGCCTGAGTTGCTCACCACGAAGGCGCCCACTGCGGCGCCGCCGATCATGATCAGTTCGACAGGCTGGAACAGCGAAGCCAGATGGCCACCTGCCATGGCGAAGCCGCCAAGCACGGAACCGAGGATGACGAGGTAACCGACGATTACGGACATGAATGTTGGTTCGGTCCGCCGCCTCCCTTTTCGGGGTTGGTGGCGGGCGGTTCAGGCCTGTGGGGACATGCGCGTCGTACTGCGGCGCTCGCAGCCTTTAACGGAGCCTGGCAGGGCGAACTTTAGCCACCGGGGCGTCGAGAAAACGCACATGAGCCGGTTCAACGGACGATCGCGAAGTGGTGGGTCGGCACAGGGTTTGCGGACGCCACCGAATCATGGCCGGCGTCTCTTCCCCGCCTCCCCGAGAATCCCCTTGCCAGCCGACGCCACCCGCATCCTCGCTCAGTGGCCGTGCCGAGCCGCGTTGGTATCGTCGTGGCCGGCGTCTGGTCTCCGTCGCATTCGCCGTGATCGTGGTAGGGCTGCTGGTGCGCTACGGCGTGCGACTGGACTGGGCCGAGGTCGGCCAGGCGCTGCTTTCGCCCTCGCCCGGCACCCTGGCGCTGGCAGCCGTGCTGGCAGCCACGAGCCATGCGCTATACAGCAGCTTCGACCTGATCGGCCGCCGTCAGACCCGGCACGGACTTACTGTACGGCGCACCATCGGGGTCGCGTTCGTAAGCTACGCGTTCAATCTCAACTTCGGCGCGCTCGTAGGCGGCATTGCGTTTCGTTACCGGCTCTACACCCGATACGGGCTGGACACGCCGGCTATCACACAGGTTCTGGCGCTGAGTGTGGCGACGAACTGGCTCGGCTACTGCCTGGTGGCCGGGTGGCTGTTCTTGTTGCGTCCACCGTCGATGCCGGGTGACTGGGCGCTGACTGATCCCGGTCTGCGCATCGTCGGCGCTGTGCTGCTAAGCGCCGTGGCCGCCTATTGGCTCCTGTGTGCCCTAGGACGGGGACGGACCTTGCGCTGGGGCCGCCACTGCATGCAAGTGCCCAGTTGGCGCATGGCGACGGTGCAGTTTGCCCTGTCTTCGGGGAACTGGCTGCTTGCTTCAGGTATCGTTTACGTGCTTCTGGACGCGAAGGTCGAGTACGCGCTGGTCACGGCCGTTTTCCTCAGTGCGGCGATCGCTGGCGCTGTCACGCACGTTCCTGCGGGACTGGGCGTGCTCGAAGCGGTGTTTATTGCTCTTCTGGGCCAGCAGATAGCCGCGCCCCATCTCGTGGCGTCGCTGCTTGCATACCGTGCCATCTACTACCTCGCGCCGCTCGCCATCGCGGTCGCAGGACTGCTTTGGTCGATGAAGCCGAGCCGTGCACGCCGGGAGCGGATATCTTCTAACGTACGCGCTTGAGTGTAGCGGCGTGCCCAGTCGATGAATGCTTCATCCGTGATCTGAGCTCGGAAACCCGAGGCATCCGCGCATGAGAACGCAGGCGGGACGATGCGTACATGGGCGCTGACCGACGCGCACAGTGGCGGCAGCAGCGCGGCGCGCTGTGCCGCATCGATCGCGTCCTCCGCCATGCGCCGGTACGTGGTCCACTTGCCGCCGACGATGGAGATCAAATTGCCCGCCTCGATCAGCACGGCGTGTTCGCGCGAGAGCCTCGCTGTAGCGCGACTCCTCGCCGAAGAAAGAAGCGGCCGCAAGCCGCTGAACCGCGCGCGAACGTCCCCCGGCTGTGGTGCGCAAGCGAGGTAGTCGCTGGCAGTGCGAAGCAGAAATGCTTCCTCCGTCGGGTCGACGGTGGGATCCAAGGGAGCATCGGCGCGCGCAACATCGGTGGTGCCGACCAAGAGAGCGCCGTACCAGGGAATCAAGAACAATACGCGACCATCGCGTGTTCGTGGAATCAACATTGCTGCGCCTGCTGGCATGAAGCGACGGTCGATCACGATGTGAGAACCCTGGCTCACCGTGGTGACGGGCCGCAGAGCCGCATCGGCCTGTCGACGGATGTCGTCGACCCACACGCCAGCAGCATTGAACACGCAGTCCGTCCGCAACCGGAAATGCTCTCCGGTCTCGACGTCACGAACGCGCACTGCCTCGATGCGCCCTCCGGAACGCTCGAAACCCGCACACGCCACGTAGTTGACTGCCGTCGCACCCATGGCGCATGCCGTCTGCATCAACGCGATTGCCATGGCCGCGTCGTCGAACTGAGCGTCCCAATACGAGACGCCGCCGAGCAACCCGTCGGTTCGCACGCCGGGCAGCCGCCCAAGCGTCTCCCCCCGCGTCAACCATCGCGTCGGACCCAGACTGGCTCGGCCCGCCAATAGGTCGTACACGCCCAAGCCTGCACGCATGAACTCCCGCTCTCCGAATCGGTAACAGGGCACGATGAACTCGAGCGGCCGCACGATCTCGGGCGCGAGCGTGCGCAGCACGGCACGCTCTGCCAATGCCTCGCGCACAAGCTTCACATTGCCTTGTGCGAGATAGCGCACGCCGCCATGGATCAGCTTGGTGCTGCGGCTCGACGTACCGCTGGCGAAGTCGCGCTGCTCTACGAGCGCCACGCGCAATCCTCTAGAGGCGGCGTCTAGCGCAATGCCCAGTCCGGTTGCACCGCCCCCGACGATCACCGCATCCCATGGTGCCGTGCCTCTGAGGCGAGCGAGCAACTGGGTGCGGTCGAGTGGCTTGGGAACGAGGGTGCGCATCTATGCGGGCGGAGTGATGCGTCGGCAAAAGCGACGACCGTACCATGTGCCCGGAGCCGGAGTCGAACCGGCATGGCTTGCGCCGAGGGATTTTAAGTCCCTTGTGTCTACCAGTTTCACCATCCGGGCGGAGCCGTCCCGCTGCAAGGACCGAATTCTACCGGATGCCATCGCTGCAAAAGAAAAAGGGCGCCACGCGCCCTTTTCTCCAGCGATCGCGCGACGCAATCAACGCTTGTTGACGGACTTCTTCAGCTTGGCGCCTGCTGAGAACTTGGCAACCTTCGAGGCGGGAATCTTGATCTCGGCGCCCGTCGCAGGATTGCGCCCCTTGCGCGCCGCCCGCTTCGATATCGAGAACGTGCCGAATCCGATCAATGCGACGCTGTCTCCCTTGGTGAGCGCTGCGGTGACACTGTCGATGAATGCGTCCAGGGTTGCCTCGGCAGATGCCTTGGTCCCGCCCGTCTTCTTCGCGATCGCTTCCACCAACTCCGCCTTGTTCATGTAGTCTCCTTCGTATCGATAAGATGGATCAGGTCGGCCCCTCGCCTTCCACTCTGGTCGACTTCGGCGGCAGGACCTGTATTCCTGGTCACGACGCAGGACGCATCCGGGCGCTGGTTACAGGGCCCTGTGTCGATGAGTCGCGAGCGAACGACAGCGCTACACCGACACCCGTGGATGCGCAGAGGGTCGATCCCCCGCCTGAAGCGAGGGCGCATTGTAGCAAGTTGATTGCGGCGCACGCGAGCGAATATTGGCTGCTATCCTCGTCATGCGAGAGCAGCGCGGCGCAATGCGACGAACGCTGCAGTGCGGAGCTAGCGCAGGCGTGGTTCGGATGGCGCAGACCGGATCTGCACCTCGTTCTGCACCTCGATGACCATCAAGTCCCGGCCGATTTGCACCAGTCCGCGGTAGCTGCGGCGTGTGCGCCGCATCAGTTCTTCCTCGGTCTCGCCATTGGCCATGACGTGTGAGTACACCGCCAGATAGGGGCGTGACGCGCGGAACAGTCGGCCCGCCTCCTCCGGGGAGGGGCGCACGAAGGTTCCCGCGGGAGCGTCGGATTCC
>Ga0268299_1003802_pt1 | contig 13057 bp, 16 predicted proteins | sample NOBtaG_FD_193484 | JGI IMG/M metagenome (GOLD analysis project Ga0268299, IMG submission 193484) | Activated sludge microbial communities from bioreactor in Nijmegen, Gelderland, Netherland - NOB reactor | ecosystem: Engineered > Bioreactor > Aerobic > Activated sludge | place: Netherlands...
ACGCGGCTGCGGATGACGCTGGAGTACTGGCGGGAATACCGCACCTATCTCCACCTTGGGCACAGCTCTGGAGTCAGCGAGAGTACGGCCTCTCGCAACATCCGCTGGTGCGAGGACACGCTCATCACGAGCGGGGTATTCACGCTGCCGGGCAAGAAGGCTCTCGTCAGGAGTGACAGGACTTACGAGGTGGTCCTCATCGACGCGACGGAAACGCCCGTGGAACGACCTCAAAAAACAGCGCCGCTCCTATTCGGGCAAGAAACAGCGCCACCCGCGAAAGACCCAGCTCGTCGTCGACAAGGCGACGGGCACGATCCTCTGCCTTGCACACGCCGCCGGCCGCCGGCATGATTTCCGAGTGCTCAAGGAGTCTGGCGTCAGACTCCATCCCGACACCAAAGTCATGACCGACACCGGCTACCTGGGCCTGCAGAAGCTGCATGGCCACACCACGATGCCGAAACAACGCAGCAAAACGAATCCGCTGAACAAGGCAGACAAACGGCACAACCGCACGATCTCGAAAGCCCGCGTTCCCGCCGAACACGTCACCGGTGCCGTGAAACGCTTGAAGATCGTCTCCGACCGCTACCGAAACCGCCGCAAACGCTTCGGCCTCCGGTTCACGCTGCTCGCGGTAGCCTATAACAAGGACTTGATGCCGTGAGGTTATGCAAGAGGTCTAATATCACGACGCGTTGCAACGAAGTCCCGATGTCGTGCTGAAGCACGCGGCGGCCAGAGCATTGCTGAGGCAACCTGTTCCTAACAAGGGGTGAATCACATGAAAGCCCATTACCTCGGTCATGTTGTGTTTTATGTGAAGGATCTTGAACAGTCGCTGGCCTTCTATCGGGATCTGCTGGGGTTCACGGAAGTGGGCCGGATCTTCAACGGGGCTGCGGCTGCGCTGACCTCTGGCCGGACACACCACGAGTTACTGTTGATTCAAGTCGGTGATGCGCCAGGACCGCCGAGCGGGCACCGTCGCGGGCTCTACCATATCGGGATCAAGGTCGGGGACAGTTTGGACGAGTTGAGACAGGCCAAGCGAGAGTTGGAACAAGCAGGGATCTCAATCGACGGCAGGAGCGATCACACGGTGAGCCAGAGTCTCTACCTCCGCGATCCGGACGGCGATGAAGTGGAGCTCTACGTGGATGCGGATGAATCGGTATGGAAGAGCGATTCAGCGGCGGTTGTGTCACCGATCAAGCTGCTGCATCTGTAGTCTCGAAACAGGCAAATGGGATGTAGCGGACCATCTGACGGATGATCTGACTCGAGAATAAAGCCAAGCCTTGGTCGAGGTGCTGGTGGAGCGGGCGATTAAATTGAAAAGGCAATGGCCTATTAACCCCCGAACCTCGATCGTAACTGAGATAGGAGGGAGCCATGCCGCCGTTCATGCATGCCTATACCGCTCAAACCTATGCTTTGATGCGCATCGTCACCGGTTTCTTGTTTCTCTGGCACGGTACCTAAAAACTTTTCGGCGTGCCCATGCCGCCTCCGCAGGTTCCTTCGTTCGTCATCGCCATTGCGGGGCCTATCGAATTGATCGGCGGCACGCTCGTGATGATCGGCCTTTTTGCCGGCTGGGCGGGGTTTCTCTGCAGCGGTCTGATGGCCGCCGCCTATTGGATGGCCCACGGCACCCAGGCGTTGTTACCTATTCAGAACATGGGGGAACTCGCGGTCCTGTATTGCTTCACGTTCTTGTACATCTCGTCCCAGGGCTCCGGCATCTGGAGCGTGGACGCAGCTCGGAGTCAGCGAGACCAAACGGCCTGAATGCTCATAGCATTCTTATAGTGCGGCGTCTGCTGTAGTCATTCGACCGGCAACATACGACAAAGACATCGGACAGCGGAGAGCATGATCGATTCGACAAGTGGGGTCTCTATGAGGACAAAAACTGAAAAGGCGAAGATGCTGACCGGTGAGCTGTATCGCTCTGCTGATCTAGAACTCGTCGCAGATGCCGAACAGGCGCAACGCTTATTGGCGCAATACAATGCGACCTCAGGCGAAACCGCGAAGGCTCGTCTGGCGCTGCTGCGTTAGCTCTGTCGTTCGGTGGGGGACGGCACGGTCATCAGGCCGCCCTTCGCCTGTGACTATGGCTACAACATCCGTCTCGGGCGGAACGCCTTCATCAACTTCAATTGCGTTTTTCTTGACTGCGCGCCGATCGAGATCGGGGACGATCTTCAAATGGGACCGGCCGTGCAGGTCTACACCGCGGCGCATCCACTTGAGGCAGATGTACGGCGATCCGGCCTGGAATATGCTCGCCCGATCCGCATCGGAAACGATGTGTGGATCGGAGGCGGCGCGATCATTCTTCCCGGCGTGACCATCGGCGACCGCAGCGTCATCGCCGCCGGGAGCGTTGTCGTGCGTGACGTCCCGGCGGCGAAAGTCGTTGCGGGTAACCCGACGCGGATCATTCGCGCCCTTGATGGCCGCAACGATATGGAGGCGTGAAAACAATTCGAACAAGCAGCGACCAGGCAATTTTTCAACAGGGCATGAGTGTGCCGGAGCCTGAAGAAGTGCAGACCGCTTTTTCAGCATTCTCTTAAACGATATTATCCTATAACCGGGGAGAGTTGTATGCAAGCGCTTGTGTTGGTTGCGATGATAAGCGCGCTCATGATCGGCGCTCCCGCTGACGCGCAAGCTCCGAGCAAGTGGATGAAAGGCGCGCCGTTTCCAGAGCCATCTGAAGAACTTGTCGCTGGCTCGATTGGCGGAAAATTTTATGTCTTCGGCAGACTCAGGTCTGGTTGGATACCCCAGGGCCTTGTGTCCGAGTATGACCCAGCGACGAACAAGTGGACGAAGAAAAGACCGATGGCCCTGCCGGCACACCATGTCGCCTTCACAGAACTCAATGGAAAGTTCTATGCCTTTGGTGGTTTTGTTCCGGCCGAGTCGGGGCCACCGGCTTGGGTTCCGATCCACAACGCCGGGGAGTACGACCCGGTCAACGATAGTTGGAAAGCATTGGCGCCCATGCCCTCGAAACGCGGCTCAGCGGTTACAGCCACCGTCAACGGGAAGATCTATGTGATCGGCGGCGCGGCACTCCATCCCGGTTCACGCGAGACTGCCCTGTACCCGGTACGGCCTCATCGGTCCGTGGGGACTGTTGAAGAATACGATCCCAAGACGGACGCCTGGTCTGAGCGTTCCTCGATGCCGACTGCGCGGTGAACAACAAGATCTATGTCATCGGTGGCCGTCTCGGGAGCGCTTTTATCTTCACCGCGAGCAACACCAATGTGGTTGAGGAATATGATCCTGTTTCCGATCAGTGGGGTTTGGTGAAAGCTCGCATGCCGACCGAGCGGAGTGGTGGTGCCTGGGCGGTCTACAAGGGACGCATCTATGTAGCCGGGGGTGAGCATCAAGACAGCCATCTGATGGCGGCGTTTCGCGCGCTGGAGGCGTATGATCCAGCGACTAATAGCTGGGCGGGACTCCCGATGATGCCGATGCCTTGGCATGGACTGGCTGGTGGCGTCGTGGGAGATCGGCTTCACCTTGTCAGTGGGGATATTCAATCCGCCGGCATCACCGGTATGCATGTGGTCACTGATTCGCACGATATTTTTGAGTTAGGCAACTGATGAATTGGTGGTTGCCGATTCATGGATTTTTGGTCGAAGTCGCTCTTGAGGATCGGCCATTCGGTAGCTCATACTGAGCATCTCTGAGTGTGTAGTGTCATGAATGAGCGAACCCACAAGAGACTCGCGTTAGGTAGTGTTCTTTTCATAGGAGCAGCCGGCTTGTTCGGGTGCAAAGGCGAAGCCGGTTCTCCCGCGCCTCATCCGATCCCCGAAGTGCAGGTGGTCGAAATCGCCGCTCAGACGGTTCCCGATGAACCGGAGTTTATCGGGCAAGCCGAAGCCTCGAGCATCGTCGAAATCCGCCCGCAAGTCACCGGCATCATCAAGCAACGCTTCTTTTCCGAAGGACGCGACGTCAAGCAGGGCGATCGCCTCTATGAGATCGATCCTGTGCCCTTCCAGGCGGCATTCGCCAGCGCGAAGGGACGAGTCGCGCAGGCTGAGGCGCGGGTCGTTCAGGCAAAGCAAAATCTGGCGCGCGTCAAGCCGTTACTCGTCGAAGATGCCGTCAGTCAGAAAGATGTCGACGACGCGATCGCAGAGGATCTTGCCGCGCGGGCCGCGCTGGAGGCGGCAAGGGGAGATCTGGTCAAGGCCAAGTTCGATCTGGACAATGCGCTCATCGTGGCTCCGGTCGACGGCCTGATCGAGCGAACACGGTACTACCAAGGTCGCCTGGTCACGGCGCAGACGGATCTTCTGACCGTCATTCATCAAGTCGATCCCATGTATGTGATCGTGAGCGCGCCGGAGAGTTTTCTTCTCAAACGACGACGGGACACCCTTTCGAAACGAATTCAGCACCCGGGGATCTACAGCTTGACGGGCACCATCATCTTCGTAGACGGAACAACCTATGCGCATGACGGCGTGTTGGATTTTGCGGATATCGGGTTGCGGGCTGAGACTGGTTCTCGGCAAGCGCGGGTGGTGTTCCCAAACCCCGATCGGGTGTTGATGCCCGGCCAGTTCGTGACGGTGCGGTTTCATGGAGTGTCAAAGCCCAATGCCATCCTCGTTCCACAACGCGCAGTTCAGCAGGGGCCGAAGGGAGCGGTTGTGTATGTCGTCGGCCAGGCTGATCAAGTAGAAGTTCGAGACGTGAAGGCGACGGATTGGCGAGGAGACCAGTGGCTCATCGAGGAAGGACTCCGTGCCGGGGAGCGAGTCATGGTGGACGGATTTCAACGAGTCATGCCCGGAGCTCAGGTCAAGCCGGTCACGGTTGCCTCGACGATACCTAGTGCGCCTCCCGTACCGGCCGTCAGTAGCGCGGAACCGTCGAAATGAGCCTCGGGTTTTTCATCGACCGGCCGATTTTTGCCTCAGTCCTTTCCATCATTATTGTGGTGGTGGGGCTGGTGGCGATGCTGACCCTTCCCATCGCTCAATTTCCAGAAATCACTCCCCCCGTGGTGCAGATCGAGGCCGACTATCCCGGCGCGAGCGCGGAAGTCGTGGCGGAATCGGTGGCCCGTCCCATTGAATTACAACTCCCCGGCATCGACCGTCTCCTGTACTTCGATTCAACGAGCACGAACGACGGTCACGTGACCATCAAGCTGACCTTCGAAATCGGCACGAACGTGGATATCGCGCAAGTCCAGGCACAGAATCGCCAGAAACTGGCCGAGCCGCAACTTCCGCCGGAAGTGGTGCGCCAAGGCGTGACCGTGAAGAAAATGTCGCCGGATCTGCTGACGGTGATGGTACTTAAATCAGACGATCCGCAGCAAGATGCGCTCTTCCTCTCAAATTTCGCGATTCTGCGAATCCTCGACAACATCAAGCGATTACCCGGAGTCGGCGATGCGCTCGTCTTTGGACAGCAGAACTACAGTATGCGTCTCGTCCTCGACCCGGTGCGCATGGCGCAGTTGGGTCTGACGCCGACCGATGTCGCGAACGTCGTGCGCGAACAGAACCGTGATTTTCCCGCCGGAACCGTTGGACGGGAGCCCATGTTGATTCCCACGGAACTCACGCTTCCTCTCATCACCGAAGGACGCATGACCGACGTGCGCGAATTCGAGGATCTGATCGTCCGAGCGATGCCGAACGGGTCGATGGTTCGGCTTAAAGACGTCGCGCGGGTCGAGTTGGGCGCGCAATCCTATGTGCTCGAAGGCCGCTTTAACCGGAAACCGACCGCGCTGCTGCTCACCTTTCTTTCACCGGGCGCCAATGCCCTCGACACGGTCAAGCGGATTCGTGGTGAGATGGACAGACTGAGCAAGATCTTTCCGCCCGGCGTCACCTACGACATCCCCTACGACACGACACGCTTTGTCGATGTCTCCATCAAAGAAGTGGTCAAGACCTTGGTGGAAGCCATGGTCCTGGTCGTCTTGGTGGTGTACCTCTTTCTTCAAAGCTGGCGTGCCACGTTGATTCCGGTCTTGGCGGTGCCGGTCTCGTTGATCGGAACCTTTGCCGGGATGGCCGCTCTCGGGTTCTCGATCAACACGCTCACCCTCTTCGGCTTAGTGCTCGCCATCGGAATTGTGGTCGATGATGCCATTGTCGTCGTGGAAAACGTGGAGCGTCACTTGGCGGAAGGGCTGTCTCCAAAGGACGCGGCCAAGAAAGCCATGAGAGAAGTGGCAGGCCCAGTGATCGCCATTGTGCTGGTGCTGTGCGCGGTCTTTGTGCCCGTGGGATTTCTCGGAGGGATCACCGGTCAATTGTACAAGCAGTTTGCGATCACGATCGCGGTTTCTGTCGCGATCTCGGGGTTCGTCGCACTGACGCTCAGTCCCGCTCTCTGTGCCCTGGTGCTGAAGCCGAGTCATGGGCCGCGCAAAGGCTTCTTCGGACTGTTTAACCGGTCGTTCGAGTGGGTCACAATGCGGTATTCGACGAGCGTAAGTTTCACGGTGAAGCACATGGCCCTCTCGCTGGGGCTCTGCGGGATTGTGATCGGTGTCGCGGTTAAATTGTTTGCGGTGGTTCCCATGGCCTTCTTACCGGATGAGGATCAGGGGTATTTTATTACCATCGTTCAGCTGCCGGATGGGGCGTCGAAAAGACGGACGGACGCCGTCGTCGATCGAATCGAGCAGTACTACCATACCCTGCCCGCGATCTACGCGACACAAGCGCTGTCGGGCCAGAACTTCGTCTTCAATACCAGGGGAACCAATACGGCGACTCTCTTTGCCCCTCTTAAACATTGGGACGAACGGAAGAGCGCGCAGGACCATGCCAAGGCGTTGATCGGAAGCGCGTTCGGAGAGTTTGCCAAGATTCCCGGTGCGCTGGTCCTTGCGTTTAACGCACCCTCGATTCGAGGCCTCGGCGCCACCGGCGGGTTTTCCGTGCAACTCCAGGACCCGAGCGGCGGGAATTTCAAGCAGTTTGGCGCGGTCGTTCAGGAGTTCGTCGAGAGAGCAAGACAGGACCCGGCGATCGGGGCGGTCAGTACCAGTTTCCGCGTCAGCGCACCTCGAGTGCATGCCAAGATCAATCGAGAGAGAGCCAAAGCGCTCGGCGTCCCGATCTCCGAAGTGTTCGACACCCTTCAGGCCTATTTCGGTAATCTGTACATCAATGATTTCGTCAAATTCGGTCGGGTCTATCGAGTCCAGACCGAAGCGGAGCCGCAGTATCGATCGCGGCCGGACGATATCAGCAAGATCTACGTTCGGGCCTTGAATGGACGAGAGGCTGCGATGGTTCCCCTCGACACCGTGGTGACGACGACCTATTCCAGCGGGCCTGATCCTGTCACCCATTTCAACGGATTCAATACTGCTCTTGTCCTGGGTTCAGCGGCGCCGGGCTACAGTTCAGGCCAAGCGCTCGATGCGTTGGAGCGGGTAGCAGGAGAGGTTTTGACCCCTCAGGGGTTCGACATCGATTGGAGCGGCATTTCGTATCAAGAACGCAAGGCCGGCTCCCAGTCGGTGGTGGCGTTTGCGTTCGGCTTACTCATGGTGTTCCTAGTGTTGGCCGCTCAATACGAGAGTTGGACGGTTCCGCTTGCCGTGATTTTGGCCGTCCCGTTCGGAGTATTCGGCGCGTTGTCGGCGGTGTGGCTGTCGGGAATGAGCAACGACATTTATTTTCAGATCGGCCTTGTCACGTTGATCGGATTAGCGGCCAAAAACGCCATTCTGATCGTGGAGTTTGCGAATCAACGCTATCAGCATGGCCTTCCGTTAAAAGATGCCGCGATCGAGGCGGCACGCCTTAGGTTTCGCCCCATCCTCATGACCTCATTGGCGTTTATTCTCGGCGTGGTGCCCTTGGTTGTCGCCGGCGGAGCCGGCGCGGCCAGCCGGCATTCGATCGGCACGGGCGTATTCGGAGGCATGATCGCTGCGACGATTCTGTCCGTCTTGTTTGTTCCTTTATTCTTCCTGCTGATCCGAATGTTGGGTAAGCCGCCTACCCGACCCGTCCAACAAGACACAACCGGAAAAGACCGTACCGAGCTCGCTTCGGCTTCTGTGCGAGAGAGGCTTTGATATGCGCATCCTTGCATTAATCGGAGTTTCAGGACTGCTGTGTTCCTGCGCAGTGGGACCCGATTATTCCCGTCCCCAAATTCCTACCAATGATTCGTTCCGTACGGCTAAGGAAGCGGCTGACTTACCGTCTCTTGCCAATATGCCGTGGTGGGAACTCTATCAAGACAAGGAACTTCAAAACCTGATCCGTATAGCGTTGGAGGAAAACAAGGATCTCGAGCGCGCGGTCGCGACGATCGATGAATTTGAGGCTCGACTGTTCACAGCAAGAATCGACTATATCCCTCAAATGACGGGCACCGGGAACTTTCCTGTCGCGAGAGAAGGCGGAGTCCGTTTCGCTGGATTTCCGAGCGCGTTCGCGTACTACCTGCAGGGGAATCTTGCCTGGGAAATCGATGTGTGGGGACGAATTCGTCGGTCGAACGAGGCGGCTCGTGGCGACCTGCTGGCCAGGGAAGAGAACCGGCGCGCGATCATTTTACAGCTGGTCGGCGGAGTGGCTCAGGCCTATTTCGATCTTCGGCAAGTCGATCTGCAATCGGAGATCGCCGAGCGTACCCTGCGGGCGTGGGATGAGTCGGTGCGGATCAGCCAAGCCCGTCACCGGCAAGGGTTGATTCACGGATTGGATGTCGAACAGTTCCTAGCCGAGCGGGAAAACGCGGCGGCCCGCATCGCCGATCTGAAACGCCAAACGATTCAGAAGGAAAATGAGTTGAGCCTGCTGTTAGGAAGGAATCCCGGTCAGATTCCCAGAGGACAATCGCTGACCGACCAAGTGATGCCGCCGCTCGTGCCGGCCGGTCTCCCCTCCGAGTTGCTGCAGCGACGACCGGATGTCGTGCAGGCTGAGCAGCAGCTGGCCGCCGCAACCGCCAGGATCGGAGCCGCCAAAGCCGATCGCTTCCCAAAACTCTCTCTCACCGGGCTGCTCGGCATCGCCAATCCAAACTTATCTAAACTTTTCACGGCGGGAGGTGATTTCGGGGTGTTTGGTCCGACCTTAACCGGCCCCTTGCTGAATGCAGTCAGTCTCGGGTTCCAGCAGGATGCCGCTGAAGCGCAAGCCAGACAAGCGGTCGCCCAATACAAACAGACGATCCTCACCGCGTTCAAGGAAGTTGAAGATGCATTGGCAGGTGTCAGCACCACGCGTGAGCAGGCGGCTGCGCAGGGGAGACAGGTTAATGCATTGAAAGGGGCTCTTCGCCGCGCCAATCTTCGATACAAGGGCGGTCTCGCGAGTTATTTAGATGTGCTCATCGCCCAACGAAATCTGTTCGACGCGGAGTTGGCGCTCGCGACCACTCATCGCCTCTACCTGATATCGGTAGTGCAGCTGTACAAAGCCTTGGGCGGCGGCTGGTCACCAGAGGAACAGGATCAGGATCGTCGGACGGCAACGGCCGGGGGCACTTCATCGATGATACCTGTCGAACAGCGAATATCTTTGGCCCCTGTCCGCGCAAGGGACTGAATGGTCTGTGAGGGGGATACCATGTAGATCGCGTTAATCGGAGCCGCGGGGTACGTGGGATCAGCCATTTTGAAGGAGGCTCTTGATCGCGGCCATGAGGTCACGGCCATCGCACGAGACCCGGAAAAGTTGCAGCCGCATGCGAGACTTCGCCATCAGAAAGGCGATGTCTATAGTGCAGACGAAGTGCCCCGCTTCGTGGCGGGCCATGATGTCGTGATCAGCGCATTAAATCCGGGATGGACCAATCCAGACATTTACAATCTTCAGGTCAAGGGCACGCGAGCCATCATTGAGGGGATCAAGAAGGCCGGAATGAAGCGATTGCTCGTCGTTGGCGGGGCCGGAAGTTTGGAAGCCAAGCCTGGTGTTCAGTCCGTGGACCTCCCGCAGTTTCCCGCTGAGTATAAGCAAGGGGCGCTCGCAACTCGCGAAGCCCTGAACATGCTGCGCAAAGAACCGACTTTGGATTGGTCGTTCCTTGCCCCCTCAGCCGATCTCTTCCCCGGTGAGCGTACCGGAAAATTCCGCCCTGGAACTGATCAATTATTGCGGGACGCGAATGGAGAAAGCCGCATCTCGGTCCAGGATTATGCCGTGGCCATGATTGACGAAGCAGAGGCGCCTCAACACATTCGCCGACGGTTTACCGTGGGCTATTAGATCGCAAAGTGGAAGATCCTCTGAGCGTGAAGCCGGTACACCGTGCGGCAATGAGATGATGATGCTATTGAATGCAACAACCGGATGCAACCGACAGCACCGCCTCGACCACACGCTCGACTGCAGACCGAAGGTGGGATGACGATATGGCGACAAAGACATCACACATGGGGCGAAAGCCGCGATTGAAAGTCTCACGGGTAAAGGACGACGGCGATCGAACATCCCGCCATCTCCTCAAAGTGCTAGTGATAGACGCGGGTGGGAGCAACGTCAAGATCTTGGCCACGAGAAAACGGACGCGACGAAAAGTCCCTTCCGGTCCGACTATGACCGCCGGTGAGATGGTGCAAGCGGTTCGAGAGCTCGCCGCCGATTGGTCTTATGATGTCGTGGCACTGGGGTATCCAGGCGCGGTGCGGGGTGGCAGACCGAATGTGGAACCCAAGAATCTAGGCAGTGGATGGGTGGGGTTTGATTTTGAGAAAACGTTCAAGTGTCCGGTGAAGGTCGTCAATGACGCGGCGATGCAGGCGCTCGGCAGCTATAAAGGTGGCCGCATGTTGTTTCTGGGCCTCGGGACCGGTCTGGGCTCTGCGCTGATTACCGACGGAGTGTTGGTCCCCATGGAACTGGCCCACCTCGTCTATCGGAAAGGCCGGACGTACGAAGACTATGTCGGCTTGCGTGGACTTAAACGATACGGCAAAAAGAAATGGCGCCGATATGTTGGTGATATGGTGACAGCGCTGAAAAATGCCTTGCGGGCCGACTATGTCTTGCTGGGCGGTGGCAATGCAAAACGGCTCAAACATCTGCCTAAAGACGTGCATCTCGGCAACAACGAGCATGCCTTCACCGGAGGGTTTCGTTTGTGGGATGAAAGGTGGCAGGACGCACGCTCCTCATGCGTGGTACAAAAACCCAAGGACTTAGTGTGGCTGTGATGGGATTAATACATCATGTTTAAAACCACTGCGCGAGCACAACGGGGATGAATGCCACCGTGAAGCAAGAAATCGGACCATTCGAAAGGCGCACCCAAATGAACCTATCTCATAAGCCGCAGCCGGTCGCCTTCTTGTTCGATTTGGACGGCACGCTGGTCGACAGCGTGTATCAGCACGTCCTGGCCTGGCGCGAAGCGATGGAGGGTGCCGGTATCGAACTGGCTGTGTGGCGAATTCACCGGCAGATCGGCATGAGCGGCGGCCTGATGTTGTCGGCGTTTCTTCGAGAGATCGGACGTGTCTTATCATCGGAAGAAGTGGAAGGCATTCAGCGCACTCATGCCGAGGCCTATCGCCGACAGGTCGGTTCTTTACGCGTGTTGCCGGGCGCGCTGGCGCTACTGGCGGAGCTCTCGACGCGTGGTGTGCCGTTTGCCATTGCTACCAGTGGGCGTTTGCAAAGTGCGCAATCCACGCTCAAGCTTTTGAATCTGGCCCAGGATGTGCCTGTCGTGACTCGCGATGACGTGCGGCATGCTAAACCGGATCCTGATCTCTTCGTGGCGGCTGCCCAGCGACTCAACGTACCGATGAACCGGTGCGTCATCGTTGGGGATAGCGTCTGGGATATGCTGGCCGCCCGTCGGGCCTGGGCCTTGTCGGTCGGATTGTTGTCTGGTGGCTACGGACGTGAAGAGCTTCAACAGGCCGGTGCGTACCGAGTGTATCAAGATCCGGCCGATCTCTTGCGCCATCTCGACGAAGTAGGCGCGCGATCAACTTGAATCTCCGAAAACAGATCAGCCCCAGCGAAGACCTATGGCTCTGTCGGAGGTTTGTGTGCCAAGCCCCATTGATGCATGGCCTCCACCACCGGTTTGAGGCTGCTGCCGAGGGACGTCAGTGAGTACTCCACTTTGGGAGGCACTTCCGCATGGATAGTTCGCATCACCAGTCCGTTTCGTTCCATATCCCGAAGCTGTTGAGTCAGGACCTTTTGGGTCACGCCACTGAGCGCACGGTATAACTCGGAAAAGCGTTTCACGCCTTGGAAGAGGTACCAGAGGATGACGATCTTCCACCGCCCGCTGATTAGTTTTGCTGTTGACTCTGCCGGACACATTCCACGTTCGACCATCTGCGCTCCATCACACCAGCCGGTATCCAGTCGGTGCCTACAGCACCAAATGGTGCCTTCTTGTTTTGACGCAGACCCGTCTTATACCGAATTGCATAAGGGGAGCAAGATCAAAATGGCGACCTAGGAATCGCTAGAAAGGAAGGCCATCATGATGATCACGCGAAATATTCAAACGACTCAGCCAGCGGTGGAGGTCCACCGCAAAAGTGACCGGTTCCATACTCAGGCTGGCTGGCTGGATTCTCGGCACAGTTTCAGCTTCTCGCACCACTATGATCAGTCTAACATGCACCATGGTTTGCTGCTCGTCCACAACGACGACATCGTGAAGCCGAACAGCGGCTTTCGGACCCATCCGCACCGGGATATGGAAATTGTGACGTGGGTGTTGGACGGGGAATTGGAGCATAAGGACTCGGAGGGAAACAGCGGGATCATCTATCCGGGGCTCGCGCAACGGATGAGCGCCGGCACGGGAATCTGGCACTCTGAAATGAATTCGCATGGTAATAAGGATGTCCACTTTATCCAGATGTGGGTACCGCCGAATCAAGAGTGTCTTGCTCCGAGTTACGAACAGCTGGATATCAACGTACAGTTGAACCAAGGGGGACTCGTCCCCATCGCCTCGGGTCGCGGGCATGAAGCGGCCATTGCGATCCGGCAGAAAGGGGCCGTCCTGTGGGGCGGGAGGCTTGGGCCCGGCG
>Ga0268299_1003803_pt1 | contig 13051 bp, 11 predicted proteins | sample NOBtaG_FD_193484 | JGI IMG/M metagenome (GOLD analysis project Ga0268299, IMG submission 193484) | Activated sludge microbial communities from bioreactor in Nijmegen, Gelderland, Netherland - NOB reactor | ecosystem: Engineered > Bioreactor > Aerobic > Activated sludge | place: Netherlands...
GGAGGCCCTGCTGCTCGGCCGGGAGGGCCATACGCGTGATCTTCGGGATCCACGCGATGATGCACAGGCCAAGAAGCCCGGCGCTGCGACGCCGCTGCGGCGCGTGCTCGAGATCGGCACAGGCTGCGGCTACCAGGCAGCCCTGCTGGCGCAGCTGGCGGAGCAGGTGGTGAGCATCGAGCGCGTAGGTGCGCTGGCCGAAAAGGCACGGGGCCATCTCGCCGCCTGCGGCGTGCGCAACGTGCGTGTACTGCACGCCGACGGCCGGCTGGGTGCGGCCATGCACGCGCCCTTCGACGCCATCGTCAGCGCCGCCGGCGGCGACGCGCTGCCCGAGGCCTGGCTGGCGCAGCTGGCAGTTGGTGGCCGCCTCGTTGCCCCGGGGGCCGAGTTGCGGCCGGGAGTGCAGGAACTCGTCATCGTCGAGCGCCATCCCACGGGTGTCGAGCGCCGCGGGGCCGGGGAGGTGTACTTCGTCCCTCTAAAATCCGGCGCTGAATGAACCAGACTCCTCTCCTTGGGTTCGGCATCGCGGTGCTCGTGATCGGCCTCGCGGGTTGCGCCAGTTCCACGCATCGCGCACCGGTCGAAGATCGCATGCCGGTGGCCGCCACGCAATCCGCGGCGGCACCCGCGACCCCCATGGGCACCGCTGCGACGACGAGCCCGCCGGCCAATGGCACTGCGGCAGTGCCCGGTGCCGGCGTGGGTGCTGCACCGGCGGGCGCCGCGTCAGCGCCGGAGACGGCCTCCGCGCGCCCGAGCGGTGCCGAGAGTGCGGGCCAGCCCGGCTACTACACCGTGAAGGTCGGCGACACGCTGGTGCGCATCGGCCTCGAGACGGGCCAGAACTGGCGCGACATCGCGCGCTGGAACAGCATCGAGAACCCGAACGTGCTCGAGGTGGGCACGGTATTGCGCGTCACGCCGCCGGCTGCCGAGGTGGGCGTGGCGACGACGCGTCCGGTGGCGCCTGCGCCGCGCATTGAAAGCCGCCCGCTCGAGGCGCGGCCCGCAGCACCGGCGCCTGGCTCATCGGCGACCTCATCGGGCACGACCGCAGCGACGCCAGCGCCCGGCGGGCCCGCGTCTTCGGCGCCAGGCCCCGGCGCAGCAGCCGCACCGACCGCACCGGCCCCCGTCTTGCCGCCGGCACCTCGGGAAGCCGATGGCGAGATCAACTGGGGCTGGCCGGCGAGCGGGCCGGTCACCACCACGTTCGACGAGTTGCGCAGCAAGGGCCTTTCCATTGCCGGCAAGGCGGGCGATCCGGTCCTGGCAGCGGCTGATGGCCGCGTGGTGTACGCAGGCTCCGGCTTGCGCGGCTACGGCAACCTGGTGATCGTGAAGCACAACGCGACGTTCCTCACCGCCTACGCTCACAACCAGGCGCTGCTGGTGAAGGAAGACCAGGTCGTGCGCCGCGGCCAGAAGATCGCCGAGATGGGCGCCTCCGACACCGACCGTGTGCAGCTGCACTTCGAGGTGCGCCGCCTGGGCAAGCCGGTCGACCCGGCGCGCTTGCTGCCGCCGCGCTGAAGCGCGAGCGGTGCGCCTTCGCGCGCCGCATCACCCCACGCAGACGAGGGCCTGTCACGGCCGCGTCAGCGTTTCCCTGAGGGCGCCGCTGCGTTAGGGCCCGCTAGCATCCCGCGTCGCCGATGAGGGCGGCGTGTCGGAGAGCGGTGCTTGCAGATCCTGCAGTTGTTGATCAGTGGCGTGGCGCAGGGGTGCATCTACGGCCTCATCGCGCTGGGCTTCGTGCTGATCTACAAGGCCACCGAGACGGTGAGCTTCGCGCAAGGTGAGCTGATGATGCTGGGCTCGTTCCTGGCGCTGTCGCTGCTCACGGTGCTGGGCATGCCGTTCTGGATCTCGATCCCGGCCACGATGCTGGCGATGGGCCTGTTCGGCCTCGTCGTCGAACGCGCCGTCATCCGGCCCATCCTCGGGCAGCCTGCGTTCTCCATCGTCATGCTGACCATCGGCATCAGCTACGTCGCGCGCGGCGCGATCACGATGATCCCCGACGTCGGCACCGACACGCGCGTGCTGCCCGTGCCCTACAACGATGCCATCGCCAAGGTCGGCGAGCTCGTGCTCGACATCGAGCAGATGGTCGTCATCGGCGCCACCGCGGCGCTGTGCCTGGTGCTGGCGTTGCTGTTCAAGCACACGAAGATCGGCATCGCCATGCAGGCGAGTTCGCAGAACCAGCTCGCGGCCTACTACATGGGCATCCCGGTGCAGCGCCTCAACGGCCTCGTGTGGGCGCTGGCCTCGGCGGTGGCGGCCATCGCCGGCATCCTGCTGGCGCCCATCACCTTCGTGCACGCGAACATGGGCTTCATCGGCCTGAAGGCCTTTCCGGCCGCCGTGGTGGGCGGCTTCGGCAGCCTGCCCGGGGCCATCGTCGGCGGGCTGGTCATCGGCATCGTCGAGTCGATGTCCGGCTTCTTCCTGCCTGAAGGCTTCAAGGACATCGCCGCCTACGTGGTGGTGCTGATCATGCTGATGTTCAAGCCGAACGGCCTGTTCGGCGAGAAGCTGGCCAAGAAGGTGTAGCGGGGCCGGCCATGCGCTTCATCTTCAAGACCGAGTACGAGCAGGACCTGCGCCTGGCCAAGCATGGCGGGCACGTGTTCTGGTACAGCGCGCTGCTCGTCGGCCTGCTCGCCTCGCCCTGGCTGCTCGACGAGTACCTGCTCGCGCAGCTCACCCTCGTGCTCATCTACTCCGTGGTGGGCCTGGGGCTCATGCTGCTGGCCGGGTTCACGGGGCTCTTCTCCATCGGGCATGCGGCCTTCCTCGGCGTCGGGGCCTACACGCAGGCGGTGATGACGGCCGCCGGCCTGCCGTTCCCGCTGGCGCTGCTCGCAGCGGGGGCTCTCTCGGCCGCCGTCGGCGTGGTGGTAGGCCTGCCGGCGCTGCGCGTGAAGGGCATCTACCTGGGCATCGCGACGCTGGCCTTCGGCTTCATCGTCGAGGAGGTGTTCGCGCGCTGGGAGAAGGTGACCGGCGGCAATGCCGGCATGCACGTGAAGCCGCCGAGCCTGGGCGCGTGGAAGCTCGACACCGCCACCGAGTTCTACTTCCTGTGCCTGGCGGTGACGGTGATCGCGACGCTGGCCATCCTCAACCTGCTGCGCTCGCCCACCGGGCGCGCCTTCGTCGCCATCCGCGACTCCGAGATCTCGGCGCAGAGCATGGGCATCCACCTCGCGCGCTACAAGACGCTGAGCTTCGCGATCTCGGCCGCGCTCGCCGGGCTCGGTGGTGCGCTCTACGCGCACATGATCAAGTTCCTGAGCCCCGACCAGTTCAACATCATCCAGTCCATCGACCTGCTGCTGATGGTGGTGATCGGCGGCCTCGGCTCGGTGCACGGGGCGTTCCTGGGCGCCATCTTCCTCATCGTGATGCCGCAGGCCATCTCGTCGGTGAAGGAGTTGCTGCCGGCGTTCATCGGCCAGGCGCCGGGGCTCAAGGCGGTGGTGTACGGCGCAGTGCTGATCGCCTTCGTGCTCTTCGAGCCGATGGGCCTCTATGGCCGGTGGCTGAAGGTGCGCACCTATTTCTCGATCTTCCCCTTCTACCGCAAGGGCATGTTCAAGCGGCAGAAGTCGTTCCAGAAGTCCGACCGGCTGCGCTAGCCGCCTGCACCGAGACTGCGTCGAACCCAGCGCCGACCATGAGTGACGTCCTGCTTGCCGCCCAAGAGCTGAGCGTGCGCTTCGGCGGCGTGCTGGCCGTCAACAAGGTCAGCTTCGACGTCAAGAAGGGCGAGGTGTTCACGCTCATCGGCCCCAACGGCGCGGGCAAGACCACCGTCTTCAACCTCATCAGCCGCATCTACACGCCCACCACCGGCCGCATCACCTACGAGGGGCTCGATCTCACGAGCCAGCCGGCGCACGCCGTGGCGGCGCTGGGCATCGCGCGCACGTTCCAGAACATCGAACTCTTCGAGCACGCCACGGTGCTGCAGAACCTGCTCATCGGCCGTCACACGCACCGCGGCACGAGCCTCTTCGATGACGTGTTCTTCACCGGCAGGGCGCGGCGTGCCGCGCTGGCCGCACGCGAGAAGGTGGAGCAGGTGATCGACTTCCTCGACCTGCAGCACCACCGCGACACCATGATCGCCGGCCTGCCCTACGGCGTGCGCAAGGTGGTGGAACTGGCGCGCGCGCTCGCCTCCGAGCCCAAGCTGCTGCTGCTGGACGAGCCTTCCTCGGGCCTGAACGTCGAGGAGACCGAGGACATGGTGTTCTGGATCGACGACATCCGGCGCGAGTTCGGCATCACGGTGCTGATGGTCGAGCACGACATGTCGCTGGTCAGCAAGGTGAGCGACCGCGTGCTGGCCATGAACCAGGGCGAGGTGCTGGCCATGGGCAGCCCGGCCGAGGTGCAGGCGCACCCGGGCGTGATCGAGGCCTACCTCGGTTCCTCGGACGACATGTCCTCGCTACGGAGGGCCATCGCATGAGCGCCGGCGAGGAGGTGCTGGTGCTCTCCAACGTCGAGAGCGCGTACGGTCCCATCCGCGCCATCCGCGGCGTGAGCCTGAAGGTGCGCAAGGGCGAGATCGCCACGGTGCTCGGCAGCAACGGCGCGGGCAAGACGACGATCCTCAAGACCATCTCCGGCATCATCGACCCGCGCCGCGGCAGCGTGCACTTCAAGGGGCACGACATCACGGCGAAGGACCCGGCGGCCATCGTGCGCCTGGGCCTCATGCACGTGCCCGAGGGGCGCGAGGTGTTCCCGCTGCTGTCGGTGCATGACAACCTGCTGATGGGCGCCTACACGCGCGCCGACCGCGACGGCGTGGCGCGCGACATGGAGATGGCGCTGGCGTACTTCCCCATCCTCAAGGAGCGCGCGCGCCAGCCGGCCGGGCTGCTCTCGGGTGGGCAGCAGCAGATGCTGGCCATCGCGCGCGCGCTGGTGGCGGCACCGGAGATGATCCTGCTCGACGAGCCGAGCCTGGGTCTCTCCCCCAAGCTCACGCGCGAGATCTTCGAGATCGTGGTGCGCATCAACCGCGATCGCGGCACCACCATCCTGCTCGTGGAGCAGAACGCCAACATGGCGCTCAACGTGGCCGATTACGGCTACGTGCTGGAGAACGGCCGCATCGTCATGGAAGACCGCTGTGCCGTGCTGCGCGAGAAGGAGGACGTGAAGGAGTTCTACCTCGGCATGAAGGACGCCGGTGTGCGCGGCGAGCGGCGCTGGAAGAAGAAGAAGACCTGGCGCTGAGCGACAGCGCCCCACCTGCCTCATCCGGAGCAACACATGCCGCAACTGTGGGACCTGCCTCTGGCCATGCCGGCCGACCCCGCCGCCACGCCGGGCCTGCCGGGCGACACGATCCCGGCCGTGTTCTGGAACGGCGTCAGCCGCCGCGGCGAGACGGTGTGGATGCGCGAGAAGCACCTGGGCATCTGGCGCAGCTGGTCGTGGACCCGCACCGGCGAGGCGGTGCGCGAGGTGGCGCACGGGCTCATCGCCATCGGCCTGCAGCCGGGCGAACGCATTTCCATCCTCAGCAACACGGTCGTCGAATGGGTGCTGGCCGATCTCGGCACGCTCAGCGCCGGCGGCGTGGCCAACGGCATCTACCCCACCGATGCGGCCGGGCAAGTGCACTACCTGTGCGAGGACTCAGGTTCGGTGCTGCTGTTCGTCGAAGACGACGAGCAGCTCGACAAGGCCCTCGAGGTGCGCGACCGGCTGCCGGCGCTGCGCCGCATCGTCGTCTTCGACATGGAGGGGCTGCACGACCTGAAGGATCCGCAGATCCTGTCGTTCGACGCGCTGCGTGAGCTCGGGCGCGAGCACGCCAAGACGAATCCGCGCGCGATGGACGAGCGCATCGAGGCGCTCGATCCCGAGGCGCTGGCCATCCTCATCTACACCTCGGGCACCACCGGGCGGCCCAAGGGCGTGATGCACAGCCACCGCACGCTCGTCACCGAGATGCGCGGCTTCGACCGCGTGTGGGGCAGTGCGAGCCCGGACGACGAGCGCATGTGCTTCCTGCCGCTGTGCCACATCGCCGAGCGCATGGGCGGCGAGTATCTGGCCATGTACAGCGGCGCCAAGCTGAACTTCGTCGAGAACCCCGACACCGTGCCCGAGAACGTGCGCGAGATCTCGCCCACGCTCGTGACGGCGGTGCCGCGCGTCTGGGAGAAGTTCTACTCTGGCGTGACCATCGCGGTGAAGGAGGCGGGGCGGCTGCAGCAGCTCGCCTATGTCTGGTCGCTGGGCGCGGGCATGGCGGTCGTCGAGCGCGTGCTGGCCGGGCAGCCCGTCTCTCCGTGGCTCAAGCTGAAGTACCGCATCGCGGAGTGGCTGGCGCTGTCGAACGTGCGCAAGATGATCGGCATCGACCGTGCGCGACTGTGCGTGACGGGCGCGGCCCCCATCTCGCCCGACCTGGTGAAGTGGTACCTCGCGCTCGGCGTGCCGATGCTAGAGGTGTGGGGCATGTCGGAGAGCTGCGGCGCCTCCACCTACATGCCGGCCGGCCGCATCAAGCCCGGCTCCATCGGCGTGGCGTGCCCTTGGAACGAGGTGAAGATCGACCCGGCCACGGGCGAGATCCTGGTGCGCGGGCGCAACGTCTTCATGGGCTACCTCAACCAGCCCGAGAAGACGGCCGAGACGATCGACGCCGAAGGCTGGCTGCACACCGGCGACGTCGGCAGCGTCGACGCGGACGGCTACTTCAAGATCACCGACCGCATGAAGGACATCATCATCACCGCGGGCGGCAAGAACATCACGCCCAGCGAGTGGGAGAACGAACTGAAGTTCTCGCCCTACGTGACGGATGCGGTGGTCATCGGCGACAAGCGGGCCTTCCTCACGGCGCTGGTGATGATCGACCAGGAGAACGTCGAGAAGTACGCGCAGGACCACGACGTGCCGTTCAGCAACTACACGAGCCTCACGCGTGCGCCGGAAGTGCGCGCCCTGATCCAGGGCGAGATCGACAAGGTGAACGCCAAGTTCGCCCGCGTGGAGCAGATCAAGAAGTTCCACCTGCTCGAGACGCAGCTGACGGCGGAAGACGAGGAACTGACGCCGACGATGAAGCTCAAGCGCAAGCTGGTGCAGCAGAAGTACGCCCCGCAGATCGAGGCCATGTACAGGTAAACCCGGTCCCGTTCCCTGGGGCTGCCACCGTTGCCCGCGCAGCGAAGCTGTTTTCCAATCTGCTCGAAAGGAGACCACCGATGAAGTGCCTGACCCACCTTGCGGCCGTCACCGCCGCCGCCTTCGCGCTGGCCGGCGCCGCCACAGCCCAGACCCAGGGCGTGAGCAAGTCCGAGATCGTGCTCGGGTCCATCCAGGACCTCTCGGGTCCGATCGCCGGCTTCGGCAAGCAGACGCGCAACGGCTTGCTGCTGCGCGTGGACGAGATCAACGAGCAGGGCGGCATCAACGGCCGCAAGATCAAGCTCATCGTCGAGGACTCGGCCTACGACCCCAAGAAGGCCGTGCTGGCGGCGCAGAAGCTCGTCAATCAGGACAAGATCTTCGCGATGATCGCCCACATCGGCACGGCGCAGAACAACGCCGCCATGCCGGTGCAGTTCGAGAAGAACGTCATCAACTTCTTCCCGGTGACGGCGGCGCGCGAGATGTACGACCCGTTCCACCGCCTGAAGTACTCGTTCGCGGTGCCGTACTTCGACCAGATGAAGCTGATGGCGCCCAAGCTCGTGAAGGAGAAGGGCGCCAAGAAGGTGTGCACCATCTACCAGGACGACGAGTTCGGCCTCGAAGTGCTGCGCGGAGCCGAAGCGGGCCTGAAGACCATCGGCATGGAACTGGCCGAGAAGACCACCTACAAGCGCGGCGCCACCGACTTCTCCTCGCAGGTGGCGCGCATGAAGGCCGCCGGCTGCGACATGGTGGTGCTTGGCACGATCATCCGCGAGACCATCGGCACCATCGCCGAGTCGCGCAAGACGGGCTTCTCGCCGGTGTTCCTGGGCTCGAGCGCGGCCTACACCGACCTCATCCACAAGCTGGGCGGGCCGGCGATGAACGGTCTCTACGCGGCCATGGGTGCGCAGCACCCGTACCTCGACGAGGCTTCGCAGCCGCTGCGCTTCTGGGCCAACAAGTACAAGACGAAGTTCAACGAGGATCCCACCGTCTTCTCGGCCTACGGCTACCTGATCGTCGACGCGTTCGCCAAGGCCGCCGCCAAGGCTGGCGGCAACCTCACCACCGACAGCTTCATCAAGGCCATGGACAGCATGGTCTTCCCGCCGGACATGTTCGGCTCGGCGGAGTCGACGTTCAGCGCCACCAAGCGGCTGGGCAGCGATGCCTCGCGGCTGTCGCAGATCACCGACGGCCGCTGGAAGGTCATCTCCGACTACGTGAAGCCCTGAGCGCGCGGGCGCTGCGGCGCCCTTGGCGTCGTTGCGGCCGCCTTCGGGCGGCCGCTTTGCTTGCGCCCGGGATAATCCGTGCATGAGCGACGAACAGCGTTTGGGCGAGCAGTGGCTCGAGGTGGAGTCGCTCGACCTCGAGGCGCAAGGCGTGGCGCACCGGCCCGACGGCAAGGTGGTCTTCATCGAAGGCGCGCTGCCCGGCGAGCGTGTGCAGGTGCAGCTGTCGCGGCGCAAGAACCAGTGGGAGCAGGGCACGGTGTCGGCCATCGGGCGCGAGAGCGCGCAGCGCGTGCGGCCGGCCTGCCCGCACTTCGGCCTGCACGCCGGCGCCTGCGGCGGCTGCAAGATGCAGCACCTGCATGCGACGGCGCAGGTGGCGGTGAAGCAGCGGGTGCTGGAGGACAACCTCTGGCACCTGGCCAAGGTGCGGGCCGACCAGCTGCTGCCGCCCATCGTCGGGCCGGCGTGGGGCTACCGCTACCGCGCGCGCCTGTCGGTGCGGCACGTGGTGAAGAAGGGCCAGGTGCTGGTGGGCTTCCACGAGCGCAAATCGCGCTACGTGGCCGACATGAGCACCTGCCCGGTGCTGCCGCCGAAAGTGAGCGGGCTGCTTCCCGCCTTGCGCGAGCTCATCGCGAGCATGGCCGAGCGCGACCGGCTGCCGCAGATCGAGCTGGCTGCCGGCGACGAGCAGGTGGTGCTGGTGCTGCGGCACCTGCAGCCGCTGGGCGAGGAGGATCGAACGCGCCTGCGCGCCTTTGGCCGGAAACACGGCGTGGTCTGGTGGCTGCAGCCGGGCGGGCCCGACACCGCGGCGCCGCTGGACGACACCGCTGCGCCGCTGCGCTACGCGTTGCCGGAGTTCGGCATCACGATGCCCTTCCGGCCCACCGACTTCACGCAGGTCAACCCGCACATCAACCGCGTGCTGGTCGAGCGGGCCGTGCGGCTGCTCGACGCACAGGCGCACGAGCGCGTGATCGACTGGTTCTGCGGCCTGGGCAACTTCAGCCTGCCGCTGGCCACGAAGGCGGCTTCGGTGCTCGGCGTCGAAGGCAGCGCCACGCTGGTGGCGCGGGCGCGCGACAACGCGGCGCTGAACGGGCTCGGGGCGCGCACGGCGTTCGACGCGGTCAACCTGTTCGAGATCGATGCGGCGCGCCTGGCAGCGTTCGGCCGCGCCGAGCGCTGGCTGGTCGATCCGCCGCGCGAGGGCGCGTTCGCCCTGGCCAAGGCGCTGGCCGACCTGCACCAGGCCGGGCAGGGCGAGGCGCTGGCCCCGCAGCGGATCGTCTATGTCAGCTGCAACCCGGCCACGCTGGCGCGCGACGCCGGGCTGCTCGTGCACCAGGCCGGCTATCGCTGCAGCCTGGCCGGCGTGGTGAACATGTTCCCGCACACGGCGCACGTGGAGAGCATGGCGGTGTTCGACCGCGTGTCGCCGGCGTAGCGGCGGGGGAGGGCTTCAGCCCGGGCCGCGTACCTTCGCGGCCACCTGCTCGATCTTGCCGACGAGGCCGGCGTGCGTGCTGGCCTTCCAGCGCTCGTAGGTGCGCCTCGTCGCCGCTTGCCAGGCCTGCCTCTCGGCGGCGCTCGGCACGTGCACTTCGACGCCGAGCGCACGCACGCGCTCGACGTCTTCGGCAAAGAGCCTGCGCACCAGCGCCACCTGTTGCCGCGCCGCCTCCAGTGCCGCCTCGCGGACGATCTTCTGGTCGGCCGGCGTCCACTGCTGCCACACCGGCAGCGCGATGGCGAAGAGCAGGATGTCGTTGGAGTAGTTCCACTTCGTCACGTACCTCTGTCCGAGCGTGTGGATCTTCGCCGCCAGGAACACTTCGAGCGGGTTCTCCTGTCCATCGACCGCGCCTGAGGCCAGCGCGGGCTGCGCGTCGGCCCAGCTCATGAAGGTCGGGTTGGCGCCCATGCCGGCCATGATCTCGCCGTACATCGGGCTGCCGACCACGCGCACCTTGATGCCCTTCAGGTCCTGCGGCGACTTGATCGGCCGCCTGCTGTTGCTGATCTGGCGGTAGCCCGTCTCGCCCACGGCCAGCGGCTCGGCGCCGGCCTTTCGCACGAGGTCGAAGTATTCGTTCATCACCTCGGGGCTGGCCGTGGCGGCATCCCAGGCCCTGTGGTCGGGCAAAAGGAAGGGCAACGTGAAGACGCCGAACTCGCGCACCGTGCCGCTCCAGTTGATGGGCGCGCCACACAGCACGTCGATGATGCCCTGGCGCATGGCCGCGAACTCGCGATCCTGCTGGCCCTGCACAAGGCTGGCGCCCGGGTACTGCTTGATGTGGATGCGCCCGCCGGTACGCTCGCGCACGAGGTTGGCGAAGATCTCGCCGCCCTTGCCCCATGCGAACGCGGGCGGCACCACGGTGCTCATCCGGTATTCGGCCCTGTAGGCGGCCTGCGCATGCGCGAAGCGCGCCAGGCCCACGCCCGCGGCTGCACCGGCGGCCAGGATCACGAGGCGACGATGCGGCATTGCGTGGGCCTCCTTGCGATGACAGCCATGCCCATCGGGCCGGGCCGCGTCGTCAGTAGCCTAGCACCGCGGGCAGCCACAGGGCGAGCGGCGGCATGGCCACCACCGCGGCCAGGGCGGCAAGGAAGCCGAGCAGCAGCCAGGCCACGTAGGGCAGCGTCTGCTCCACGCGCACGGCGGCGAGCCGGCAGGCCACGAGCAGGTTGACGGCCACCGGCGGCGTGAACTGGCCGACCGCCACCACCATCGTCAGCAGCACGCCGAACCAGACCACGTCCCATCGGAACGCCAGCATCAGCGGGTAGAGCAGGGGCAGGAAGATGAGGAAGATCGACACCCCGTCGAGGAACATGCCGGCCACCAGCAGCACGGCGAGCACGAGCAGCAGCGCGCCGGCCGAGCCGATGCCCGAGGCGGTGACGGCCTGCACGAGCGGCTCGGCCAGCCCGAGCGTGTTCACGGCGTAGGCGAAGATGCCGGCCAGCGCCATGACGATCATGATCACCGACGACACCTCGGTGGCGTCGCGCAGGATGGGGTAGAGGTCGCGCAGGCCGATCGTCCGGTGCAGGAAGAGGCCCACGAGCAGGCCGTAGACCACCGCGACGACGGCGGCTTCGGTGGGGGTGAACCAGCCCACGCGCATGCCGCCCAGGATGAGCACCGGCGCCGCCAGGCCCCAGGCGGCGCGCCCCAGGCTCGGCCAGAACGGCGGGCGCGGCAGTTCGCGCTCGAACGCGCCGAAGCCGTGGCGCCGGGAAAGCCACACCGCCGGCACGATGAGCGCCAGCCCGGCCAGCACGCCCGGCAGCAGACCGGCGGCGAACAGCGCCGGCACCGAGGCACCCGGCACCGAGACGCTGTAGACGACGAAGGCGATCGAAGGCGGGATGAGGATGTCGGTGGCCGCCGCGGCGCCGACGACGCTGGCCGAGAACGGCGCCGGGTAGCCGGCGCGGCTCATCGCGGCGATCATCACGGCCCCCACCGCGGCGGCATTGGCCGGCCCCGAGCCCGAGATGCCGCCCAGCACCATGGCGACGACGACGGCCACCAGCGGCAACATGCCCGGCGAGCGACCCACGCAGGCGACGGCGAAGTCCACCAGACGCTGCGCCACGCCCGAACGCTCGAAGATCGTTCCCACCAGCACGAACATCGGCAGCGCCAGCAGCGGGTAGCGGGCTATGCCTGCCTGCATGTTCTGCGGCGCCGCGAGCAGGCCGAACCACTGGGTGTCGGCATTGGCCCAGCCGATGGCCACGAGGCCGCCGGCCGCGAGGGCGGCGCCGACGGGCACGCCGGCCAGCATCAGCAGCGCGAAGGCGATGAAGAGGGCGAGCGCAGTCATGGGTCCGATGGCACGGTGGCGTCGGCCTCGCAGGCCTCCTCGTCCCCGATGGCCTGCGTGGCGCGGGCGACACGCCACGTCCACGCGAACGAGCGCAGTGCGATGGCCGCACAAAGCAGCGGCGAGAACACGGTGAACCACCAGCGAGGCACGCCCAGCCCCATCGAGGTCTCGCCATAGCGGATCTCGTCGGCGACCACGCGCGCGAAGAGCACCGCCAACACGGAGAACACCGCCCCGGCCGTGCCGGCCGCAAAGACACGCAGGGCGCGCCGCCGTGCCGGGGTGCTCGTGGCGTGGAGGTGCTCGATGCGGATGTGGCGGTCACGCGCCGCGGCGGCGGCGGCGCCGGCCAGCGTCATCACCACCATGAGGAAGACCGAGATTTCCTCGGTCCATCCGAACGACTCGTCGACCAGATGGCGCGTGACCACGTTGCCCAGCGTGAGCAGCACGAGAAGCACCATGCAGGTCACGGCCAGCCCCTCTTCCAGGGCCACGGGAACGCGCCTCACGATGACGACCCGCCGCCGGGGCGGCCCGGATGGACCCCGCACCCATGACGAGCCTGGCAACCGATGGCGGAGCGGCAGTGCAAGCGTGTGGCCACAAAAGCGAACGGGGCCCCCAGAGGCCCCGTTGATTCAGCGGGTGCGCCTGACCGCTTCAGTCGTCGCCACCGGCGATGCCCAGGATGGCCAGCAGGCTCTGGAACACGTTGTAGATGCTCAGGTAGACGCCCAGCGTCGCGGTGATGTAGTTCGTCTCTTCACCGTC
>Ga0268299_1003804_pt1 | contig 13050 bp, 10 predicted proteins | sample NOBtaG_FD_193484 | JGI IMG/M metagenome (GOLD analysis project Ga0268299, IMG submission 193484) | Activated sludge microbial communities from bioreactor in Nijmegen, Gelderland, Netherland - NOB reactor | ecosystem: Engineered > Bioreactor > Aerobic > Activated sludge | place: Netherlands...
ACCTCCTTTTCTTCGCCCCATGGTCCCATCCTGGGACATGCTGCTCGTCCCCGTTGCCGTCCTCGCGTTTGCCTCCCTCTCCCTGGCGTCCCCCTCCCTCGCCTCCTCGACCGATGCGGATTGGACCCTCCACGTCTCGCAAGGCATGAAGGCCTACCAACTGGGTCAGTACACCAGCGCCGAAGCCTCGTTCCGCCTCGCCCGCTCCATCGCGGCGGACTTTCTCCCGGATGATCCGCGCATCGCGCGGGCCCACAACAACCTCGCCTCGGTCTTCCACGCCCAGGGCCGCTATTCCGAAGCGCGCGGCGAATACCAACTCGCGCTCGACTGGTGGTCCGCTCACTCCGGGCTGCCCAACCCCGATGAGTGCCGCATTTTGAATAACCTGGCCTCAACTCTGCGCAACACCGGCCACTACGCCGAGGCTCGCCGCTTCGCCACCCGCGCCGTCGCCGCCGCGGCGCGAAACCATCAGCCCGCCGACCAGGCCAACGCCGCCTTCAACCTCGGCGAAATCCTCCGCGTCTCGGGCGAACCGGAAGCCGCCGCCCAATCCCTCCGGGACGCCGTCTCCCTGGCCCGTGAAGCTCACGGCGCCAACTCGCTCATGGAGGCCCACATCCGCCAGTCGCTCGCCATGCTCTCGCTCACCCTCGGCGATATCGACGTGGCCCGCGAGCATATCCTCGCCGCCTATCCCGTATTCGAGGCCAACCTCGACCCCGCCCACCCCAACCTCGCCACCGCCGCCAGCAATCTTGCCCAGGTGCTCATCGCGGCCGGGCGTCACGAGGAGGCGCTTCAGCCGCTCGCAACCGCGCTGCGCATCTGGAAGGCCACCCTCGGCCCCGAGCACCCGAAAGTGGCGATCGCGCTGAACAACATCGGCCAATGGCAACATCGCGAAGGCTTGACCGGCGAGGCCGAGAAGTCCCTCCGCGCCGCCATCGCCATTTGGGAGGGCTCGCTCGGCGCCAACCACCCCGATACCGCCCGCGCCTATCTCAACCTCGGCGTGCTCTTTCAGGCGCAAGCCAAGTGGCGCGGCGCCGAGTCGCTCTTCCAGCGCGCCCTCTTGTCCGCCGAGCACAGCGTAGGCCCAGGCCACTCCATCGCCCGCGACGCCCGCGAACTGCTCGCCCAGCTCTATGACTTCCAGAAGCGCTCCGTCGAGGCCAAACGCCTCCGCCAGAACGCAAGCCTGCGCTGAACCGCGCGTCACAGCCCTTCGGCCACCACTTTCGCTTCCTACACACTCACATACCGGCGCCCATCCGCGGGCGCCGGTTCCTATCGAGTCATCCTGGGACTATGAGGATCGTCAGCATTGCTTCGCGCCCCGTCCCGTCTCCGTCCCGCCTCACCGGCGCGACCTCCTCAAGCAATGCAAAAATGACGAAACTAACCCAATTTATGCTCAAAACAAAGGAATTCCGCCGGGAACGGACCCAATCATCCGGGTTCGCTTCCCCTGCCTAACCGAATCCACTATCCCGCGCTATTCCCACCCCAGATCCGCGTCCACCTAATGCTGCTTCTCCGTACCTGACGGGCCGCCGCAGGCCGCCTCTCACGCTTCGGCCGCGCAGGCCCAGCCATTCTTGGCCGTTACCCGCCCGCCTTCTTCCCAATCACAATCACGCTTAGTCCCGGCCACGGCATCAGAAAGTCGAGACGCCGCCAGAGCCACACCGTCCAGTCGAAGCTTTTTAGAGATAGTTTGTTGATCTGCTTCAACCCAAGCAGCCTCGAATACAGCCACCATCCAGGCGTCGCCGCGCTGTTCAAGCTGTGAATCCGCTCCACCTCAAGTCCCGCCTGTTGCATCAGCGCCCGCAACTTCGCCCGGTTGAACCGCCGCTTATGGCCCAGCGTGCGATCGACCGCGCCGAACAACGCCTCGCATTGCGGCGCAAGCACGATCAGCCGCCCACCCGCTTGCAGGCAGCGCGCGGCGTGGCCGAGCACGGCTGCGGGATCGTTCGCGTATTCGAGCACGTTCAGACACAGCACTGTATTGAACTGGCCGTCGAGTCCCTCGTAGCCGCCCGGCTCTTCAGGTTGAAGTTCGCGCACCTCCACCGTCGGCGTGCGCAGAAACCGGTTCTTGAGCGCGTGCAGATACAGCGGATCCTGTTCGCCCGCGACATAGCGCAGGCGCCGCCCCATGAGATGCCCGGTTAGCGTGCCGATGCCCGCCGTGAGTTCGAGAATCGTATCGCCCATCGCCGGGCGGATCAGCGACACAACCCACGAAACGTAGTTCGGCGTGCCCGTCAGATTGTTCAGATGCGCACGGCCGTATGGGTGCGTGTACAGGTCGTCGATCAGCCAGAAGTAGATCACGACGCCCAGCGCCTTCAGCCCGTCGCGCCATCCGATCTTCTTGCCCTCTTCGTAAGTGCGTCCGTGATAGGAGATCGGCACCTCGTAAATGCGGAGACGGCGTTTGGCGCACTTCATCGTGATCTCCGGCTCGATGCCGAAGCGGTTCGAGCGGATCGGGATGCTCTTCAGCAGATCGGTGCGAAACGCCTTGTAGCAGGTCTCCATGTCGGTGATATGGAGGTTGCAGAACATGTTCGAAAAGAGTGTGAGGAACCGGTTGATCTGGGTGTGCCAGAACGGCAGCACGCGACGTTGCACGCCCGCCATGTAACGCGATCCGAACACGGCGTCGGCCTGTCCCTCCACGAGCGGCCGCATCAGCGCGGGATAGTCGTCCGGATCGTATTCGAGGTCGGCGTCCTGAATCAACGAAAAGTCGCCATCGGCTTTTTCAATGGCCGTGCGGACAGCCGCCCCTTTGCCCTGATTGACGGCATGGCGGAAGAGTCGGATGCGCGGTTCGGAGGCGGCCAGCGTTTCGAGGATGGCGCTGGTGCCGTCGGTCGAGCAGTCGTCTACGATCACTAACTCGCGCTCCAACTCGGGCGGAAGCGGCGCGGCCAACACGGCCGCGATGCTGCGGGCGGCCAGGGCCCGCTCGTTATAGACGGGCATCAGAATCGACAATTTCATGGGAAACGTTCAGTATAATGGGGGCGCAAAAAGATTCGCTGTACAGGCTCCACTGCGCGCGCGCCGTAACTCGAGAGCACGGGCTCAGTGCCAAGGAGAAACTCATGAGCAACTCTACCCCCCGGCGCGATTTCTTGAAAGGCTCGGGCGCCGCCGGCGCCGGGCTGATGATCACTACATCGAAGATCGCCTTCGGTTCGCAGGCCAACAGCGCGATGACGCTCGGCCTCATCGGCTGCGGCAATCGCGGCATGTACGTGTCCGGCATCTTCGCCAAGCACGAATTTCTGAAGATCAACGCCATCTGCGATATCTACGACGATAAGATCGCCGCCGCCACGCAGAAGTACTCCGGCTCGAAGTCGTACAAGAATTACAAGGACCTGCTGGCGACCAATGTCGACGCCGTCTATATCGCCACGCCGGCGTTTCTTCATCCCGAACACGTCGAAGCGGCCATCCTCGCCAAAAAGCACATCTTCTGCGAGAAGCCCGTGGGCGTGGACGCCGCCGGTTGTAAGCGCGTGATCGCGGCGGCGAAGAAGGCCGACCCCACCAAGCGAATCTCGTTCGACTTCCAGCAGCGCTACGGCAAGGACTACAACAAGGTCTACGACCTGGTGAAGTCCGGCGCTTTGGGACCGATCCAAATGGTCCGCGCCGCCTGGCTCGGAAACGGACCCGCGATCAAGTCTGGCCACGCCGCCAGCGAGGAGCGGATCCGGAACTGGTTCTTCTACCGCGAACTCTCGGGCGACATCCTGATCGAGCAGGACTGCCACAACATCGACGTCGTGCACTGGTTCGTGGGCAAACATCCGGTTCGCGTGTCGGGCTACGGCGGACGGCTCGCGCGCCAGTACGGCGACATCTACGACAACATCGCGCTGAGCTACCAGTTCGACGACGGCCGGACGTTCAGTTACAGCGCCAACCAGTTCGGCGCCGGCACGGGCTGGAGCGACGTGAGCGAGACGTTCATTTGCGAAAAAGGAACCGTCAACGTCGGACGCCGAGGCTACACCATCTTCCGGCCGAAGATGCCGAACGAGGTGGCCGAGACCAAGTACGACATCACGCAGGACGCCGTGAATCAGTTCATCGACGGCGCGCGTACGGGTAAGTTGGAGAACTTCGCCAACGACGCGGCGGTGTCGACGCTTACGGCCTTCATGGGCCTGCGCAGCGCCGTGGAAGGCCGCGAGATGACTTGGAGCGACGTATGGAACGGCTAAGCCGCCGCACTCTCTTTGCCGCCGCAGCGCTGCCGCTTACAGCCGCCGCGGCGCCCGCGCCGCCGGCCGGCGGCCGCAGAGCCCGCCTCCGCACGGCCATCTGCGCATACAGCTTCCGCAATGAGCTCGGCTCCAAGAAGATGTCCTACAACGATCTGGTCGACCTCGCGGTCGATTTGGACGTCGATGGGCTCGACCTGACCGTTTACTGGTTCCCGAATACAAGCGACGAATTCCTGATTCCGCTGCGCAACTACGCCTTCGCCAACGGCGTCGAGATTCCCTCGATCAGCGTGCGCACCAACTGCTGCCAGCCCACCGCCGAACTCCGCGCCAAGGAGATTCAGACGATAAAGGACTGGGTCGACGTGGCCGCCAAACTCGGCGCGGGCCACATCCGCGTCTTCGGCGGCAACGTGCCGAAGACGTCCACCGAGGACGAAGCCGCCAGCTGGGTCGTCGCGGTGCTGAAGGACGCCGGCGCTTACGCATCGAAACATGGCGTCGTATTGGGTCTGGAGAACCATGGCGGCATCACCGAACGCGCCGACCGCATACTCGACATCGTGAAGCGGGTGAACCTGCCCAGCGTGCGCGTCAACCTGGATATGGGCAACTTCAACAAGGACGCCTATAAGCAGTTGGAGCAGATCGCCCCTTACGCCGCCAACGTGCAGGTGAAAGTGGAAGTTCGTGACGAGACCGGCAATCGCGTGGCCTGCGACTGGGAGCGCGTTCTCCGGATGCTGTCCGCATCCGGCTATCGAGGCTACCTCTCGCTCGAGTATGAGGCCAAGGAGCCGGCCCCCACGGCCGTGCCGAGGCTGACGCGCGAGTTGAACGCGCTCGTAAAAAAAGTCGCGGCTGGGTGAGATAAAGTCCGCCGGCCGGGCACTATCGGTCCAGTAAGGGCAAAGCAGCCGGGCCAGCGGCCCTCCACCGCGCCGGCACTTTCCGGCTTTGTCTTCTCCTCAAACGAATACCAATTACGAGGGGGCGGGAATCCAGACCCGTCCCCTTCTTGTTTCTCCGCTCCGCCGCACCAGCAGGCCGGCTTCGATGGACGATTTCTACCTGCTCCCGGCGCCGTCCGGCACCCAATACCAGCGTTCTCCCGACGGGGCCAGCATCATGACGCCGCGTTCTCCCGCGCGAAGCTGTCCTTGCGGCACCATCACCTTCTGCCGGACCTCTATCATTCCGGCCGGGATCTCCACGGTTGGCGGCTGCGCCGGCGCGCCTGCCAACGGCGCGGGCATGGACGCTCCGGCCAATTCTTCGGCTCTGCGTGCGCGCTCCCACTCGTCCACGGCGAGCACCGTTCGCACCAACTGCTGAGACAGACCCTCCTGCATCAGATAGGACAAGCCCTCCACCGTCGTGTCGAACTGAGACGGCCTGCGCCGGATCAGTTCCATGAGAAACACCTCGTCGTAACCCGCGTCGGCCAGCTTCACGAGGCCATGATTGGTGAGCAGGTTCCGGTCCAGGCGCTTCCTCGCCGGAGCCGCCGGCTCAGGCTCGGGTTCCGGTTGCCGCACCGCCGCCTCGCGAATCGAAACAGCGCGTTCGCGCTCGGCCAGCGCCCGCTCCATGGCCAAGCGCTCGCGTTCGGATCGCACCCAATCGGCGCGAGCCTGCCCCGCTCTCGCCCGCTCCTCGATCAGTTTGGAAATCTCGTCCGGCACGGGCAATCCGCCGGCGCTCGCCCCGTCGGCCGAGTGCGTAACCAGATGGATCACGGCCGTCGAAGGCGAGGCCGTCGAGGCGGGCGGTTCGGGCGAGGCGGTCACCGTTACGGGAGCGGTCGCGCGGCGGGTCACGGCCGGCTTCCGGACCGGCGGCCGCCGGATGGAAGCCGAGCGCGGGGCGGCTGGCTTCGCCGGCGAGGGTTTGGCCGCCACGGGAGGCGCGGCAGGAGCCGGTTTAGGAGAATCCTTTTTCGCCTCGGTCTTCGGTGCTTCCTGCTTGTGCGCCGCGGCCTTGGCCTCGTCCTTCGTCTTGGCCGGCGCCTCGCTGGCCGGCAGAACGCCTCCGGCCCACAGGCAGATTGCCAGCACCGGCAGCCAGAATCGTTTCGGGTACGTCATGAGATCAGATCCGTCTTTTGGCTTATCGGACGCGTCCGGCGCTCCGATATGGGAAGTGTGAAGCGCTTCTGGGCCACACTCCTCCTGCTCCTTCCGCAAGCCCGCGCGGAATCTTTGCCCGCCGCCATTGTGCATCGGCCCTTCCATCACCAGTTGGCCTACACAGGCGGCATGAACTGCACCGGATATCACCCTCTGTTCCAACTGGCGGGAGGCGCGTTGCCCGAAGGGGTGCGGCTGCACCCCGATGGGCGCGTCGAGGGAAAGCCGGCGCGGATCGAGACCGGTCTGGCGATGGTGAGGGTTTCCACGCCCTGCTCGGAGGCGATGCAGGAATGGGGTTGGACCGTTCGCGGCGCGCCGATGCTGTTCGTCGAGCCAGCCGAAATTCAGCTTGATTCGAAGTCCACCCAGGCGGCGGCGCTCGTCTCGGCGTCCTGGCATGGCCTGGCCTACTCCATTACGACTGCGGACGGCGGTCCGCTTCCCCCCTGGCTGACCGTCCGCCCGAGGCGCGGAAAGACTCCGCCGGAAGGCTCGGCGCTCACCGGCGACCGCCTGGAGATTTCGGTCGAGCCGTCGGTTGCGCCGCCGGGCGCCGCCGCCGAGTTGCTTATCTATTGTTGGCGCGGCAGCGACCCAGCCAGGCTGACCGTACGCTTCGGGCCATCCCCCGGCGGACGCACGAACTGAGGCCCGGCTGAACCTTGGCGCCCCATGTTAGCGTGAAGAGAGAAGGAATCCCCAGGCCGGCGCTCATGGCAGCCCCTTCCACGCAGATTCGAACGGACACAGTGCTGGCGGCCGTCGGCCTGACCAAGCGCTATCATTCCGGCTCGTCCACGCTCACGATTCTCGAAGGCCTGAACCTGGAAATCGACGCCGGCCAGACGCTGGCCATCGTCGGCGAATCCGGAGCGGGCAAATCCACGCTCCTCCATCTGCTGGGCGGGCTGGACGCTCCCACTTCCGGCACGGTCCACTGCTCCGGCGCCGACATCTACGCCATGGACGAGGGCGCCCGAGCGCGCCACCGCAACCGCGTGATGGGCTTCGTATGGCAGCAGCACGCCCTGCTGCCGGAGTTCACGGCCGAGGAGAACGCCGCCATGCCCCTGTTGATCTCGGGCGTGCCCCGGGCCGGCGCCCTGGCCCGGGCTCGGGAGCGTTTGCACGATGTCGGACTTTCCGGACGCGCCACACACCGGCCGGGCGAGCTCTCCGGCGGCGAGCAGCAACGCGTCTCGCTCGCCCGTGCGCTAGTCGCCAAACCACGGATTCTGTTGGCCGACGAGCCCACAGGCAACCTCGATCTGCGCACCGCGGCGTCCGTGATGGACCTCATTTTCGACCTCCATGCCGCCCATGGGCTGACCAGCGTGATCGTCACGCACAACCTCGAATTCGCGCAACGTTGTCATCGCGTCTTAAGATTGGAAGCAGGAACGGCCGATGTATGCGCGGGAGCCGTTTCCGCCCCCGGGCCCGCTTCGCCTGGGTAGGCCCTTGAGGTTCGCGGCAACCGGACGGCGCGCCGTGGCATCAAGTGAGGTAGAAAAGTAGAGTGTGGATAGGGCCCACCGGGCTCTGCTTGGGCTGATCGGTCCGAGATTGGGGGACTGCAGGGAATTATGTTTGAACGCTACACGGAGAAGGCAAGACGGGTCATTTTTTTCGCCCGCTACGAGGCCAGCCAGTTCGGCAGCCCGTACATCGAGACGGAGCACCTGCTGCTCGGACTGCTGCGCGAAGACAAAGCGCTGGCCAACCGCTTCCTCCGCTCCCACGCCGCGCTGGAATCCATCCGCAAGCAGATCGAAGCCCACACGACGATGCGCGAGAAGGTTTCGACCTCGGTCGACCTGCCGCTGTCGCACGAGTGCAAGCGCGTGCTCGCCTACGCCGCCGAAGAGGCCGAGCGGCTCACGCACAAGCACATCGGCACCGAGCACCTGTTGCTGGGCCTGTTGCGCGAGGAGAAGTGCTTCGCCGCCGAGATTCTGCACGAGCGCGGCTTGCGTCTGAGCCAGGTGCGGGAAGAGATCGCGCGCTCCACCTCCGAGAAAATGGCTTCCAGCCGTCCCAAGGAGTCGTCGCTGCTGGCCGAGTTTTCCCGCGACCTGACGCAGGCCGCCATGGACGGCTCGCTCGATCCGCTCATCGGCCGCGACTATGAATGCGACCGCGTGATCCAGATCCTCTGCCGCCGCACGAAGAATAACCCCGTGCTCATCGGCGAGCCCGGCGTGGGCAAGACGGCCATTGTCGAGGGCCTCGCCCAGCGCATCGCCGAAGGCGACGTGCCGAGTTTCCTCGCCGACAAGCGCATTCTGGCTCTCGACCTTTCGCTCATCGTCGCGGGCACGAAGTACCGCGGCCAGTTCGAAGAGCGGCTGAAGACGATCATGAAGGAGTTGATGGAGAACCAGAACGCCATCATCTTCATCGACGAACTGCACACCCTCGTCGGCGCCGGCTCGGCCGAGGGTTCGCTCGACGCCGCCAACATCCTGAAGCCCGCCCTGTCGCGCGGAGAAATCCAGTGCATTGGCGCGACCACGCCCGGCGAATACCGCAAGTCGATCGAGAAGGACCGGTCGCTCGAACGCCGCTTCCAGGCCGTGAAGGTGCCGCCTCCGGGCGAAGCCGATGCGATCAAGATTCTGTTCGGCATTAAGGAGCGCTACGAGAAATTCCACGCCGTCGCCTACACCGACGAGGCCATCGAAGGGGCGGTCTACACGAGCGCCCGCTTCATTCCCGACCGCTTCCTGCCGGACAAGGCCATCGATCTGATCGACGAAGCCGGCGCGCGCGTGAAGTTGCGCCAGACGACGCTTCCGGCCGAAATCGCCGACATCCAGAAGCGGATCAAGTTCATCGTCCACCGCATGGAGAACGCCATCGCGAACCACGAGTTCGAAAAGGCGCGCTTCTACTCCGACGAGGAGCGCAAGGAGCGCGAGAACCTGCGCCTGCTGCGCGAGAAGTACAACCTCGACGACACGTCCACCGGGATCGTCGGCAAAGACGACATTGAGGACGTGGTGGCGCGCTGGACCGGCGTGCCGATGACGGCGATCCGCGAAGAGGAAGTCACCAAGCTACTGCGCATCGAAGAGGAGCTTCACAAGCGCGTCGTCAGCCAGGAGAAGGCCATCTCCGCGCTCGCCCGCGCCATCCGCCGCTCCCGCGCGGGCCTCAAGTCGCCCAAGCGCCCGGCCGGCTCGTTCCTGTTCCTCGGGCCGACGGGCGTGGGCAAGACCGAGGTCGCCCGGGCGCTCGCCGAATTCCTGTTCGGAAGCGAGAAATCGCTCATCCGCTTCGACATGTCCGAGTTCATGGAGAAGCACTCGGTCTCCAAACTGATCGGTTCGCCTCCCGGCTATGTCGGCTACGAGGAAGGCGGCCAGTTGACCGAGCGTGTGAAGCGGTCGCCCTATTCGATCATCCTGCTCGACGAAATCGAGAAGGCGCACCCGGACATCTACAACATCCTCCTGCAGGTGTTCGAAGACGGCCAGTTGACCGACGGCCTCGGCAACACGGTCGACTTCAAGAACACGATCATCATCATGACGTCGAACCTTGGCGCGCGCTTTCTCGAAAAGCGCGGCCAGTTGGGCTTTGCCGCGCCGGTGACGGGCGTGCCGCCGAAGGTGGAGGATATGGTTCTGCAGGAGGTGAAGCGGGCCTTCAATCCCGAGTTCCTGAACCGCCTGGACGAGACGATTCTCTTCACGTCGCTCAACGACGACGACCTGGTTCAGATTATCGGCCTGCTTGTGCAACAGATCAACACGAATCTCCAGGCCAAGCAGATCTCCATCTCGCTCACGAGCGAGGCGGCGCGCTACCTGTTGGAGAAGACGCTGGGCGACCGCAGCTACGGCGCGCGTCCCCTGCGCCGCGCCTTGCAAAAGTACATCGAGGATCCGCTCTCGGAGGCCATTATCCAGGGCTCGCTCCCGCGACCCAGCGCGCTCGAAGTCTACCTCGGCGACAACGGAATCTTCTGCCGTCCGCTGAACGTGGAAGGAGAGGTGCCGGTTGGCGTTGTCGAGGGAGGATCGGGCGACGCGCCCGCCGCCGCGGGAGCGGGCACGCTGTTGTATGAGTTCTGAGAAGCTAGCTTAGTATGAACGCGGAGACCGCGCGAACCGGGCCAATGGCTCAAGACGCCGGTCTCCAACTGTATTTGCGCTCGCTTGCCCACGACTTCAACAACCTGCTGGGCGCGATTTTGGGAAACGCCGCGCTGCTGGAGACCATGGTTCCGGCAGGCAGCGAAGCGGCCGAAACCGCGGCGATCATTCAACGGGCCGCCGAGCGCGCCTCGGAACTGGCCGTCTATCTCTCGCGAGCGGCGCGGCTCGATCCGCCCCGCCACGAACCGGTCGATCTGAACCGCTCGCTGGAAGAAATCGCCGTACTCTTGCAAGCCACGTTGCCGCCCGGCGTGTCCATCCAAACGAAGTTGGCGGAAACGCTCCCTCCCGTGCTCGGAGACTCGGTCGAACTGCACCAACTGGCGCTGAACCTGGCGCTGAACGCCCGCGACGCGGTCGCGTCCGTGCCCGGCGCCGGGGGCCTCATCCTGCTGGCGACGTCGGCGAACTCCCACGGCACGACACTGAGCGTGCGCGACTCCGGTCCGGGCATTCCCAGAGAGTTGCACGAGCGGATCTTCCAGCCGTTCTTCACCACGCGCGAGGGAACCGAGGCCGGCCGGGGTCTGGGCCTCACCATCGTCGATCGCGTGGCCAAACGCCACGGGGCGCGGCTCACGCTTGCGTCCGAGCCGGGACGCGGCACCGAGTTTCAAATTCTCTTCCCCGTACGCTCGTGAGCGCGCCCATGAGATTCCCGGCGCGCCTTCATGTGTTACTGGCCCGCAGTGCGCCGTACGGCGTCGTCATCCGGCGCGGACCGGCGAAAGCCGTGTGTACGATCGGCTGGAATCGAGCGAAGGACGAGTTCCAATTGGGGCAATGGATGCGCGGGCGCATCTACGAGCAACGCTGCGACCTATCGCCCGACGGAGAGCACCTGCTCTACTTCGCGCTCAACGGGCGATGGCAGTCTGAGACAAGAGGCTCCTACACGGCCATCTCTCGCGCGCCGTATCTCAAGGCGATCGCGCTCTACCCGCAAGGGGACACTTGGGGCGGCGGCGGGCTGTTTACCGGTTTGCATACCTACTGGCTGAGCGGGGTCTGCGAAAAACCGCTGCGAGAAAGCCCCGAAGTCAAACGCGACTACTCGATCCGGCGGATCGGCAGCCTGCACTCGGCTCGGCTCGAACGCGACGGCTGGGTGCCGGCATCCGAGGATGGCTCCGTCTTTTGCCTGCCCGCGCCGTACGGCTGGATGCTGCGCAAACACTTGCGCTCGGGCTTTCCGGGAGACCCCGGAAGGAGCTGCCATTGGGAAGAGTATGCGCTCGTCCACTCGGCCACGGGCCGCATCCATCCGCTTCCCGGGTGGGAGTGGGCCGGCGTTGACCGCAGCAGAATTGTGTGGGCGTCAAGGGGCACACTGAATGCGGCCCCGCTCACGAGGCGTGGACCTGGCCCCGAGAACCAGCTCGCCGACTTCAACGACCTGAAGTTCGAAGCGATCAAAGCGCCATACTAGAGTATGCTTCGCGCATCGCTCTTCCTGGCCGCGTCCACGCTTACGGCGCAGCCTCCGCAGGCTCCCGATTTCCGGCTCACGGTTCTCAGCACTCAAACCGCCGATGGGCGCGGCATCGGCGAATGGGGTTTCGCGGCTCTCGTCGAAAGCGGCGGCAAACGTATCCTCTTCGACACCGGCCACCGCCCCGATACGGTCGCCATCAACACCGCCGAACTTCAAGTGGATCTTTCCACCGTCGAGGATGTGGTCCTCAGCCATTCGCACGGCGACCACACCGGCGGACTGCTGACTCTGCGCAAACAGGCGATGGCAAAAAACCCGAAGGCGCTCGGCCGCCTGTGGGTGGCCAAGGGTTTCGCGTATCCACGGATCTCAACCAACCGCAGTTGGACACCGGGCGCTGATCTCCTGGCCGCATACCGCGCCTCCGGCGGCGAGGTGATTGAGGTGGACAGCTTCCGCGCCCTCGCGCCTGGACTTTGGCTCACCGGCCCCGTGCCGCGCAAGCATCCCGAACGTAACTGGAGCGGCTCAGGTCGTGTGCGCCTGCCCAACGGCGCCACGTCGGAGGACAACCTGCCCGAAGACATGGCGCTGATCGCGAACTCCCCGCGCGGGCTCGTGGTGGTAACCGGATGCGGCCACGCGGGCATCGTGAACATCGCTGAGTTTGCCCGCACGCAGGTGGCCGCGCCCCGCATCGAAGCCATCATCGGCGGAATTCACCTCTTCCCGGCGTCCGACGAAACGCTCGCCTGGACCGCGGCCCGGCTGAAGGAGCAGGGACTACGCGTTCTGATGGGCGCGCATTGCACGGGCGTCGAAGCGCTCTACCGCATCCGCGCGCTCGCCGGGCTCACGCGCGCCAATTCTTCCACTGGCGCGGTCGGCGCGCGCTACTCGTTCGACAAGGGGCTGGAGGCGGGGACCATCGCGCGCTAACGGCACATCTCACACCGCCGGACGCCGCAACACCCGCGCGGCGGCCGGACCGTCGCGCCGACCCGCGCTCACGCCTCCCGCATGGCGGCGGCAATCCCCCTGGCCGCCTCTCGCAGATC